>Ga0164295_10003154_pt1 | contig 13312 bp, 12 predicted proteins | sample GEODES006metaG_FD_111798 | JGI IMG/M metagenome (GOLD analysis project Ga0164295, IMG submission 111798) | Oligotrophic lake water microbial communities from Sparkling Lake, Wisconsin, USA - GEODES006 metaG | ecosystem: Environmental > Aquatic > Freshwater > Lake | place: USA: Sparkling Lake...
ATGTAAATGCAAACAAGCATTGTACACTTCCTTTTGACGCTTGGTAAATTTACCATTCACAGGAACCGTTCTTGTTAAATCTGCATTGTATCCTCCATAGGCCGCTCCAAAATCCATCAAGATCAATTCTCCGTCTTTACAAATATTGTTATTACTTGTATAATGCAAGGTTCTTGCATTATCACCACTTGCTAAAATACTATGGTAAGCAACGCCCGTTGCTTTTTGTCTTAAAAATTCATGATAGATTTCTGCTTCAACCTCACACTCATTGACACCTGGTTGAATGAATTGCAATAACCTTCTAAACGCAGACTCAGTAATATCAATGGCTTTTTGAATCACCACTACTTCTTGCTTTGTTTTAATCGCCCTCAATGCTTTCATAATTTTAGCCGCGCGTAAGTATTGATGCAATGGATAGCGAGATTGCATCTCGTCTATAAATCGATATTCATTTGTTCTGACTAAATTATTTTTACGATCGTTCTCGTTGGAGTCTAAATAAATCGCATCGGCTAAATGTATCCAAGTTTGTAATACCGCGTCAATACTATCTACCCATACAATGGTTTTCATACCTGAAATAGCAGTGGCTTCATGCGCTCTTAATCTTTTGCCATCCCAAATTTCTTTTAACTCTTGTGGACGAACCAAGACCAATACCTCTCTATACTTAGGATCTGGATTGTCTGGAAACAACACCACCATGGTACCTTCTTGTTCAATACCGGATAACCAAAATAAATCTGAATTTTGTACAAAGCCATGCAATGCATCTCCATTACTTGGGAACTCATCGTTGCTTACAAAAACAGCGATGCTATTTTTTTGCATTTGACTTACAAAACGCTTTCTGTTTTGTATAAATAGGGTTGGGTCAAGTGGATCGTATTTCATACTAAATATTTGAATGTATCATAATGCCTCCCAGATGGTGGCTTCTTGGAAGCAAGATACTTAAAATTGATGGGCTTAGGCAATCTTACCCCAGCCAATTTTGGTTTTTTGGGTCTGTAAAAAGCTGCGAATCACCAAGTGTTCTGGCATGGTCAAATTGGGATCTTTTTCACAGATTGCTGCTGCTGCTTCTTTGGCTATTTCCATAGTAGGTCGATCATTGATCAAACTTGCCAATTTAAAATTCAATGCGCCGCTTTGTCTAGTTCCATCTATATCTCCCGGCCCCCTAATTTCTAAATCTTTTTCTGCTATCACAAAACCATCTGTGGTATTGCACATGATTTTTAATCTTTCTCTCGCCTCGCGACTTGCTTTCACACTACTTAATAAAATACAATAACTCTGTTCCGAACCTCTACCTACCCTGCCTCTTAACTGATGCAATTGTGATAAACCAAATTTTTCTGCACTCTCAATCACCATTACCGATGCGTTGGGCACATTCACGCCCACTTCAATCACTGTTGTGCCCACTAATATTTGTGTATCCCCTGATTTAAAACGATTCATGTTCTCCGATTTTAAATCATTGTGCATTTTTCCGTGGACCATGCTAATTTTGTAAGTTGGTTCAGGAAAATAACTTTTCACTTGTTCATAGCCCTGCATTAAATCCTCATAACTCAACTTTTCACTTTCCTCAATCAATGGATACACATAATAAGCTTGTCGTCCTTTTTGTATTTCTGATTTTACAAAATCCATCACACTGGCGCGCGATGTTTCATAACGATGTACTGTTTTAATAGGCATTCTTCCTGGAGGCAATTCATCCATAATACTATAATCCAAATCGCCATAAGCCGTCATGGCTAAGGTTCTTGGGATGGGTGTTGCGGTCATCACCAACACATGTGGCGGGATAGATGCTTTTTTCCAAAGCTTTGATCTTTGTTCCACACCAAATCGATGTTGTTCATCAATCACAGCCAATCCTAATTTTTTAAATTGTACTGGATCCTCAATGAGAGCATGCGTACCTACCACAAAATGAATCGTATCATCTGCTAAACCTTTTAAAATTCTTCTGCGCTCTGCTGCCTTGGTACTGCCAGTTAAAATGGCCACTTCGACTGGCATTGCCTTCAAGAGCTCTGTTAAACTACTATAATGTTGTTGTGCTAAAATTTCGGTAGGAGCCATTAAACAACTCTGAAATCCATTGTCTGCAGCAATTAACATCGCCATTAATGCAATCATTGTTTTACCACTGCCCACATCTCCTTGTAATAATCGATTCATCTGAAAACCCTTTGCCACATCCACTCTAATTTCTTTGATGACTCTTTTTTGGGCACCCGTTAATTCAAAGGGTAAATAATTGTTGTAAAAAGTATTAAAGTAATCCCCTACTTTTTCAAACACCTGCCCTTTGCTATTTTTATGCCGATCTATCTTAATTAAATTCAATCTAATTTGCGCAATGAATAATTCTTCAAAAATTAATCTTGACAATGCTTGTTTATATTTTACTTGACTAGATGGAAAATGGATCTGTCTATAAGCCTCCCATCTGCCCATTCTATCTACTAATAAATGAGCAGGCAAATTCTCTGGCAGATCCCTTTCACTTATTTGTTGAAACAATACCTGGGTTAGTTTGCCAATTTGTTTTCCATTCAATCCCCTAGCTTTTAATTTTTCTGTGGAACCATAGACCGGCTCGAGCAATGATTTTTGAGACATTGTTTGCAGTTCAAATGGTTCAATTTCTGGATGCACAATCTGAGGTTTACCATTAAAAAAGCCCAACCTGCCAAAAACAAGGTAGGTCTGACCCTCCACTAAATTCTTTTGAACATACTGGATTCCTTGAAACCAGGCCAATTCCAAAAGACCCGTTTCATCTCTTAACTGTGCCACCATCCTTTTTGAGCGCTTCTCTCCAATGGAATGCAAACCCAATAAAACCCCTTTGACCTGGATGAAATCCATCTCGGGAGTGAGCTGACTGATAGGCGTCACAATGGTTTTATCTACATGCCTATGTGGAAAATGATGTAATAAATCGCCGAAAGTATAGATACTGAGCTCTTTTTTAAGCAATTCAGCCCTCTGAGGGCCTACACCCTTTAGGTATTCAATGGGACTGGATAAAAGCGTAGCTTGGCTCAAGCGATTTTTTTTAGATTCGGGACAAATATCCCAAAAAGATGGCAAAAAATGGGATTGTGATTCATTATCTTCGCACAGCTATGGAAAAGGAAATTGTATTGAGTGGAATAAGGCCTACCGGGTTCTTACATTTAGGAAATTCTTTTGGTGCCATGCGCAATTATGTCCGCATGCAAGATGAATTCAATTGCTATTTTTTTGTAGCCAATTGGCATAGCTTAACGACCCATCCTGACACAAAAACTTTACAAGAAAGTGTGCTTCGTGTGGTGGCAGAAAATATTGCTTGTGGATTGGATCCAGAGAAAGTGTCTTTATATGTTCAAAGTGATGTACCAGAAATTGCAGAATTGTATTTGTATTTAAACATGTTGGCTTATAAAGGTGAATTAGAAAAGACCACTACTTTTAAAGATAAAGTAAGGATGCAACCAGAAAATGTGAATGCAGGTTTATTGACATACCCAGTATTACAAGCTGCGGATATATTAATTCATCGCGCAGTAAAAGTACCAGTTGGAAAAGACCAAGAGCAAAACTTAGAAATGGCGAGAAATTTTGCCGAAAGGTTCAATCACCGCTATGGAGAGACCTTCCCGCTGCCTTATGCCTTTAATTATGATAGCGAACTAGTTAAAATTATGGGCTTAGATGGTAACGGAAAAATGAGCAAGAGCGAAAATCAAATGACCACTTTATTTTTAGCAGATGAAGATGAAATGATTCGTAAAAAAGTGATGAAAGCAAAAACGGATCAAGGCCCTTTAACACCTAATTCTGTAAAACCAGATTATATTCAAAACTTATTTACCCTAATGAGTTTAGTGAGCTCCTCAGATACTGTACAAAAATTTGAGGATGACTTTAACAATAGTTCCGATGGCAATTGCATCATTCGTTATGGTGATATGAAAAAACAATTGGCCGAAGATATGGTTCAATTCATCAATCCAATTCGTAATAAAGCAACTGACTTACAAAACAATAAAGATCTACTTTTAAAAATCATACATCAAGGTGCAGACAAAGCAAGAGCAAGTGCCTCTGCAACTTTGACCACTGTAAGAAAAGCAGTAGGCATGGAATACCTATAAAATCAATACATATTAATTTAACTTCACGCATAAGATTATGGCAAAAGCAACAACTAAAAAACCAAAACACGTAGCAATCGCAGGCAATATTGGTGTTGGTAAAACAACATTGACCGAGTTGTTGAGCAAGCACTATCGTTGGATTCCTCAATTTGAAGATGTGGACCATAACCCTTATCTAATGGACTTTTATGATGATATGCCAAGATGGAGCTTCAACTTGCAGATCTACTTTTTACATGGTAGATTGAATCAAATTTTAGAAATACAACAAGGTACGGAAACCATCATTCAAGATAGAACCATCTATGAAGATGCCAATATTTTTGCACCTAACTTACACGAAATGGGTTTAATGAGTAAGCGTGATTTTGATAATTATTTTGGCTTTTTTAAAACCATTCAATCCATGGTTCAACCACCAGATTTATTGATCTATTTAAAAGCATCTGTTCCAACCTTGGTCTCTCAAATTCAAAAAAGAGGGAGAGAATATGAAGAGAATATCCGTTTAGATTATTTAAAAAGACTGAATGAATATTACAATAAATGGATTGAAAATTATTCAGAAGGTCCATTGTTAATCATAGATTGTGATAAAAATAAATTTGGCGAGTCTGAAGAAGATTTAGGCTATATCATTAGTAAGGTAGATAGTACTTTGTACGGATTATTTTAATTTCTATACATGCAACAAATTACAACGGAATTACTAGAGCAAATTAAATCCATTGTTGGTGCAGAATATGTTTTCACTGACGCAGAGAGCTTTGAAAAATATGGCAGTGACGAAACGGAAAAATTACATTACAATCCAGCAGTCGTAGTCAAACCTAGAAAGACAGAAGAGATTGCTGCATTGATGCAATTAGCAAACAAACACTTAATCCCAGTGACACCAAGAGGTGCAGGCACAGGTTTAACGGGTGGCGCCCTGCCTCATTTAGGAGGTTTGGTGATTGCGATGGAAAGATTCAATCAGATTTTAGAGATTGATGAAAGAAATTTACAAGTCACCACTGAGCCTGGTGTGATCACAGAAGTTTTACAAAATGCGGTAAAGGAAAAAGGCTTATTCTACCCGCCCGATCCTGCTAGTAAAGGATCTTGTTTTATTGGTGGTAATATCTCTGAAAACTCAGGCGGACCTAAGGCAGTGAAATATGGCGTAGTGAAAGACTATGTCTTAAATTTAGAAATTGTTTTGCCTACAGGTGAAATTATATGGACAGGATCGAATGTATTAAAAAATGCAACGGGTTATAATTTAACGCAGTTAATTGTGGGTAGTGAAGGCACGCTAGGCATTGTTACCAAAATTGTTTTAAGATTAATTCCGCATCCAAAGTTTGATTTATTAATGCTCGCTCCATTTGATAGTTTAGAAAAAGCGAGTGAAGCAGTGAGTGCTATTTTTAGAGCAGGTATCACACCAAGTGCAATGGAACTGATGGAAATTGAATCTATCAAATTAGCTAGCAAATTATGTGAAAGCACTGCGATTACCATTACAGACAACTTAGCCGCGCATTTAATTATAGAAGTAGATGGCAATGATAAAGATGTATTGATGAAGGATATGGAAGCCATCGCTGAAGTTTTAACCAATTTTGAAGTGGGTGAATTATACTTTGCCGATGATGCCCAACAAAAAACGGAGCTTTGGAAAATACGTAGAAAGGCAAACGAAGCCTCAGTGGCAGCAGGTTATACCATTGAAGAAGATACAGTGGTACCTAGAGCCGAACTACCTAAATTAATCAAAGGAGTGAAGGCATTGGCTCTTGAAAATGGATTTAAAGTTGTTTCTTATGGACATGCAGGAGATGGAAATTTACATATTAGAATCAACCACCCGCTGTACAAGAAGAGTTATGAAAATGAAGTGATACAAGGCATCTTATTTAAAATATTTGAATTGGTAAAATCACTTGGTGGAACCATTAGCGGAGAGCATGGCATTGGTCTTATTCAAAAATCATTTATGCCAGTGATGTTTGACCCTATCACCATGGAATTAATGAAGGGCATTAAAAAAGTATTTGATCCTAATCATATTTTAAACGCTGGTAAAATTTTTGATTCTAAATAATGAAAAAGAAATTGATATACCTAATCCTATTTGTTTTAAGCAATAGCATTATTTTAAAAGCACAGGAGGTCGTAAAGACCATGCCATCCATGAATGTTCATCCAATTTTTATAGGTGGTAATGTAGTGATTGGAGGAGGTGCTGGTTCCTTTCAACTTGGACTCAATCCCGAAATGTACAAGCGTGTCAATGATTATGTGGACATTGGCGCTGCAACTAATTTATTCTTTCAATCCTTCAACCCAACTATAAGTAATGGCTTATCTGATATTTCCTCCAGAAGTTTTCAGCTGGGTGTGGGAGGATTTACAAGGATCTGGCCGATTGAAAAATTTTTTATACAAGTACAACCAGAATACAATTACACATGGAGCAGATTTAAAGACAGGGGTACTGAAAGTGTCAACGCAGGCGCATCCAGAAGTATTCGTTTTGGAGCCGAGAGTTTATTGGCTGGTATTGGATATGGAACTAGATCAGAAAATGGGATGACTTATTTTAGTGTCATGATTGATCTATTAAAAAATCCAAATTCTCCCTACAGAGATGCATTCAATAGAGCTGACCCAATTATTAGAGCAGGTTTTGCTTTTCCTATTCGCTCTAAGCGTTAAGAAAACGCCTTCTTAATTGCTTCAAGCGTTGTACATACATGTAAGCGATACCTACTGCGCTCATATAAAAAATCTTCTTCTTCCATTTTATGTATCATAGCCACTAAAGGATCATAAAATCCCTCAAAATTATAAAGCACTATTTTTTTGTCGTGGATGCTCAAATTATTCCAAACTAGCATTTCAAAAAGTTCATCAAATGTACCCAAGCCACCAGGCAACACAATAGCTGCATCCCCTTTTTCGTACAAAAGCAATTTTCTTTCGTGCATCGTCTCGGTCACAATTAATTCAGTTAAACCAGTATGTTGCGCTTCCCATTCCAATAATAATTTGGGCATAATGCCAATGACTTTCCCTCCCTGTGCTAAGCATGCATTAGCTGTAGCACCCATCAAGCCTTTATTTCCACCTCCATAAACAAGTGTAATTTGTTCATCAGCCAACCAAGTTCCTAAAGCCATCGCCATTTGTTCAAAAGCAGGATTTTTGCCCGATTTGGAACCGCAGAAAACAGTTAGAGACTTGATTTGCATAAAAACTATTTTTATAGTCGAATATAGAAGTAATTTATCAAATTATTTCAAAGATTCTCTTTACTTTGCCATATCAAAATGACAATTAATCAACTATGAGTGCAACCACCCTTTTTATATTCGTAATTCTTTACTTTTTAGTGTTATTAGGTGTCGCCAAAATCACTGGTAAGAACAGCAATAACATGTCGTTTTTCATTGGTAATAAAAATAGCAATTGGATGTTGGTTGCATTTGGCATGATTGGCACTTCATTAAGTGGTGTCACTTTTGTGAGTGTGCCTGGTGCAGTAGGAAAAGATGCATTTCATTATTTACAAATTACATTAGGTTATTTAATTGGTTACATCGCCATCGCATATGTCTTACTACCGATATATTATAAATTAAACTTGACATCCATTTATCATTATCTAAAAGGTAGATTGGGATTCAGTGCTTATAAGACAGGTGCTTCCTTCTTTATTCTTTCCAGAACACTTGGCGCTACTGCAAGATTGTATTTAGTCGTAAAGATTTTACAATACTTCATCCTCGACAATATGCATGTACCCTTTTGGGCTACTACCGTAGTGATCTTAGTGATGATCTTATTGTATACTTATGAAGGTGGTGTTAAAACGATTGTTTGGACAGATACCTTACAAACCTCGGGCATGTTATTGGGCTTGATTATTTGTAGTATCTATATCTTATCTGAATTGGACTTGTCAGTATTACAAGGATTGACTGCCATGCAAAATCAAGCTTTGGCTGGAGATGCATCCATCCACCTTGCCGATGTTTTTAGTACGGACGTAAATAGTAAATCCTTTTTCTTGAAACAAATTATTGGAGGTGCATTTGTAACCTTAACAATGACTGGATTGGATCAAGAAATGATGCAAAAAAATATCTCAGTTAAAACGCTTAAGGATGCACAAAAAAACATGATTACGATTGGGTTTACCATGTTAATTGCAATTAGCTTATTCCTATACTTAGGTGGCTTATTACATTTATATGCTGCTCAAAATAATATCACTGCCACAGGCGACGATTTATTTCCAACATTGGCTTTAAACCATATGCCTCCTTACTTATCCATTATTTTTATTCTTGCATTGATCTCTGCCCTATTCCCAAGTGCAGATGGTGCAATCACTGCCTTAACATCTAGTTTCTGTATTGATATATTGGGATTGCAAAGAAATAAAAACTGGTCGGAGGCACAACAAAAAAAGATTAGACAAAGAACGCATTTAATTTTTGCCCTGATTTTTTTAATCATGGTCATGGCATTTAAATGGATAGACAATAAGAGTACAATTGATTTATTATTAAAAATTGCCTCTTATACCTATGGCCCATTATTAGGTCTATTTGCATTTGGAATTTTAACCAAAAGAAGCATCAACAATACACTTGTTCCAGTTATTTGTGTTTTAGCTCCAATCCTTTGTTTGGTGCTAGACTATTTCCAAGCGCAATTATTTGGCGATTTCCGTATTGGTCAGGAACTATTGATCATCAATGGAGCAATAACTTTTATAGGATTATGGCTCATTTCAAGCGCTAATAGCGAAAAAAAATAGACATTTGCAGCATGGATTTCATTCAACCTGCTGCCAATGACTATGTAACCCACTATAGTGATGCCACACCGGCCTATTTAAGGCCTCTGTATGAGCAAACTATATTGACGCATCCTCATGCACATATGCAAAGTAATTGGAACCAGGGGGGCTTTTTAAGCTTTTTTAGTAAACTATTATCACCTCATTCTATTTTAGAAATAGGCACGTTTTCTGGCTTTAGTGCCTTATGCTTAGCAGAAGGATTAAACAGCACAGGTACGATAGATACCATTGAACTTAGAGCTGAAGACGCCAATGCAGCCAGAGTCTATTTTGATGCAAGCCCAAAAGGGAAACAAATCATCTCACATATTGGGGATGCCAAAGCAATCCTACCTACCCTTACTAAACAATGGGACCTAGTATTTATTGACGCAGATAAGACTAGTTATATTGAATACTTTAATTTAGTGCTACCAATGCTTTCGGATAAAGGTGTGATCATTGCCGACAATGTATTATTTCATGGACAAGTTTTTGAAGAAAATATAACAGGGAAAAATGCCTTGGCAATACATGCATTCAACGAATTCATTTTACAACATCAAGACATTGAAAAAATTATGTTGACCGTTAGAGACGGATTAACCTTAATTAGAAAAAAATAATATGAAGCAAATCCTACTCCTAACATTGACTTTATGGATGGCCCTCCAAACTGGTTGGACGCAAAACAATTCAGCCACTATTGCATATGTCACGCAATATAAAGCCATTGCAATGAAGGAAATGAAAAGAACTGGCGTGCCTGCTTCGATCACCCTCGCTCAAGCAATTTTGGAATCCAAGAGTGGTGAAAGTGATTTAGCAAAAAAACATAATAACCACTTTGGCATTAAATGTAAATCAGATTGGACTGGTGCTAAAACCTATCAAGATGACGATGCAAAACAAGAATGTTTTAGAGTATATGAGGCTGCTGAATTGTCTTTTAAGGACCATTCTAATTTTTTAAAGAACCGTCCAAACTATGTTAATTTATTTTTACTAGATCCAGTGGATGATACCGCATGGGCTTATGGACTTAAAAAAGCTGGATATGCTACTGATTCTGAGTATCCCAAAAAATTATTAAAAATCATAGACGACTATGAATTAGCACAATACAATTTTCCAGAACTCGCCAATGAAATTGATTTGGAAGAAGAAGCAAGCACCAAGGTGCTTGCTGATACGCCCGTAAAAACTTTGAATAAGCCTTTAGGGATTGCGCAAATGAACTCAAATGAATCATTAGCTCCATTACCTTCTAAATCTTTGCCTACACAACCATTGCCTACTGTTCAAAAAGATACTACCAAAAAAGAAGTTATTACAACCGTTCAAACCACTCAAACAGCACCTGTAAAAATTGACACAGTGAAGGAATCAATAATGAATCCAACAGCTATATCAAAGCAACCAAAATATAATTATCCAGAAGATAGATTTAGAATCAATCAAGTGCCGGTCATCCTTGGTAAAGAAAATATGTCTTTTATAGAAATAGCGCTCAAATACAATGTAGCATTGTACAAACTTTTCGAATACAATGAAATTAAACCATCCAATCTTTTAGATAAAGACCAATTGATTTTCCTTGCTCCAAAAAAGAAAACAGGTGCTACTTCATTTCATATTGTAAAATACAATACTAGTTTACATGAGATTAGTCAATTAGAAGGGATGCAACTAAGTGCATTGAAATTGTACAATCCTCAATTAACGGATCCTATCAAAGAAGGCACACAAGTATTATTGTTTAAACAAAAAGACAATAGCCCTGTGATTAAAAAAGACAATAGCTTACTATTTAACAAAAGAAAAAAATAATTCCTCTACTCTAAAACTATTCATATGTCTACCATCCAAGTTCTAGATAAAACATTTGAACCCTATTTAAAAGAAGCTTCGATTCAAGAAAAAATTACCGAGCTAGCAGGACAATTAAACCAAGACTATGCAGGCAAACGTCCGCTTTTCTTATCCGTTCTTAATGGCGCTTTCTTATTTACCGCCGACCTATTCAAGCAAATTACCATAGAGGCCGAAGTAAGTTTTATTAAATTAGCCTCCTATAAAGGAACAAGTTCAACAGGCAATGTGATTACCGCAATAGGATTAGATATCAATGTGAAAGACAGGCATATCATTATTTTAGAGGACATTATCGACACAGGAAAAACTTTGCATCACTACCTACCACAATTAGAAAGTATGCAACCTGCATCGGTTAAAATTGCAGTATTACTGAATAAAAAAGAAGCATTAATTTATCCTGTTCAAATCGACTACGCTTGTTTTGAAATTCCAAATAAATTCGTTGTAGGTTATGGATTAGATTATGATGGATTAGGAAGAAATAGTAAAGACATTTATCAATTAAAAGCATAAATAAAAAAAGGGACAATTAAAATTGTCCCTTTTTTTATCATCTTATTTTAAACTTACTTAAAAGCTTCTTTTACTTTATCGTAAAAACTTTTATCTCCTTTGACAGGTTTTGGTTTAAAGTTTTCACTCTCTTGCATTTTATTCAATGCAATTTTTTCTTCTTCACTCACTTCTTGTGGTGTCCAAATATTCACATGAATCAATTGGTCCCCCTTTGCATAGCCTTGTACTTCTGGGAATCCTTTTCCTTTTAATCTAAATATTTTACCGCTTTGTGTGCCAGCAGGTATTTTAATTTTTGCACGACCGTCTAAGGTTGGTACTTCTACACTTGTACCAAAAATGGCGTCGGGAATGGTAATGTATAAATCAAAAGATACATTCAATCCATCTCTATGAAGGGACTCGTGTTGCTCTTCCTCAATCATGATAATTAAGTCTCCAGAAGACCCTCCACGTTCACCTGCATTGCCTTTGCCAGACATGCTCAATTGCATACCGTCTTGCACACCTGCAGGAATATCTATTGAAATAGTCTCTTCTCCATATACTCTACCCTCACCTTTACATGGAGTACATTTTGCAGTGACTGTACTTCCTTCTCCATTACAAGTAGGACATGTATTCACTGTTTGCATTTGACCCAAGAAAGTATTCGTTACTTTTCTTACTTGACCTGAACCCTTACAAGTGCCACAGGTTTGTATACTAGAGCTATCTTTAGCACCATTGCCGCCACAAGTAGTACAAAGCACATGCTTCTTCACTTTAACTTGTTTGTTCACCCCACCTGCTATCTCTTCGTAATTTAATTTTAATTTGATTCTTAAGTTACTTCCTCTTTGGCCTCTTGCTTTTGCACCACCTCTTGAACGGCTTTGTCCACCGCCAAAAAATCCACCAAACATATCATCTCCAAACACATCACCAAACTGACTAAAGATATCGTTCATATCCATACCACCACCACTGTATCCACCACCAGCTGTTCCAGGTCCAAAAGCTTGATGGCCAAAACGATCATATTTCGCTTTCTTATCGGTATCACTCAATATTTCATATGCTTCGGCTGCTTCTTTAAATTTCTCCTCGGCTGCCTTATCTCCAGGATTTCTATCCGGGTGAAATTGCATTGCAACTTTTCGGTAAGCCTTTTTTATTTCATCTGCAGATGAAGATTTGCCCACACCTAATATTTCGTAAAAATCTCTTTTTGCCATATTACTTTGTTTATTTACCTACAACCACTTTTGCAAAACGAATAATTTTATCGTTCAAATAATATCCCTTAGTTACCTCGTCAATAACTTTGCCTTTTTTTGAAGCATCCGGAACTGGAACTTCTGTAATGGCTTCGTGTAATTCAACATTAAAAGGTTGATCAATGCTTTCCATTGCCTTTAAGCCTTTTGCATAAAGGGTGGTTCTAATTTTATTAAACACCAATTGGATGCCTTCTTTTTGAACAGCGATATCGTCAGATCCATTCAATTGCTTCTCTGCACGATCACAGTCATCCATCACATCCAAAAGAGACACAATCACATCCTTACCAGCCGTTTGGATCAGATCCACGCGTTCTTTAGCGGTTCTTCTTTTGAAGTTTTCAAATTCTGCCATTAAGCGCAAATATTTATCCTTTTGGTCTGCCAAATCCGCCTTTAACTGATCTAATTCACTCAAGGGTGCTTCCTCGGTTTCAGGGGCTGTTTGAGCGCCATTTTCTGTATCTGCAATTGGTTCTTGACTTAATTGTTCTTTATCTTCCATAATTGACTATTTGTACTCTACCTCACGCAAATATATTGCCAAAGCAATAAAAGAGCAAAATTGACATAAAAGGGGCTTAAAATGAACAAGTTGTCACTCAATCTGTGCCTATCTTTGACAAATGACAAAGGTTTACCTA
>Ga0164295_10003155_pt1 | contig 13310 bp, 7 predicted proteins | sample GEODES006metaG_FD_111798 | JGI IMG/M metagenome (GOLD analysis project Ga0164295, IMG submission 111798) | Oligotrophic lake water microbial communities from Sparkling Lake, Wisconsin, USA - GEODES006 metaG | ecosystem: Environmental > Aquatic > Freshwater > Lake | place: USA: Sparkling Lake...
AACGGCCCGAGTGAACCCGAGCTGATGCGCCTCGGCCACGCGGGCGTCCGCGCCCACCACGCCTCGGACCTCGCCCGCGAGCCCAACCTCGCCAAAAACGACTGTGCTGGAGTCGGGCGCGCGATCACGCAGGCTCGACGCGAGCGCCATCACCAGCGCCAAATCGACCGCAGGTTCGTCGAGCTTTAGACCACCTGCGACGTTGACGAAGACGTCGCACCCTGAAAAGAACAGGCCGGCCTTCTTTTCGAGCACAGCGAGCAGCAGCGCGAGTCGGGCCGTGTCCGCGCCGATGGCTGTGCGGCGCGGGGTGCCGAGCGGCGTGGGGGCCACGAGCGCTTGCACCTCAACAAGCACAGGGCGCGTGCCCTCGTAGCTCGCGGCGACGACGGAGCCCGCGGCGCCCGTGACCCGTTCCGCCAAGAAGAGCGCAGACGGATTCTTGACCTCGTCGAGCCCCTCGGCGCGCATCTCGAACGTCCCGATTTCATTCGTAGATCCGAACCGGTTCTTGACCGCGCGCAGGATGCGGAACGCATGGCCTCGCTGGCCTTCGAGGTAGAGCACCGTGTCGACCATGTGCTCAAGCACCCGTGGGCCCGCGATGGCGCCGTCTTTCGTGACGTGGCCCACCAGGAACGTCGCGATGGCGCGCCCCTTGGCGAGGGCGAGCAGGCGCGCTGTGACCTCGCGGAGCTGACCGACGCTGCCGGGCGCGGAGCTCAGGTCTTCGGTGTAGAGCGTCTGCACGGAGTCCGCGACGAGCACCTGGGGCTTGAGCGCCTCGACGTGCGCCTCGATGCGCTGCAGGCTCGTCTCGGCGACAAGCCAGAGGTCGGCGGCGCGCGCGCCGATGCGGTCGAAGCGCATGCGTGTTTGGTGCGGGCTCTCCTCGCCCGTGACATAGAGCACACGCAGCCCAGAGGCTGCGAGCCGCTCGCTGGCCTGCAGCATCAGCGTGGACTTGCCGATGCCGGGGTCGCCGCCGACCAGCATGAGCGACCCGGGGACGAGCCCGCCGCCCAGCACGCGGTCGAGCTCGCCGATGCCGGTCCCGCGGCGTGGGACCTCGGTGCCGTCGATGTCGAGCAGCCGCTTCGGGGCGGTGGCGACGAGCGCGCCGAACGCCGCGCGCGCGTCCGCTTTGGGATCAGCCGTGGTGGTCGCTGCGGTCTCCTCGACGACCGTCCCCCACTCGTCACATGCGCCGCAGCGGCCGACCCACTTGGGCGTGCGGTTGCCGCAGCTCTGGCAGACGAAGCTCGTGCGTGGGCGGCTGCTCATCTCAGAGACTCCTGAGCCCCAGCGGGCCCGCTAGAGGACAACCCCCACGCCGAGGCGGCCCTCGGTGAGGAAGCCCCCGCGCCCTGCGCCTGTGTGTGCGCGGACGCCCAGCTCGGGTCGGATGAAGACGCGAGGGCCCACGAAGAGCTCGACGCCCCAAGCGTGCGCCACGGATACGCCCGCCGCGGCGCCATTCGCAGCGTTGAAGTAGCCATCGTCCCCGAGGCTCTTGCGCGCGCCGACGAGGTCGAGACCGAAGCCGAGCGCAAGGCGCCAGAACGGCCGAACCGAGGTCTCCGCTCGGTAGACCCGCTTGACGGAGAGGAAGTCGACGGCGAGAAATGCGAGGGACCAGTCGACGGGGTCGACCAAGGCGTCCGCGCGACCGCCCACGCGGACGGGGCCGATGCGGTGCGCCAAGGCCAGCCCGAAGCCCCACGGCGCCGTCGCGTCGAGCGGTGCGCGGGGCGTGAACCAGTGGCCCGCTGAGGCCAGATCAAGCCAGAGTTGAGTGTCGCCATGCCCGAGCTCCATGTAGGTCGGTCCCTTCGGCGCGGCTGGGGAGGCGTCCTCGGCCCACGCGGGGGCAGGACACTGCATGACACACGCCAACGCGAGGACCAGCCACTCAGGCCGTGAGCGCCCCGAGGTGTCCCACTTCTGGACGTCCATCGTGTTCACTTTCAAAGCGTCACTTGGAGAGCCACTTGAGGCCTGCGCCCAGCGCGGCCCCGAGGGCGGCAAGGCCCAAGAGGAACAGGGCCAAGCGGACGAACGGACGGTCGCCCGTGTGGGAGACGGGCGGCGCAACATCGGAGAGCGAGGCGAGCTCAGCCGTCGTGAGCAGCGACTGCGTCGGCGGCGGGGCCGGCGTGAGCGACGCAGAGGGCGGCGCGGGGGGCGCACCCGTGGTCAAGGCCTCGACCGCCGCCTGACCGAGCGCCGCCGCCGAAGGGAAACGCGCATCCGGGCGCTTCTCAAGAGCGCGCAGGATCACGGCCTCGACGGCCTCGGATAGGGATGGGACGATCAGGCGAGGGGGGGGCGGCAGGGCGTTCACATGCCGCTGGAGGACCTCACCCGCGTTGGGGTGTTCGAACGGCACGCGGCCTGTCACCATCTCGTAGAGCAGCACGCCGAGCGAATAGACGTCGCTGCGCTTGTCGTCCCGGCTCACACCGCTCGCCTGCTCAGGGGCCAAGTACTCCGCCGTACCGACCACCATACCGGGGAGGGTGACTTTCTCGGCCCCGATGGCGCGCGCGATCCCAAAATCGGTGATCACGGGGCGGTCGTCGGAGCGAATGATGATGTTGGACGGCTTGAGGTCTCGGTGCAGCAGATCGTGGCTGTGGACGTGTTCGATGGCTGCGCACATCGGCTCAAAGAGCCGCGCGACCATATCCAGCGGCATCCGACCGTCGCGTCGGAGCCGCTTGTCGAGCGTCTCTCCCTTGACGAGCGGCATCACGATGAAAGCGCGGGCACCCGACTCAATGAAGCCCAAGAGTGGCACCAGGCTCGGGTGCTCCAGCTTCGCGAGGACCCGCGCTTCGTTGAAGAAGCGACCGCGTACGCGCCGGTCCGCGCTCAGGTGCGGGAGAAGCATCTTCAGCGCGACCTCTTGGCCCGTTACGGTATGGGTCGCGTGGTAGACGCGGCCCATGCCGCCGCGTCCGATTTCGCTCTGGATTTCGTACCCGTCGATGATGTCACCCGGCAGCGGCATCGGCTCGCCGTTGACAATCGAGCGTGTTCGGGGCAAGGCCGAAGCGGACGGCTCAGACTTCGAGTCAGCGGGTGCAGCGGCCACCGCCTCGACGACGGGGGTCTGCGCCTGAGTGAGCGCGCGCGCCTTGTTCGCGGGGTCGAGCACGCCCCCCGCGAAGAGCATCTCTCGCAAACGGTCGGAAGTGCCTTGGTCGGAGATCGTGTCGAGCGCGAGGGCGTGACCGCACTGGACGCAGTGGAGCGCGTCGAGAGGGACGCCCGTGGCGCAGTTTGGGCAGGTGGACTCCACGGCCGCACGCTAAGGCAGGGTCGCGGGCTGTGCAAGGCTCGTCACCGCGCGCGGTCGTTGCATTTTCGCGCCCGCGTGACGACGCTCTCGCCATGCTCGTCTTCACGCGTCTCGGCGTCACGCGCGCTCGCTGGCTTGGGCTCTGCGCCCTGCTGACCTGTGTCGCGGGGCTCGCGCTGCTGAGACCGGCGCAGGCCGCGGTGTCTGACCCGCTCGAGGACGAAGCGCGCCGCCTTGAGGCCTCGGCGCAGGCGCGGCGCGCATCCCCGCTGGCGGCGGTCGACTGGGTGCGCCTCGACGCGCTCTCCGGCTGGCTCGCGCCCGGTCGAGTCGAGGCCGCGCTGGCTCGGTTCACGCGGACGCGAGGCGTCTCACCTTCGGCCGCCGCGTATGCGGAGTGGCTGCTGCGCGAGCGCGCCTTGCGCCGCCTAGACGCCACCGCCGCCCAGGCGTCGGCGCGTCGACTCGGGCTGATCGACGCCTTCGTGTGGCGTGTCGGGCCGCCGCCAGGCCCGATGGAGAGCATGACAGAGGGGACTGGATGGCGGACTTATCCTCAGGGCGCCGGCGCGGGAGAGCTTTGGATGGACGCCTTCGCGCGGCCCGCGCTCGACACCGAGGTCACGCTCGCCACCCGCCTCGCGTCGGACACGGACCGCGGCGCGGTGCTGCGGTTGGGCTACGACGACGAGGTCACCGTATGGCTGAACGGCGACGAGGTTTACGGCGCCAACGCCACACATGCCGCCGCCCTCGACCAGGTCGCTGTCCCTGTTCGTCTGCGTTCCGGGAGCAACCGCATGGTGGTCCGCTTGCGGCAGCAAAGCGGCGCTTGGCGTTTGGTCGCGCGGGTGACAGACGCCCGAGGGGCGGTGCTCCCAGGGGTGACCGCTCACGCGGACCCCTTCGGCGAGGTCCCAGCGCCGAGCGAGGGTCCGCGGCCCGATCCAGAGGCGATCGAGTCGGTCTGGGCGGCCGTGGAGGGCCGCGCGCATGTCACGCCAGCGACGAGCGCCGAGGCTCTGGCCGCGCTCGAGCACGTCGACCTGGCGCTCGCGCTGCGCTTGCCCGACCGCGACCAAGTGCTCCAGCTCGTCGCGGCCGAGGCAGCCTTCGGCGTCCAGCCTTCGCCCCGCGCGCTGCGTGCGTGGTTGCGTCTGGTCTCGGAGGGCGAGCAGGCGGGGATTCGTGCGGCGCACGTCCCGCCCGCGCCTCTCGAGCGCGCGGATGTTCTCCCCGACCTGTTCAATCGCCTCGACGAGGCGTGGGCTCACTACCACGGTCGACGCTTCGTGGACTGCCGCGGAGTGCTCGACGCGCTCGAGCGAGACGCGCCGGGCTTTCTGCCCGCGCTCCGCCTGCGATCGACGCTCTTGCTTGAGATCGGCCTGCCAAACCAAGCCGTCTCGCTGCTCGATTCCGCGCGTCGTCGGCTCGGCGCGGCGTCGCCGCCGATCCTGGAGGGCGCGTATCGAGAGGCACTGCGGGCGGCGGGTCGCACAGACACGCTGCGCGCCGCGCTCGAGGCGCTCGTGAACGCGAGGCAGGCGACCCCCGACGATGTCTATCAACTCGCCAACCTGCTCCGAACACGCGGCGACGAAGCGGGCGCTCTGGCGCTGCTCGACCGCATCTCAGCGGCTCGCCCAGAGCTCTGGGGCTACGTCCTTGAGGCGGCGGAGATGCGGCAGCTCGCAGGGGACCACGATGGTGCGCTCGACCGCCTGCGGATCCTGCTGGAGCGTGCGCCGGACGAGCCGTCCTTGCATGAACGGATCGCCCGTGTGCTCGTCGATCGGGGCCGGCTCGACGAGGCGACCCGCCACTTGCGGCGCGCGCTGGAGATTGATCCCGCTCGCGAGGAGACGCGCCGCTACTTGGAGGCGGTGGCCCGGCCCAAGCCGTTCAGTCCCCCGGGGCCGCACCTTGATGCGCTGACGGCGACCGCACCCGTCACGAATGCCCCCGCGCAGGTGCTCTTGCACCACGCGCGCGTCGAGGTCGCCCCGAGCGGCTTGGCGACCCGACAAGTGCGGCGGGTCGTTCGCCTGCTCACGGCCGAGGGCGCACGGAGCTGGGGGACTTGGGAGCTGCCTTACACGCCGGGGACGCAGCGGCTCGATGTGCTCTCAGCGCGTCGGCTGCGACTCGGCGCGCCCCCCGCGAGCCCGACGCGCTCTGATCGCGACCTGTCGCTGCCCGAGTATCGCCTCTACTTCGACCAGCGCGCCGAGGTCCTCACGTTCCCGCGACCTGAGCCGGGCGACGTCCTCGACGTGACCTGGCGTGTTGTCGACCTGGCGCCTGACCCCGCCTTTCCCGGCTACTTTGGTGACCTCGCGTGGCTCCAAGAGACTTTGCCACGCGCGATCAGCGTGCTTGAGGTCGCGTCGGCCCTCCCGCTCACGACCGAGCTCGTCTCCCGCGACGTATTCGTCCGGCGCGACGACCAAGAGGGGACGCTGCGCTTCGAAGCGGTCAACGTGCCCGGGGTCGAGCGCGAGGCGGACATGCCGGGCGCCTCGAGCGCGCGCGCCTACGTCCACCTGAGCAGCCTCAGGGGCTGGAGCGAGGTGGATCGGCGTTACCGCGCGCTGATGGCCCGGCGAGAGACGCCGGACGAGCGCGTCGCCGCAGCCGCCCGGGCCGCGGTCGAAGGTGAGGACACGCCCCGCGAGAAGGTCGCGCGCCTCTACCAGCGCGTCTCGAACGGCGTGCGCTACGTGGGCCTTGAGATGGGCAAGCACAGCTACCAACCCGAGCAGCCCGCGGTCACGCTCGCGCGGGCCTACGGGGACTGCAAAGACAAGGCGACGCTGCTCATCGCGATGGCTCGGGCTGTGGATATCCCCGCGCACATCGTCTTGGTACGGACGCGGCCTCAGGGCGCGCTCTCACCCGCGACGGCGAGCTTCGCCGCGTTCGACCACGCGCTCGTCTATTTCCCCACGCTCGACGCGTTCGTGGACCCAACGCAGGACCGAAACGACGCCTTCTCACTACCCCCGCCCGACCAAGACGCCTTCGCATTTGTCGTCGGTTTCGACGCCGCGCCGCGCCGCTTGCCGCTTCAGCCCGCTGCGGCGCAGGGGGAGTCTCTGGCGCTCGACGCGCAGCTCGGCGCCGACGGTGAGGTGCGCGGCACGCTGGTGTGGACCCTCGTTGGCGGGGTCGCGACGCAGCGGCGCATCGAGTTGGAGGCGCCGGGTACACGCGCTGAGCGGGCCCAGCGAGCGCTCGCCGCGCGCTTCCCTGGGATGATGCTCGAGGGGGTCGAGGCGCAGGGCCTCATGCCCGCGGTGGATCCCGTGGTCGTTCGAGCGCGGTTTCGGTGGCCGGGGCAGGCGCGCGTCGCGGGTATCGCGCGCGTCCCCGTGACGGGTGCGGCCTGGGGCCTGGTCGACGCGCTCGCGGGTGCGGCGACTCGACATCACCCGTTGATGCTTGAGTCGGCGCGTCACCGGGTCGTCGAGGTGACGTTGCGGCCCCCTGCCGGGCGTACGCTCTCTATGCCTCGGCCTGCGAGCGAGGCCTCACCCTTTGGTCGCTTCTCTCTGGATGTCTCGGCAGCGTCGCCCCCCGGCACAATCCGGCTTGTCGCGCGGCTCGATCTTGACGTCGCGCACGTCGAGGCCAGCGACTACCCCGCGTTTCGGAGCTTCTTGAGGCGCGTCGAGGTGCAGCTTGGCGAGGCCGTTGTCGGCGTGGTCGCGGGGGGGGGGCCATGAAGCAGCGGTGGAAGATCCTCGGCCTTGCCCTCGCGCTGAGCGGGTGTGGCGCCCCGCGCACGCGGCTCAATGAGGCACCGCACCTCGCGCCCGCGACCACGCCCGCGGACGAGGCCGCGCTCGCCTGGCTCCATGCCGACGCGCGCGGCCTCGCCTCGGCAATGAGCCGCATATCCGACCCCGGCGTCCTGGCTGTGCTCGGTGGCTTGCGCGCCCGCGACGCCCTCGACGACGGCGCGCTTGACGCGGCGCTCGACGCGCTCGACCCGAGTCAGCCCCTCGACACCGCGCCGCTCCACACGCTGCGGGTCTCTTTTCTGCCGCGCCTGACGCGTGCGCGCCTCGAGGCCTCGCCCCCACGTCTCAGGGACGACGGTCAACTCGAGGCGCTCGGGCAGGTGTGGTCGCTGACGCCGCGCGCGCCCCGTCCAGACGTGGACGGTCTGGTCGTGAGCGTGGTCCGTCCGACCCTCGGCGCGACGCACTTTCAGGTGCGTCAGGCGGGGCACCTCATTGCCTTTCGCGGCGGTCGTGTCGTGTTTGCGACCGACCCGACGCGGACCCCGCCGCGCGTTGTGCGCTTCTCAGCGCCGGGGGACACGCCCCTCTTGCTCGCGTGGTCGTCCGACGAGTCACCGGACGTTCGAGTGGTCGCGGCGCCGCAGCCCGCGGTCTTCGCGCCGAAGGACGCGCCGTGGGCGCGCCTTGTCGAGGTCCTGCGAGCCGTGCGCGACGGTGACGCAGAGGCGGCGACGCGCGCACTCGATGCCCTCGTCGCGGCGCTGCCGAAGGCGCCGAACGTGGCGCGCCTGAGCGCCGACGTGCTGGCGCTCGACCCAGACGTGCCCGCCGCCGCCGTGCGAGACGCGCAGCGCGCTGCGTGGCTTGAGCTGGTGAACTTTGCACCCGCACGGGCGCATCTTGTCCTCGGGCGCATCGCGCGTCAGGCGGGCGACGAAGCGGGTGCTCGCGCGCACCTGAGCGCGGCGGCCGACGCGGCTCCGGGTCAGGCCGCCCCGCACGTCGAGCTCTTTCGGCTCTCCTTCGCGCAGGGCTGGCACGAGGAGGCCGAGGTCGCCCTTGAGGCCGCAGAGCGCCGAGTGGCTGCGCCCTGCGCGCTTCTAGACGAGCGCCTGTCCCTCTTGGGTGCGCGGGGTCATGCGGCGGGGCGGGCGCGGATGGTCGAACGTCTGAGCGCGTGCGAGCGTGGTCGAGAGGCGGCGGAGGTCTTGCTTGAGCTCGATCGCCCGCTGGAGGCGCTGGCGCGGCTGGATGCCTTGGGCACGGCCGAGGCGACGGACAGGCGCCTGGCGCGGCTGCGATTTCGGGCGCTGGTCGCGCTCGGTCGCCTGAGCGAGGCGCGGGCGCTCGCTGACCTCGCGCCGCCCGAGGACGCCGAGGCCGCGCTCTGGCGCGCCGACCTGGCCGCTCCGCAGGTCACCCCGGCGGTCCTCGGCGCGTTGGCGCACGGGCACGCCGAGGCGCGAGATGTTCAGGATCTGCTGGCGGGCTGGCCGGAGCTGGGGCCATTCGCGCCCTTGATCCTGGACACACGAGCGGTCGTCGGGGCTTTTGAGCGGGACCCCGCAGCCGTGCAGCTCCAGGGGCCGGCTGTGCAGGTCCTCGACCACGGCGCGACGCTCTATTTTCCCCATGGGCGCCGCCTGCGCTGGGCGCACGAGATCATCGCGATCCGGAGCCGAGAAGCGGCGGAGTCGCTCGGTGAGCTCACGCTGCCGAGTGAGGCGCGCGCTGTCTCGGTCTACACACTGAAGGCCGATGGCCGCCGCTTGCCCGCCGAGGACAGCGCTGAGAAAGAGAGCGTCTCGCTGCCCGATCTGGCCGCGGGCGATTACGTGGTCGCGCAGTATCTTGAGCCCGGAGACAACGGCTACCTCTACGACTCAGGCTTTCTGACGCCGCGCGTCTTCCTGCAGACCAGCGAGCTCCCCGTCTTCCAGCAGCGCTTCGAGGCTTTCGGATGGGATGGTCAGTCGCCTGTCGCGCAGCGGCTCGCGGGCGCGCCCGAGCCCTCCCAGGTGCGGCTCGGCGACCGCGCGGGCCTGCGCTTCGACGCACGGAGCGTCGCCTCGGCGCCCGCCGAGGCGGACTCGGGCCCCGCCGCGCTCTGGCTGCCCTCGGTCCGCATCGGGCGGGGCGTCACCGTCGCCGAAGACGCGGACTACGTGCGCGACCGGGTCATCGCACGGCGCACGCGCAGTGAGGCCTTCGATCGCTGGGCGCGGAGCGTCGCCGGCTCCGGTTCGCTGCGCGCGCAGGTTGGCCGGCTGGCGCGCGCGGTGCGTGAACGCATCGACGGCGAGGTGGGCCTCCTCGGCGCGTCCGCCTCGCGCATGTGGCAGACGGGCCAGGGCCATCGCGCGCTGGTCCTCTCCGCTGCGCTCGAGGCCGTCGGTCTCGCCCATCGGCTCGTGCTCGCGCGCCCTCGGGTGCACACGCCGGCAGGGCCTTTCCTGCAGGTCGCCGACTTCCCATGGGCGCTGATCGAAGTCGAACCCTCGGGCGAGCCGTTCTGGGTCGACCCTGGACCCGAGCGCGCCCCGCTCGACTTCATCCCCGCAATGTTCGTCGGCGGGGACGCGCTCACGGTCTGGCCGCCGAGCCCCGGCGAGGGGCCGAGGCCGTTGCCCACAGCGCGGGTCGTCGAGGACGCTCGCGCAGTGTCCCTCGCGCTCCATTGGCACGCCGACGGGCGCCTCACGGGCAGCGTCGACGACACGCTCTTTGGTCAAGAGGCCATCGTGATCGGGGACTACTTGGCCCGCATCGCGCCAGAGCAGAGGCCCAAGATCATGGAGCGGCTCCTCGTGCCCGTGCTTGGGGCCGCGCAGGTGCTCACATTCGACGACCCGACCGGCCGAGACGACCCGGACGGGCCGCTGCGCCTCCGCGCGACGTTCGAGTCGCGGATCGAGGGGGCGTTGTCGCTGGGGCTCTTCCCCGTCGCGCCCGGCAAGGGCTACGCCGCCCTGCCCAAGCGGACCTCGCCCCTCGACATTACGCTGCCCACGGACCAGCGCGTCGAGGTCGTGATCACCGCAGACGGGCCGATAGAGCTCGAAGGGCACGACGAGGCGCGCGCGCTCGGTGGTCACGCCCAGACGGTCCAGATTGTTCGCGACGGCTCAACGTGGCGGGTGCGCGCCCACGTTCGCATCGCGGGCGGGCTCGTCGCGCCCGAAGACTACGCGGCTTTCGCGTCGTTCGCGCGCGAGGTCGACACCCACGAGAAGGTCGTCCTGCGCCGCGGCGCTCGGTGACCCTTAGGGCGAGCGCCACCGCGCAGGGAACCGGCTTCGGACACCGCGGGTCGTGACAACGCGGCCGTCGGGCGTGAAGACCGCGGCCTCGACGCCCTGCAAGCGCCCGGCGGCGGCCACGCAGCCCCGAGGGCCCAGCACGAAGCACGCCGTCGCGAAGGCGTCGGCGAGGGTCGGATCGCGGGCGAAGACCGTCGTCGACACGCTCTCCGAGGCGGGGTAGCCCGTCCGCAGGTCGATGATGTGGTGGTACCGCCGCCCGTCGAGCTCAAAGAAGCGCTCGTAGTCGCCGCTCGTGATGATGGCCTCGTCGCGGGCGGTGACCTCGGCCGTCAGGCGCGCAGGGTCTCTGGGGTCCTGCACGCCCACGGTCCAGGGCGTCCCCGGGGCCTTCTCGCCCGCGAGGTAAAGGTCGCCGCCGCCGTCGATGATGAAGCGACTCAGGCCGCGCGCCCGCAGGAGCACCACCGCGCGCGACACGCCGTAGCCTTGGCCGATGCCGCCGAGGCCGAGCGCCATACCGGGGCGGCGCAGCGCGATGGTGCGCGCCTTCGGGTTGAGGGCGATGTCACGCCAGCCAACGCGGGCGAGGGCGGCCGTGACCGCTTCGGGCGACGGCAGGCGAGGCGCCGATTCGGGCCCGAACTTCCACAAGCCGCGCAGGGCCGCCCACGTCAGGTCGAACGCGCCGTCCGTCGCGCGGCTCAGCGCGAGGCCCCGCTCCACGCACTCATACGTTTCGGGCGACACAAGGACGCTGCCGCGCCCGGCTGCGGCGTTGACGAGGCTGATTTCTGAGGACGGTCGCCACTCACTGATGAGCGCCTCGATGCGGTCGATCTCCGCAAAGGCCTCGCGGGTGGCCTCGTCGACGACCTCGGTCGAGACCGCGTCACCGACCGCGATGGTGAAGATCGTGCCCATCGCGTCGTGGGTGCGCCGCTGAACGTCGGCGGCGGCTGGAGCGACCGCGAGGGTGAGCGCGAGCCCGAGCGCCCACACGGCGCCGCGCATGTGCGCGAGGCTCAACTCAAGCCTGCGTATCGGCCGTGCCGAGCGCGCCCAGCGCGCGCTGGAGCACGACGCGCGTCTCCGCGGTGACCTCTTTGAAGGCGAGCGACACTTGGTAGAGGCCCTGAGTGGTCGGCTCGCTCGAGATGAGCTCTGCGGCGATGCGAATGCGCGTCTGGCCGGGCAGGAGAAGCAGCAGGGGAGCGACGTCGACCGCGAAGGTGTCGCGCGCGCTCGAGTCCAACAAGACACAGGCGCCGCCCACGCTCAGGTCGACGACGCCGGCGGCGCGCACATAAGCGACGCTTCCGCCGGGCTCCTGCGTGGGGACATGGCACTCGACGTCGGCGCGATGCCCGACGAGCACGCGCGGCTGCTGGCGTCGGTCCCAGCGGTAGAGCATGTCGGGGCGCTCAAGAAAAACGACGTCGCCGTTGCCCTCGGTCACGCGCGACCTCAGAGAGAAGGTCTGCCCCGCCGCGACGCTCGAGACTGTGACCGCTTGACCCGGTCGCCAGTAGAGGGCCTCACCGTCGACGCTCGTGAGCTTGAGCTCGATGTCACGGCGGCGGTCGAAGGCCACGACGTTCTTCTCGTCCGGCGCGACGAAGCGGCCGGCGAAGAACACGCCGATGTCGTGAAAGAAGGCGAGGAGCGGGCGGCGCTGGTCGGCCAAGACTTGCAGCGTCTCCTGAATCCGCGCGCCGTGCGTGGTCGCGTGCAGGTCCGTGGCGTCCGTGAGCGTGGGGTCGAAGCCGCGAAAGAGCTGCCCCGCGCCCATGATGTCCTCGAACGGTCGCTCCAGCCACGGGTAGACCCAGGCGTTCGGAGAGACGTCCACCATGACGACGCCGCGCTGCAGGGCCGCGACCTCGCCCTGCGTCGCCATCCAGCCCTCGGGCATGACCCACGAGCAGACGACGGAAAGCCCTACCTTGACGTTGCGGACGCGGCTCGCGGCCTCGTCCCACTTGAGCCACAGGCGAATGCCGCGCGGCGCCGGCTTCGCGTCGATCAGCTCAAAGACACGGTGCGCGGACTCGTCCGAGAAGCCCGCGACGATGCGCTGTCCCGCGAGGCCCTCCAGCAGCTCCGCGAGCCCGGGATCGCGCCAGACCAAGTCGGCCAAGTTGCGGCGCGAGATGTGCGGATCCCAATAGGTTTCATCAAAGCGGGGCAGGCTCGAGGTGCTCTGCCCGGTCCAGAGGGGGGTCATGGAGGCGGCGCGCATGGGGCGATTGTAGCCGCGTTTGTGCCCCGGTGCGTCAAGATGGCGCGCGGACTCTGATAGGCTTACCCCAATGACGACGCCGGCCATCCTGGAGTTTGACGGCGTCCGGCTCGACGTCTTCGGCCGAGCCGGTCTGCGCGAGCTGTGTCGACTTCGGCTCACCGGCCCGCGCCGGACCGTGCTCGACGGGGTCCAGGTGCGGCTCAGCGCGGGCGAGCGTGTCGTTGTGCTCGGGCCGAACGGCTCAGGCAAGACAACGCTGCTCCGGGCGGCGGCCGGCGTGCTGAGCCCAGCGAGCGGCCATGTTCGGGTCCATGGCCGCGTCGGCTGGGGCGTGACGGACGAGCGCGCCTTTCACCGACGCCTGACGATGCGGGCCCACTTAGCGCTCGCCTGCGCGCTTCGGGGTGCGCCGGCGTCTGAGGTCGACCGGGTCGCGCAGGCCTGTGGGCTCGGGTCCGAGCTTGAGCAGCCGCTCGACGCCTGCTCGACCGGCCAGCGCGCTCGACTCGGCCTAGCGCGCGCGCTGGTGGGCGCGCCCGAGGTGCTCCTGCTGGACGAAGTGGAGCGCGGGCTCGACGCCGAGGGGCGGGCGGCCCTCGCGGCGCGCCTCTCCGCGCGCGACCCCAGCCTGGTTGTGTACGCCACGCACGACACCGCGCTCGCCGCCTTGGCGACTCGGGTGCTTCGGGTGGATGCTGGGCGCGTCACGCTGGAGGCCACGTGACGGCGCGGGCGCAAGTGCTCGTCTTGAC
>Ga0164295_10003156_pt1 | contig 13310 bp, 13 predicted proteins | sample GEODES006metaG_FD_111798 | JGI IMG/M metagenome (GOLD analysis project Ga0164295, IMG submission 111798) | Oligotrophic lake water microbial communities from Sparkling Lake, Wisconsin, USA - GEODES006 metaG | ecosystem: Environmental > Aquatic > Freshwater > Lake | place: USA: Sparkling Lake...
CCAGCCCGATGGCCACGAGCACCCCGAGCAGAAGGGCAATGCTTCGTCCCGCCCAGAGGTCGTCGTCGATCATCTCCATACGGTCAGGCTTGTCGAACGAGCCGTTCCAGACGGAAAAGGCTCGGTCGTCGTAGACCCACTTGGTGCGTTCTTCGTAGTTCTTCTGGCTCATGACTGGCGGGAGGCCGTCGCTGGCCCGGCTGCGGGATATGATTGTCGAAAGACCCGTAAAATGTACCCCGTGGTTCCGCCTCGGGCCAGTGCCGCGGCCGCCTGCCATGCCATCCCAGCCTTCCTTCACGACGCCCGACGCTCCCGTGGCGCCAGCACAGCCCCCGCGGCACGTCCTCGACCCCGCCAGCGGCCTGGCGGCCTGGCTCGGGCAGCGGAGCCAGCCTGAGTGGCGGGCTCGGGCGATCCGCCGCTGGCTCCACGGCCGCAGGGCGGCGGCGTTTGCCGACATGACCGATCTGCCGCGTGGGCTGCGGGCCGATCTCGAAGCCGACTTTCGCGTCTGGACGACCTCGGTCGCGGTGCATCAGCGGGCCGACGACGGTACCGAAAAACTGCTGCTCGAACTCGCCGATGGTCAGCGGATCGAGTGCGTGCTCCTCCGCGACGGCGATCGCCGTACCGTCTGCATCAGTTCGCAGGTGGGCTGTGCGATGGGCTGCGTGTTCTGCGCCAGTGGCATCGACGGTGTGGTGCGGAACCTGACCACCGGCGAGATCATCGAGCAGCTCCTGCGGCTGGCGGCGCTGCTCCCTCCCGATGAGCGGCTGAGCCACATCGTGGTGATGGGCATGGGCGAGCCGCTGGCCAATCTCGACCGGCTTTTGCCCGCGCTTGCCGAAGCCCAGGATCCTGAAGGCCTCGGGATTTCGCAGCGGCGGATCACGATCTCGACCGTCGGCCTCCCGCCAGGCATCGACCGGCTCGCGGCGGCCAACCCGGGCTACCATCTCGCGGTCAGCCTGCATGCCGCCGACGACGAACTCCGAACGCGGCTGGTGCCGGTCAACAAGGCGATCGGCTTGGCCGACGTGATGGCGGCGGCCGACCGCTACTGGGAGATCTCGGGGAGGCGGCTGACGTTCGAGTATGTGCTGCTCGGCGGCATCAACGATTCTGAGAGCCACGCCAACGCGCTGGTGCGGCTGATTGGTGGCCGGGCAGCGCTGGTCAACGTGATCCCCTACAACGCGGTTGCCGGCATGCCTTGGAAGGAGCCAACGCAGCCGGCTCGAGAGCGGTTCCTGGACGTGCTTCGCGCTGCCGGCGTCAACGTGCAGGTTCGCCGCCGCAAGGGTGCTCGCATCGACGCCGCCTGCGGTCAACTCCGCCGCGCGGCGGCAGACACCATGCCGATCGTGTCGCCGCACGAAGCGTCTGCCTAGGCACGTGGGCGGCCCATGAACACCATGACCACCATGACCACCCCTGCCCCGCGCCTGCCCCGAGCCCAGGCGGGGCCAGTGGCTGGTGTCGATGAGGACCGAACTACACGAGCCGGCCGACGAGCCAGACCACGACGAGCACGCCGCCGAGAATGCCACCCAGCCAGCCGAGCCATTCGAGCGTGGCCCGGCGGATGGCCGCTGGATCCTCGTGGTGCGTGGCCGCGAACACGACCGCCGCCACGAGCACCAGCGGCAGACCGAAAGCGATCCCAGGCACGCGGTCGAGCAGGGTGAGAGCCAGCAGGGAGGTCGGCATCACCGCTTCTCCTTCTTCTCGTCCCGGGGCGCTGGGTGCATCGGGCCCGAGAAGGCGTCGTAGATCACCAGCGCGTTGAGCATGCCCGCAAGCATCGTGTAGAGCGTGCCAATCTCGAAGAACCGGCCGAGCTGCTTGTGCCAGACCGAGAGTTGGTCGGCCGGCGTGCGGTCGAGCATCCCCGGCGGCGGAAACGGCCGAAACTGTCGCCACGGGGGCAACGGGCGGAAATCCTCCGGCTCGATGTCGGGATCGACGCGGGCCAGCTCCGTGGCATACGCCTGCGACACCGGCTGGCCGCGGGAGAGCGGCGGAACCATGAACGAACTGAGCAGCACCGGCTGCTTTGCGGCACCCTCGAGCCGCCACGACTGGAGCAGCGCCGGGATGGCGGCGGCGCCGATGCCCGCCTGACAGAGAAAGGCCCAGCGCTTCTCGCCCGGCTTCCACGAGGCATAGACGACGCGTCCGCCGCCGAGCCAGAGGCCGACGACGAAGATCGTCAGCAGGCTCACCATGAAGAGCACGCCCTTTTGTCGCCGCCCCTGGTAGAGCTGGCCGAGCCCCGGGACGAGCCATGAAAGCACTGCCGCCACGGCCGGACGCTTGAGGTCGATGGGTGTTTCGTCGTCGGGCGAGAGCGCGACGATGCGGCCGGCCGCGAGCGATGCTGATATTCCCAACAGACGGCTCCTGCCCAAGCGATTTCGAACCACCGCGCCGCAGTCTAGGGTTTTTTTCCGTCGCCTGCACCCTGGCTGGTCGCATCGTGCCCAGCCGGGAATCCGGAGAAGCCCGGGGGCATGAGCCGCGGGAACATGATCGGCCCGGGCGTCAGCCCCAGAGTCGGCGGACGGGCGTGACGCGGGCAACGGTCGGCTGGCGGGGCCGCTCGACGTGGTCGGTGAACTCGCCGTCGCCGTCACCCGGCAGGAGTTCCCGCCAGGCGCGTTCGACCGTGTCGGCGGCGACACGATCGAGTCCTTCTCCCGCGGCCGCGACCGCCGAGAGCCGTGCCAACCGGCAGACGGTCCGCGGCACGCCCCCGGAGAATCGGGCGATCGTCGCCACGGCGGCGTCAGAGAATGCATCGGCCCCCGCGTCTACCCGCTCCAGCGCGAATGCCACGTAGGCGGCGACGTCGCCTTCGTCCCACGGCGGCAGGTCGATCCGCACGCCGGCCCGGCGGCGGAGCGAAGCCGGAACCCGCGCGACCCCGCCCGGCGTGGCCGTGGCCACGACGATCGTCGTGGCGAATCGTGGTTCCCCCGCAGCGACCAACCGGTCGATGCCCTCGAGAGCATCCACAGGCGCCGCGTCGACGTCGTCGAACACCAGCACCGTCGACCGCTCCATGAGCATGTTTTCCCGGAGGCGGTTCTCGAGCGCGAGCCAGGGGCGAATCGCCTCGGCGCGGCTCGCGGGATCCAGCGGCAGCCGCGCGAGCAACAGGTCGAGCCACTCCCCCTCGGGCAGGCCGCGGAGCGAGAGCACGGCTGTTTCGGCCCCCAGGCCTCCCAGGCGGCGGGCCGCGGCGGCGACCAGATGGCTCTTGCCGAGTCCCGTGTCGGCCACGATGAGTCCGCACCGCTGCCGTTCGGCCAGCAGCCACTCCAGCCGCGCCAGGGCCTCCTCGCGGGATGGTCCCGCATGGAACCCGGCGGGGTCGATCACGCCGTCGAATGCCGTCGCTGCCAGAGAGAGTCGATCGCGTACCATGGCCGGGAGTGTAGCGGCGAGGTCACGGCGGGTCAGGAGAGACTTTGCCGGGGATTCCGCAGGTTCACCAGGTCGAAGGTGGAGCGATGAGCGAGCGGTTTTTCCTGTCGACGTCGCCGCGAGACGGCCGGGCCGTGCTCGACGGCGATGAGGCTCGCCACCTCGCCCGCGTGCTGCGGTGCGCGGTCGGCGACACGATCTGCGTCTTCGATGGCACCGGCACCGAGTGGCCCGCCCGCGTCGCCTCGATCGCACGCGATCAGGTCATGGTCGAACTCGGCGAGCCGGTCTGCGACGAGCCACCACCGGGCGTTCGGCTGACGGTTGCCGTGGCGCTCCCCAAGGGGGAGCGGCAGAAGTGGCTCGTCGAAAAGCTGACCGAACTGGGCACCGGCCGGCTCGTGCCCCTGGTCACGACCAGGGGCGTGGCCGAGCCGACGCCGGCCGCGGTCGAGCGGCTGCGTCGCGGCGTGATCGAGGCCTGCAAGCAGTGTGGCCGCCGCACCCTGATGGAGATCGGCATGCCCCGGTCGATCGGCGAGCTCGTCAGCGATCGACATCCCGGTTCGTGGATCGTGGTGGCCGATCCGGGAGCGCCGCCACTCGCTGCCGGGGCGGCCCCCGCCCGGGGCGTGGCCGTGATCGCGCTTATCGGGCCCGAAGGGGGATTCACACCGGAAGAGTTTGCCGCCCTCGATGCGGCGGGCATCGAACGCGTCGGCCTCGGGCCGCACGTGCTCCGCGTGGAGACGGCGGCGATCGCGGTGGCTGCACGGCTGGCATGACGGTGCCGGTTTTTGTGGCAGGCGTTCAGCAGCGACGCGACCGGGCGACGAAGGCCAGGGCTGCCATGACGGCGGTGACCAGGCCCACTGTCGGCTCGGGAACCGTCGCCACCATGCCCGCGGCCGACAGCGGGTTGTAATCCCCTGCGTTGAAGAGGCCCGTTGCCACGAAGTCGGCCACATCGAGGATGTCGACCAGCCCGTCGTAGTTGAAGTCCCCGTCGAGCCAACTCGCCGCCGTGTCCGTGTCGAACTTGCCCAGGGCCAGAATGTTGGCGGCGTCGAGGATATCGATCGACCAATCGAGGTTCGTGTCGCCCGGGGCCGCGTAGGCGAACGTCACCGAGCCGTCGCCCTTCTCGAGCCAGCCAACACTGCGCGGAACGCCGCGGCCCGAGTCGGCGGCCGCCACACTCGACGTGATCCCGCTCGTGCCACTCCACGAGCCGCCGTCGCGGCCCGTGACGATCGCGGCGAGCATGTCGACGGTGGAGAGCCCTGAGGCGACTGTGATCATGCCGCTGCCGACATCGATGAGACCACCGGCATTCGTCGCGAGGCCGCCCACGGTCGTCTGCAGGAAGGGCGTGATTGCGAGGGTGCCGCCGGCGAGCGGCACGATCGTGCTCGTGGCAAGCGCCGACGGATGAGCCAGCCGCAGTGTGCCCTGCTGGATCGTCGTCGAGCCGGTGAGCGTGTTGGCCTGGTCGACGATGAGCGTGCCGGCGCCCGCCTTCACTACAGGTATCGTGCCCGAGAGGAGCGGATAACCCGCCTGGCCCTGCGTCTGCGTGCCGCTGCCGACCGTGATCGTGATCAGGGGAGCGGGCAGCACCGAGAGCCTCGTGACGCCGTCCTGATACTGCTGCTCGTCCTCGATGCCCCAGTTGAGGACGATCAGAAAGGGGCTGCTCGCGGTCGTGGCCCCGCCGGGATAGCTCGGCCCGGTCGCCGTGGCCTCGGCCCAGAGGCCGTAGAGTCCGGGGGCGTCGGGGGTGACGAGTTCGTAGGCGGTGAAGTGGTGATGCTCGCCCGGAAAGCCGACGAACGTGTCGAGGAACAGCGGATTGGTGCCACCGATCCCGGTCGCCGCGACGGTCGCGATCGCGGCTGCGCGATTGACGACGTCGATTGTGCCCGAGGCGACTGGCAGCGGGTCGAGCGGGCCCGTCGTGGGATTCCAGTACGTCAGCGGCGTCGTGAAGCGGAGGGTCACCGCCGTGTTGGCCGGCAGCGTGTCAGCCCGGCTGAAGCCCGGATACGTCGTCGAGATCGGCAGCCCGAAGCCGGGCGTCGCGAGGTTCTCGTCGACGTTGAAAAAGTCGTAGACGCCCGGGGCCACGGTGAGCCGGTTGGTCGCCGCGGCATAGTCGATCACGAACGGTTCGCCGTGGCCACTCGCCCGGTGAGCGATGAGAGGCACGAGGCCGGCGGCCAGGCACGCCATGAGGATCGTGCGGTGAAGGACGTGCGGAGCCGATGAGTTGGCGGGCATCGTCATGGGAGATTCTCGAGGAAGGTGGCGGTGGCGTGTCGTGCGTGAGGCGACTCAGCGGCGGTCGCGAGGCATGGCGTCGGGCATGGCAAACGTGGGCTGATCGGGAGCGGCGACGGCGGCGGCGACCCAGTCGCCGATGGAGGCTGCAGGAATCGTCTCCACGTGGCCGTCGGCGAACAGGTAGTTGGCCTGGCCGACGTGGAGCCGGTCGGTCCGCGCTCCGCTGCCGGATGCCGCGGGCACGGAGCAGTCGCCAAAGTTGGCCTCGCCCTGCGACGTGAACCACAGCCAGCCGGGATAGCGGGCCTCCTGCGCGATGTTGCCAGGGGAGAACCAGTTGTTGGGGTGCGCGTGATCGTTGGCTGGCTTGGGCGCCATCCGGGGGGAGATCTCGAACGTGACGAGCGTTCGCGACGAGGCGGTGAGCTTCGACATCCGGTCGACCGCGCCGGGCACGGCCATCGAGACGTAGGCGTTGAGCAGGTAGCTCGTCGCCAGCGCGGCCCGCCGCTCGTCGGCCCGGGCGTCGGTAGGGCAGATGCGAATCGCATCACAGTTTCCGATCCATTCGGCCATCGTGAAGATCCACGACTTCGTGACACCCTGGGCGGTCTTCTCGTGGTCGGTCCGGGGAAAGCGGCCACGGTGGGCCTCGGCGTGGCCGAGCCAGCCGAGGCCCACCTGACGAAGGTTGCTCGCGCACTGCGTCCGTCGGGCGGCCTCTCGCGAGGACTGCACGGCCGGCAGCAGGAGCCCCACGAGCGTCGCGATGATCGCGATCACGACGAGGAGCTCGACGAGAGTAAATCCGCGGGTCTTCATGACACCACCGGAGAGCGCCGTCGAATCCACCGCCGCAGGCCCGCGGCCGCGGCGACGATCGCGCCGCTGCCAACCAGGGCCAGCGTCGTCGGTTCCGGCACCGATTGGATCTGGTTCAGCGGAATGCTCTGCGACGCCGCGAAGGTCTCGGCGACCGCATAGGCATCGGCGAACGAGGTGTTCTTGTAGAACACCATGTAGGCCGGATCCGACGTCCCCACGGCAGCGCCGCCCGCCGTCGTGGCGGTCGTCGTCACCTGCAGGCCCTGCAGGTAGATGCCGTCGGTGCCGACGCCCGCGGCAGCCGGCGCAAAGCTCGTGCCATCACCGAGGAGCCGGAAGCCGGCGTTTGAGTGAGGGTTCGTGCTCTGCGTCACCGCACTGACGGCCGAATAGGCGAGCGATGACCCGCTGGCGGTCGTCACCAGCACGGTTGGCACCGTGGTGGCATCGCCGCGGAAGGCCTGGAGTTGCGTCGCTCCCGCCGCTGCCGAGGAAAACGCTGAGCCGTCCCACTTCAGCACGCGGTCGGTGAACTGGTAGGTGAATACCGTCCCCGCGAGGTTGGGCAGCGACGACGAATCCTTCCACGACCAGCCGGTGCCGGCGAGCTGACCGCCCGTTGGTGCGGTCGTGTCCCACTGATAGGAGAGCCCGTTCCCCGAGGGATACGTCGTGATGTCGGGCTGGCTGTACCAGGCAGCCTGCGCTGCCGGGTGAGCCGCCGGAGTCGTGCCATCGGCGACGAGCAGCGGCATCACGTAGATCCGCGTGAGGTCGGTGAGCGTCACTGGCCGGGTGTCGGTGGAGACGATCTGCCGCGTCTGGATCTTGCCCCCCACGGGGTCGTAGGTGAGCTGGTACTGGACTCCATGGCCAAACGCGAGAGATGCACTGATCGGCACCACCAGGCACGCAGCGAGGGCATGCCGGACGAACTGGGAACAGAAAACGGAAGGACGCATCACGTGACTCCTCATGGGTGAGCCCGGCCGGCAACGCAGAGCGTCGTGGCCGGGTTGGAAATGCCAACGACGGGCGGCGAACGCGTATTCGCATTCACCCGGGGTGGCACTCTGAACGCGCAATCAAGGGGGCGTTCAGGCCCGAGGAGGAGGGACGTCGAGCGTCGGGCTCACGGAGATGGCGACGTCATCGGCGACCACGAGCAGGCCGACGATGGAATCGGCGGGCTCGACCCGCACGATCGCCGGCGCAGGCAGGGAGATCATCGCGGCCGACCAGCCGGCGAGGATGCCGCCGCAGGCGAGCATGGCCCGCAGCGACACCATGCCGCAGGCCGGCGCGACGGCCGGCAGGGCAGCGGGCTCATCGGCGGCCGGTGATCGTTCTTCGGCACAGACCTCACCCGCCAGCGTGGCGGCGGTCGTTTCCGGAGACGCCGTGCAGCTGGCGGTCGAGTCGCCGCCGGTCTCGGCGCAGCAGCACGTCGCCTCGGCGACGGGCGTGGGGGCGGGAGCGGAGGCGGAGGCGGGGGTCGCCGCGCGGCGCCTGAGTGCATGAAGCGTGGCTGGGTCAAGGTCGTGCGTGCTGGCCCAGGCGAGCAGTTCGGCCGGTGTGTTGCAGCAGCAGGCGGCAAAACACTGCTCGGCCGTCGCGCAGCCGCACGGCTTGTCCATGCACGGAAAAGGCCGCGAGCGATCCTTGTCGGCCAGCTGCGTGGCGGCGGCGGATCCGACCGCGGGCGGGCCACCGGCGATGGGGAGCGGCAGGCCCGACGCGACCACCACGTAGGTGGCGAGCATCAGCCAGGCCACCGCTCGCGATGCTGAACTTCCGCGTGCCATAGATTAGAGGCTATGTTCTATCTGCAGGTGGGTCAAGCACTCGGCCGGTCAAGCACGCGACCGGTCAGAGAGCCGCGAGGTGCGCCATGGCGTCGGCCAGTTCCACCCGCGCGTCGCGTTCTTCAACGGGTTCGAGGCCAATCCAGCCACGGTAGGTCCGCTCCTCGAGCGCCGCGAACACGGCCGGGAAATCGACCTGGCCGGTGCCAAGCACCACGGCCCGGCCTCGCCCCGCAAACGCTCCGGCCACCGCGTCGGTCGCATGCACGCTCGCCACATGGTGGCCGAGCACGTCGACCGCGGTGACCGGGTCGTGGTCGTGGACCACGAGCGCGCCGGTGACAAGATCGCAGAGGAGGCCTCCTGCAGGCAGTGCGGCGATCAGCCGGGCGAGATCAGCCGGCGCGGCGCGGCCGGCTTCCGCGCACAGCGTGGCACCGACATGCTCGCCGAAGTTCGCCAGATCGGTGAGCACGTCGACGAGCAGCTGCCACTGCGGCCCCGTCGGCTCCGGGGGGATGTCGCCTACGTGATTGAGCACCAGTCCGGCGCCGAGTCCATGGGCGAGTTTGAGCGCCGCCTTCGTCGCGGTGATTCGCCCCTCGAGCCGCTCGGGATCGCCGTAGCCACCCCGGGTTCGAAAAGCGATCGCCGACACCACGACCCCTGCGTCGCCGAGCCACTTGCGGATCTGCCGCAGCCCGGTCTGTGTCATCAGCTCCGGCTCGAGCGCATGCCGCGCGTCGAGTTCGACGCCCTGCAGACCCAGGTCTCGGGCCATTCGCAGGGCCCGGCGGAGATCCTGGGAGAGCACCGCGGCGGGAACGGAAAGCCGGGAGGTGTCCATGACAGGCATCGAATCCACAAGGATCGCGGCGGGAAAGCATCGCGACGGAGGAACCTTCTATAGTATCCTCTCGGTATGGCGACACTTGCAGCCGTCACCGCCGCCCTGGAAAGCCTCGCCCCCTTGCGGCTCGCGGCCGACTGGGATGCGGTCGGACTGCTGGTGACGCCCCGGCGGGAGTCGCTCGAGCGGGTGATGACCTGCCTGACGATCACGCCGGAGGTTGTCGCCGAGGCCGCCCGCGAGCGGGTCGATCTCGTCGTCTCGCACCATCCGCTGCCCTTCCGGCCCGTGTCCCGGCTCACAACGGCCACCGGCCCGGGCAGAGCACTCCTTGACCTGATCCATGCAGGGGCGGGCATCTGGAGCAGTCACACCGCCTGGGATTCGGCGGCGGGGGGCATCAACGACCAGCTCGCCCACCGGCTGGACCTCACGGGCGTGTCTCCGCTCGAGCCCGACACCGAACTGCCGCTCGTCGGCTTCGGCCGCGGTGGCAGGGCCGACGACGCGTGGACGGTCGGCGACCTGGCGGCCCGGGCGGCGGCGGCCCTCGGCGTGGGGCACGTGCAGATTGCCGGCGACCGGTCGCGGCCCGCCGGCCAGGTCGGCATCGTCTGTGGATCCGGCGGGGACTGTATCGATCAGGTCATCCGCGGCGGCTGCGACACCCTGCTCACCGGAGAGCTCAAACTCCACCAGGCGATCGAGGCCGTGGCGGCGGGCCTGGCGGTGGTGGCGGTCGGACATCATGCCAGCGAGCGATTTTCGATGGACACGCTGGCCGAGCGGCTCGCTGGGGCCGTGTCGGGCCTCTCGTGCTGGGCGAGTCGTGCCGAGCGCGATCCCCTGGGCTGGCTGTAACCGCCGGGCTGACCAAGCGTTGCCCCGCAGATTTCGTGCGCTACACTTGGGGGAGTGTTTGCGTTGCACCCGAGTCCCATAGGCGGTCGCATGCCCCGATTTCTGACGGCGCTTCCTGTCTACAACGAAGCCGCCCACGTCGATGGCGTGCTCGACGAGGTGCTCAAGCACACCGCCGACGTGCTCGTGGTCGACGACGGCTCGACCGACGGCACCGCCGAGCGGCTTGCTGCCCGCGTCGCCTCCCGGGGGGATATCCGCGTCGTCAGCCATGCCATCAATGCCGGCTACGGCGCCGCGCTTGCCACGGCGTTTCGCGAGACCCTCGCGGGCCCATGGGATGGCCTGGTGACCATCGACTGTGACGGCCAGCACCAGCCGCGGCTGATCCCCGAGTTCATCGCGGCCGCCGCTGATGCTACGGTTCCGGCGGATATGGTCAGTGGCAGCCGGTACCTTCGTCGGTTCCCCGGCGACACCGCTCCTCCGGTCGCCCGGCGACAGATCAACTCCCAGATCACCGCCGAGATCAACGGGCGGCTGGGGCTGCACCTCACCGATGCCTTCTGCGGGTTCAAGGCCTACTCGCGGCGGGCGTTGGAGAAACTGCACGTCACCGAAACCGGCTACGCCATGCCGCTGGAGGTGTGGGTGCAGGCGGCCGCGGCGGGCCTGGCGATCGTCGAACTGGCCGTGCCGCTGGTTTACCTGGATCTGGCGCGGAGTTTCGGGGGTGCTCTGGACGATGCGGGGACCCGTCTGGCCTACTATCGCTGCGTTCTCGATCGGGCCGAAGCGGCTGTCACCATGGCGGCCGGGGGGCACGGCGCCTCGCTGTGAGGCGGGTCTTCCGCTGGTGAGACGTCGTCCGTTCGAGGGCTTCTTTGCCGGCAATGCCTCCGTCGCGCCGTACCTACGCACCGCCCGAACCCTCGGGCGCCCGGCTGCTTGATCCCCCCGTCGTGCCCGGTCCGGGGAGCGCTTCGATCGAGGCCCTGGTCGACAACAACCGCCTGCTGCGGGCGGCGCTCGACGTACGGATCGGCGACATGCGGCTCTGGGAACTGGTGGCCGCGACCCGCCGCGAGGTGCTGATGGTGGCGGCCGAATACACGGGCCACTATCGCGATGTGACGCGGCCCGCCGACGTTGCCGACTGGATTGCCCGGCCGATCATTGTCGGCGGGCACCAGCCCGAACTGTTTCATCCAGGTGTCTGGCTCAAAAACTCAGCCCTCGATGCCTATGCGCGGCAGGTCGGGGGGACCGCGATCAACCTCGTGGTCGACACCGATCGCTGTGGCCGGGTGACGGTGCCGGTGCCGGTGGGCACGCCCGCGTCGGCCCGCACGGAAGAGGTGCCATTCGACGCCTTCTCCGGAGAGTCGGCCTGGGAGGAGCGACCGGTCGTTGATGCCGACTGCTTCGCCACGTTTGGCGACCGTGCCTCTAATCTCCTCGAGCCGCTCGTGCCGCGGCCGATCCTTCGTCGCTGGTGGCCGCTCGCTGTCGAGCGGGCCCGCGCGAGCCACAGGCTCGGCCTCGGCCTCGCCCAGGCACGGCACATGCTGGAGGAGCGGTTTGGCCTGGAGACGTTGGAGCTGCCGGTGAGCGAGATGGTGCGGCTGCCGACGGTGATGGTGTTCGTCGGCTGGCTGCTCGCGCACGCGCGGAAGTTGCACGCGGCCTACAACGACGCGCTGGCGATCTACCGCCGCGAGCGACGGGTGCGCGGCCGCGGTCGGCCGATGCCCGACCTGGCCGTACGGCATGATTCCGACGGCGAATGGATCGAACTGCCGTGGTGGATGTGGTCGCGGGATGACCTGCGGCGCCGGCGCGTGTTCGCCAACACCTCGACGCCCGGAATGCTCGTGCTTTCCGACATGGAGACGCTCCGGGTCGAACTGCCAATCGCGGCCGACACGTCGCCGTCGAAATGGATCGACGCCCTCTCGCGAATGGAGGAGCATGCGGTGCGGTTGCGGCCGCGGGCGATCGTGACCACGCTGATCGCCCGGCTGCTGCTGGCCGACGTCTTCGTGCACGGGATCGGCGGTGCCGCCTACGACGGCATCACCGACGAGATCGTCCGCCGGCTCGTCGGCTCCGATCCCCCGCGGCATGCGGTGGTGTCGGGCACGCTGCGGCTGCCCCTGGAGGGTGTGTTTCCGGAGCTGGAGCGGGACGATCCGGCAGCCGGCCTGGCGGCGGCACAGGCACTGGTGCGCGACATCCGGTTTCATCCGGAGCGACACCTCGACGCCCCCGCCGCGGCGTCGGAGCAGGTTCGCGAACTGATAGCGGCGAAGCGACGATGGATCGACACCCACCCCACGCTGACGCTATCGGCACGGCGGTGCCGGGAGATCCGCTCCATCAACGTGCAACTCGCGGCATTGCTCGATGGCGAGCGTGCGGCAACGGAGGGTCGCAGCGTGCGGTTCGCCGAGGCAGTCAAGGCCCGCACAGTCCTGCGAGCGCGAGACCATGCATGGTGTCTTTTCCCGGAAAACATGGTGAAAACATTCCTGCTACTGGAAAACGGTGCAGGACCGGCATAGATTGTCCGCCAACGGACTGGTTTTGAGTTGCTCCAGGGAAAGGAGGCATCATGCATCGGGTGGATCGTTTCCCGAGAAGGCGTTTTGCGGTGATCTCGCGGGGTGCAGGGTTTCCTCGGCGAGGAATCCAGACAACTCCCCGGTTGGCATCGCGTTCGGTATCGCGCTCGGCAGCGCGCTCAACAGCGCGTGACCAGGTGGCGACGGCAGCCCCGGCCCGCCGGAAGAAGCAGAGCCGCCTGAAGATCAGCGCCGCCGCGGATGCGCCGGTGCGGACCGAGGGCCGCAAGGCCGCCCCGCCGGCCAAGGCCGCCGCGGTCAAGCTTGCCGCCGGCACCGAGCGAGCCACCGCGGCCAAGGCCCGAACGGCGGACACGACGACCGCTGTTGAGACCCTGGAAATCCGTCCGTCGGGCACCGTCGTCAGCCGCCGCCCGGCCGTGAAAAGGCCGGCGATTCACCATGTGCCGCATCATCCCATCCTGCCGCTGAAGCCCCCGGCCTGGATGCTGGAAGAGTGCCAGGTGGCGCCGGCCCGGGCCGGCGATCAGAGCGAGATCCTGCAACTCCTTTCCGGCCTGCCCACGCCGCCGTCGCGGGCAGAGTTCCACGCGGCCGTCGATCACCCGGAGCACGACTCCGCCAATCGGCTGGTGGCCCGGCTCGGGGGTCGCATCGTCGGCCACG
>Ga0164295_10003159_pt1 | contig 13295 bp, 9 predicted proteins | sample GEODES006metaG_FD_111798 | JGI IMG/M metagenome (GOLD analysis project Ga0164295, IMG submission 111798) | Oligotrophic lake water microbial communities from Sparkling Lake, Wisconsin, USA - GEODES006 metaG | ecosystem: Environmental > Aquatic > Freshwater > Lake | place: USA: Sparkling Lake...
CTTTCCTGACTTCTCTGAGCAGTTCCTAGACACAAAACTATTTGACCACCACCTTGACTGGATAGACTTGGTCGAGGGCCGTGAGCCCCGCTGGATGCACCCCTCTATGACTTACGAGCCAGGTGCTGCCAACCGACTGCTCATTAACGTACCACCTGAGCACGCCAAGTCCACGGTCATTACGACCAACTACGTGGTCTACAAGATTGTAACTAACCCTAACGCTCGAGTCATCATTGTCTCTAAGACCCAGGGTATGGCCCGCAAGTTCCTCGGTGCCATCAAGACAAGACTTTCCCACCCAGCCTACACTAAGATGCAGGTGGCCTTTGGCCCTAACGGTGGTTTCCAGAAGGATGCAACCCAATGGGCCGCTGACATGATTTACCTAGGCACGGGCCGCGACTCTGGCGAGAAGGACCCTACCGTACAAGCCCTTGGCTTTGGCTCACAGATTTACGGAGCCCGCGCCGACCTGATTATTCTAGATGACGTTGTCATGGGTTCTAACGCCCACGAGTGGGAAAAGCAGATTGAGTGGCTTCAGAAGGAAGTTATCACTCGTCTAGGCCGCCACGGTAAACTAGTTATCGTAGGCACCCGCGTACAGCCAATTGACCTATACAAGATGATTCGTGACCCCGACCAATGGACTGGCGGCAAATCACCCTTCACTTACTTTTCACAACCAGCCGTGCTGGAGTTTGACGAGAAGCCTGAGAACTGGAAAACACTCTGGCCTAAGACAACCCAGCAAGAGAACGAGATTGACGAGACTGATGATAACGGACTTTATCCGAAATGGGATGGACCCTCGCTCTTTACACGCCGCTCTGAAGTGGCACCATCTGTCTGGGCTATGGTCTACCAACAAGAAGACGTCCAAGAAGATTCCATTTTCCCGCCAGCAGCAGTTGCAGGATGTGTTAACGGTATGCGAAAGCGCGGACCGCTTAAACAAGATACTCCAGGACACCCACGAAACATCGACTCGACCTACACAGTAATTGGTTTTGACCCTGCCGTTTCTGGTCGTTCTGCTTTCGTCGCCGTCTCCTACAACCGCGGCGACGGTAAGATTTATGTTTTAGATTGTGTCAACATGGTTGACCCTACTCCTCAAAAAGAAACAGCACTGATTCATGAGTGGGTAGAAAAGTACAGACCTCAAGAGTTCAGAGTTGAAATCAACGCACATCAGAAGTACTACGCTATGGATGACGACTTGCGCAAATATTTGGCTTCATACGGTTGCCAGTTGAATTCACACTTTACTGGTAAGAACAAGTGGGACACGTCTTTTGGCGTAGCCTCCATGACTAGCCTCTTTGGAAGCATGCGTGATGGACGCTTCCAAGATAACAACTTAATAGAACTTCCAAGTAATGAGGGCTCTGAGGGATTGAAGTCTCTTGTGCAACAACTCATCACTTGGAAACCAGATACAAAAAACCCAACAGACTGTGTGATGGCTCTTTGGTTCGCCATTATACGTGTACGTGAACTAATGCAACGCTCTTCAAAGGTAGGACAGTTTGCTCAAAATCGTTGGGCGACTCAATCACAAATCAATCAACGCCAATCTATTAACTTAGATGAAGCGTTCTCAGACCAATGGTCATCCCAATACAGTTAAGGAAAATAAAAATGGCACAAATGAGAAAAGTGGCTGCAAAGCCAGTAGCAAAGGCAGCGCCTTCAACAATTTCACAAATTGCAAAGCGTTTTGGAATTACAGCACGCGAAGTTCGCGACATTGCAACAGCAATTGGTGCTCCAAAAAGAATACCAGCAGGAACAGGAACTAAAACTTATCGCAGTGGCGATACCAACAAAAAAGAAACTTATACAATGACAAGATATAAGGGCAACGAGGCTAGTGGAGTTAAGGCTCAACTAAAAGAAGCAGCAGCAGCACTTACTGCTGGACAAAAAGGAACATCAGTAGGTCACATTTCAGCATCAGGGAAAGTAAAGCCTCGTCAATCTCGTTAAATAATTTTTAATCAATCGTTAGGATGCCAGTATGGTAGCACCACTAGTAGGCATAGCCGCTGCTGCGGCAGCAAAACTAGCAGCAAAAAAACTTGCACAAACAGTAGTAAAAAAAACGGTTGTAAAAAAATTAACTCCTGCTGCTGAAAAATCTATTGCAGAGGCACGTAAGGCGCTTGGGTCAACTAAGCCAGACCCTAAAGCCCTAGCACGTAGAATTACCCAGGACAAGGCCCGTGAAATGGAACGCATTAGAAAGCAAGGACGTAATACACGATGACATTAAGCATGGAACAAGTAGTAGCACGCGTTGAAGCGTTGCGCTACCGTAACCACGAACGTGATGCGCGTAACCTTGACGTACTTGCCGTCCGTAAAGGAAAGATTGCTCAGGTTTATCCTAACTTCTTTCCAGAGGGCGTTGATGCAAACGTAGTAGCAAACTTTATTGACATCGTTGCTCGTGACCTATCTGAGGTTATGGCTCCGCTTCCAGCGGTTAACTGCTCTGCAGCCAATCAGGTATCTGATAGAGCACGTTCTTTTGCTGACAAGCGTACTCGTATTGCCTCTAACTATTTCCAACACTCAGACCTAGCAGTACAGATGTACTCAGGTGCTGACTGGTACATTACCTATGGTTTCGTCCCGTTCATTATTGAACTAGACGATGAAGCAAAACTGCCACGTATTCGCATAGAAAATCCTATTGGGGCTTACCCAGAATTTGACCGCTATGGACGCTGTGTGGCATTTGCTAAGCGTTACTCTATGACACTTGGTGAACTAGTATCTCAGTTCCCAGAGCATGATAGACAACTTCTTGGTTCAGAAGGATATAAGCAAGACCTTAATTCAGTTATTGAAATGGTCCGCTACTATGACAAAGACCAATCCATAATCTATGTGCCACGTAGAGAGAACCTAGTTCTTTCTCAGGCTGCTAACCCACTTGGTAAGATGATGGTTGTTGTTGCACGTAAGCCATCCATCGATGGTGAAATGCGTGGACAGTTTGACGACGTGCTTGGTATTCAGTTACTGCGTAACCGATTTGCATTACTTGCAATGGAAGCAGCAGAAAAATCTGTACAAGCACCTATCGTACTTCCACAAGATGTGCAGGAACTACAACTTGGTGGAGATGCGGTTATCCGTACAGCCAACCCAGCAGGCGTCCGCCGCGTAGAACTTACTCTACCACAGGGTGCATTTACTGAACAAACAATCCTTAATCAAGAACTGCGTGTTGGTACACGTTACCCTGAATCACGTACAGGAAATATCAGCGCATCAGTTGTTACTGGTCAAGGTGTACAGGCTCTTATGGGAGCCTTTGATACACAGGTTAAGTCAGCACAAGCAATCTTTGCTGCAACACTTCGGGACATTATTAGTCTTTGCTTTAATGTAGATGAAGTAATTTACCCACAAGAAAAAACAATTCGTGGAGTAGATTCGGGCTCACCTTATGAGATTACATACAAGCCAAACAAAGATATCAAGAATGACTATTCTGCTGATGTTCGTTACGGCATGCTTGCTGGTCTTAACCCAGCGCAAGGTCTTATCTTTATGCTTCAAGCACTTGGAGGAAAACTCATCAGCCGAGATATGGCTATGAGAGAACTACCATTTACAGTTAACGTAACACAGGAATTAGAAAAGATTGAAATTGAAGACATGCGCGGAGCGCTACTTGGTTCACTTACGGCATATACACAAGCAATTCCACAGATGGCTACTCAAGGCCAGGATGCTTCAGAAGTTGTACGTAAGATTGCTGCTGTTATAAAGGCACGCCAAAAGGGACAGGCATTAGAGGATGCAATTGAAGCAACCTTTGCCGTTCAGCAGCAAGCAGTTCCTCCTGTTGGGGCACCACAAGCAGTTGAGCAAATGTCCCCTGCTCCTGCTGGCGTTCCAACAGGAGGCGCTACACTTCCAGAAATTGAACAAGCACCACCTGATATTATGAGTTTGTTATCTGGCATTACTGGCGGAGGAAAGCCGACAGCAAGCGTTCGTTCGACGCGACGAATATAATTTAAGGTGGGGACATGACAACAATTATTGGTATCGAGCATGATACTGGCTGCGTGCTGGTAGCCGATAGTCAAACAACTGATGATAATGGTTTTATCTATAACCATCCTAACGTTAAAAAACTTGAAGACCGTGGTTCATTTATTATAGGTGGTTCTGGAGAAGTACTACCATGCGATATTGCACAACATATCTGGGAACCACCAACAGTTACAAGTAAAGATAAAAAAGATTTGTATCACTTTATGATTGTAAAGGCTATGCCTTCGCTTCGTAAATGTTTAAGTGATAATGGTTACAACTTTGATGAAACTAAAACAGAATCAAGATTTCAATTTTTAATTTCTGTGTGTGGCGAAGTCTTTGACATCGACCACGACTTATCAGTAAGCAAAAATGCAAGCGGAATTTACGCTGTTGGAAGCGGAGCGGCTTATGCACTTGGTGCATTACACGCAGGCGCTGATGCACACGAAGCAATGGAAATTGCATCTAAACTAACAGCATTTACAGCAGGACCTTATATATCAAAAGAGCAATTTAAACATATTAAGTAGGAGGCGCAATGACAACAGCACCAGAAAATCGTGGCGGAATGCGTCCAACGGCACCACAGAATAATCCTGCTAATGTTTCTGGTACGGGCGGAGCGGGACAATCTGGCCGTGTTGCTCAAGGTTATGCTTATGGCATGAACAAGCAAATCAACGAACAAGCCGCTGGCGCACCTCTTGCAAATGCAGGAACTTCTAGCACAGGGTCATCACCTATGGGTGCAATGAGTTCAATGCCACCAGCAACTACAATTACAGCACCGAGCGAACTACCCGACCAAAGTATCATGGATGGTGCACCGATTGGTGCGGGAAATAATTCAATACCTGGTCTTCCTCAACCAGCACCTGGTCCAGACAATACACAATTTAATGCAACGCTTCAAGCGTACTATCCAGTCTTATCATACATCGCATCTCGACCAGAGACATCAACAGAAACACGCAACGTACTGTCAGCACTGATGAATGGTATTTAATGAATATCTGGAATCGTTTAGGTGACCTTGCAAAAGGAACCAGAGACTGGGTCGGAGATATTGCACTAGGTGCAATCTCACTAACTGGTGCTAAATTTGCTTGGGATGTGTTTACAGCACCAATGAATAGCGATGAGCAGTTCAATGGATTCTTTAACAGTATTAAAAATGCTGGTGTTAATACGGTAAAAAATATTGCACGCCCCTTTGGTGGAGTTATTGGCGCAACTATTGCAGTTGGAGAGTCTGCTATACGTCAGCCATTAAGTGCTGGTCTTCTGTTTGCAGCAGAACCTACACAAGGTTTAGGTAAGGCAATTGAGAATCGTCAAGAAATTTCTGTTGGGCAGGCTGCTGGAAATCTATTAGCAAAGGCATCTCCTTTAAGACTGTTACCTGATTCACTAACTCCTGCATTATTTGATGATAAGTTTAGTATTTATGATTCACGTCAACGCAAGGCTGCTTTTAAGGATAGCCTATTTGGTCGTTACACAAGTGGAACTTTAGATGCCGCAGCACAAATATTTTTAGACCCGACCGTTGTTCTTGGTAAAGTAACTGCAGCAGTAAAGGTAGCAGATAAAGCATCTGATGCAATCATTGCTATCAATGAAGTCAAGACAACGGGCTTTGGTGCTACATCTACTCTAAGCAAAAAAGCAGAACGTTATGCTAAACTTGCTGAAGATTTTGCAGCAAATGATTCTATTTGGGCGATGAACCATCCTTTGGTAAAGTCATCTAATAACCAGGCTACAGTATCTTATCTTCTTGGAACAACAACAACTAAAGAAGAAGCAATTAATACCTTGGCTGCACTTTTTGGTGACAAGAGTGCAATTGATGCACTTGATATTTTAAAGCGTCCAGATATTGCAGTTCCAATGCGTATTGCAAATGGTGAAGTAAGCATCAGCGATTTAAAAACTCTTCTCAATGAAGAATCAGCCTTAATGGCTGGACAAGATGAGACAATGCTTCCCCTATTGCTTCGCACTCCAGAAGAAATTGCAGCGGACAGAGCCTACATTACTGCCTGGGGGCAGCATGACAAGTATCTTGCTCAACTAACTGAAACACCATTCCGTGAGGGTATCGGGAATGTTAATATTCCAATTCCTTTCTTGGGAAATATAACATCTCAAAAAATTGGAAGAGAAGTTGCTACAGCACGTAGCGTTCCATTCCATGCAAAAGAAGTAACAAGTTTTTCACGTTCAGATGTTTATCAGCCAACACCATTCCATACAATGTATTCAAGAATTAGTTGGCTTGAGAATGAACGTCCAAGCGGTATTATAAACCTCAATGAAGGTGATTCAATCCGTGAAGTAACAGCGGTAGTTAATCGCCTTGTTGCTTTGTCAAAGCCTGGTAATGTTCTTACTCGAGTCTTTGGTGATGCTAGTTTCTCTCGCGCTGAAGGGATGAAGGTTATTGATGCTTATGCTGCAGCGGCCTCTCCAGAGGCACGCGCTCAAGTCATTAGTAATCTTGAAAGGCGTGGATATCAAGTCATTTCCAAAAAGAATGGCATTGACACAGATACGGCAGAGAAGTTATATAACACACATATCAATCGTCGTACTGGTTTGATGAGAGAATTAAAAGAAGAGGGATACCTCTACGACCACATTGAAAAGAGAATGACAAAGGTTCCTTTGTTTGAATCTCAGACAGCAAACTTTTTACCCATTGCTGACTTTGACACAATTGAAAAAGTTGTTCGTCGCAATAAGAGTGCAATCTCAGCAGTATCATTTAAAGCATCTGAACTTGCAGCAGTAACATCTGACATTTGGAAGGCTTCAGTCCTTCTTCGCCTAGGGTATCCAATCCGTAACGCAGTTGATTCTCAGTTGCGTATCTGGGCAACAGTAGGAGCCATGGCTTCAATGCGTCACCTTGCAGAAGGTGGAAAGAATGTAATGCAGAATGCTACAAGTTCACGCATTGGTAATCGCCTTGTAGATAGATTTGATAGAGTTGGTAAACTAGAACTATCTAATGTAAAAAAATCTGTATCAATACTTGACTCTGAAGTAAAACTTGGAGAGAATAACCTAAAGATTTTAACAGAATCACTAAAGTCTAACCCTAACGACCTAGACCTTATTGGTCGTATTGCGGTTGAGAAAAATAAACTTGCAGCAAAGATGGCAGCACTTCAGGATAATCAAGTTACACTTCGTGAACTTATGACAGAGGATGTAACAAAGAAAAAAACTATTGGCACAGGTCAATGGAAAGTTTCTTCTAAGTATTCTGATGCAGAAGGAAGCGACTATACTGTTTGGGATGGTTTTGGTGGTCCAAACGGTGGGCTGTATCAGCAGATAAACTCATCAGACCGCTCTTTTAGCGCGTTGATGGAAGATTATAGTACACTTTATAGCGCTTCAGTGCGCTCAAAGGGACAAGGTGCTGTATTCCCAGGGCAAAAGGACTACTACCTAGCATGGGCAAATGCATTAAACACAGATTTTGCTAACTCAGCAGTAGTTCGTGAATTAATTGCTGGTAAAAAGGTAGAAGATGTAGCCAAGTGGCTTGAAGAAAACAAAACATTGCGCACTCGCATGGGTATACAACGTGGTGATTCAATGGAACACGTTGCACAGGTAAAGCATTTTGTAGATAACTACATTCCAGATGGCTATGGTATCCGTGAAAAAATACTTAGTGGCCGTCCAGGAGACAAAGTTGCAAATGTATCTGATGAGTTTCTACGTAAGGCTATCACAGACGAAGCGAAGTTGCCAGTTGTACACGGACACCTTATCGAAGAGAACATTAACTGGACATCTAAGATGAATGCCCGCACAATGACTAACTTTTTGTTTAAGTGGCTAGCAACAAGACCTGAAGATGCGTGGGCACGTCACCCGTTGTTTATCGATTTGTATCGTAAATCAATTAATGACCGTGTTGCCACAGCAGAAACCCTAAAGGGTGGTAAGTTTACTCGTGAAGAGTTTGATAATATTCAATATGCTCTTGAAAAGGATGCACGAGCAGATGCTCTTAAGGGTGTCAAGGATATTCTTTACAATGTAGAACGTCGCACAAATGCTGCACATATGCTGCGCTATGTATCGCCTTTCTTCTCTGCACAAGAGAACGCTATTAAAACATGGTTAAAGATTGCTAGCGATAAGCCAGTAGTTATTAGCCGTGCAGCAACTATTTGGAATTCTCCTAACCGTTCTGGTCTTGTTACGAACACCGAAGGCGAGCCAGTATCAGATGGTTCACCATTTGACGGTAGCGAAACTATTTGGTTACCAGTTCCTGGTGGATTAAAGAAGATTCCTATCCTTGGAGAAGGACTATCTTCACTTGACCAGGTGGGTATCAGCAAGCGAAGCCTAGATGTTGTCTTCCAAGGTAACCCATTTGGCGTAAGCATTGGACCACTAACTGCTATTCCAGTATCTAAGATTATTAAGATGAAGCCAGAGTTTGGTGAAGTTGTAAGTTTTGCTTTCCCGTATGGACCTGATGATTCTGTCAAGCAGTTCCTACCTACATGGGGACGTCGCTTATTTGATATGTCTGAAGGACTAAATAACTCAGACTATGCTAAGATGTACCAGTTAATCTGGATTACTGAACAGCATAAGTCACGTGATGAGCAACGTGCTTACTTATCAGAAGGTCAAATCAAAAAGAAGGTTGATGCATACTATAAGATGCGTGCAGCAGCAAACCTTATCTTGCCATTCTCTCCACAGTTTGCTAGTCCTTACCGCTTCTATATGGACCAATGGCGTGTATATAGTCAGGAATATGGACTAGGTGCAGATGCTAAGTTCCTAGAGGATTTCCCTGAGTTCTTTGATTTTGCAACATCATTATCTAAGAACCCTACAGGTTCACAGGCTACAATGGATTCAGTCCAGAACGCTAAGCGTTACTCTGGTCTAATCTCCTCGGTATCTGGTGATAACATGAACCTAGTTGGCTTGATTACTAACGGCTCCAACGCCGCTAAGTACTCTCCTACAGCCTACTGGTGGCAATCTGAGACTACAATCTCCCCAGGTACAACTGAAACCTTTAGAGGAAGACAGACACCACTTGAGGCTGCTGCTAAGAACCAGGCTCGCAAGGGCTGGGCTACATACCGTAAGGTAACAGCAGTCCTTGATGCACACCTCGCTGACCGTGGTCTTACATCATATGAGCAGAACGGTGCAGAGGATTTAAAGGCTGTCAAGGTTAACCTTATTAATGAGTTATCTAAAGATATCGACCCAGCAACAGGAAAGCCTACTGGCTCACCTTCTGCTTGGGCTCAAGACTACCGCGACTTTGACGGCTTAAAGACATCAAAGACTATCCAGGGTTTGCGCAAGATTATCTCTAATGAAAACTTTATGAAGGACAATGGAAGCGACCCAACATGGAAGTCAGTTGCTCTGTACATACAGGCTCGAGATTCAGTTGCCTCTCTACTAGCGGGAAGAGCATCATCTAATATATCTAGTAAGGCTAACATGGATTTAAGATTGATGCTTGATTACTATGTCACACAATTAAAGAATGGCGACAAAGAGTTTGCTGATATTTACGAAAGATTCCTATCTCAGGATGCGATTTACGACAAAATGTTAGGGTTATCAAATGGCTGAAACACTAAGTAGTTTATACGAGCAACGCAAGAAGGCTGAAAAACTACGCAGTGCTGCTTTGACATGGCCTGCGAGCGCCACTGAAACTGAAATTGCTGAGGCAAAAAAGAAGGCAAAGGCTTACAACGAGCAAGTTAAGTCAATCAACATAAAGATTTCTGGATTAAAGCGCGAAGCAACTGCGACTAAAGCAGAAGAAAAGAAGAAGAAAGAATCACAGGCTGCTGGTACTTACATTCCAGAGAATGCCCCTTCTGGTGTAAATAACAAGTTAATGAATGATATCGCTGCTGCTTTAAAGCAGACAGACCCTAGCATTAATTTAGATACAATCTTCTCAACTGGTGGAATTGGTAATACTCTTCTTGTATATCTAGGTCCTGGTTCAAAAACTACAAAGGTATCTACATCACCTGATGCAGCAAAGGCTGGAATCAAGACAACAGTTGCTGCTAAAGATAACATCAATATGACTAACAGTGTTGCTCAGTCTTTCTTAAATGACCCAAAGATTCAGAGTCAAGTGACTGCACTTATGGCCGCAGCGGGCAAAGGAACTAACTTAGTAGAATCATTTGCAGCATGGCAGGCAGCAGTATCACAAGCAGCAACACTATATGCTGGTGGTACAGGACTGAAGGTAACACCTTTAGATATTCTTAAGATGAACTTAAACTCAGGTGCTAACTCCCTTGCTGGAACAAAGATAGGCGTTACAGTAAACAAAGAAGACCCAGCAGTTCTTGGCGAACTTATGGGTAATGCCTTCTATAAGAAGACTGGTACTAGAGTTACTAGCGAACAAAAAGCAGAACTTATTGCAATTGCTCAGAAGATGATTGATGTGGGACAAACAACAAAAACAATTACTGATGCCAAGGGTAATACACGCACCTTCCGCAGTCCAGGATTTAGTACAGAATCTGCAGTACTTAAAGCAGAGCAGTACGCAAAAGAAAAAGCGCCACTTGATATTGCTCGCCAACAAGGGCTAGAGTTTTTCGGTTGGATGCAGACAGCAAACCAACAGCGAGGTGGTAGATAATGGCCGATACACCAGCACAGATTCAATATGATAAAGACCTTGCCGACCTTAATGCGTTGGAAGGCTCTGTCCGCGTCAAAGCAAGAGAAGCATTTGATTTAAAGTATCCCAAGGGACGTCCTAAGTCATCTACTGACGTATCTACATCAGGTCTTGCAACAGCAACTGGTTTTGTATTTACAAAGACTATGCTTGAGGACCTAAAGTATGGTGTGGGTAAAGGTCAATTAGCAGAAGTATACGCACTATGGAGTTCTGGCAAAGAGACAGAAGCCCTTGATATGTACTTTAAATCTAAGTGGTACTCTACTTTAGGCAACACAGCAGCAGACCGCTATACAATGAAGTTAAACCAAAAGTCAGTTTGGGATAGTGAACTTACAGCGTTTAAGATTGCCCAGAAACAACGCTTATCTAGAGTCGGTGTTAAAATTGATGACGCTCAACTAGATGAGTATCTTACTACAGCATTTGAAGGCGCTTTTTCAGACGGCCAGATTGATGCCTTGATTGTTAAGTCTGCATCCTTTGGTACTAAGTTTGGTGGAGACACACTTACTAAGATTCAAAACTTTCGCGAATATGCAGATGCATATGGTATTTCATATGATGACAAAAAGTATTCGCGGTGGGGTGCTGACCTATTCTCTGGAAAGATTACTGAGTCTGAAGTTGAACTAAGTATTCGTACTGAATCAGCAAGTAAGTACCCAGCATTTGCAGATAGAATCATGAAGGGTACTACACTAGATGCATTAGCATCTGCCTATAAGTCATCTATGGCCACCATCTTAGAAATTGATGCAGACTCTATTGGTTATAATGACCCTACCCTTAACAGAGCCCTACAGTATATTGGTCCAGATGGTAAGCCAACAAGCAAACCACTATGGGAGTTTGAATCAGACCTACGTTCTGATGCTCGTTGGCAGTTTACAAACAATGCTAGAGATTCAATTGACTCTATGCAATATAAAGTTATGAAAGACTGGGGGCTAATGTAATGGCTAGATACAATCCAGATGCAATGACAGTTGACGACGGAGGCGGAGTTGCAGAAAGAGCAAAAGTAACACCTGCACAAGCCCAAGCCGCTCTTAGAAAATTGCAATCTGGTCAAGCATTAACAGATGAAGAACGTGAGTACTTAGGTCTACCCCCAATAGTAAAACCTAAGCCAGTATCTCCATATAACTGGGATGAAGGAAGAGCGGAATTAGATACACTTGCCGCAGAAGCACGAGCAGCAGCAGCAGCGGCCTACGCCGCGGCGGATGAAGCCCGAAGATTAGCAGCAGCCGATGCAGCAGCAGCAGATGCAGCAGCAGCGGCAGCAACAACTGCAGCACAAGCAGCAGCAGCCAAGGCTGCGCAAGAAGCAGCAGCACAAGCCGCGGCACAGGCAGCAGCAGCGTTAGCGGCTGCTAATGCAAATAACAATTCATCTCTTAAGGCTTTACAAGAGCAAATTGCTGCATTAACAAAACAACTTGCAGGAAACACTGCAGCAGCCAACGCCTCAGCCGAAGCCGCTAAATACAATGACCGCATGAGTGTGTATGCAACCATGGCAGACCGATTTAATAAATATGGCCTTACTGGTTTAGCAAGTAAAATTAAAGAACTTGCTATGAAGGGTGCCACAGAGGCAACAATTACTCTGGAATTAATGGATACACCAGAATATCAACAAAGATTCTCAGCAAATGCTGACCGCATCAAAAAGGGTTTAGCAGTATTAACCCCTGCAGAGTATGTTAATGTTGAAGATTCCTACCGTCAAGTACTTCGTGCTTACGGACTAAAGCAGTTTGATAATGATGCATATGTAAAGCAATTTATTGCTAATGATATGTCTCCAACAGAACTTTCTAACCGTGTTGTTACAGCAGTACAGCGTGTACAAAACGCAGACCCTGCGGTGTCCAAACAACTACGTGATTATTACGGTGTAGGTAAGGAAGACCTTGTTGCTTATGTACTTGACCCAGAGCAACAGTTCCAGAAGATTCAACGTCAGGTTGCAGCATCAGAGATTGGTGTAGCAGCAGGTCGTCAAGGACTTACCGCTGGAGTATCAGTTGCCGAGCAACTAGCAGCGCAAGGTGTTACTCAGGCTGAAGCACAAAAGGGTTATGCAACTATTGCAGATATCTTGCCTACTGCGGAAAAACTCTCTGGTGTCTATGGTAATACAATGGATACTTACGGACAGGCAGAAGGTGAGCAAGAAGTGTTTAATCAACTTGCATCAGCCCAGCGTAAACGTCAAAGACTTTCTGCTGCTGAAACAGCATCATTCGGTGCAAGCGCTGGCACAAATAGAGTATCCTTAACTAGCGCAAAAACGCCAGGCCAAATATAAAATAGAATCCTATGTGACCGACCAGCCCACATAGCGTATAAGACTGGTAGTAAGAGCCAGGCTAGTTCCCCGACTAGAATCTGAGGCTTGCGATTCAAACGAATAGAAGGGTGGGTTGCTATGAGCAACAACTACTGGGATGAAGACGAAGACGACCTAGATACCGACAACGAA
>Ga0164295_10003160_pt1 | contig 13295 bp, 13 predicted proteins | sample GEODES006metaG_FD_111798 | JGI IMG/M metagenome (GOLD analysis project Ga0164295, IMG submission 111798) | Oligotrophic lake water microbial communities from Sparkling Lake, Wisconsin, USA - GEODES006 metaG | ecosystem: Environmental > Aquatic > Freshwater > Lake | place: USA: Sparkling Lake...
GCCGCAGCTCCGCCTTTACTTTCTAGGGCAGCCGTAATCGTGTCAACTTGAGAAAAATAATCGGTAATTATTGTCCCGACTGCATCAATCTTCGCTTTTAATTCTGGACGGAAGATGGTGCCTTTACTTTTTTCGTAATTGGCCAATAAATCCGTCTTCACTTTTACAATCGCTTCTTTGCCCTTTTGAGTAGCAGCATCATCGCCAAAATTACTGGCAAGAGCCATACGATTTACCGTTCTACCAATCACATTGATATCCCGATTCAATTGTCGAATTAATGAAATACCGATTAGATCCTTGTCGTACATCTTTTGCGTATTTTCTTGCAGCATATTAAGGCCATAAAAGGCTGTCGCTGAAATCACTACCGCAAATGTCACTACCGATGTAAAGCCAATCACTAATTTAGTGCGTAGATTTAATTTGGCAAAAGAATTCATTAGGCTCATGTTGTATCGTCCAATTGGATTTGTATTTAGACTGGCTCTAAAGGGGGCAAAAAGCCAATACCAGCATCCTTGGATACTAACAAATTTTCAAGGCAATATCCCCGTTCTAAGCCCAATAAAAGGGCATCCCCTCCCTTTGGGGGGCTTGACTGAATGGCATAAGAAATGCCGGGACTAGCCCGGCATGAGAGTTAGGCCCCAGCAAGCAGAGGCCAAACTCGGGTTAACCCTTGATAAAGAAGAAGCCCAGAATTTTCTTAGCCAGAGCTTTAATGTTCTTTTGAACCTGATCAGGCTCTAGTGGCTTGTTCAAGAGCAACTGGTTGGCGGCTTTACGCTGCTCTAGGACGCCAGAAATTTCTTCTATCAACTCTGGATGGCTTTCAAAGATGGGGGCAATATCGGCTTTGGTAATTTCAAGTAAGGTGGAATGGGTCTTAGCGCGGACATTGGCTGAGCGTGGTTCACCGGTTAGTAAAGACATCTCGCCAACACACTCACCAGGCCAAATTGTGGCGACTACTACTTGTTCGCCTTGATCTTTTGGAATAGTAACCTCTAGACCGCCTTCGATCAAGATATACATACTATCTGCAGTATGTCCTTTTTCAATTAGCAATTGATTAGCTCGGCAATTCACAATCTGAGCTGCTTCAGTTAATCGAATGACCTGCTCAAGAGTCAAAGCCTTAAGAATACCAAAGCGGTAAACATCTTTAATACGGTTCTTAATGGTGTCGACAATCTCTGAAGATTTAAAGACCTCAACAGTTGAATTCATATTAATACCGCCCAACTTAAAGAAGCGGGCAATAGCCAAGTTCACAATTCCGTTTGAATGCATAGGATCAATTGTGGGATTGCATTCGTACTCTAAATTGAAATTGTAGGCACCATTATTGATCTTGACTAAAAAAGTACGGTACCAAGGATAAAAATTAGGGTTGTTTTTAATGGTGTATTCTGCCGCTTGATTTAAGAGCTCAATCGCCTTATCAGCATCATTTCCAGAATCTAAATCCAATTCTAAAATACGGCGCGCACCCATATTTGTAGTCTGCTTGGAAAGATTGATGTAATCCATATTGATGAAGCGGCGATTAGGGACCCGAATAGCATATTGCAATACTGTCTTAATAGTCACCATACGACGATCCATCTGCACAATCTCGTAATAACCTTCGCCATCGCCTCGGACCTGGATCTGATCGCCTATACTAATCAAGCCATCTGATTGAATCTGAATACAAGCAACAATATCAGCAACCGTCTCGCGTAAAACATAAACAATACCGAAACCAATCGCACCTGAAGCTGCTAAGAGCTGACCAGCTGAATGGTCATACATCACGATGAAACCAAACAGCCCAATAACTGCATAACAAATGATTGTTACTGCCTGCACCATAATTGCCGGGACTTGATTACCTTTGGTCGCATGATTAAAACGCTTCACAAAGTGGCGAATGGACATATCCACCGTAACGGCAAATAAAACAAATTGGAAGATCGCTGCTATATCCTCGAGGAGCGCAGTATTTTTATCGGCTAAGTCAGAAATATCCCATGCCAAGAATGAGCCAAAGCTAATATGAAGCCAAGTTGCATAAAAGATATTAGAAATTACTAATAGCCAATAAACTATTTTAGGTAGGGAAAAAATATGATATTGAAGCTTCATGGCATTTGAGAACGAAGTTGAGTTAGGGAATTATGCAGGATTGTAGAAATACCAGCCTCATTAGAATGGGGACTTAAAAATCGAAGACTGGTCAAGAAATTAAGATACCCCACCTGATTTCGAAGAGCAATCGATTTTTCAGGATAGGTCCCTGCCCATTCCTCACATAGGCGATCTGTCAGCAGCTTTCCCCTTATGGGCAGAACGCTGGAAGCTAAATCTGCCTCAACCAATAGCATCGCCAAGCAATCTTGGTGCTGAGTTGGTGGAAGAGAAAGGCGCTCTAACAAAGCTTTATATTGCCCATGATCTGTAGCCAAAATCCAAGGTGTCATTGTTTTCAAAATATCTTTAGTCGTTGCAGGCTCATGGCCAGCTTCTAATAAAAGAGTCTCTAAGAAATCCAAGCTTTGCTGCTCCAATTCAAATGGAGTCGAATTAATGAGACCAGGATGACCCAAGTCATGAGCAGCTGCAGCCAGTAAGAGTTGCCACTTTTCCAGCGAAGATGATTCCCAAACTTGACTAAGAGACCCAATGTCTTTGGCACTCATTTCCTGTTTCAGTAAATAAGTCAGCATTAAACAGACATCCATCATGTGCTTTTTTGAATGGAATGCAGGCTCATTATGAGCAATTGCTATACGATCAATTTCTGATCCAACCGCCAGAATCATAGGCTTGTATGGATTAGGATTGATATCCCAGTTTTTCCACAAATCAGTATTGACTAGAGCCTCAAAAAAAATACGCATGCTGTTTACCTCTTTTTCAATTCCAGCAAGAAGTTCTTCTAGTTGCTCGGAATCTAAGACAGGTGCATGACTACCTAAAAAATGATTTATATAGGATAGTAGGTCAAATGATTGACCTCTCATTTTTTATATTGGATTATCTGTAACATACAGGCAGTTTATACAAATACTGGCTAAATGTAGATATAGTAAAGCTTTATCACCATTTACAGAGGTCCAAAATGCGTATTCTTAAAGTTCTTCTAGTTATTGCCGCGATTTTCTCTAGTGGCTTGTCCCTAGCGCAAACAAAAATTATCGTTACGCATCCTGAAGTGCAAGCGCCCACCTTTTTGGATCATGGAAAACCAGGCCAATCCATTGGGGATGTAAGACTGTGGCACTTTCCCGCAAAAGCGAATGATGGAACTAATATCACCACCGACTGGATTATGACTACTACAGGAGTGGTTAGTGATAAAGGTGTGGAATACCGAATTACTTCTGCTGTTTTTTCTTTTGATGACGGCACTAAAGATCAAATCGTCATTCAGGGGGTTGCAAAATATTCGAGCTCTAAAGCGACCTTGGATGAGACTACCAGCACTAGGCGCGCCATTACTGGAGGCACCGGTAAATTTGGGGGTGTTGGCGGCTGGATCGAGACAGAGCATCTTACTGATGGATCTTGGCGGCATACTCTGTACATTAAATAAAAGTACAAGTCTTTCAATAAAAACCCCAGTATATAAACTGGGGTTTTATTTGGTCAGATATTCAATTAATCCCTTTTGTAGCCTGCTTGCGAGCCAAATAATTTTTCTCTTTGAGACCAATCATGAGTCTCATTCCATAAATCCAGTACTTTAGGGGCTTCGGCTGCAAAGATAGGATGCATTGAAGCATCGCAAGTATCAGCAGTGAGTTCTAGGCGGTGCCCTGAAGGATCAAAGAAATAGATTGAGCTAATGAAATCATCATGATTCGTTGGTCCCAAAACTTCAATCCCTTTTGCAATTAATTCTTGCTTCGCTTTAAGTAAGACCTCCATACTTTCTACCTTAAATGCGAAATGCTGAATCCAATCAGGAGACTCCATATCTTTGACGCTCCCTGGATCTTTGGGGCATTCAAAGAATGCAATGCAACCACCATCTTCCATCTGAAAGAAGATATGGATGTGTGGGCTATAGGCGCCGGTAGATGGCACATGATCTTCACCCATGGCATGAGAAAACTTCAGGCCAAGCACTTCGGTATAAAACCGAGTGGTTTCTTTAGCGTCTAAACACCTATACGCGGCGTGATGAAGTCGTTTACAGAGCATGTGCCCTCCAGTTTATTGTTGCGCAATACCAGCGGTGGCTAAAACTTTTCTCCACTTCGCAATCTGTCCGCTCACAAATTGTTTCATTTGATTGCCAGAAATCGATGTAGTGACTACTCCACCAGTATTTTCTAATTTTGCAATTACCTCAGGATCTGCGAGTACCTTCAAGAGTGCAGTTTGAAGCCGCTTCTGAATTTCTGGACTGGTTCCCTTCGGCGCTGCTACCCCTGTCCAGGAAGTAACCTCATATCCTGGAATGGTTTCTGCTACTGGAGGCACTCCAGGCAATAACTTATAGGGCTTTAATGACGTCACTCCAAGAGCGCGCAATTTTCCCGCCTCCACTTGTGCCTTAGTAACCGTAATAGAGTCAAACATCACATCAACCCTACCCCCGAGAACATCTTGCAATGGTCCGGCACCACCCTTATAGGGAACATGTGTCATGCGAACCCCAGCCATAGATGCAAATAACTCGCCAGAAAGATGCTGAGTAGAACCAATCCCAACAGAGCTATATGAAATCGTATCTGGGGCCGCTTTGGCTGCAACAATTACATCTGCAAGGGTTTTGAATTTACTCTCAGAGGAAACTGATACCGCAAATGGAAATTGAGTCACTAAGGAGATCCATTCAAAATCATCAACTGGATTAAAAGCTAGCTTGCTATATACCGCAGCAGAAACAGCATGCCCTCCAGTTAATAAAATTAAGGTATAGCCGTCAGCTGGAGATTTAGCAACGGCAGCACTAGCAATATTGCCACCCGCGCCCGTTTTTGCTTCAACAACAACCTGCTGGCCTAATTCTTTAGATAAGCCAGGGGCAATAATTCTGGCGATCGTATCCGAATTTCCACCGGCACCAAATCCCTGTATCAGAGTGATCGGCTTATCAGGGTAAGCGCCTTGCGCAAGACAAGATCCCGCAATAAAGATATTAGAAATAAGTAATGAAAAAATTATTTTCTTGATCATAATGTTTTAATTTTCTGGCGAATAGCCCCAAAAATTGTTTTCCCTTGAGCATCAAATGAGTCTATATAAACTTCATCCCCATTCTTTAAAAACGGGGTACTCGGAGTACCATGAATCATTTGTTCATGAATGCGAGCTTCTGCTACACATCCAAAGCCACTCTGCTCATCTTGATTCGTAACAGAGCCAGCACCAATAATGGTACCAGCACTTAACGCTCTAGTGCGGCAAGCATGGGCAATTAAATCAGGATACGTAAAAAACATATCTTTCCCAGTATTGGGCTGCCCCATGCGCTTGCCATTTATCTCCGATACAAGCTCTAAATGTAGTTTCTCCCCATCCCAGGCTTCACCGAGCTCATCTAATGTGACGGCCACTGGCGAAAATGAACTAGTAGGCTTCGCTTGCATAAATCCAAAACCTTTTGGAAGTTCAGTTTTCGTGAGAGATCTCAGGGTGTAATCATTTAAAAGCATGACTAACTTAATATGACTAGCAGCCTCAGCTTTTGTTGTACCCATAGGAACATCATCCACAACGATCGCCACTTCCGCCTCGTAATCTGGCTCTAGAGTAGCATCTGGAAATACCATCACTTCAGCGGGACCACAAAACCGATCAGAAAGTCCTTGGTACATCAAAGGCTCTGTTTTGTAATTAGGGGGCATTTCCGCACCTCGGGCTTTGCGGGCCTTTTCCATATGGTGCAAATAAACCGAACCATCCAAGAATTGATAGCTACGTGGAAATGGGCTTTCTAGTTTCATGAGATCCAAATCAAATGCGCCGTTTGCCTGACCTGCATTTAATTGAGAGTAGACCTTCTGAAGCTGGGACTCAACTACGTCCCAGTTCTCAATAGCTTTTTGCAAAGTTGGGGCTATTTCAGAAACCAAAATAGCTCGAACGAGATCCTTAGAAACAACTATCAACTCCCCATCACGATCGCCAGTTCTTAAGCTAGCTAATTTCATTGCATCTCCTATGTCTTTTTTATTTTGAATAGATTCTTTTATTACTCTTTTCTGGGTGCCTGCCAAGGCCAGCGGCCATCAATTTCTAATGCCAAGGACCAGCTTAAGAAACAACGAATCAGAACGATAGCACCAAGCACGCCAACACTCATCAAAGTTGGACTAATGGCGACAGTACGAATCACATCTCCTGCAACCAATATATCCAAGCCTAACATTAGAGAGCGCACAATCTGAATACGAAATACTTTGTAGGCGTCGCCCGATGTGTTGGTGAATAGATTCTTAATGAAAAGGAGAAGGCCCCATAAAACACCAATGGCGACCACGGCGACGCCCAAAGCATCCATCACATCACTTACTGTTCTGATAATTTCAGTTTGATCCATAGTATCTCTTAAAAATTTTAGACTTGAAAAAATAAACGCCTTAAAATTATTCTCTAGGAGCGCCTGACATTTTTACAATTCCCTCATAGCGCTTCACTTCAGACTGGGAGAACTTAGTAAATTCTGCGACAGATCCACCATCGATCTGAGCGCCAATGGATTGGAGGCTTTTTCGCACTTCAGGATCATTTAATACTTTATTAAAAGCGGCATTGAGTTTTTCGCTGACTTCTTTTGATGCGCCCGCCGGAAGCATGACGCCATACCAAGCGTTAGCAACCATAGGAACGCCAGCTTCCCTCATCGTTGGTATATTAGGTAATTCAGGAATCCGCTTATCAGCAGCAACACCCAAAGCCTTTAATTTTCCAGCCTTAATATTGTTGAGTGAGCCTGTATCGAGCATCATATCGATGTGACCTGCCATCAAATCGATTGCAGCTGGGCCACTTCCTTTGTAAGGCACATGCCGAACATCTACACCCGTCACCGTTTTAAATTGTGCACCCGCTAAATGCTGAGATGCACCAATACCCGCTGAGCCATAAGTGTACTTTCCAGGATTTTGCTTTGCGTCAGTCATCAAGTCTTTCATGCTATTCCATGGGGAAGAGGCAGGTACTACCATGATGTTCGGAATCGTACAAACCAATACTACGGGCGTAAAGTCTTTAATAACATCAAACCCTTGATTAGAAAATAGATGGGGGCCAGCTGCATTCGTTGAGCTGGTGGCCATCAAAATAGAATAACCATCAGGCTTATCTTGGACAAATGCCTGTGTACCGATATTGCCACCTGCCCCACCCTTATTTTCAACAAATACTGAAACGCCAAGCTCTTTAGTTAGCGGCTGCACCAGAATGCGAGCAACTTGATCTGTTGCGCCACCAGGAGGCCAAGGTACCAGAAATTTAATCGACTTATCTGGATAAGCAGCAAAGCCATTAATAGCGAAGGTGGCAAGTAGGGCAGTGAAGATAGATTTGAGTTTCATGGAGCACATTCTTTCTAAAGTAGGCAAAAAAACAATTTCGGGTACAGTTTGATGAATATATCGTATCTCATTAATTGATCAGGAAATGCTTAAAGAGTTAAACCGCAGTGAATTGCTTGAAATAGCAAATCCACTCCCTCCAAAAAGAATTGCCTATCCTGCGCACCCCTAGCTTGTAATGGCTGGGAAACTGTCCCAGGTACATTTAATCTCAATTCCCTAAAGGTAATTGGCACTCTCAGAATAGATGGGGCTGCAGAGTACTGGGATGAAGACCATCCTGATGGCACTAATCTATGGTCAGAAGATGCTCCGATATCGATCCAATATCACCCATATAACCGCTCTGATGTCTGTGAATGCCAGGAATGTAAACGCAAATATTTGCGCTATACCGAATACGGTGGATACTATATTGACGAACGAATTAGAGCGCTCAATCCGGAACTCATTACCTAATGCACTAGGATAGGCGATTGTGGAAGAACTACTCAAAAGGACACTCTTGAACTTCCTGATTAGATTAAGCCTATTGGTTTTGCCTTTACTCAGCTTCTCAGCCCAGGCTGCACAAATTTACATTACAGACTACGCTTCGGATGCCGATGCCAAGGTCTATGTCACCCAATATCAATCGGACGCTAATTGCATTGTTTATGAAACAGCCTATAAATCAGATAATGACCCCGGAGTATGGTTTTTCACAAAATACAAAAGCGATGCCAGGGCAACTATCTTCTATACAAAATACAAGTCTGATGCGAGTCTCATTGTATATTTCACTAAATATAAAAGTGATGCTCGCTGCCGGTACTGATCTTTCTTCAATCAATTTTTAGAATATTGGCTTTTACAAAACATTCATGATCAAGCTCTATCAACCCTACCTAGGTGAGGACGAAAAAAGTAGTCTTTCTTCTAGCGTCATTCCATGGGATGCTGGCAGTAATACTGATAACAGCACGCGTGAGTATGAGTTATTCAAGCAAATTGCCAAGGCGAATCCTGAGGCAACTGAGCCTTGGGGTTTAGTCTCCAGAAAATTTACACATAAATCGCTATTGGCAATAGCTGAATTTCATCATTTTGCAGAGCAAAAATTCTCCGAGGGTTATGACTGTGTTTTTGTTAATCCCATGATCGGGATTGAGGCTCTGCACTTAAATGTCTGGCAGCAAGGAGTTCAGTGTGGGCATGCAGGCCTAGATCAGATTATTGGGTTTTTAGAAACCTCTTTAGCATTACCCTTAAATGCTCCAATGGATAAAAATACTTTTGCCTTCTGTAACTACTTTGTTGCAAAGCCAAGCTTTTGGAATAGCTACTTTGCTTTTGTTGATAAAGTAATCGCTCTGCTGGATCAAGAAGTGGCTAAAGGAACCGAAGTTGGCTCAATCTATGCGGGCACCGGATCCTATCATCGAGATGGAAACATCACCATGAAACCTTTTGTAATTGAAAGATTATTTTCAACTTTTATTCAACATCATGAATTTAAGGTTGCCTCTTTCAATTATGAAAAAAACTTTTACGAAGTGAAATTTGGGGGTAAGTTTGGAGAATTCTTATTCCAGCTCTCCGCACTAAAAAATACTGCTCTGCAACTCAAGCAAGAGAATTTATTAATGGCATATGATCAGATTCGCTTTTTCATCTACTCTAATCCGACCTATATGGCATCTGTATCTCTATTAGATGATCCTCCTGACTTTTTCCTCACTAAGGAATATACAGAGCTCATGTCACATCAGTTCGTGGTCTAAACAGTATGAATGGGTTATAGTTAAACCAAGGAGATAGAAATAGCCATCATCATTTAGCAAGGGCTATCGTTTTTTAGTTCATTACTAATATCAAAGGAGAACTTTTGTGAAAATTATTCATTACCTATTTATTGCTGCTACCCTATTGCCAACGATTGGCTATTCTCAAACTGCTGCCCCCAGAATTGCATCGCTCGCTACTCTGGATGCAAATAATGACCAAAAAATTACTAGGGAAGAGGCTCTTAAAGCTGGAATGCCAGATGCGACCTTTAAGCGGATAGATAAAGACAATAATGGCTCCATTAGCATTGCTGAATTAAATGCCTACAAAGCACAAAATAATTCGATTGCCCCTATAGATGGCGATAAAGATAATAAAATTAGCAAAGCAGAAGCAGTCAAAGCAGGAATGACTGAACAAGAATTTAGAATTCTAGATAAAGATAATAGTGGCTTCATCACCCAACAAGAATGGGATACCGGTAATTGGATTATTTGGTAAATATTGCATTAAGGCCACCATTAAAAATCCCTAGCATGTCTAGGGATTTTTAATATCTACTGACGGCACCTACAAGTCAATAGATGTATTAAGCACTATACCTATAACAAATACGGCTAATAAGATTTGCATTAGGTTCATTGAAAAAATGACTGAGCGAAATGATTTTATTTGTATCCCACTTGATCTAAAAGCTTTTGAGCGGTAATTTGGTTCTTACCAATGGCTGCCACAGAAACCTTTTCCGTCTGAAAAGTACCTAAAGCTTTCAGAGCCGGATTCTCTACTTTGACTGAAGGAACAACTGGCCACTCATTATTGCCATTCGCTAAATATTCTTGCGCTGAATCACTAGCTAAGTATTCCAAAAACAGCAATGCCTCTTTAGGGTGTGGCGCATTTCGGGCCATGCCGCCGCCTGAAATATTAATATGTACCCCACCTGACCCCTGGTTAGGCCAGACAAATCCAATCTTTGAGATGGTATTGATGTCATCTGGCTTATTTGATTGCATCATGCGTGCAAAATAATATGTATTCGTCAGGGCGACGCCGCACTCACCTGATGCTACCGCCTTAATTTGGTCTGTATCACCCCCCCTTGGGCTGCGAGCCATATTGGCAACCATGCCTTTTGCCCAACTCTCCGTTGCTAACAGTCCATCTCTTTCAATGAGTGCGCCAACCAATGAGAGCATATACGGATGTGAACCTGATCGAGTACAGACTTTTCCTTTATTTTCAGGATTTGCTAATTTTTCATAAGTATCTACATCTGATTTCTTCACTGTAGATTTGTTATAAACAATGACCCTAGCGCGAGTGGAATATCCAAACCAAGGAATTCCATCAGCCTCATCAGCAGCCCTTAGATTTTTAGGGATACGCTGCTCTAAATATTTAGATTTAACTCCTGCGAAAAGATTGAGAGTCTGAGCACGCCAGAGACGTGCAGCGTCGACTAACAAAATAACGTCAGCTTGACTTTTCTCACCCTCACTTTTAATTCTTTCGAGAATCCCGTTGTCATCTGCTTCAATTCGATTGATCTTAATCCCAGTCTTTTTGGTGAAATCGCTATATAAAGCTTCATCAGTTTGATAATGACGGGCTGAATATAGATTGAGCTCTTTGATAGGCTCTGCTGCATAAGCAACTCCAACCATTCCCCCCAGGAAAATCATCGTAGTGACGAATACTGTTTTGATACCCATTTCCACATCCCTTAATCAATTTCGTAGCTTGTTATTGCTCGTATTCAAATAGTTTACATCATAATGAGAATCATTATCAATAAAACTAAGCAAAAGACCTTTTAAAACAAAATTGACCTGAATAACGGGATTGAGTGGGGAGAATCTATTGATTTCGAGAAATCATTCTTGATAGCACTAGAACAGGAATAAGCCCTGCCAAGACAATTGTTAGTGCAGGTAGCCCAAGCTCAGAGAGACGCTCATCTGCTGCAAGCTGGTAGGTAGCAACTGCTAGAGTGTCAAAGTTAAATGGGCGTAGCAATAATGTTGCGGGCAATTCCTTCATAACATCTACAAAGACAAATAAACCTGCGGTCACCAAGCTTCGCCTAATCAATGGAATATGAACTTTTTTGAGTATCTGCCATTGATTAAATCCTAGTAATGCAGCAGATTGATCCATTGATGGGGTGATTCTATTGAGGCCCTCTTCCACACTTTGTAAGCTTGAAGATAAAAAACGTACCAAGTATGCGTATACCAAAACCATCATGCTAGCCGATATCCACCATGCCAATTGCATGATCTCTAGAATCGAAAGAATACCAATTGCCAATACTGCGCCAGGCAATGCGTAACCAAATCCCAGTAAACGATTTACCCATGACAAACTGGGTTGTAAGCGCACTGCATAGGCAAAAAATAAGGCTAGCAAAACAGAGATTGAGGCGGTAACCAGTGCAATAGAAACTGAATTGCCCAGCCAACTGAGATAACGAATATCCATGCTAAGACCCTGCTTCAGTAATAACTGTATGAGTGCGGAGGCAGGTAACAAAAAACCACAGAGTAAAGTCATGCCACAAAATGCGAAGGCAAAAAAAGCTCCTTTACCGCGTAAGTATTTGGGTAATGATTTTGCTTGTGACGCTGATGCATAGCGTAATTTGGAGCGACTACTTTGCTCAATAAAGAAAATGAGTAAAACTATACCTAGTAGACTGAGCGCCAATTGCACTGCGGCTAAGCGGTCACCAAAAGAAAGCCAGGCTTTAAAAATTCCAGTGGTAAAAGTCTGAACACCAAAATAAGAGACCGCACCAAAATCAGCGAGCACCTCCATCAGAGCCAAAGCCATTCCAGCAAAGATGGCTGGCCTTGCCATTGGCAGAACTAATTTCCAGAAACCTTGCAATGGGCTGTAGCCTAAGGTTTCAGAAACCTCCATTAATCGACTACTACGCTCCATAAAAGCTGTACGAGTAATTAGATAGACATAAGGAAAAAGGCAGAATGAAAAGGACCAGATTGCGCCAAATAAAGATCTTGGATCAGGAAAAAACCATAGAGAACTCATTTCTAGCCAACTGCGAAGCGCCGTCTGAATCGGTCCAGAAAATTGCAATTGATCGACAAAGAGGTAAGCCATCACGTAGGTGGGTACTGCTAACGGTAGGATTAAAGCCCACTCAAATACTTTTTTACCAGGAAAATCATAGCTAGCAATAATCCAAGCATTGCCAACCCCTAAAATAAAAATTCCTAGACCAACACCCAATACTAGCAATAAGGTGGAGCTGATGTAGGCTCCCAGCACATAATTCCATAAATGACTCAAGGTGCCTATAGCTTCAAGATCAGCACTTCCGCCGTTGCTGGAAATAAAGAATGGCGCGGCCAAGCCAAATATTGGCAATAATATCAATAGGGCAATTAGAACCACAATACGATTCATCAACTCGGCAATCCGTTTAGACTCTCACTATGCATTAAACCATCAGTACTCATGAGAAAATTATAGAGATGAACCCCGCTCAAACTCTGCTTTCTATCAAACAGCTTGAAATTCTCTATCCAAGCCTAGATGGTCATGGCTATACCAATGCTGTTAAAGGGCTTAATTTAGATTTACAACAAGGTGAGATTGGCTGCCTACTGGGCTCTTCTGGTTGCGGAAAGTCTACAGTTTTAAGAGCAATTTGTGGATTTGAGCCAGCAAAGTCTGGTGAGATTCACTTACGCAACAAGGTAGTGAGCTCACCATCAAGCCATATTCCTCCTAATCAAAGACGCGTAGGTATGGTTTTTCAGGACTTTGCACTCTTTCCACATCTGAATGTTTTGGAAAATATTGCCTTTGGTTTACAGCATCTACCTAATCAAGAAAGAGTAGTCCTTGCAAAGGAATGGCTTGAAAGGGTTTCACTCGCAGACAAGGCTAGTGCTTATCCGCATGAATTGAGTGGTGGCCAACAACAACGTGTTGCTCTTGCTAGAGCAATGGCTCCTGAGC
>Ga0164295_10003161_pt1 | contig 13291 bp, 14 predicted proteins | sample GEODES006metaG_FD_111798 | JGI IMG/M metagenome (GOLD analysis project Ga0164295, IMG submission 111798) | Oligotrophic lake water microbial communities from Sparkling Lake, Wisconsin, USA - GEODES006 metaG | ecosystem: Environmental > Aquatic > Freshwater > Lake | place: USA: Sparkling Lake...
CGATGTCTACCTGGTCCCTGTGCCTGAGAGATTCCGGGGTGGTTGCTCCTTCGGCGGTGAACCTTTGCCGGCACACGCTCTCCCAAGTAGACGTTTTCTATACCGTAGTCGGCGGGGAAGGGGTAGGGGTCATTCCGTGGTGGCGTACGCGCCGCCAGAACCCTTTTCTGAACCCACCTGCTCAATTGCCGTATCAAGGTCAGACAGGAATTCGTCGACGAGGGGAGCGTGATGTGCCATAACCGTGAGGTGAATGCTGGCTGGGGGAGTTTGTTTATCCAGGAACCAGCCACCTGAAATCAGACGGTCCGCTATGGCAAATACGTCATGACGATTTGGGTCTTTGGTACCGAACGAGAGAAGTGTTGAATCGGGGATGGCGCGCAATTCAAGATCAGGATGGGCAGCAATGTGATTGCTGATGCGAAGTGCCGATTCGCGTGCGCTCTTGGTGACGCGTTCGTAGCCATCGTCGCCGAGATAATGCAGTACAGCCCATGACGAAGCTATTGGTCCGCCAGATTTGGTGCCGAGAATTCCGGACGATCCATAAAAACCACCAAGCCAGTTATCAGTGATGAATGTCTGGTCGCTTCGTAATGCCTTATTGCGATGAAGAAGAACACCAGAGCCCTTCGATGTGTAACCGTATTTGTGAAGATCTACTGAGATTGATGTGACACCATCGCAACGAAAATCCCACGACGCAATCGGTTCTCCGAGACGCTCCAGATAAGTGAGTGTGACACCGCCCATGCATGCATCAACATGACAATTGATATTTCGTTCGGCTGCGATCTCTGCAATGGCAGCGATTGGGTCAATTACTCCCTGAGGGTATTGCGGAGCGGAACCGACAATCAGAATCGTTTCGTCGTCGCATGCATCGCGCATTTTGTCGACATCTGCTTTCCAGTCGACTCCCACCGGAACGCGTCGGCTCTCAACTTCGAAATAGTCGGCACCCTTTTCGAAGGCGGCGTGCGCAGACGAGGGGAGGACCATGTTCATTCGCTTCAGGTTGCGTCCCTCGCGCTCTGCGCGCTTACGAGCCGACCGGACGGCAAGCACGAGGCTCTCGGTGCCACCAGACGTCATAAAGCCGGCTGTGGCGTCATCTCCGTGAACCCACCCAGAGACAATGTCGACAACCTGTTGTTGCATGACGCGTAGTGAAGGAAAGGCACTGGTGTTCAAAGCGTTCTCACCAGAGAAACGTCGGTACGACTCTTCAGCTAACGCCAGGACGTCTGGCCCGGCGCTGTAGGCAAGGGTGAAGCAGCGACCATCACGCCAGCGCACATCGTTTGTACGCAGTGATTCCATCTGTTCCAAAAGTGATTGCGCAGTTTGTCCGGGACCCAGTTGTTCAATTGGCATATGAGCACTGTAGGCGTTTCGGCTTAGCGCCAGCGGGGCATGGGTTTCGTGTTGGTTTCGATACTTCCATATGAGTAAATTACATAACGGAGATTATGAGCGTCCTGCGGGGGTTAAAGAGGCGGCGGCGATCGGCTCAGCTGCCTGGATCAGCCAGCCAAGCATCTCCAGCAGGGTTTCCTTTGTCTGACGTGGTGAAGCCAGATCTGTCTGGACGTCGTTGAGTGCGCAATGCAAAACATAAATCTGGTCCTTCAGTGCGTCTAGTTCGTCTCGTGTCATCACCAGTTCGTTCTCAGACAACGCAAGTTCTGACGCGCGTTGGCGTGACACCCAATCCCATTGACGGCACCGTTGGCTGCAAAATTCTTTGGGTCGACCAGGGCCTGTGGCAGTCGCCAGAACATGCCGGCACCATCGACATCTTTTGTCGGTTCCCTGCTGCCCTGGTGTGTCTTTGGATATCGTCATGACGAAATTGTACGACAGGTAGTCTGCATCTTGTGTCATTTCCTCCCGCACCTGAACGATTCTTTGCAAGCGACAATTTCAGTGGCGCCCACCCTCGGTATGTGTCTGCCATTGAGCGAGCTAACTCTGGCCACGTAATGGCATACGGCGGTGATGCAATCACCAAACAGGCGACAACACTTTTTCAAGAATTATGTGACACCGACGTCGATGTACTTTTCACGTTCAATGGCACCGGTTCAAATATCGTTGCACTCGGAAGCTTGTTACGTTCTGCCGAGTCCGTGATCTGTAGCGAATGGGCTCACATTCATGTGGATGAGACTGGAGCGCCTGAACATATGTTGGGTATCAAACTGCAAGATGTTGACTCCCCTGACGCAAAGGTGACGCCGGAACACATCATTGCCGCAAGTTCGGCATTGGGGAACGTGCACCACGTGCAACCCGGAGTTGTATCAATCACTCAAGCAACCGAACTAGGAACTGTCTATTCCATTGATGAAATTCGCGCAATATGCGATACGGCCCATTCATTTGGCATGAGGGTTCATCTCGATGGCGCGCGCATCTCAAATGCAACTGCGGCCCTCGGTGGCGACGCAGCAACTTTCCGGGCCCAAACTTTTGGTGCGGGTGTTGATGCAGTTTCGTTTGGTGGAACAAAGAACGGAATGTTCGGCGCAGAAGTGGTTTTGTTGCGTCGTGGTGTTGCATCTGATCGTTCGGGTTTCATTCGTAAACAGAACACTCAATTGCCTTCCAAGATGAGATATGTATCCGCTCAGTTTGTCGAAGCGTTAACAGACAATCTGTGGCTTGAAACCGCTAGTCACGCAAATGACATGGCGCTTCGGTTGTACAACGCGGTCTCTCACCTTGACTCGTTGCAGATTTCTTCCCCGGCTGTCAACAGCCTCTACCCCATCCTGCCGATTGCCGTTAAAGACCGCCTTCAGGCCTGGAACTTCTTCTGGGATTGGGACCTCTCTCGGTCCCAGGTTCGCTGGATGACCTCGTGGGACACCTCCCCCGACGATGTGGATGCCTTCGCCGCCGGGGTTTTGGCCGCTTTCGCGAGCCAATAAAAGTCCGTCCGGATTCAGAATTGACTAATGAGTCAATTCGGCTATGGTGGTGTCTAGCGCGGCGAAGTTGGGGGCAACAATGTCTATAGGGGAACTATTTTCTTTTCGGGAATGGAACGACACGGCGTGGTCTGATAACGCTGAGTGTCGAGGCCTTTCAATCATTTTCTTCCCGCCTGCAGCGGAACGTCCCCAGGCTCGTGAACGCCGCGAAGCCCAAGCTCGTGAAGTGTGTGCCTCATGCGCGGTAATGACAACATGTCGTGAATTTGCTCGCAGCAATCGTGAATACGGTTTTTGGGGCGGAGAATCTGAAGAAGAGCGTCATGCAGCTGGCTTCAGACTCATTGCACCAATTGGTGTGCGCTCTCGCAATATCTCGTAATCGCTTAAAGCTTTCGAAGGGTCACTGCGGACCATCCGTCGCGACTCTCTCTTTCTAGTTCTTCACAATCTTGGTACGAGAGCAGCACTTGCTGAACTTGTTCGTCTCGCATACCGCTCAGCACAATTAATCCTGTTTCGTGGATTGAATCTTTAATGGTCTCGCACTCTGCAATGAGAACCGGAGCCAGAATATTTGCAAAGACTAGATCGGCATTCAAACTTTTACTGTCGCTGAGCCATGTTGTATCAACGTCGTTCAACTCATTATTGATGCGAACAACTTCTTGAGCATTGTGGGCAATGTCGAAGACAAAACTGTCACACTGAAGAATCCTGGTCACAGCAATGGCCAGCACTCCAGAACCACAACCGAAATCAAACACTCGAGAATCTTTCGCGCAATGCCGAAGACCAAGACGAAGAGCCAAGACTGTTGTTGTGTGGTTACCTAGTCCGAATGTGTCGGCGGGCTCGATACGAATGACGTGCGGTGCATCGGGTGGATCCACCCATGCTGGGCATAACACAACTTCGTCATTTACCCATGTTGGTACAGCATGAATGCGCCACGTGTCGGCGACGCTTCGGTCGACACGTGCAACAGAAATTTGAACGCCAGGAAAATTCTGCTGAATGAAGTCTCGAGTGGCTGTGTGATCCTCCCCCATGCTGGTGCGCAGCGTGACAAAGGCGCCTAGTGCTTCGCGTTCTTCGACGGCCACAACTCCAAGGCTCCACAGCATGTCAGCAAGCAATTCAGACTCCGAGTGAGCGACAAGAAAATCAAGCATGGTCCACACAGGGACGATGGGCATTTCAGTCAATGCGACGCAGTTGTTCTCTGAAGCGTTGGCCTTTGTGCAAGTACGCAAGCGCCGCCATCTCGATGTCTGCTTTTCTGGCACGACCCTCTTTGATAGTGGCAGGTGCACCTACGGCCAATGCACCTTCGGGAACAATGGTGTCATTCAGGACAACTGAATTAGCTGCGACGATTGCACCGCTGCCGATTTCTGCTCGATGCAACACAATTGCCCCTGAAGACACCTGCGCGAAGTTATGAATAACGCAGCCTTCTAAGTGCGCCAAATGCCCCACTACGCAGTCATCGCCCACGGTTGTGTGGTTCATTGGGGTTGTATGAACAACGGTGCCATCCTGGATGCTGGTTCGTTCGCCAATGACTATTGCGCCGTCATCACCTCGTAGGACCGCACAGGCCCATATAGAACTCTGAGCTCCGATTGTGACAGATCCGATGATGACAGCATCAGGGTGTACATAGGCCGTTGGGTGAATTGAAGGTATTTGATCACCAAGTGCGTAGATAGGCATGCGCCACGGTAGCAACTAGATCTATGTCCTCTGATGGTCGTGGGGTTTTCCGAGATACCGTAGATGCCTATGTCACGTCGTATCGAGATCGAACTCACCAGCAAACGCCCAGATGGCACTTGGACATGGCGCGCTGCCGGCGCTCGTGAGCCTCGTGGTGAAGTTGTCGACTCAGTCGTCCCTGCCGGATCAAGTGTCAATGACGTGATGCGAGCCGACGTTGAAACCGACCTAGATGGCAGTCGCGTGCTGTCGATTACTCCTCCAAAAGCAAAGAACGTCCGTACTGGTCTTCTTGAAATTCTTCCTTCTACTCGAGCATTTGAGCCAGTGACTCAACAACTTGCAAAGAAGGGTTCGCGCGGAGGCGATGATCGTAAGGGTCCTCGCCGTGAACGTAAAGACGGTGACAAGCCACGTGGCGAACGCAAAGATGGAGACCGTAATCGCGGAGAGCGCAAGGAAGGCGCTGAAGGTCGCTCCAATCGTCCTCGTCGTCAATTCTTTGATGCTCCACCAGAACTTCCGCAGCGTCCGAAGGCAAAACGTATTCGTCCTTTGCGCGTCAATGTCGACGCCGTACTTGCTGAATTGCCACAAGCTCATCGCACAATCGCAGAGACAGTTCTGAACGGTGGCGTGCCAGCTGTTCGCGCGGCAATTGAAGAACAGAATCGTCTTGCTGTTGCAGCTGGCCAAGAGAAAGTGCCTGCAGAGGGCTTGCTTCAAATTGCCGAACAATTGTTGCCACGTCTCCGTGTAGCCGAATGGCGTGACAAAGCAATTTCAGCTGAGTCGATTATTCACGACATTGATCTTCGTGACTTGCGTTCCATCGTTGTTACTGCTGACCAACTCGTCGCGATTGATGAAGAGACTCGTGCTTTGGTAGCCAAGATGAAGCAAGGTCTTGTCATTCGCCAAGAAACAGAGACCAAGAACTGGCTCGACGACGTTGCAGCTGCGACATCAGTTGGTCGCGTTGTTCGAGCATTGCGCTTGTCTTCACAGCCACCTAAAGCCGGTGTTCCGTTTCCTGCTCCCCTTGCCGCACAAATTGTCGCTGCAACCGTTGCAGGTCTCACAACCGATGCGCCCTCAGAGCGTTGGATTGCATTGTTAGAAGCTGCAGCTTTCTCGCCTGTCCATGCAAAAGTTCTTCCTGCTGCAGTACCTACTGTTATTTCTGAAGATCTCACAAAAACCGTGACTCGACTTGGCCCTCTCATGCCTCAAATTGCTGCACTATTTGGAATCGCAGTTGATCCGAAAGCACGTCCACCGCGCCCACTACAGGTTCCTCGCGGCGATAAAGGACCCCACAAGCGTGCAGGTGACTTGAACAAATCAGCAGACGGTAAGCCAGGTGCTGACAAGCCACGTCGTGGTCCAAAGCCACAGCAAGCTGGCTCAGAGAAGCCCGGGGCCACCACTATCGCATCAAAACCTGAGGCACCGACTTCTGAAGCACCATCAGCCGAGCCGGTTATTGCTGAAGTTGTCAGTGTTGTCGACGTTGTCGAAACTCCAGTAGTTGAGTCACCTGATGTTGCAGTCACAGACGCACCAGTTGCATCTGAATCTGAATCGGTCTCTGAACAGGCTGAATAGCCCTCAGAGCCTCAACTTCCCCACAACCTCTGCTTCTCACTACGGTGGAGGCATGTCAAACTTGGTCACATATGAAGTGCGCGGAAACGTTGCGCTAATCACTCTCAATCGTCCTGATGCCCGCAACGCTGTAAACGATGAGTTGGCTGTCGATATGGAAGCGTGTATCGACCGTCTGGAAGCAGACGACACCGTGTGGGTCGGTGTCCTTACCGCTAATACTGAAGGACATAAGTCTCCCGTCTTTTGTGCGGGTGCTGACCTGAAGGCTCTCAGTGCCGGCGGACAAAGCCTCGGAACAAAGCGTGGCGGATTCGCTGGCTATGTATACCGCGACAGAGTAAAACCGATCATCGCTGCGGTCGACGGACTGGCAACTGCCGGTGGCTGCGAGATCGTCCTTGCGTCTGACATGGTCATCGCAACTTCCCGATCATCTTTTGGTCTCGCTGAAGTAAAACGAAACTTGATTGCAGGCGCAGGTGGACTGTTCCGTCTCCCCCGTGCAATAGGACGTGCAGTAGCAATGGAAGTAATCCTTACGGGCGAGCCCCTATCCGTTGATCGTGCATATGCACTTGGGTTAGTGAATCAAGTCGTTGAGCCGGGCAAAGAAGTTGAAGCCGCCATGGCGCTTGCGCAGAAGATTGCATTGTCTGCACCTATGGCAGTCGCAGCGAGTCGTCGAGTAATTCTTGCTTCTGCATACTCGACCGATGACGAACTCATAGCAATGACGAATATGGAATTCGCACCCATCTTAAAATCAGAGGACACCAAAGAAGGTCTTACTGCTTTTATTGAAAAACGTGCTCCTCAGTGGAAGGGCCGTTAGAGCTTTTTGCCAACAATGATTGTTTGAGCAACTAAGCCGTGTCGCTCGAATAAGTTCTTCATTGCCCGATCACCTGGCATTGCGCTTGATTGCACCCACGTGGCATTTCTCTGTGCCAATTCGCGCAGACAAGCGACAACTAACGCATCACCGATTCCAATCTCTCGACATGCTGCATCGACGAAGACAAATTCAATTGACCAAATGTTTGTTTCGTTAGGTGTAGACAACAATGAACCCATGACCGTAGAGCCGACTCCTGCGACTAGAGCGAAGCCGGGTAATCCATCAGTTGATGGCTGTAGAACAGAGCCGCGGTATTGAGTTGCTTCTTGTCTCGATAGTTCTCGATGAGTGAGCAGAATTGCATTGTCATCTGCGGAGGCAGGACGAACAAAAATAGATAGGTCAGTCACTGGTCGAACTATTTTTGGATGATGGTCGGTCTACAACTTTTCGGGCTTCTCTCACTGCCTGGTCAACAGCGAACTTGCCGATCATTTTGGCCGATGGCGCTTGCTTTTGCAGTGCTGCAATAACATCATTGAATCTGCGAGAACATTCTTTGGAAAACGCAGAGAGATTCACTGAATTACTTCACGAATACCGGACACGCATCGTCACCGATGGGACACATTGGCGCATTCTTGCGGACAAGTAGGAAACAGCTGCTACATAGAAGTTCGTCAGCACGCTTTGGTTGCAGTTCATCGTCACCGGTTGAGCGTTCTTCGTTGTCAGGAACTTCGTCTTCTTCAGCGGGGAGATCTTCACTAGCAAGACGGTCCTTGAGAATCTTTGAAAGGTCTTCTTCGACATCGTCTGGAGCAACCATGTCGTCGTCATCGTCGTCATCGTCTCCGGGCTTACGCACGATGGTGGCACCCATTGAATCGTCGTCATCTTCGTCGTCATCGAGCAAAGCATCATCGTCTTCCTCGATGAGAGGTTCGTCAAGTTCTAATTCCTCGAGGTCATCAATTTCGTCCCCATCAAGGTCAATCTCCAGCTCAACTTCAACTGGTTCAATCTTCTTCTTAGCCACTATGTGCTCCTAAATATGTGCAATGACTTGCGGCGGGATACTAGGCATAAAACAGTGCCAAAGGACGAATGCTTGCAAAATAACATCTTTTCGTGACGGTTGTCACGACAGCAATTACTGGTCTTTTGCGGACCGTTTTGACTCTTGGCGCCTCTCGGACTCAAGTCGTTCGAGTTCTGGTACTTCAGTGGTCATGTGGGACATCGCGGCCGCAACGGCATGATGGCCTGCCTTCTCAGAGATCTGTTTATGCATCTCCAGAGCCACCCTGCGGTACGAAGGATGGCCTTGTGGACCAGAACGCAGTTCAAGCATGTGCATCGCCTCACGGGCGTTGAACTGCATCACGTAGCGAATTCGGTACGCCATAGAAACGGCATAACTGGCCTGGTACGGATAATCGGCTGCAAGGGCGTCATATAGCGAGGCTGAACGGGCCATGACCTCATCGAACATTTCGCCTCCCCCAGCTGCATCCACAAGTTCTGGACGGGAATAACCATGGTACGGAGTCAAAGGCTGCCACTCAATGGTTAGAAGACGATGTCGTTGCATGTCGCGAAAAGCGCCATAGTCAGAAAGAACATCGAACCGGTAATCAATGCTTTCGAAAGCCCTGCCTGGACGATGGCGACGGTTGTCGCGGTTTCCGATGTATGCATTCAGGATGTCAGTTTTGTCCGCCACGCTCATCGCTTCGACCTTCATGCGGATTTGAGACTCAGGCAAATGTGAATACTGATAACAGGCAGCTGCCACCAACTTGTTCTCGCCGTCTGGATCAAAATCGATGAGAGATACTTCATCTACATCACTCGCAATGTCATCACCCATGATTGCGTCGACAATGTCGGTCATAGCAGCGGTGTTGGTCGAAAGATAATCTGACCACTTCACTCCTCGTTCAGGAACGTCAACACGCCTCAAGAATGAAGGAATAACTTTACGTAACTCGACGAGCATCATCTCTGCGTAGTAACGAGCCTCTGGAAGAGGGTGTGCACGCATACGCAGCAAAAGTTGTTCGTATCCCTGTCCACTTCCATAGATGCCGACATTGGACAACGAAGATGCAGGCAATAACCCTCGCACTGCGTCAAGCGCTTTGGCACGAGTGGCTTGTCGATATACGAAGTCACTATCTTTAGGACCTTTCACAACGGTCGACCGAACATGGTTGGTTACCAGTTCAGCGAGCTGGCTATACGAATCAAACATTCGGTCCATGTCGCCGACATAACGCGTGCCAAACCGGCCTTCCAAGATGTCGGGGTCGCGGTAGTAGCGATAGCGCCCGCCAAGTCTGTCGTCGTACGCGATGTACCGAGTGCTTTGCTCGAGATAGCTCATCAGCCGGCCCCACTCGAGAATTTTGGTCAAGATATTTGAAGACTGTTCACATGCAAGATGAACCCCGCCGAGTTGAGCAACGGAGTCGTCGCCATATTCGACGAAGACTTTCTCATACAGAGTCTCGGCACGGTCTACCCCGACTGTTGCATCGACAGCCTTGTCTCCGTCAATTTCAAGGTCATTTACAAACTCATCGAGAAAGAGACGACGCAAACTGCGAGGACTGCGGCTGTAGCGGGCAAACAGTGCACCTTTTACAACTTCCGGCAAATTGACTAAAGCAAAAACTGGAAGGTCAAGATTTGAAAAATAACGACGAAGGATGTCAGATTCTGCATCCGTAAATTCCTCTGGAACATAAACACTCACGGCAATTGAGCCTAGGAGTCACGTAGGGCGTGGAGAGGGATACCGCTACAGGACGTTTTTGTCTGGGTTGGCAGCGTGAAACTCAGCTGCAACGACTGTCTGGCGCTCTATCGATGTCCAAAAATCAATGGCAGTCATTGCCATCGCCTTGGCCCCGTCCAAGACCGCTTTGTCAGCCAAGGGTGATCGCGCGAACTGTGCAAACTGTTTGGTGTGTATCGAAGTCCCAGATGGTGCTGATGCAATCATCGGATGTATCGAAGGAACTAAATGACTGACATTTCCCATGTCGGTACTGCCGACCACTCTGCGACCACCTTGTCTTGGGTCAGTGACTGTGCGACCAAGCCGTAGAGCGTTGTGTGCATACATTGTTCCCATGGTGTTGTTCGTCACCATGTCTGCATATGCAGTGCCGATCCATTCGTGCGAGACCGCACAACCACACGCATGGGCTCCGGATTCAAGCGAGGCAAGTACACGAGGCTTGAGAGCCGCAAGAGAGGTGACATTGTCGGATCGGACGTACCACTCGGTGGATGCCTCGCGCGGAACAATATTTGGCTTCTCCCCTGACTTCAGAAATATTCCATGAATGCGTTCTGTGGGCAATATGTGTTGTCGCAAAGTAGCTACAGCCATGTATCCCAGTACTGCAGCGTCAAGAGCGTTGCGGCCTAGATGTGGGGCAGCAGCTGCGTGAGATTCTTGCCCTGTGTACTCAACCAACAATTGTTGCAACGCAATTGCATCGATAGTGGCTAAATCAGCATCAGCTGGATGAACCATCATCGCTAGGTCAATACCTTCTAGTGCTCCGTTGCGAGCCATGAGAATCTTTCCTCCCCCCCCTTCTTCTGCTGGAGTGCCCAAATACCGAACTCGTCCACCTGAGTTGCCTGCAATAGACGCAAGAGCGATCGCCGCTCCAAGGCCAGCTGCCGCAATGATGTTGTGTCCGCAACCGTGACCGATGTCTGGCAACGCGTCATATTCGCTCATGATGCACACAGTCGGGCCTGTACCAACATCGCCCGAAAACCCCGTAGAACAATCAAATGCACCAAGCTCTACGGGAACCCCGTTGCCGTTTGCAGTTCGGGTCAGCAATTCTGAAGCAAAAATCTCTTCGTAGTTCTGTTCTGGATGATCATGAATTTCATGGCTGACACTGATGAGAGTCTCGGCATTCTTGTCAATCAGATTGCACGCTTGCAGCCTTAGTTCATCAACTTCTGAAATCTTCATGGTGCAGTACCGTGATCAAGAACAATTTTCCCTAGTTGCTCTCCGCGTTCGAGACGAGACAACGCTGTCTCGTATTCATGTAGTGGGTACACATTGTCAATTGCTATCGGCAGACCGTTGTTGATGATTGCTAACAATTGGTCAAACTCTTCGTAACTACCCATTGATGAACCGATGATTTCATACTGTTTAAAGAACAGCCGGGGAATATTGATTTCTGCTGCGGAACCAGATGTTCCTCCACATACCACCATGCGACCACCTGGTGCTAGCGAACGCACAGACTTATCCCATGTTGCTGGTCCAACGCTCTCTATAACGACATCTGCTTGAACAGGCCACTTTGCATCAGCGGAATCTATTGCTGATACAGCGCCCATTTGAAGGGCTTGTGAGCGTTTGGCTGCATCTCTGCTGGTAACGATTGCCTGAGCGCCCATGAAATTAGCAAGTGCCAACGCAGCTGTTGAGACGCCAGATCCAATACCAACAATCAACACCGTTTCTCCTGGTGCAACACGTGCTCTGTTGAGCATTCGTAAAGCAGTGAGATATGCAAGAGGAAAGGCCGCACTTTCGAACCATGTTCTTTTAGAAGGACGCGGACGAACATTCCGATCAGGTGCAATTGCATATGTTGCGTGACCTCCGTGACAATGTTCACCCCAGATCATGAATCCAGGCCCCATCGGTGAATTATTGCCGTATTGCACGATGTCTTCGATAGGTGATACGCCCGGGTTCACAACTACTTCATCTCCCACTGAAACAGAAGTCACTTTGTTTCCTATCGCATCGACAATGCCCGCGACATCGCAACCAGGTACGTGAGGAAGTGGAGGTTTGGGCATTCCACGTGTGACCCATAAGTCCATATGGTTGAGTGCACTAGCAACTACGCGTATTCGAACTTCGTTCTCTAACGGCTCTGGAGTTGTGATGTCACCCCACACATAGGTGCCGGGTGAGTCGTTGAGTATCCAAGATCGCATGTCCCCTACCGTAGATGGCTAGACAAGCAGTCTCCAGTAATCCGGCACAATTTCTACTTGTACCTTCGACCATGACCGAATGCGACGACCATCTATTCGCAGTTTCTCAGAACGCGCCGCCGATGAGAATTCGATAGATCGTGCCCGACTGGTATCAATAAGGGGGTGAGGCGTGTGAGTGCCGAGGATTGACTTGTGGCGGGCGCGCAGTCGCTGTTGCATCCCCATTGTCGGGTGTAGGGACATCACATCAAAGAGTCCATCGTTTGGGTGCGCGCGTGGTGAAACATTCTTTGCACCTATAAACCCACCATTGGAAACGCAGACAAGCCGACCGCATAACCATTCTCCAATCATCACGTGCGATGCAGCAATGTTTGACTGTGTCGTGCCATTTCTGAGTGTGATCAACACACGAAGTGCATCAATCGGAACCTCTGTGCAGTTAACCCCTGTTGTTGGCGCTTGGGGGTCGCCGAGGCTGTGAGCGATATCCCCGCCGTGGACGATGAGACGATTATCAGTTGAACTCAAGGCAAGCCCATGGTCGCCGATCACAATGATGTCGGCTGACGTACAGGTTGTAGGAACTCCCCATTCTTCTCCCCGCTTGATCATCGTGACGATGCTCCCGACGCTGCTGCTACTACCCCGCGATCAAGTGCGCGTGTGGCCGATTCAGCTGTGTCGCGCAAACTTGAATTGGAAGTTGTTGACACAATTTGACGCAACAAATCAATGAGTTGACGCATCGAGCGGACAAAGTCGCCAGGCGTGAGATCGGGGTCCAGAATATTTGACAGAGGCTTCCCGTTGGCCCAAGCGGCCGTCTCAAAAGCCAATCCACCATTAGGAGCACGATGTTGATGAAGACCGCGTTGACGTTGAATGTCTTGAACTTGCTCGCTGACTCGTTCTATGCGTTTGAATCTTTGACGCACTTGTTCGTTTGGCCAACGCGGTGCACCACCCGAATCGCCGCCGCGAGGTTCGTACACCAACGTCGACAACACTGCTACTAAATCATTAACTGACAAGTTGTCAAACAATCCTCTATTCATCACTTCAACGATCAACAAATCGGATTCGTGAAAAATACCTGCAAGCATCTCGCCTTTGTCAGTCAATGTCCATTGTGAGATGTAGTCCATCTCCTCCAACATGTGAACAACGTCCA
>Ga0164295_10003166_pt1 | contig 13271 bp, 5 predicted proteins | sample GEODES006metaG_FD_111798 | JGI IMG/M metagenome (GOLD analysis project Ga0164295, IMG submission 111798) | Oligotrophic lake water microbial communities from Sparkling Lake, Wisconsin, USA - GEODES006 metaG | ecosystem: Environmental > Aquatic > Freshwater > Lake | place: USA: Sparkling Lake...
GCCCGCGCCAGCGCTGCGCGGCGCGGCGGCCGCGTCGGCCGCGGCCAAGGCAGCGCGGCTGGCGGCGCAGGGCATCGTGGCGCCGCCGCCGGGTGCGGGCGCCGCCGCGGCCGCCGCGGCCCTCCCCGCTCCGCCCGCCCCCATCTCGCGAACCCACTCGGCCTCGATGCGTCGCGCCAGCGTCGAGGGGCGCGACAGCGACTTTGCTGCCAGTGCGCCTGCCACCGCTGCTGTACCCCAAATGAGCGCCGTGACGACGGAGATCAGCCTTCCGGGGCACGTGGAGGACGACGTTTGGCAGGTGGACAGCCTCCTCGCGTGGAAGCGTCTCACCCTGCATGCAAACGCTCACCACGGCGCCTCGCCTTCCCCACAGGTGGACAGCCTCCTCGATCGGCGCGTCGATATGACGAGCAGTTTTCGCAGCAAACGTGAGCGTCTCGAGTACCTTGTGCGCTGGAAGGGCTGGTCTTCCAAATACGACAGCTGGGAGCCTAAGAAGAACATCGACCCTACGACGGTGGCCGAGTTCGACGCAAGGTACGACAAAGGTGAGATGGCCCCGATGCCCGATCACGACGCCCGGACCAGCGCGACGCCCACCGACGTCTGGCTCGGCCACACGCCGGGGAAGAAGCTGCGCACCGCTCACATCGGCGACCGGCACCAGGCGGAGCTGCCTGGGCCGCCATCGTTTGCCGCGCCGCCGCCCGCGATGCCCCCGCTCTGCCAGTGCGTCGAGCCTTCCGTGTGGCATGACGTACGGTGGCGCTGCGCGAAGCGCGTGCAGCATCAGCTGCTGCACCCGCCGCCGCCGCCCGCATCGCGCAAGCAGCGGGCCTCGCGCAGCGGCCGCCTCGCCAGCAGCGGATCAGCGCCCGTGGTGAGCGTGGGCCCCGGGTGCTCTTCAGAGGTGCCGGCGTGCCTCGAGGCGGAGTCTGCCGAAGACCCGGGCCAGCGCGCGGCCATCCGCAAGGTGGCGGCAGTGGCCCGCGAGGGTGAGCTGCTTGTGACGTCGGCGGAGGCCTCGAAGGCGGCGGCAGTGGCGACGGCGGCGATGCTCACGGCGAGCGCGTACAGCATCGAAAGCGCGCGCGCGCTGGGTGGCTGGCACTTTGACTACTTTCGCGAGCTGCCCAAGGAGTCGGGCAGGGCCCCCACGAACCGCAAGGGCGCGATCTGTACCACGCCTGGCTGCTCCCTTCCCGAGTACCACACGGGATTGTGCACGTCGCACTCGGTCGCCGGCCAGCGCCAGCGTCGCCCCACGGTTAAGAAAGGCGGCGGGCGCGTTGACGTCTACGTGTTCGATGATTGGGCCGTGAATCCCAAACGCGCGCGCGACGATGGCGGCGGCGGCGGCGGTGGCGGTTGCGCAGGCGTCGCTCGAACTGATGCGAGCGTCGCCGGCAAGCACAAGGTCGATGCGGCGAACGCCGATGTCGGCGCGGCTGCGGACGAGCCGGCGACGGCCGACGCGGCGCGCGCTGCCAAGACGAGCCGCTTGGGTAAGCGCAAGACCGGCTTCGGGAACGGCTGCAAGCCCAGTCGCAGTGGGAAGCGCAAGCCCCTTGCCTCCGTGACGGGGTTTTCGGCCGGCGCTGCCGATGCGGGTGCCAACAGCGAGGCAGGCGACGCATCCGAGCAGATGGCCGGCGGCGGTGGCGGCAAGGAGGCGGACGAGGTGGAAGGGGCGGACGACGATGAGAACGGCGCGGCGGATGAAGGTCAGATGTACTGTCTGTGTGAGGACCCCGCCGCTGATCCGGACGACGGCGTGTGGCTCCAGTGCGACGAGTGCCGCCGCTGGTGCCACGGCGCGTGCGTCGGGCTGTCGCTCGAGGCAGCTGAGGAGCTGACGGCGTTCACGTGCAAGCGGTGCGAGCTCGAGGAGCAGCTGGTGCACAAGATGCAGCAGCTCGAAAACGAGGCGGCCGAGGGCGAGGCGGCCAACAAGGCGGCTGCGGAGCCCTGCGAGCACAGGGAACGCACGGGTTCCCGGACGCAGGGGCCGTCCGACGAGCAGGCGAAGAACTACGTGATGAAGATCAAAGCGCGCTTCGCCAAGCAGCCCGAGGCGTACAAAGCCTTCCTCGACCTCATGAACTCGTACCAAAAGGAGCGGATGACCCTCCAGGAGGTTTACGCGCAGGTCTCACATCTTCTCGAAGGGCACGCCGACTTGATCAGCGACTTTTCACAATTCCTGCCCGTGCCCGTCAAGGCGGCCTCGGAGATGGCGGCCTCGGAGATGGCGGCCTCGGAGATGGCGGCCTCAGACGCGGCCTCGGAGATGGAGGTTGAGGTGGAGGTGGACGCGCGCCCCCCGCCGGCACCGGCCGCCGCTGCCTCGAAAGACGCCTCGGCGCTGGTGCGGCGCTGGACGCTCCTAGAGGATGAGGTGTTCAGCTTGCTCCTGCTGCTGCGCCCCCCCGATGCCACGTGGTCCGATCTGGCCGCACAGATGCCAGGCCGCTCGGCGGCGGATTTGCAGGCGCGTCACCGGTCGCACCACGCATCGTCGATGCCGCTGCCGCTGCGATCGCCGCTGCTGCAGGAGTGCGTCAGGGAAGATGTCCAGGAGTTGCCCACGGCTGGACATAGGATGGACAAGAGCCTGGAGAACGGCGCCCAGCCGTTTGCCTGCAACCACGTAGGCTGCAACAAACGCTTCTCGATGTCAAGCAACCTTCGTAGGCACTTGCGCACTTGCCATAGATCACCACCAGCAGGGGGGTCGCTGGCTGTGTCGGTCATGCCGCGCGGCTTCGAGGCTCCAGCTGCGATGCCCAGCGAGACGAGGGATGATAGGGATCGGCGCGAGGACGACATCGGCGCAAAGCGCGGCGAGACGGCCAGCCTCTGCAAGGCATTCCTTGATAAGTTTGGCGCGTTTTGCGGATCGTGGAAGCACATCGAGAGTGATGCCCGCCAACTCGCCGACGAGCTGGTCACTCAGGCGAGTGATCGTGGCGCTCAGGCGACGGCTTTCACGCTCGCCAGCTTACGCAACGTGTTAGATGCGCGCCACTCCAAGAAGCAGCGGAAGGAGAAGAACAACCTCACCAACGAGCAAAGAGCCGTTTGGGCGCAGGTCATGGCACTCGCGCCGATCGCGCTGACTGAGGAGCAGCGGGTGGCGGTGGAGGCAAAGCGAGCTGCGGCACAACGGCTTCTGGTGGGCAAGCAGCTCGAGCGCGAGCGTCGTGCCGTCGCTGCCGAGCTCGGCCCCACCATCGGCAGCGGCAATGGCAGTGGCAGTGGCAGCGGCAGCGTCGGTGGCAGTGGCGGCAGCGGCAGCGTCGAGCTCATCCAGAGCTCCGCGGACGTGCACACTTGCGCGATGCTGGCCGCGCAGGCCGAGGCTCCCGCCGCGCGCGCCGAGGCGGCCGCGGCGCTCAAGGAATCGGCGAGACTGAGCGAGTTGCTGGAAGAGCCGAGCGTGCAGCCGGGTCGCGTTTTCTCCTCGGCCCAGGCTCTCCAGGTTCCCATCCTCGCGCCTGTGCCGTCTTGCGCCGTCCTGCCGCCGTCCGCCGTCTTGCCGCCCGATGCAGCCAAGTCGCCCGCCACGGCGCCCGCCACGGCCCCCGCCATCGCCACCTCCGCTGCCGCCCTTGAGAACGCTGCGCCGTCGAGCACCCAATTATGTGCGCCCGTCGTCATCCCTCCTGCCTCCGCACGCTTCGCCGTCGATCCCTCGGATGTGATGGCTCCAGCCTTTGTCGCCTGGCCCGGGCGACCTCGCAGCTTTGGCGTGTTTGTGTATGCCGTCAATCCACCCGTGGGCTTCCCTGCAACCTTGGTTGAGGTCCCCGCCACGCGGCGCGACACGTTCCCGCCGTGGCGACGGCAAGGTGTCCCGCGCGCCGTCTGGCGCATGGGGTCGACCGCGGGGCCACCACCAACCGTCATGCCAAGCGATGCCGCGACGAGTCACGCCCGGCATGGCGCGCTCGACGATGCCGTGCCCGACGACGCCGTCGCCGACCAGGCGGCGCCGTACGCTGCCTCGGATGACGATGCCGGATCAGACGATGGCGCGTCGGATGACGAAGCCGAATCAGACGATGGTGCGTCGGATGACGAAGCCGGATCAGACGATGGCGTGTCGGATGACGACGCTTCGGATGACGACGCCTCGCCTGACGATCATCTTGCGCAGCCTGAGCCCATGCCCGGCCCTCTACTGCCCCTCATGCAGAGCATGGCACCAACCGCCGATGCGATCTTCAAATCCGCGTCGTCGGAGGCGATGGCCCGCGCGCTCGCGTCGCAAGAGCTCGACGCGCTCAGCGCGGCGGAAACCTACCGGTACGCCCTCGAGCAGATGACCCTCGCCTCTGTTGGCGCATGTGCGGGCGATGCGCTCTCGGTTGCACATCCGATGCAGTCGGTCGACTCCTCGGCGTTGCGCTTTCGGGTGCTGCGCGAGGCATGCCCCCTGCCCCCGCCGCCCTTGCTCGAGGCATCTCTCATCGGGTTGCCTCCGTGGCTGCACTGAAGATGCTTGACCTTCCCGCGAGCACACCTCTAGGCTGCCTAGGGAGGTCCTGCGATGGGCTCACTGCTTGCGGGGGGCACGCGACGGCGCACCGGCCACGACGCGTGCACGTTTCCACCGCCCCTACCTGAGGAAGTACGAGCATGGACTACGAGCTTGGATTATTTTGGCATGGCTATGGAGTCTACGGTGAGAGTCTACGGTGAGAGGAGGCTCACCGCGCGCGACACAGACAGCAGCCGCAAGCGGAACAGATGGTTCCGGCAGGGCCCATCTACTACTCTGTAGTACGTGCAGGGGTCCGATTGCGGCAAGCACCATGGCGCGCAGGGTGGAGGGTTCTAGTTACTGCCTGCGTCCCTGCGACTACAGTACATTTCAACGAATGATGACATGTTTGTCCAAGTAGTAGAGACATGGTACGGGTCTTGTGGGTGGTGAGGAGCTGGAGCGGTGGGGGTTGGGGGAACAAGTTCGGGTCCCGGGGTCCGGAGCGGGAGCAGTGGAGATGATTATCGTACAGCCGGTAAGATGAGAGGCACACGGACGCGCGCGCGCCGGGGGCGGGGCCGGGCACAGATTGCGACAAATTCAGAATCACAGGCAATCAGCTCGCACCCGCAGCCGCACGCTCACGGCACCGCCATGGGCACCCCGCCCGTGCGCCGTCGTGGCCCGACCCCACGCCCACCCCTAAGCCCGGCCCACCCCGGCGCGAGTCGTCGTCACACACACTCAGTTGCGTCACATTGCGACTTGGGACACTTGCGCTCTTGCGGGTGTTGTGTAGTTGTGACGTTGTGTTGTGTTGCGGGTTGTCACGTCGTGTTGTGACGGGGAACTCGACCGGGACCCCGGGTATACTAGGCCACACGGTATCGTCTATATACGCGCGTCTCCGGTATAACGTATGTTCTATGTACAATTTTCCCCCTCTATAGCTAGAATACGCGTTTTTTTGGTATACCGTGTACCGACAGGCGACAGCGTGTACCGACAGGCGACAGAATTATAACTTATATCGTGCCCTAATTTATATAAACCCGGCGGCGCCACAGCCCGCGGTGCGCGGAACATAAGGGGAAGCACGCGTAAACGCAACAAGGTGTGAAGGAGTAGCGGTATCAACGACCGGACAAGACTGTATACCATTCATGAAAAGATTGTAAATGTATTACTTGGCATGCTACGTTGAAACGTTGAGCAAGGAGTGGTGAGAGGGGGGAGCGCTTCCATGTGTAGAAGTATTATGGAGCGAGTTCTTTCCTGTCGTCGACGAGCTTCGTGGCCTCATCAGGCGCGGAGGCAGGCGCGCTGCCGTCATTATTGCGCTCGCCAAGGCACCGATCGAGGCTATTGCGGCTTCGGAGCACCATCTGGTCATAGCATTCGCTCTCGACGGTCTGGTCCGGCAGCGTGAGGACACCCGCCTCGTGCAGCGCGAGCACGGCCAGCCCGCTCACGATCACGCAGAGTGAGAACACGTAGCCGGACGCGCGGTCTGCACTCAGCGACTGGTGCTCGTTGAGGACGCAGAAGCTCGCGAGCGCACCAAAGGTAATGAGACTGCCCTGGAAGATGGTGATAGCGTCGAGAGCCTCAGATGACTGCAACGTGAGCACGAGCGAGATGGCTCCGCTGAGGGAGATGAGCGCCGCAAGCCCAAAGAAGACGTACAGTTCCCACGTGTTGAACGGGTTCTCGCCGTTGCATCCTTCGCGCGAGTCGGCCTGCGTGGCACATTCGACCAGGGAGACTACAACCTTTGTCATGATGTTGTTACCGAGCAGCGTGCCCGCGAAGGCGGCGCCAAAGAGTCGTCCGCATTTGGTGCACGCGAGGCGCGCGGCGAAGACCAACCACACAGACAGGCAGCCGAAGTAGATGAGCGCCCGCTGCGTGCTGAAGAGCAGCAAGTACTCACTCGCCGTTCGGTCGATGTGCTCGTGAGGGCCAAACGAGCCCACGCCGATCGTGCCGATCAGCACGGTGCATGCTGCGTAGAGGCGCACGCGCGTGAGCGTCTCACCGAGTGTACACGGCGCTAGGAGCAGGTTCCATACTAGAGCCATCCCGGAGCACGACGTGACAATCGCCATCGACGCGAAGCTGAGTGCCGTGGCATCGCCGGGCGGCTCCAAAAGCAAGAAGCAGCAGCCAAGCGTGTTCATCACGCAGGCTCGGTCGCTCGTCTTTGATAGTGCTGCGCGACGAAAGCTATGTTTTGCAAGCGTCCCCACGAGCGTCGTGCCTATGGCCACAATGACGCCAACGTACCACATGTCATCCGGCCTGATCATGCCCCCATCGAGCGGGCTGAGACCGAGGACCGGATCGAGAACCGTTTGGACACCATGATACGACATTTGGCTGCTATCAAGGCTGCCATTGCTGCTGCCGATACTGCCGATACTATCTGAATTATATCGGCCGGAGTCCGTAATCGACGATCTGAATTGAACATCATGTAAGGCGTGGAAGACCTCGACCTCGTCGCGAAGTAATGCACTCATGCAGCACACGCAAGAAAAAAACTTCCTAAAATGGAGTCGCGCGAGAATTCCTAGTGCATGCTATTGTTCAACTTCGCCCATGTCTGCTGAAGCAAAATCATACACAGGGACAAGAAATCATAGACAACGTCGACAAATTTATGAATCCTCTTCGCTTTCATCAATCTCCTCTTCAACGTCTAGCGTGGCAACCCGCTGCTGACCACCAAGCTCTGGAGCCAGCGTCGATAGGAGATGACGCACGCAGCCGACGAGGCAGGCCAAGAGCACGATGCCGCCCGACAGCTGCGCCGCTGAGTGCATGCGGAGCATGTGCTCATCAATTGGCGGAGGTGGGCTTGGAGGCATAATGCGTGGAGGCGGACGCAGGGGTGGCAGCGGGTGCGGAGGCGGCGGCAGTCTTGGTAGACCGGGAGGCGGTGGGGGCGGCGATTTCGGCGGCCGAGGCGGCGGCGGTGGCAGCCTTGGGTGGGGTGGGGGCGGTTTTGGTGGTGGCGGAGGTAGATGAAGCAGCAGAGTGCCCACCGAGCAGAATGAGCAAGCCTGACAAGAACACTTCGTACAATGATCTGCCGCGTGCTTCTCGAGACAAAAGGCGCGGCAATCGCGATAGAGCGCGTGCTTTTCGAGCAACGAGGGACATGCTGAATCTTCGATTCCGGAAGCTGCTGCAGATGCGGTCACCGCCGAAGGCGGGCTCTGCGTGCCCAGATTGCACAATAGATTGCCGCCACATTTGGCGCATGCCATCGTGGAGTCCGCGCAAAAAAGGCTGCTTGCCATGTGGCTGCACGTTTCGCAGTCGGTAGCGAGCGCATCGACACAGCAGCGCAGCACTCCTGACATGCGCGTGCTCAGATTTCGCGTTCTCTCGTCAGGGTCAGCCAGCCCGCACGGCGGGCAAAGTACTATTGCATGCACGTTTCCGTTCACGTTTTTTGAGATTTCGGCGAGACGCACAACCCGGTCCCGTGGAGACGGCACCGACCGTGGAAGGCGCTGACCTTGCATAAGCACGTTCCCTGAATTTCGTGACCCTATCCGTTTAGAGAATTAGACAACGGGCGGGGTTGCCGCGTGCCTACTACCAAGTGCCCATGCTACTATAACGCGACCTGAGGTCCTGACGCTGTCGCTGATGGTACTGAGTCAGTCGAAACCGACACAAATACCTAAACAAGCGCTCTCGAGTTCGGCTCGTCGGCTTCGGCGAGTCTGTCGAGTAGGGCCCCGATCGCAAGCGCCACGTCGGACGTCACCTCGTGCGCGCCTTCATACCGAAGGAGCGGCTCGGCGAGGGCCCCAGCGGCCGTGCACGCTGCGAGCAGTTTCTCAGCGCTCGCGACCGGTGCGATCGAGTCCTCAGTTCCAGCTGCGACGAGCACGAGGACGCCATCGAGGACGCTGGGCGGGAGATCGGCGTGAGGTGCCTGCGCAGCGAGCTGTATGACAGCCGCCGGACGCGGCAGCAGCCGCTCTTCGAAGGTGGCCGCGCGCAGAGCGACGGCCGCGCCCTGTGAGAAGCCCCCGAGGACGAGTTTGGCACCGGGCGCGGCCGCCTGAGCAGCGAGAACGCATGTGGCCAGCTGTCGAGCGGCGGCGCTCAGCCGAGGTACGAGCGTTGAAGTGTCCTCGGGCGACCAACCAAACCATTGGCGTGGCGTGCGCATCATGGCCTCTGGTCGTCCCTCGCTTGAGAGCTCAGGCGCACCGGGCAGCACAAACCGCACGCGACGGCGCGCTAAGTGGTACGCTAGCCCGTAGAGATCATCACCGAGGACATGAATCCCGTGAGCAAGCACCACCAGTAGCAGTGGCGGCTCGTCGCTGCCCTCTTCTTTCTCGGCGACGAGGCAGCGCAGCCCACCGAGGGTCTCGACCCGCTGGCGCACGCCCCCTGGCGCCAGCTTTCGCTGCCCTTTCTTGCAAGGGAGCGGGCCGAGCTGCCCACCCATCTGGCACCACATGACGCATTCGGTGTCGGTTGCCTCGTCCGTGTTGTACATGAGGTTCGGGATACCTTGGGCACGGAAATTCTCTTGAAAGTCGAACAAGAGCTCCTGGCGCACAAAGTGGTCGAAGAGGGCATCGCGACTCGCGCCAGCCGCGTCCGTTATCTTCAAGTTCGCGCCGCATGCCTTGCGCTGGGTCTTCACCTCGCCGAAGACATTCTTCTGCAGGCTCAGACGCGTTGCCGCCGTCGGAGACGAGGCCACTGGCTTGCTGGGCGGCGCCGTGGCTGTCTCATTGTCCACACGCTCAAGCAGCGTGCCAAGCTCTGGGTGGGAGAGCATGATGAAGCCGCCCGCATCGAGGTGCAGCCAGCCGTTCTCAACCACACCGCTGACTGTGGCCCCCGCATTGCGGCTCCCAATCAGGGTGGCAGTTGATTCCTTCTGGTTCCGCACGGCGACTCGCGGTTTGTAGACCACGCGGTAGGTGCCAGCGCCGCTCGGCGGTGGCGGTGGCGGCGGTGGTGGCGGAGCGGGTACCTCTTCGGCCACCACTTCAGTTGGAAATCCACTTAATGGCCGGTGTGCCCCATTGGACTCAAAGTACTTGTACACATCGTCGTCATGCCAGCAGAGCATAGCGTCATCTGGCAAAGGCGAAATGTCGTGCGCGAAAAGCTCGTCTCGGATCTCCTCGATGCGCTCGTGCGTGACGTGCATGTGCCACCTCAAGAAGATCGCGCAGGTGCTCGCTTCACGACTTCACGCTGTTCGTTCGTTTCAGGGCCCTCTCGGACGTCACGCGATTTGCGTCCAAACACACAACTTTCCAAAAGTCAAGTCAAGTCAAGTCAAGTCACGTCAAGTCACGTCAAGTCACGTCAAGTCACGTCAAGTCAGCCTGTAATACAAGCCTCTCTATCTACTATCAGCCATGTTCCGAACCCGGTGCGAGAGAGCGAGAGAAGTGAAGATGGCACAATTGGCACATTCTTTGGCAGTATACGCGGGCAATCGATACGCATAGTTACGGCGCGGTGAGTAGCGACCAGCGTGAGTGGTCTGCCTCACCTGGGGTGGATTTTAAACGACTGGTGCACGCCAGTCGACGAGTCGAGTGTAGACTAGTCGAAATACTCTACAGTCTACTACCCACGAAACCCACCTCTCGAACCGTCCGACGGCGACGCTGTGCTACATCAGTCACCTTACGCGACTTGTACAGTACGCGTATGGTCGCTCACACGCGCGGCGCACGCGCGCCAGCTGGGAAACTCTCCATCTTCTCCACCTTCGATCTTCCCCCCCCGCCCCTCCCTGAGCGCGTTAAAGCTCGTCGTGGACGGGTGGCTCCTTCCCCATGACAAAGTGGAGAATGCCGCCCTGCATGAGCTTATCATACTTGATGGTCACCCCATCGAAGCGCTCGCCATTCCACTCGAGCGACTGCACATAGACATTGTCTGGCGACTGGTTGGAGGCTGCGATCACGAGCGGCCGCAGCGCACCTACGTCGAGCGTCACGTTGGCGAAGAGCGGGCTGCCGACGACGTAGCTGTCCGACGCGGGCGAGAGCGGATAGAGCCCGACCATGTTGAAGAGGAACCACGCGCCCATACTGCCATTGTCCTCATCGCCTGGGTACATCGCATCGTCCGCCCGAAGCATGCTGTTAGAGCGCCGCAGCCACTGCTGCGCCTGCGTCGCGCACTTTCCGGTGACTGACGAGTCAAAGGCCACTTGCATGTGCTGGAGCGCCCACACGGGCTGGTTATTGAGCTCCCACTGCCCCCAGGCATTGACACCCATCTCCGTCATCTCGTGAATCAACGAGCTGTATTGGCCACCGCTCCCAAAATGGAAGGCGCTCGAGATCGTGTTCGCTCTCTGCACCAAGTCGCAGCCGTCAAAGCCGTTGGCCTTCAACGTCGTTTGGAGCGCGATCGGGTCATATGGCACCTCGAACCGGTATTGCCAGGGGCCCGCCTCCGTGTATCCAGGGCCTGGGCCCCACGCAAATTCATCAAAGCCGTCTTGGAACGTTCCGTTGGCATACTTGGGCCGGAAGTGGGCGAGCTTGGGGTCGAAGAGCGTCGTCCACTTTTGGGAGCGCTTCAGCAGGATCTCCGCCTCGGAGCTTCGGTTGAGCAGCCGTGCGGCGTTGCCAATCGCCCAGTCAGAGTGCCAGTAGTTCATGGACCTAGAGACCTGAGCCGAGCCGTCCTTGCACTCGAGGGGGATGTAGCCGTGCTCAATGTACTCGTTGAGGCACGCGCGGCCGTTCCCGCCCGAGTTGCCTCCTTGAGAGCCTGGGATGCGAGGGTCGACCATCGCATTCCGCATCGAGGCGGCGAGCAGGCCAGTCGCGTTGACGCAATACCCCTTGGCGCGAGCGGCGGGCACGCCGAGCCCGTGCGTCGCCGAGATGGGTGAGGAGCCTACGCAGTGCGGCAGCTTGATGATTGCCTCCGAGAACGTTACCTGCGCAGGGGCGCAACACGCACTCAGAGGCCAGGAGACGCAGTCAGACGCAATCAGACACCATCAGTGGTGGCCATCGTACGTCCGACATGGTGCCCGTCATGCCGCCGTTGCTGCCTGGGTGCGCCCACTGCGGCACCCATCCACTCTCTTCAAACCTCATCAGCCACCCCTGCATGCTCTCAGCGAACCGCTCGGGGAAGAGGAGAGCGAGCCATGAGTAAGTTGTCCGGTACGCATCCCAGAAGCCCTGGTCCGTGCTGAAGACGCCGTCCTCCTGCTTGCCCGTGTCCGGGCTCCAGTGGATGGCCTTCCCCGTCGCATGGTCGATTTCCCACAGCTTACGCGGATACTTGGCGGCGCGGTACATGCTCGAGTAGACGATGGTGCGCCATGCCTCCGCCTGCTGGTCCGTGTAGCCAGGCCCCAAGTCATTGATCGTCATGCGCGACGTGACATCGTGCCACGCCGCCTTGTTGGCCTCCATGGCGCTCTCGAAGCTCACACCTTGCACTTCAGCCGCGTGATTGGCATGCGCCTGGGCCGGCGAGATCATCGAGGTCGCGACTCTCAGGACCAGCGTGTCGTCTTCGACGTCCTCGGAATGGAAGTCGAGGAAGCCAGTGCCGATGTCGAGGCCCTCGTGACCGAATCGGAAGGGCTGTGCCGGCTGCATGCCGTCCTGACCGCCGCCAACCGTCGCGTAGAAGTAGTGAGCAAACTTCATCTCGTTGGCCGAGGGTCCTTGATCTGTGCGAGTCGTGTGGCCCGTGAGGACCGCGAGGCCGTCCGTACCACTCGTACCGTGCTGGACAGTGTCGTTTATCCAAGGAAGCCCTTTCTCCAACGAGAGCTTCGTGTTCATGATCGCTTCTACTCGGCGCGTCGTCTTCCAGCCCGCGTCAGCAGCCGCACTCGTGGACGTGTCCTTTGGAAACTTGAAGCGCATGATCGCGCCGTGCTCGGTAGCCGTGACCTCCAACGTGAGGCACGACTCCGCGTTGCAGTACGCATTCATCGTGTGCTTTTGGTAGTACGGCAGCCACGTCGATGACGCCGGGTCGTAGGCAGAGGCGCTATTTGAGTCGCCCATGTTACCATCAGTGAGGTAGGCGAAGAAGCGCATGCTACCATAGTCTTCGCACCACGGCGACGGCTGGTGCGTCAGCCGCATCCCGAAGAAGCGAAACGACCTAGAGTAGAACCAAAAGCCACTCCGCGAGTGAGGGTCACTCCCCGTACCATCCGTCTCAGGAGAGAAGCCGTTGAAGCCCCATGGCATTTGCGTCTCAGGCAGCACGTTGCCCCGCGACATGTCGAACAGGTTTCTTGTCCCACCGAGGATGTTGATGTACTCTTCAGGGCTCTTGGGGAGGAGTGCCGCCGTGGCAGCAGTGAGGAGTGCTTCATGTACAAGTTGCATTGACAAAAACCAGGAACGCCGGGGGGCTGATATCCTGTGAACGAGTTATAAACATTGCTGTGAACGAGGGTTGCCGATGGGCCAAGTTGAGCTGTTTCTTTTGTTCGACCGCCAAATTTTTGGGTTGTGTTATTCATAAATCAATCTATTTGAAACTAGACCGGGAGCTAAACGCCCACCTACCCCACATCCCCACTGTCGATCACCGTTCACGGTGTCGCGAGATGATTGTCGCGACTACAGTGCCCCCGTAGCGGACAGAAGCTACCGCGTTGGTCGGCGCGTCCGTGCCGAGCTACGCACGAAGGTTCACCATCCACATCCTCCCATCCATCATTCTGACCCCATATTGACGTTTCACATCCAGCTGTGGACCCGCATGACCGTAGGCGGCGCGGCGA
>Ga0164295_10003167_pt1 | contig 13271 bp, 7 predicted proteins | sample GEODES006metaG_FD_111798 | JGI IMG/M metagenome (GOLD analysis project Ga0164295, IMG submission 111798) | Oligotrophic lake water microbial communities from Sparkling Lake, Wisconsin, USA - GEODES006 metaG | ecosystem: Environmental > Aquatic > Freshwater > Lake | place: USA: Sparkling Lake...
CGACCAGCCGCGGCCGCCGTTGATGGCGAAGCCAGCATCCTCGCCGACGAAGTCTTTTGCACCCATCACCTCCGCGCCGACGAAGTAGGACATCGCGTCCGCGCCCGTCGGACGGAACGGGTGCTTGGTTGCCTTGGTCGGCTTGAACATGACATCGCACTTGCCGTATCCATAGAGCTTGCCGGCTGCATCGGCAGCCGCACCAACGTAGTCGCCACCCTCGAGGTAAACCTTCGAGATCGATGCGATCGAGTTGGCCCAGGCCTTCTGCGCCGCCAGAACCTCCTGCTCGGTCACCGGCGCACTCGCCGCGACTTTCGGTGCCGACCACACATTTGCGGAGGGCACCACTTTGCCATCACTTGCTTTCACGAGGTCGCTGACGATGAAAGACGTCGGGCTCGAGAAACCCTTCAGCCCCTTGCTTGCCGGCACGGGCGGACCGTAGATGAAGCTGCCCTCGAGCGGGGCGACCATCGATACGACCGGCGCACGCACCGAAGTCGGCACGGCGTTGCGCACAGTCAGGGCAAGGGGGCAAGCGAGGAAGACGAGCATGGACGACTGGCGAAGATCATCTTCACGTATCTTCGCAAGATTCCTCGCACCGAACAAATCTGATCCTCCAAAGCCAAATGCAACGACTGTGAGGAATTAGTGAGTACATAATAATGAGGTGAAATGAAGAGAGAGAGGAGCGCAAGATCTCTTCACGACACACACGACAGCCGGTGTACCGCATAGCTACAATACAAGTTGAACGGAACTGTTAAGAGTCAAGTCAAGTCGATACTTAGAAATGTCTGCCGTGTATTGGTACATCTACATGTATGAGCCCGCCCCAAAAGGCGCGAACGGTGACTGCGCCACCTCCTGGAACACCGCACGACACTCTAAGACCTTCCCACATCGACAGCCCCATCGGCTTAGTCAGAGTCATGTTGGTCAGACTCTGCGACGCCTGCTCCATCCGCCGCCGCCTTCACCAGACCCAGTTGAACCAGACCCTCGACGGCGCCAAATGTGATCCACGAGCTCGAGCTGCCCTCCCCATGCCTTAGGACTCGCCGCTCGGGCAGTGACGGAAGCAGCAGGAGGCGCGCGCAGTGGAGGCGAGTGGCACTGGCGGCGGGCCTCCCCCAGAGCAGCCTCCACTTATCCGTCTCGATCTCGCCTTGCACGAGCAGGAACTCCCGGAGCGTGCGCAAGGACGCTGCAGGACCGGCTGCTCGTGCACAGCGCGCGCGTCGAACATACTGAATGGTGGTGAGACCATTCGCGAGGAGCCACGCATGCACCACGCCAAGCCATCCAAGTGTGAAGGCAAGCGTGAACGCCGGCAAGAGCAGCAAGGTGCGCGTTCCCATCGCTTTGCACGCCGTCGGCACGTACACGTTTGGTACGAGACCAAGTAGAGGGAAGTTGCATTGGCGCAGCACGCAGTCAGCAAAGGGCGGCCACGCGAGATAGGACGCGTACGTGCATCCGAGCGAGCAGTGCAGTAAGAAGAGCATGAAGAAGCGAAAGTTGTTAGCGCCGATGCACCCCCCAGTAAAGGGGCAGTGGTGGTCCAGATGGATCACGTGCTGACCGCAGCGGCATCTCACGCCGTCGGTTGGCTCCAGCAGCGTGCCGGTCTCGCAGCCGTCGCCCTCGTGTTTGCGAACGAAGCCCGGGTCGATAGAAGCACACAGCGCATAGTTCCAGACCGAGTTGATCCAGAGCGTCGAAATACCCACGACGTGCACGTACCAGGTTGGCGTGAAAGCCTCGGTCGAGTATGGAAGTACTGACACCCAGAATACGTAGTAAGCCCACATGCACAGGGCTACTATGATCGCGAGAAGCAACGGCCGCTGCCAATGCCACGCCGCGACAAGGCAGTGGGCCGCGATGAGACCGCCAAAACACGGGCGAGGACCACCGCCGCGGCCAGCGTACGATGGGAAGAAGATGCGTACAAGGTCAACCAACATAGGTAGTACCGTGCAACCCACGAAGACGCAGATCCAGAAGACGATATCGGGAGAGAGCATCTCGGAAGAGACAGACGTGAGACGAGACGTTGGTACCTAGCGCTGGTGAAGATAGTCTGAAGTCTCGGGTACAGGACGGTCGCGCACCTTCAAGGCGCCTCTCTGTTCTCGCGTACTCGGTACCTGGGCTGGACAGAAAAGGACTGGCTTCGAGAACAAATTCCTCAATCTGGACCTTCCACAGTCGCAAAGACTATTTCAGCGGAAAATGCATGCCAGAACTACGGAGGCACACGTCGCCGGCGTGGCTGTTGGCCATGGTGGGCTGGGAGCCAGCCCGCCCCTTGCTGTTGTCACAGGACCACCTCGGTGGTTCGGAATGCGCCTCCTTCCTCTACTCGAGCGCATCAAGATCTTCGTCCATCTCGTCGACCGCCGCGAGCGGCTCGGCCGCAAGGGGCGATGTGTCGGGCGCTGCGGGGGCGAGGGGTTGCCAGAAAGCCCGTGCCTGCTCGCGGCTGACCGTTTCCTCGTCGGCAAGGCCGTCGCCGTACTCATCGGCACAAATCTCCTCGTGTACGATGAGCCCGTGCTTGAGCTGGCTCGGGTCCCCGATCTGTGCGACGATCGCGCGCCACACGAAGGCGCGCCCCGACGCCTCATCTCGATAGAGCTCGCGCAGCTGGGTGAGCACGCGGTTGAATTGCTTGGCGGAGTACTCCCGCACCGAGGCGCGCCGCAGCTCGCGCAGGCAGCTCAGGCCCTTTTGGCCAGGCCCGTGCGGGCGTCCAAAGTCAGTCTCGTCCGCGCCAACGCTCCGCAGCAGATCGAGCACCATCTGCGCCATCTGGTCGAGGGCGTCGGCCACACGGTCCTCGGCCTGGTCGTCCATCATCTCCCAAAAGGTCTTGACGGGCGCCTGAGGGTCGAGGCGCGACGGCGCCGTGTACCCAAGCTGGAGGGCGACGCCGCTGCCACCGCCGAAGCCACCGCTGCCGCCGCCGCCGAGGCCGCCACCAAAGCTGGCACCGAAGCCGCTCACCTCCTCGGAGCGAGGCACCTTCGGGTAAGGCGGCGCTGCGTCCGCCGCGCCAGAACCAGTGGCACCGGCTCGGCCGCCGCGCCCGCGCTTACCGCCGACGGCCCCGCTCAGCGGACAGGCAGCGGCAAAGGCATCGATGGCCGGTGCCGCGCGCTGCAGCATAGCTGCATCTGGCACGAGCGGAGTGGTGATTCGCCAGTCAGGCGACGGCAGGTGGGAGGCTGTGGCGGTGCCGCCGGCGCCGCCGGCGCTCGTGCCGATCATCGCACGCGCGCGGTGCTGAATACACTGGTAGTGGCGCTGTAGTCTCGGGTTGTAGACCTGCTTGGGCTTCAGTGGTTCCTTGCCGCCGACCAGCGCGCCCGCCGCTCTTGCCGCTGTCGCCTCGGCCGCACACCCCTCGCCGTCAGGCGTCAGATCGAAGGCATCGATGAGCTCGGCGGCGGCCTGCACCTGCGCGGCGCTCGGCCCGTCGGAGGACGAGGGCGGCGCGCCCCAGTCGAAATGCTTCATCTCATCGGCGAAGGGTACTTGGAGCATCCAGAAGCATGTGACATGCGGGAGCAGAGCCACGAGCGTCGGCGGCGCGCCCGCGCGCGGCGCGTACCGCGCGACGGCAACGAGTCCCTCCTCCTCGAGCACGAGCAGCAGCGCCTGCAGCGCCTTGTTAGCGTCGCAGCCGCCCGTGCCCTCTGGCGGCGGCACCACGCACTCAGGGCGCGAGGTCAGCATCCATCGTGGCACATCGGCACGCGGCACGAGTCCAAAAAGCTGCAACGTCTTGCTTGGCACGCCAAGCTTGAGGCGCTCGCCGTCGGCGCGGTCGATGGGCACGAGGTCCTTGCCAAACCGGTACGCGCTTATGATCTGGTCGGGCGGCACGTCGTCATCTGGCCGGCTTGGCACCAATTGCCGGCGCTCGACGATGACCGTGCCCTCGGGGTTAGCCATCCCCTCGCCTGTCGGGTCGTCGAGCGCTGCCTTGGCGACGGTCTTATACGAGGGTGGGGTGGCCGCGACGACCTTGCGCCACGACCACACGGGCAGCCCAATGCCCCCGATGTCGAGCGGCCCTCGGAAGCACGTACTCGAACGCACCGATCGTTTCTTCAGAGCGCCGAGCGCCTCGCGCGCGTCGCTCATCGGTGTCATCTTGAAGTGCTCGTGGCCGACGGCCGTCTCGAGCCGCCGCAGCACGCGCAGCGTTGCCTTACGGGCGGCCGCGATAGGGTCGGAATCCTCCTCCTCCGCCGCCGCCGTGCCGTCGTCCGCGTCGTCGGCCACAGTGCCGATACCGATGCCGAAGACCTCAAAGCGGATCTGCGACTCTTTGAGCTGACGGGCGATGGCGTCGAGCTGATCGCCGTCCTCACCCTCAGCGGTGGCCGGCGAGGTCCCGTCCGTCAGCAGGATGACACGCTTGGCAAACTTGAGCTTCTTGACGTAGGCGATCACCGCAAACATGCCCACGCACAGCGAGTCGATCAGGTCGGCGCTGTCCTCGGGGTCGACCACCGGCGTTGCAGCCGTGCGGTCGAGCGCTTCGAGCGTCCGATACGAGACAGGTGCCATCGCGTGCGTCTCGGTGATGTGCATGTACTGATCTCCCCCATATTCAGCCGCAACCGTGTTCTCCGTTGCCTGCGTGCCGTGCAACACGAGGCCGACAACATCTTGCTTGTGGAAGAGGATCTTGGCGTTGACAAGCATGCGCACGGCCTCGAGCGCATCGTCGAGATGCGGCCGCATGTGCCGTGACACGTCGATGACCACGCAGAGCGCCTCCTTCGCGGCCGACGCGGCAGACATCTTCGCTCGCGCGCTCGACCGCCCCCACGGCCGGGCCGGGGGACTGTGGGAAATGACCACTTAGGAGAGAATGCGTTGCTCAGCGGCGGCGGCCAGGCTTGTCAGGCAACTGGGCACACTGTTACTAGCTGGGAGGAACTGAAAAGGAACTGAGTACGAACGCGAGGAACACGACGTTTGCGTTTCAAATGATCAATCCGGTATGCATGTTGACGTCGTGAAAAGGCGCAGCTGGCCAGTGAATCCGAAGCGACGCAGTCGAAGAAACGCACGACGAAAGAATCACACCCACCACCCAGGGCCCCGCCTCCTAACTGTAATGCACGCCATGGACGGACCCGGTGCCTTGCCCCAGTGTCGCGGCAGCCGAACGGCAGCCACGCACGAATCGAAGCTCAAAGCATCGCGGCTCCGTGCCGAGGGCGCCGTGCTAACTCCTCAGCTCGGGCCTCCCCTGCAGCCTCCTCAGCAGCTGCCAAGACGACTCCCATCACCGCGCAAAAGCTGAAGCAAGAGAAGAGGATGATCCCGTATGTCCAGAAGTAGATGGTGCGTGCAGCATTGAGCAGGTCCGCGTCGCACCCCTTGAAGTCTGCCCACGGCTCATCGGGCCGGATGTCGGTGCGTGGGTAGGTACCCCACACATCAAAGTTGCCTTTGACCCACCAGAAGAAGGAGAAGACGCCGAGGGGAAAGAGGATGCAGCACACAATGCAGCCGATGCTGCCAAAGGTGATCATCGCCTCCGCAGTCGCCTGCTCTTTCTCGGGGCCTTCGGGCAGCGCCTGCGCACGTTGCAACTGCGCAATCGCACCGAGCTGCTTGAAGTTTGCCCAGAGGCCGATGATGCCAGTAGTGGCACTGACCATCGCGTAGGTGTACAGCCAGCCAGCGACGGGCTTGCTGCACATGCGGTCACCATACTGCAGGTAGTAGTAGTAGGCCATGTAGGGGAGAATGATGCCCGACACAACATTCAGGCAAGCCATCATCCGCTGGCTTGTCGGGGAGTGTGAAGCCTGCTGTCTGAGATCGCTGATCCTGTGCCCGCGCACGATCGGGGGCCGACCTGATGTCTGCATCTGGTCCGTCGATACATCCTCGTAGTCGTCGTAATCATTCGCCCGCCTTGAAGCATTCACGGGGACGCCCGTGACGATTGGAACCCCCTCTGCCGCCCTCAGAGTCGGCATTCCGCCAGCAATCGTGAGGATGATTTAGACTGGGTCCAAGATCGAGCCGGGCGTCCCCCAGCGTGCGTGTCTGCCTGGAAGGATGACAAAAAAGCGACCGAAGCGCTCAGCTCGACGCCACGAAAAGAACCGACATCCTCGAGAAAGATTGCTCCGCCTTTGCAATTCTGAGAACTTCTTGAAGGGCGGGACGTCGCGAAGGTCTGAGCAATTTCACGATGCGCATCGGAGCCGTCCTGGCTCTTGCGACAGCGGCTGCGAGCTACAATGCTGGCGGCATGCAAAATCCATCTAGTCGTCGCGCTCACAGTGATCGCCGCGCGACAGTATCGCGTCTCGACGAGAGCAGCAGAGAGGCTGCTGAAGCGGGTCTCAAGAGGGCGCAAGAGCGCATGAAGAGCTACAACCAAGATCGACAGAAGGAGGGCAAGCCGATGTTCCCTCCGAACACGTATAACGTGTTATATACGGCCATTGTAGTGCTGACGGCCAAAGACGTGGCCAGCAATGACGTCGTGAAGGATTGGGTTTCGTCGGGGGCGCCACTCAATGCCGCCCCAATACAAGCCCTTGGCGGACCTGGCCTGCTGGTGGCGTATGCGCTCTTTCAGCTGCTCTTCTCCTTCGGCGCCGGTCAATCTGCACCGTTCCGATTGGCTGTCACAAAACTAGGTGTCACGGAGCCGCCGTTCTCCTCGCCTCTCAACGACGAGACGCGCGATGGTGCTTACTTTTGCTCGAGCTGCGGTGCCAAGCTCTTCGACTCTGCTGCCAAATATGACTCCGGCTCAGGCTGGCCGTCTTTCTGGCGCACGGCCGGCGGTGGCGTCGAGTACCGGAAGGAGGCCCTCGGCGGCCGCATGGAGATCAAGTGCTCCAACTGCGGGAGCCACCTCGGCCACGTGTTCAGCGACGGACCTGCAGTTGCGCCCGTAGACGACCCAGTGCCCGCCACCGACCCAGGCGGCCCCGAGGCCGCCTTCGTGCTCAACGACCCGACTGTCCGCCCGCGCTTCTGCGTCAATGGAGCCGCACTCAAATTCGAGGAGGCAGAGAGTGGCAGCGGACGGCCGGAGCTAAATGGCTAAATCTGTCTTGGGAATGTGAGTATAAGTACAAAAGATGCTGGGGTGCGTCTGGACTCGGTCTGAGAGACTTAGACTCTGAGGTGCGAGATGTTGACGTGAGAGAGTGCGTTTTTCCTGGCACTGAAAAATGGATGTGAACGTCGAGTTTTTTGGCGCAACCCCTTGCGTGAGTTTGTGAACGGGATGCACACGGTCCCTCACCGTGTCTTCTTCCCTTCCATACATTGACGCTCCCGCACCCCTGATGTCTGTCTGCTTCGGTGTGTTTGTGTCTGTCTGCGCCCTCCACACTGTGTCTCCACGGGACCTGTGGACGAGCGTTTGCCGAGTTGGCAATTCACTCCTTGAACGTGAAATTCCGCAATCATCGTCGGGACTGCACGACGGGAAATTCAACGTAATTCCAGTCTCCAGACTGAAACCGAACGCTGACCGAACTGACCGATCGCCGTTTCGCGGCCTTCATCATAAAGAAGGAATTCCTATGGCGCCTAATAAGCATGCGCCCAAGCATGCTCCCAAGTACCGAAGCGCGCCCGATGACGATGAGGCGATGGCGCAGATCGCTCTCATGACCAAGCAGATCAACGCGGTGATCCTGGTGCAGACGAAGGTGCGCGCTCATCTCCAACGCCGCAAGGTCAAGCGGGCAGTAACAGACAAGCAGCAGGAGGGTCAGCTGGATCGCCTCATGCAGGTGGACGCGGCCGTCGCCATCCAGGCGCACGTGCGCGGATGCGTCGCGCGCGGTTGGCCCTCCTCGATGCTGTGTCGCGAGGACTCGCTCGACGAGGGCCCAGATGATGCGTCGCTCTTCATAGTCAGAAACCTGGACACCGGCGAGTTTACGACGGTCAAGGTGGATACGACTGCCGCGGCGGCGAAGCAGACAGCGCAACTTTCATTTGGCACTCTGCAGCGCGGCTCGAGCGCGTGGGAGGCCGTGCGGCTCGAGTGCCGTGGGATGCTTGAGAAACTCGCGGTCCGCTCGACCTTCTCCTTCAAGCAGTACCAGCTGTGCATCTGGCAGGAGCGTTGGGTGTTCGCCGAAGAGGACGCTCTCTGCTACCAGCAGCTCGACGTCGCCCGCATGCCCACGGGCAAGATGAAGAGGATCCCGTACAGTTCGATGCAGTTCGTCGGCCCTTACGATGATACCCAGTTCGTGCTCAAGGTCTCAAGACGCACTTACACCTTCCTGTGCCCATCGGCGGAGGTGCGCACACGCTGGATCAAGAACATATGTCAGCTCTCGGGTTGCTCGGCGTCGACCGCGGTCACTATGCACTCGGTCGGTGGCAAGGTCGACAGGAGGAGGAGTGCCAAATCTACAGCTTTGGGAAAGGCGCGCTCTTCTGCTGCTGCTCCTGCTGCCTCTGCCGCGTCTGCTTCTGCTTCTTCTTCTTCTTCTTCTTCTTCTTCTGTTGCAGCAGCAGCAGCTGCTGCTGAGGAGAGCGGCGGACGAAGCGCGCTGCCGGAGCCTGAGGAGCCACCGCCCAAGGGCAAGGGCGGCAAGGCAGAGGCAGAGGCTGCTCCCGAGGAGGCAAACGGCAACAAGGGAGGCAAGAGTCGCAAGGGTGACAAGGCTGGCAAGGCGGAAGCTGAGCCATCGGCACCGCCGCCGCCGCCGCCGCCGCCGCGACCGGAGGCCCTCGCTGCCACGGCTGCATCCATAGCGGCGTCGATGGCTTTGGCGATGCGTGAGGATGTCGCTGCCAAGGCTGAGGCGGCGGCGATGGTGCAGTGGCCGGAGAAGCAGACGCCGCCAGAATCAACACCATGGCACGCACGCACGTTCCACGACAACGTGCAAGACAACATGGCAGAGATGCGACGGAGAAAGCAAGTCGCGGACGCGGCTTTGGCCAAGGAGCTCGCGGAGACGCGAGAGGTACTGGAGGCGCTCGAGGAGCGGAGAGCGAAGGCGCTCGAGGCATCTACGTGGAGCTTGGCCGAGGAGCTGCAACTGCAGGTCGATGAGCACAAAGCCATGATCGCCGAGCTCGAGGAAGATCTCTCTAGTCACTAGTGACCGTCGCGACACTTGTTGTCAGATTACCATGTGTACAGGAAAGAAAGTTGAGATAGAGGGACGGCGACGCCGACGGGCCTTTTACAAGTTTTACTGAAGCAGTGTTCTCGGCTTTCGAGATTACCGGGCTACCGGTACCGTAATCGAGAGACGTTCCGCCCACACGCTGCACCCACAGGCCCTAGGACCGTCCAGGGTAGATTTCCTACGTCAGAGGCACATGGGGTTGGTGTCGTGGCTCGCGCGGCGCTCCAGAGTGTCGCCCACGATCAATACTACGGCCGAGGAGGGCTCTCCTTCTCTTCGCGCAGGCTCCTCTCGATTGGTACAAATTTCGTCGCGCCGGCTGCCGAGGATACGCAGTCTACGCAGACTCTCCCTCAAACTCTCGCTCGCCCGCGCGCTCGGTGGCCATCGTGGCGAGTCGGCTTATTGGCGTGCACGCACGGAGGAGATGCAACGGCTCCTCCAGGCCATGGAACTTAGAAGCGGCTTGGCAACACGGGTGGCAACACCTGCGCGAGTCACATCTGCGGCGGCGCGAGCCCCCGTCGGCGCTCGATCGAGGATTCCGGAGGTTTTGGATGACAACGAATCTGCACCTGAGAGGCCACCATTGAACCCCGATCACGTCGAGCAGGCCATCAAGCGCGCCACCGGGAAGTCTGCCCTCCGCGGGAAGTCTGCCCCACAAAAAAGCCGTGACCCCTCGAAAGATAGCGGCGGCCAGAATGTGCACGCGGGGTGGTCGGCGTCGGGGTGGATCGCGGGCGTCGAATCGATCAACAGCATGATCTCCGAGGCTTTGCTCCAGCCAGTTTCATCGGGTGCGACGCTGCCGGGCGAGACGGCGCAACTCGACTTCATCCGGTCGCTCGGCAGAGAAGACGCTGCCGTGGGCAAGGCGGCGGTGCTCCAACTGCTCATGCGCTCGCCGCTGATCGTGCGGATGGCCGATGCAATCTGGGACGAGGCGCACACTCTTGCCGGGCAGGCGGCGGCCACGGCGGTCGAGCTGCAGTCCAAGTTTGCCGACGACGGCGCGTTCACGCTCCGGTACGGTGGGATGGAGACCTTCTTCGGTGGGCTCGAGAAACTCCTTGGATCGCCATCGGCCAACCTGCTGGAGGCCATGAATCGTGAGCACTGCAAGATGCCTGACTCGCAGATCATCTTCCGTACGCCCAACTACCACGTGGACACCACGTGCGAGACCGAATGGTGGTTCGTGCACGACCCGGAAAGGGGGCTCCAAGAGCTCGGGATCGCGCACTGGCCCGTCGAGCAGCGCATCGAGCCTTCGCACAAGCGTGTCGCCTCGTCGCTCGCGCACTTCGAGGCTGAATGGAGCGCTATCGATGATGCGCTGGACAAGAGAAAGATTGACAAGCTGAAGGAGGCGGAGGTGGTGGGCGCGCGTCTGTACACAGGCCCAATGTACCACAAGGTGACAGGCAGCCTCAGGCTGGCGCCACATGCCCATGCCTTGCCGCCACATGCGATGCAAACTCCCTCGCGTTTGCATCGCCGCTCGAACTTGTTTTGGTGAATGCTCGTCTGCCGCATCTGCACGCTGAGCTGACTTGCCACGCGATGTCGACTGGCGATTCTCGGTGCTCGCCAGTACAACATGGCGCTGCGTGGCGTCGGCATGGAGCCGATGCGTGAGCGCTGGCAAAAGGAGTGCCGCGGCAATCGATACACGACCACGCTCCACGTGATCAATTCGGCCGTAGTCAAGCTCGGCAAGCTGCAAGCCGCGCATAAGGTGTACCGAGGCGTGAGCGGCGGCATGCTGCCGAAGGAATTTTGGGACACGAGCGAGAACAGCGTGCGCGGCGGCTGCGAGTTCGGCTTCCTGTCGACGACGCTCGAGCGGGAGGTGGCCCTCAACTACGCCGCGTCGCAAGGTAAGGCGGGAATCCTCTTTGAGATGCAGATGGGCATGATCGACCGCGGTGCCAGCCTCAAATGGATCTCACAGTACCCGATGGAGGCAGAGATTCTCTTCGCACCGTTGACCGGACTCGAGGTGATGGCGACGCGCGTGCAAGGCGCGGTGCTCATCATCGAGGTACGCCTCTCGATCAATCTCAACAATATGACCATCGAGCAGGTGGTCGCCAAGATGCAAACGTCGGTGCTCGACCTCAATGAGCTCGTTTGGGATCATTTCCTCTTCAACGGCGCGCCGTTGCGGGCGCTCGACCCGCTCAGAGTGTGCGATCGCATCTATTTGGATGAGGACCCCGAGTGGTTCAACATGAGCGAGGTGAATGCATGCTGATGGCCACTGATTGCCACTGATTGCCCGAGTGGTTCAACATGAGCGAGGTGAGGATGCGCGCTGCGTCGGGCGCGCTGCTGTCGGCTGCCTCTCGTCGCCTCTTGAGCGCGCGCGCGCGCTCCGCCATAGGAGATGCCTAGCGAGACTTCCGCTCGCAGAGGCGTCGCTCACTGACAAGCACTGACACGCAGGGTGGTATCGAGTCTCGCCCTGAACAGAATTATGAACGCGCGGTCAAGAAGGTACTTCAGTCGAAGAGAGAGGTCTTCCAACTGCTAGCTGACGAGACGATGTGGAGCGAGGCCAAGCTCGGCAAGGGCAGCGGGGGGCAGCCTGATGTCGCACGTGTATCGGACCGCCTGGACGGCGCCGAGGACTCGGCCTCGACCTCGGTGCGCCAATGGAAGTGTGCGTCCATTGCTGCGCGTGAGGGAATGCACGATGCCGCGTGTGATCTGCTCAAGCTCTCTGTAGAGGCCCGCACGCGCGAGCCCGAGGTGCAGGCGGCCATCGATCGCTCGCTCAAGGCGGCTAAATCGTTCATGGCCACCAAGGGGGGACCCGACCGACTCCCCATCCACGATAATGGCGCGCCTATTGAAGAATGGCGGTTGGCAGCGGCGTATCTGCTCATCCAAGACGAGCTGCGCACCTGGAGGCCGCGCACGTGTGTGCACCTCGCGATCAGCAGCAGCAATCCGCTCGTGCTGCACGCATGCGTAGCGATGGCCTGTGAGAGCCTCGAAGTACCCACGCGTGACAAGGTCGGTGCGCCGGTGCTCGCGCTCGCGCATGGGAGTGTCTCAAGGCGCTGGCGCACCGGAGTTGTAGCTGCAGTCTATGAGGACTCCGTGCCCGAGGATCGCGGTAGCGTCAGCCATGGCTTGGTCAAGAGCCGCCGAGATTACAAGTACTTCGACGTGCTCGTGGGCAAAAGTCGCCTCTTCAAGCGCGTGCCTTCGTCGTGTGTCTTCATGCGTCCCTCTGCTTCTGGTGGTTTGGGCGCCCTGCTGCGGGAGGCTGCGGGCGCGAACAGTATCGAGCTCGTACGTGCGCTGATCGACCGCGGCGTGTCCGTCTATGCTGCAGATTCCGAGGGCTCCACAGCCCTCCACTTTGCCGCACGATCGGGCGCGGAGGAGGTGTGCCGTTTCTTGATGGCCGAGGGCATCGATCCATTCCTCGATAACACAAGGCAGCAGTCAGCGTATGAGCTCTCGATGTCTTACTCGCACGAGGGCGTGCGCCGAACCTTCCATCCACGCGAGCCCGAACAGACGTTGATGCGCGAGACGGCGGAAACGATGGCTGGCACGCCACTGCTGCGTGCGTTTTCACAAGGCGTGAACGGCTCCGAGGAGGAGGCTTTCAAGGCCGTGAGCGCCGTATTGGTGGGCGCGACTGAGGTGGACGTCAACGAAGGCACGGCCAACGAGGGCGTCACGCCCCTCATGATGGCGGCGGCAAAGAGTCAGCAGACGTGCGTCAAGGCGCTGCTCAACGCGAAGGCCTCCATCGACCTGCGATCGCGGAACGGGTGCACCGCGCTCATGTTTGCATGCCGGTATGTGGACTTTACGTTTACGGTAAACGAGCTGATCCAGCGCGGTGCATCAGTCAACCTGTTCACCTTCGGCGAGGGCGCCACTGCACTCATGTATGCGGCCGACGGCGGGCTCACGGAGGTCGCCAAGGTGCTTCTCGAAGCCAAAGCGGACGCGACGCGTGCCATCTCCAACGGCGAGACTGCGTTGCACATGGCGGCGAAAGGTGGGCAGGTGGAGGTGGTGAAGATGCTCATTGCTCTGCCAGGTGTGCTCCAGATCATCGATCGGAAGAGCGAC
>Ga0164295_10003169_pt1 | contig 13267 bp, 9 predicted proteins | sample GEODES006metaG_FD_111798 | JGI IMG/M metagenome (GOLD analysis project Ga0164295, IMG submission 111798) | Oligotrophic lake water microbial communities from Sparkling Lake, Wisconsin, USA - GEODES006 metaG | ecosystem: Environmental > Aquatic > Freshwater > Lake | place: USA: Sparkling Lake...
CGGTGAATCAACTCCTCGGCCACAGCGATCGCGTGGCCATGACCAATCGCGAAAAGCACGATCCTAACCCTGAGTCCAATGCGGCGATTATCGCCTTTTTTGAGCGCTGGCTGAAGAAGTGAAGGCAGGCGTTGGAGTGTTCGGCGCAAATTGTCGATTGCAGTCGAAGGAGTTCCGCCGTTGGAGTCAGGCATGAGTGACCTGAACTTTGATTTTGTTGTGATCGGCGGTGGCAGCGCGGGCTATGCAGCCGCGAGGACGGCCCATTCGCTGGGACTGCGCGTAGCGGTGGTGGATGGCGCCGAGGAGCTGGGTGGCCTGTGCATTCTTCGCGGTTGCATGCCCAGCAAGACGCTGATCGAGTCAGCGGATCGCTATCTGACGATTCGTCATGCCGCCGACTTTGGCCTGAAGGCGCAAGCTCAAGGCGTGGATGTGAAAGCCATCCGTGACCGGAAACGGAGGTTGATCGCGGAGTTTGCGGAGTATCGACAGGGACAACTAGAGGATGGTCGCTTTGTGCTGTATCGCGGCCATGCGGCCTTTGTCTCGGCCCATGAGATTGCGGTCACGCCCAGAGATGGCACAGCGTCTTTTCACGTCACAAGTCGCAGTTTCTGTGTCACCACCGGTTCCGTGGCCCAGGTGCCGCCGATTCCAGGCCTGGCAGAGACAGGCTACTGGACGAGCGATGACATCCTGGATGCGGAGGATCTGCCGCAAAGCTTTGCCGTTCTCGGAGGCGGGGCAATTGCGCTGGAGATGGCACATTATCTGGAGGGGATCGGCCGCAGGGTGACGCTGATTCAGCGCAGTGCACAGTTTTTAACCGGACTCAATCCCGAGTGCAGTCAGGTGATCGAGAAGGCCTATGCAGCACGTGGCATCACCTGCCATCTCGGCACGCAGATCCACCGAGTGAGTGAGAGCCAGGGTCGCAAGCATCTGGAGTATCTTCATGATGGCCATGAGCGAAGTGTGACGGTGGATCAGGTGCTGGTGGCGATGGGACGCAAGCCTGCCACACAGGGCCTGAATCTCGAGGCTGCCGGAGTCTCCGTAAGTCATCAAAAAATCGTGGTCCAACCAACGATGCAGACGACGCAGTCGCACATCTTTGCCGCTGGCGATGTGTGCAGCCCGCTGGATGTCGTGCATGTCGCCATCCAACAAGGCGAGATCGCCGCGAGAAACGCCGCCCGTTTGCTGAAGCAAGAAGCCGCCTCGGAAGCCATGGACTATCGACTGCTGCTCTTTGGCGTGTTTTCTCACCCTCAAGTCGCGGCTGTTGGCGCAGGTGAAGCCGAACTAGCGGCCAAAGGCATTCCCTTTGTCAGCGCAAGCTACCCCTTTGCCGATCATGGCAAAAGCATGGTCATGGGTGAGACGGATGGCTTTGTGCAAATGCTGGCCCAGCGCGAAACTGGCGAGATCCTCGGCGCGACCTGCGTGGGCCCGCAAGCGACGGAGCTGATCCATGAGGTCGTGATCGCCATGCATCATCGGACGACGGTGCAGGACTTCATGCTGATCCCGCATTATCATCCGACGCTGAGCGAGATCTGGACCTATCCAGCCGAAGAGTGTGCGGACCAGATCTCCGCGTGCTAGGTGACAAAAGAGTCGGGGCTTTGGCCCGATTCGTGATTGCCAAAGGCAGGGCTGCTCCCCATCATGAGCGACTCAATGAACGTAGCCGATAAAAGCACTGAACAAATCTGGCATGGCACCGCTGTCTCCTCCGGCGTGGCCCATGCCGTGGTGCATGTGCTCAAGGACCACTTCGATGAACCCGATGAAGAGCCCATTTCCGCCAAGGAAGTGGAAAGTGATCTGGCCCGCTGGCATGCCGCCCTCGAGGTGACACGCGTTGAGATTGAGGCTGTGCAAAAGATCATGGAAGATGAGCAAGGCAGCTCTGAGGCCGACATCTTCGAGGCGCATCTGCTGATCTTGCATGATAACTCCATTCTCAAGCAGGTGGAGAAAACCGTGCGGGAAAAATTGATCTGCGTGGATGCTGTGTATTACCGTCTGATGTGCAAGCACATGGATGCCCTACGCGGTCTGGCCGATTCGTATCTGAGAGAGCGTTTTTTGGACATCAAAGACGTGACCCACCGCGTGATGCGTCATTTGCGTGGGGAGATGCTGCAACATCCGATGTTTGAAGATCCGGTCATCATCATAGCTCATGACCTGACGCCGTCGGACACGGTGCAGTTGGACCGCAGTAAGGTGCTGGGCTTTGCCTTAGAAACTGGCAGTGCAAATTCTCATGCGGCGATCATTGCGCGATCCCTGGCGCTGCCCGCGGTCGTTCGGCTTCACAATATCTGCGATGAACTGCACTCAGGCGATCCCGTGCTTCTCGATGGAGATGAAGGCCTGCTGATCCTGAATCCATCGCCTGCCACCCTGGCCAAATATCGCAAACGTGAGGAGCAATCGGATGCCCGCGAGGACGCCCTGCAAATCACTCGTCATGAGCCTTCCATCACGAGTGATGGGTTCAAAGTGGAGGTGTGTGCCAATGCTGAATTCATCGAAGAGATGGACGCCATTCGCGATAGCGGAGCCGAGCAAGTAGGCCTTTTCCGCACCGAGTTTTTGCACTTGGAAGATCCCGACGGCTCTGAAGATTGGCTGGCGGAATGCTACACCAAAGCGGTGAAAGCCATGGCACCCGGTGAGGTCATCTTCCGCACCCTCGATATCGGCGGTGATAAAGTGGATCCCCATGCCTCGGGCGAGCCAGAGCCCAATCCGTTCCTAGGTTGGCGTGGCATCCGCGTTTCACTTGGGCGTCAGGATCTCTTCCGAAAGCAGTTGCGCGCCCTGCTGCGAGCCGCCTGCCATGGCCGCGCCGGGATCATGTTCCCCATGGTCTGTGGAGTCGAAGAAGTGCGTGCAGCCCGCGCCCTACTCGATCAGTGCGCCAGCGAGCTCATGGCTGAAGGTTTAAAGATCCCAAACGATATCGAGATCGGTGCCATGATTGAGATCCCTAGTGCCGCCATGTCGGCGGATCTCATTGCTGCGGAGGTCGATTTCCTCAGCCTCGGCACGAATGACCTGATTCAATACACCCTGGCGGTGGATCGCCTGAATGAGCGCGTGGCGGATCTTTATCAACCCACCCATATCGCCGTTTTAAGACTCATTCAAAGGACCGTCGAGGCTGGCCAAAAGGCGGGTATTCGCGTCTGCATTTGCGGTGAAATGGCGGCTGACATCGAACTGACCCCGTTGCTGGTAGGTCTGGGCTTGAACGAGCTGAGTGTTGCCTCCAGCCAGGTAGCACGCATCAAACATGCCGTTAGAAAACTCAATGCGCAGGAATGTCGCAAGCTAGCGGATGAAATCATGCAGATGAGCAGTGCCCCAGAGATCCTGGCCAAGAGTTGCACCCTGGCAAAGACCAAATATCCAGAGCTGTTTGCCTGAGAATCCCCTTCCCTCCTTGACCCTGAGCTGGCATCTCCCCATGATGGTTGCCTCATGCTAACCCGCAGTTGCTTTACCTTCCTGACCTTACTCTCGCTGACGGCCTTGGCCCTGGGCGAATATTCGCTCGGTCCCCTCTCCCAAGTCACGCCGGGAGTGCCCCAAGGAAAGGTAACGGCGATGCCTGTTCATGAATCCAATATCTTTCCAGGCACAAAACGTGATTGGTGGATCTATGTGCCAGCTCAATACTCAGCGGATAAACCCGCCAATCTCATGGTCTTTCAGGATGGCCACGATTATGTCGGCGTGAAAGGTGCCTGGCGTGTGCCTGTCGTCTTTGACAACCTCATTGCCAGCGGAGAGATGGCCCCAACCATCGCTGTCTTCATCAATCCCGGCCACGTGGGGGTAACAAAGCCAGCCAGTGCCTGGAAAAACAACAACCGTGGTAAAGAATACAACTCACTCGGCGACACCTATGCGCGATTCCTTCTGGAGGAAATCATCCCTCAAGTGCAAAAAGATTATCGGCTGACAGACAATCCTGAAGGCTGGGCGCTGGCAGGTGCCAGCAGTGGCGCGATCTGCGCTTTCACGGTCGCTTGGGAACGCCCGGATCGATTTCGCAAGGTCTTCTCCACCATTGGCAGCTTTGTCAATCTCGCCGGTGGACACGTTTATCCATCGGTCATCCGACTCACCGAGCGCAAGCCGTTGCGCATCTACTTACAAGATGGCAGCCATGACCTGGACAACCCCTATGGTAACTGGCCCTTAGCCAATCAACAGATGGCCAAGGCTTTCGAGTTCATGCACTATGATTACACCTTCACGTTTGGTGATGGTGCCCATAACAGCAACCACGGTGGCAGTCTCTTTCCGGAAGCCATGAAGTGGCTGTGGCGTCAGTAAACTTAGCGATTGCCTCCTGCGATGCCCTCCATCTCGATCCACAACCTCAGCAAAAGCTTTGGGGCACAATCGGTGCTCCGTGAGGTGAATCTGGAGATTGCAGAAGGCGAGCTGTTTTTCCTGCTCGGCCCGAGCGGCTGCGGCAAAACCACCCTGCTACGCCACATCGCCGGCTTTTATCAGCCCGATGCAGGACGCATCTACTTCGGCGAAGATGATGTCACGAATTTACCGGCTCATAAACGCGGCACTGGCATGATGTTCCAAAGCTACGCTCTTTGGCCTCATCTCAATGTCGCCCAAAATGTGGCGTTTGGGCTAGAGGAACGGAATCGACCCCAGCCTGAGATCGAAAAGCGCGTGGAACAGGCTCTCGATCTAGTCAAACTCAGCGGCTTAGGCGCACGGCGCATTTCCCAGCTTTCGGGTGGCCAGCAGCAACGCGTCGCCTTGGCTCGGGCTTTGGTCATTCGACCGCGCTGCCTGCTTTTGGACGAACCCTTGTCCAATCTCGATGCCAAGCTCCGCCAACAGATGCGATCCGAAATTCGTCGTATCTGCAAGGAATTTGGCCTGACCGGCCTGTATGTCACCCACGATCGCGATGAGGCCTTAAGCATGGCCGATCGACTAGCCGTGATGGATGCGGGCCAAATCGCCCAAGTCGGCCCTCCCCAAGAAGTCTATCGGAATCCGGCCAATCGCATGGTGGCTGAGTTCATTGGTGAAACCAATTTGATCGAGGCCAAAGTGCTTCAAGCCATGACCGAGGAGGGCTTTTATCTCGTTGGAACGACTCTCGGACACATCCTAGCGCGCCCAAATCGGGAAGACTGGCAGCCACTGGCCGGAACGAGGGTGCTCATCTCGGTCAGGCCTGAGGCTTTGACTTTTGCCGCACTTACCCAGTCACCCAACCGCTTTTCAGGGCACATCATGGACACCCATTATCTGGGAACAACGGCCCAATATGAATTGGAGACGGCCTGCGGCCTGAACCTCAAAGTCTGTGAGATGAACCCACAGACCATCCGACAACCATCGACTCAGGAGGTCACGCTTATGGCAGCCCCCGAGGATGCCGTCATGCTGCCGCAGGAATGAGCAGCACTCCCCACGGCACCTGTTTGCAAGACACCTAGGCCGTGGTTTTGCGGTCCACATTGAGACCCATTTTCCGGTAAAGCGTCGCAATGCTGACACCTAGCATCGTTGCTGTCTTTTCACGGGAACCGTTATTGTATTTAAGCGTCTCTTGAATGAAGAGGCGTTCTTGGCCCTTGATGAAATGATCTAACGTCGAGCCGATCGGTAGCTGTGTGGTTCCTCCACTGGCGGAAGCAGGCGTTGGCACCTCCATTTGCTGACTCACTTTAGCAGGCAGATCCGCAGGGCGCACACGGTCCCCCTCGGCGAAAGCGCAGGCACGTTCAACCGCATTTTTCAATTCAGAGACGTTGCCTGGCCAAGGATACTTTTCAAGGAACTCCAGCGCATAGGTGTCCATGGCCTTGATCTTAGATTCGGTTCGCTCAGAGAGATCCTTCAACAAGTGGTCCACCAAGGGCTTAATATCCTGACGACGCTCACGCAGCGGCGGAATCTTCAGAGGAACGACGGAAAGCTTGTAATACAGATCTTCACGGAAGCTGCCCTTTTTAGCCGCCTCTTCCAAACTGATCGTGGTGCTAACGACCAACCGGAAATCAGCCGCGCCAGTGTTCCAAGCACTGCGACGGGATTGGGCCTCATCCAGGAACGTATTCAACTGAGCCTGAATGCGTGGCGGCAGCACATGCACTTCAGCCAGATGGACGGTGCCACCATTAGCGCGACTGAAAATGCCTCCCTGACCGCCAGAGTGACCAAAAAGCTCAGATTCCAGAGAATCTTCAGGCATGGCGCTGCATTGCACTTCCTTAAAGGGCGCTGAACTGCGGCGGCTTGCCTCATGCAAAGCTCTGGCAACCATGTGTTTACCCACGCCAAATTCACCTTCGAGCAGCACGGGACTATCATTATCTGAGACGCGGCGCACAATCTCAAAGATGTGCTGGATGGCATCGCTATGACCAATCAGTTTTGAGGATGAACTGCTGCGCACCGAATTCGAAGGCAGGGTCATGGGGGTTTCTAAAGCGCCTGATGGACCTCGCCCAAGGCCTTGATTGACCGTTTTGATCAAGTCACCAAGATCGAATGGCTTGGTTAAATAATCGAAAGCGCCAAGTCGCATTGCCTCGACCGCCGTCTCAACGCTACCATGGCCAGTGACCATGATCACGGCTGTATGAGGAAACTGATCCCGGCACATGCTGACCAAATCCAGACCATTCACATCCCCGATACGCAGATCCACAATCACCAAGTCAGGCTGCTGGGTTCGGATAGCTGCCATGCCTTCAAGGCCAGTTGTATAGCCATAAACCGTGTGCCCTGCTGCGCGACAAAGCTTGCTCATCAGCTCAAGAATTGCCGCCTCGTCGTCTATGATTACCAGTTTAGCCATAAAGTTGTTAGAATGTGAGAGTCAAAGTTGACTATCAAATACGCTAAAGTAAACGGCCCACGGCGTCAACGAGGTTCTTATTCCTCGAAGCAACCGTGGGCCGAATGATTGAAAAAGAGAGCTCTTTTAGCGAAAATCGGAATTGGCATCCCTCGCTTCGGGAGCAGTTGGACGTTGCATGCCATCATCTTCTGACGCAACATTATCCAAGTAAGAACCCTGCAGTGGTGTGGCGTCAATGATCTGGCGCATGAGATCCCAAGCACTCCGAAGATCGCCAGATTCAGCTAACAGTGAAGCCAATTCACGTTTGAGAAAATCAGGTGCCTGAGGCAGTTTCATCACCCGTTCAAGAGTCAACCGCGCGGATTTGAGATCTCCGCTCAGACGTTGAGCATAATACAATTCAATCCCCGGCAGCATATCCAATGGGTTGAGCAACTGCGCACGCTCTAGTTTTGGGATGTCCGCCACGGAAATTGAGGATGAAGGCGCGGCGGCGAGAACATGAGACGCAGCCAGCTTATAGGCGGATTCAAACTGGCCAGATTGAGCCAGGTCCATCACAATCAGACGCCAACAGATCTTTTCAAGGTGAGGATACTGATGGATGTAGTCCAAAAGGACCGACATCTCTCCCTTTTGCTGCCAAATGGAAAAGAAGTAATGGGTCTGGCTTTCATTTAAATCAACCAACCCCGGGTGCTGCACTAAAAACTCGGAATGAAGCGTCTCCCAATGCGGCGATGCTTTGTAATAGACGAGACACATCAATTGCATTGGCAAGCGATCCGCGAGACTCCAAACAGCCAAGTGTTGTTCAGGAAAAAGAGTGAAGCTTGAAACCACTCCGGAAAACCTAGCTAGAAATTGATCATCGGGAACACTGAAACGCCGCAGACATTCTCGCCAAGGAATCATAGCGGCACTGGGATCAAAGCGCATCCAGAAGGCTCCTTCGTCCCAGCAAAGATCGGCATAACGTGGCTCAACGGCCCGGGCTCGACCAAAGTCGAGCAGAGCCTGATCTCGATCCTGACGCATGACGAGATGCAGTTCTGCACGCAGAAAGTAGAGACGGTAGTCGAGAGGCGAAAGCTCGATCGCCCGATTCATCATCACTAGCGCTTCAGCCCGTCTGCCTTGAGCCGATTCGATCAAAGCACGGTCATGAAGTACCGGGGCCATGGACGGAATCGTAGCTTCAACAGCACCAAAGAACATCAATAGACCATAGACTCCGGATGAAATCATCAGCACGCCCGCCAGACGAAAGAACCACTTGCCCAAAAGAGTGATTCTAGATGCTGCGTAGCGAGGACGAAGAGCCAAGGAAGCAATGAAAGCAATGAGTAAAAAATACCCAAAGCTATGCATGGGAACATCGAACAGCCCATGAATCAAGGCCATGAAGGTTACAATGGCGAAGGACTTTCTTATTCTTCGTCCTGAGCGACTGTCGCGACTTTGTTTCTTCCGCCGTGAGATCCAAGGTCCCGTGGTAGAGAAAAACCAAAACCCGAGGAAAATCGAAGGGATGAGGACCAGGATTCCAACTTCAAAAAGCAACCAAAGCACATCACTTTCTGGATGAATGGCACGATCAAGAGGCATCGCCGAAGGCGTCACCTGCGGGAAAACATATTCAAACACTCCAAGACCTCGGCCCAGCCAAGGAGCCGAAACAAACGCCGTGAGCGTCTCCTCGGCTAATCTGTAACGACTGTCTTCAACAACGGAGACACCAATCGGTCGGCTTGAAAGCCGCTCTCCGAGAAAACCTTTAGAGCTTAAAACAAAAGAAAGAATCGTCCCAATGATCGAAAGACTCACTAAAATCTTACGCAAGTGGCCCTTCTTCATCGCTGCGGCGGTCACCCAGACCGACAAACCTACCAGAAACAGCATCAATCCACCACGAGATGTGTTCGAGACAATGCAGATGAAAAGCAAGATCACTCCGGCAAAGAACAACAACCAACTTCGAGATTTACGCCGCATCGCATCAAAGCTTGCCGCAGCACAAAGCACACTCGCCAGGGCAAATAAGCTCGACGAGTGATTGCGGTTGGAAAACGGACCGAAATCGATGCGCTTTCCCACCTCACCGGAATGAGGCCACCAAGAAAGATTCACAAAATGATGAACTTCAAGTAGGAAGAAGACCCCGATGACCATGCAGCCAAAAGCCAGCAGTCTTAGAGCTGTGCGCCGACCTGAATCGCTGAAGTTCTGCCCAAAACATGACCACAACCAGATCAATCCAAACAGTGAAAGGACCCAAGTCTCCAGAGTTAACTGAAAGTCAGGGGAAAGACTGCTGGATACGGCCACTGACCATTCCTCGGTCAGGCGTGTGCGCCAAGGCTCAATGGGGCCAAACCATTTGGCCGGAAGCAGACCTACGGCAGGAATGAGCGCTAACCAAGTCAAAAGATAGCGCGGCACGGGCCGCAATTGAAACCGTGGCGGCGCCAAACACAGCGTCACCCCCATCAACATAAGAGCCACAGAACAGGACCATACCTCTGCCCCGGCTCCCAAAAAGATAACAAGGATAGAAGTCAAAGAATACAGCCAGGCCCTCAAATGCCTGGGTCCCATGGAGGGAATTCCCTCCTCAGAATCGAGGCTGTCCTCAAGCTTAACATCGGCTAACTCGTCCTCATCCGAGTCCGTGTTCTCGCCATTCATTGTCTGTGGTGACTGCGACATCATGAACGAATCAACACCTCCTGATCATGACTTGGATTAGCCCCAGACTCAATCGGTCTTGCGGCATTTTCAGAAAGAATAAAATCTGGCAACGTCCCCCAGCGCTCGAAGCAGCGCTCAAAAAGTGAGGTAAACACATCAGCACGATGGAACCAGTCTGAATGCAACCCATCATTGACTGGACAATGAAGCTCACACTGAAGGCCAGACTTCAAGGACAAGAAGACAGGCTGGGTCTGTTCAGAACGCTGCTCATTGAATCCAATCCAGCAAAAGCGATGCCGCAACACATTCGAGAAATCATTGAGGCTATCACATTTTTCGATATCAAACTCCAAGACCCGGGCATGAACACGAATGTGTTCCAGGCGCTTTCGGCGCGCCAAGGCTTGATTGACTTGCCCGCGAAGCTTTGACCAACTGCGGATGTATCCCAGGTATCGTGCAGCCGCGATCGCAAAAAGAAAAAGAACTGCGCCAGCAATTGGCAAGGCAATACCCTTGGTCAGTAAGATACTGATGCCGACAAGACTGAGCACCACACAAACTGAATACATCGCCACCAGTGCACGACCTTTGCTATAGCCCAACATGATGAGACGATGATGAATATGTTCAGCATCCGCACTGAAGATCGGCACACCACGTATGCTGCGCCTTAGGATGGCAAAGGCTGTGTCCAAAATAGGCACCCCTAAGGCAATAATGATGACCAAGAGTGCTGCAATGACCGAACCTTTATTGGAACTTTTCAGCGAGACCGAGGCGACAAAAAATCCAATCAAATACGCCCCACCATCCCCTAAGTAAATTTTCGCGGGTGGAAAATTGAAAAACAAAAAGCCACTCAGCGCACCCGCCATGACGATGGAAATAAGCATGACCTCCGGGCTTTGCGAAACGAATCCCACGAAGGCCAAGGTAAGCGATAAAAAGAGGCCAAAACCGCCAGCTAGACCATCCATCCCATCAATCAAATTGATGATGTTAGGAATCGCCACAAGCCAGAAAACGGTCAACGGCAGACTCCACCATCCGAGCATGATGCCACCCGCCCCCAATGGATTACTCAAGATGTCGATGGAAACACCCATTGAGTACAAGACAAGGGACACACCGATTTGCCCCATCAGCTTTACTTTGGCGCCAAGCGGTTTGAGGTCGTCCAAAAAGCCGACAAGGAACATCAATAAATTACAGAGTAACAGCGGGCCCCACTCATTCAATCTCATCCGTCCTAAAAACAAGCTCATGCAAATCCCCAGCAGGAGAGCCATGAAAAGAGGCAAGCCGCCAAGACGCGAAATGGGTTTATCATGCAGTTTACGTCGGCCATCGGGTGCATCCAAGCCAATTTGGCTTTTGCTTCTCAGGATCAGGATCGTCCCGATCAGACTGACCACGAGAGCAAGACCATAATAACTTAGCATCTCTAGCGCCATCGGCATGCCGGGAGCAGGAGGCCCAATAAAGGATTCTAGGTAAAGGTTAGAGAGCATGGTCGAATCAAACGAAAAAAAACCGATTAGGAGCCAACAGCAGTGATCACGTCAATCAAGCGACGACGTAAGAGCCTTTGGGAAAAGTCTGCAGCAAGCCGTTGGCTAGCCTCAGCAGGCGGCAGGTGTCCCTGCTCTGCGGCTTCCAATAAAACTCGATTGAGCTGCTCTTGATCGCCAAAATCGGCCAAACGCGCATACCGATGATCTGGCAATCGAGCGGCTAGATCCGTCAAGTGACTCTCTTGGGGACCGATGGCCAAAAACGGCAAGCCAAGTGCTAAAATATTATAAACTTTGCAGGGATGGATCATGCCCACAAAGGGCGGTCCCATGACGACTAGGTGGAGATCGGCACTGGATAAGGAAGCCGACAATGTATCCAAAGGCTGATAGGGCAGACAGGTAATGTTCGTGAGCCCTTGTTCTTCAGCAAAGGCCTTCACCTTGACAAATTCACTGCCTCCACCCACAAAGACAAAAGCCATGCGGTCATCCTTTGCCAGAGTTAAGGCTGATTTTAAAACCGTATCAAGAGGGTGGCAGGGACTGTGATTGCCCGAATACATCACGACAAATTTATCCGTCAGTCCGTGTTTGGCTCTAAAGTCATCGCGTCCCACGGCATCCCATTGCAGGGCATCATCATGTGACCAAGGGGCATCCGTATGAATGATCTTCTCTTGAACACCTTTTGCCATGAGCCTCACCGCCATAAATCGATCCAGCGCAATGATGCGCGCAGCGCGATGAAAACTCCAGCGTTGAAGCGCGCTCAAGATTCTTTCGGCAACACCTCCTTCTTTGAGCCAACCGGCAGCCACAGCCTCATCAGGATTCAAATCCATGATCCAAGGCACGACAGCCCCACCTTTAAGCCAGGCCATCGCCGTTCCTAAAGTCGAAATTAACGGCGGCGAGGTCAAACAAACCGTCACGTCAAAGCGTGGCAGACACAACAAGGTGAAAAAAGCATTGAGCCAAAAAACACCAAAATCCACAAAACGCCGCCATTTGGCTTTTTTCCCGAGGCTCGTGGTCCAAATACGACGGATCCGAATCCCTTGCCATGTCTCCTTCACGGGATAGCGGTTCTGCGGATTGTCATAACCTCGTGAGGAGGCTACCACCGTCACCTCATGACCAGCTTCACGCAGGCCCAGTGCAAGGTCGGTCAGATACTGCGCCGTGGCGACGTAATCCGGATAAAAGCACTGGTTGAGCAGGAGGATCTTCATCAACGAAATGCGTTAGCCTTCCCGCAAAGTTTGCGCTCCCACTTCGGCCAAAAAACACTCGTAAGCGTGACGCACGCCCGTTTTTAAATCGTAGCGGGGACTCCATCCCAGGGCCGCCAATTTGGATGAGTCCATGAGTTTACGCGGAGTTCCATCGGGCTTCGTGGCATCCCAAAGAATCTGACCGCGATAACCCACCACTTCGGCCACCAACTCCACCAATCCCTTGATCGTCACTTCCGAGCCGCTACCAAGGTTAATCCAATCTGGTGGATCGTCCTGCTCCATCAGCAAAGCACAGGCATCTGCCAGATCATCCACATGCATGAACTCACGTTGCGGGGAGCCCGTCCCCCAAGCGGTCACCGTCGGATCATTGGCAACCATGGCCAAGTGAAAACGCCGGATTAGAGCAGGCAGAACATGGGAATTTTCAGCGTGATACTGATCGCCAGGTCCATACAGATTGGTCGGCATGGCCGAATAAAACAGCGCCCCGTATTGATAGCGATAGTATTGAGCCAGTTTGATCCCTGCAATTTTGGCAATCGCATAGCCTTCATTGGTAGGCTCCAACTCACCGGTCAGCAAACAGGACTCAGGCATCGGCTGGGGAGCATGTTTCGGATAAATGCAGGAGCTTCCCAGATAAAGCAAACGCTTCACTCCCGAGCGATAAGCCCCATCAATGCAATTCATGGCAATGGCCAGATTTTGATGCAGAAATTCCGCCGGATAAGTCTTGTTGGCATAAATGCCCCCCACCTTCCCTGCCGCGATGATCGCCGCATTGGGTTGGTGCTCTGAATAGAAGTCAAAAACCGCCCGCTGATCGGTGAGATCAAGTTCCTGACGACTGCGGGTAATGATTTCCACCCCCGGTTCTGCTTGAAAGCGCCGCAGCAAGGCTGCGCCCACCATGCCCTTATGTCCTGCAATAAAAA
>Ga0164295_10003170_pt1 | contig 13266 bp, 8 predicted proteins | sample GEODES006metaG_FD_111798 | JGI IMG/M metagenome (GOLD analysis project Ga0164295, IMG submission 111798) | Oligotrophic lake water microbial communities from Sparkling Lake, Wisconsin, USA - GEODES006 metaG | ecosystem: Environmental > Aquatic > Freshwater > Lake | place: USA: Sparkling Lake...
ACCTCCTTCGTCGATACCCGGCGACGCAGACAGAGAGTGCGAGCCACGCGACGCCGCCGCCCGAGCGCCCTGCGATGGCGGTGCAGCCGCTCGAGCGCGCGCGCTCCGGGGCGGGCGCAGCGTCGTTCGGGACAGGTGCGGCGTCGTTCGGGGCGGGCGCGGCGTCGTTCGGGGTCGGCGTGGCGTCCGTCAGGGGCGCGGGGTCTGAGAGCGCGTCGACGACGGCGTCTGTCGGTGCTTCGACCGCAGCGTCTGCGACTGCAGCGTCTGCGACAGCGGCGTCGTGTACCTCGCATGCGGCGCGGTCGATCGTGGGCCCCGGCACCTCGACGCTCGCCCAGCCCTTCGAGCGCCAACGACCGGTACGCGTCTGCCGCGCGCTCGCCTCACCGACGACCGTCAGCATCGCGGGCGGACCATGAGCGGCGACGCACAGCGTCCATGGCGCTGCCTCCGCCGCACCCGTGGCGCGGCCATCGACCAGCGCCCGCAAGCGGACTGGTCCCCGCGCCAGAGGGTCGGACGCGTCCATCGCGACTCGAGCGACCTGACCCAACGGCTCGACGCTCAGAGACACACGGGGCCTCACGGCGAAGGGCGCCGCGAGCGGGTCGCCCACGACCATATTGTGCCAATACGCAAACGGCATGCGCCCCAGATAGGCCTCGGCCAGCGTGGCGCCGTCGAACCAGTCCAAGAGCAACGCGCGGTCTGGAAAGGCGCCGTTGAGCGGCTCGTCCGTGGTGCCGTGAATGCCCGTGACGCCCTGAGAAATCCAGCGCGCGATGGACACTTGCGCGTCGTCGGGCTGCGCGCCCGGCGCGGCCAGAGCGGGCGCGAAGTTCTGCGGCAGCGCGCCAAAGCTCGTCAGGTTGTCGACCAGCGCGCCTGGCGCAAACGTATTGCCCTCGATCGTCGTGCCCAGTGACGCGGTCCCCGTCATGAAGCCGGCCAACCGCAGGCCTGTCAGGTCGAGCTGGAACGCGACCCGTCGAGCCGAAACCCCGCGGCGGGTGAGCTGGTCAATGACCGCGTCCGCTTGCCCGTCGAGCACCCCTCGCGCAGGGTCGGCGCCGTCCATGAAGAGCACCTCGGCGTCGGATGCGGGCGCCCCGTCGCCCCCCTCGGCCTGAAGCGCTCGCTCGAACAGTCCGCGCGCGTCTGCGTCTGAGCGCCCGCTGAGCCAGGTGACGAGGCGCGGGCGCCACGCCACGCCGTCTGCGGTGCGGGATGCAGCCCGATCGAACGGCCCCGCCTCGACGGGACTCGGCCATGCGGGGCCGAGGCACGGCGCGCCCCCGCAGTCGAGGACCCGCCCGGCGGGCATACCCCGCAGCCGCTCGCCCGAGTCGCTGAGCGTCGAGTCGGCGACGCCCAGGATCGCCGACATCGAGACACGCCCGCCGTCCGGCAGCGATACGCGCATCGGCACGCCGCGAACCAGCAGCAGCGCGTCAACGCCCTCGGGGTCACCCGTCTCAGCCAAGCACGCCTCGAGCGGCGCCTCGACCTCGCTCAGGTACGCCTCGAACGTCACGTCTGCGTCGGTCGTCGTGGTCAGCAGACACACACGCTGCCGAGGGACCCCGCGCGCTTCAGCGTAGGCATAGGCGAGCGCTGCGCTGCCTTCAGCGGAGGTGTTCGCGAGGACCAAGAGCGAGTCGGGGCCCGGGGCTGCGGCTGCCGAAGACACGAGGCTACACAGCACCCAGGCACCTGCGGCAACTGGCCTCACGGTCGCCGCGTGGCGCGACGACGACGCCAGGTCGCGCCGCCCAGCGCGAGCGCCACCAGCCCGAGCGTCGCGTGTCGCCCTTGAGGCGGCGTCATCGAGCATCCGCCGCTGTCTCTGCCACCGCCACCGCCGCCGGCGCTGGGCGCGGCGGTCGGCGCCACGGTCGGACCCACGGGCGGCGGTGGGGCGAGCGGCCCACCATCGGTTCCCGCTTGGGGTCCGAAGCGGTCGTCCGTCACGGCGCCGCGGCGGCACTCCGGCTGGTCGGGCGCGATCTCGACGCAGCCGTAGCCCGCGGGGCAAGGCGAGGAGAACCCGCAAGCGCGGGTGCAGTACGACTCGCTCTCGCCGACGAGGCAGGTCGCGCCGTCCACGCAACCCACGAGCAACGGGTCCGCGCCCTCTCCCACGCAGGCCTCGCCGAATCCCGGCTTCATGAAGACCGGGTTCGAAACGCAGTGGTCCTCGGTGCACGCGTAGCCCTCGGCGCACTGCCCCTCGGCGCACGGCAAAGCGCAGAACGGCACGCCGCGGCTCGGGTGAGACACGCACGCGAACCCGTCCGCGCAGCCTCGATCGGGCGCGCAGGGCTCCTGGTTACCCGGCAAGCCGCGCAGTAAGGAGCAGGCCGGGCGCTCGTTGCCCGCGCAGCGAAAACCCTCGGGGCAAGTGCCCGGCAGCGTGCAGTACCGTGTGCAGTACCGCGCGTCGTTCTCCGCGAAGCACAGCAGGCCGTCCTCACAGTCGCCTTGCGCTTGACACGCCTCGCCCATTGCGGCGCGCACCCGGGTGTCGGGCCGAAGGCACAAGGGGAATGGGAGCGAATCAGCCTGACGGCACTCAAGATCAGGGCCGCAGTCCACGCCCGCGTTGCAGCGCGTCGTGCAATACCCCGGTGAGTCCGCTTCGGGAATGCAGGTCTCCCCAGGCGGGCACACGCCGTCCGTGCACGGGTCGCCGATGGCGGCCCACGCGGTTGAAAGACCTAGCCCAAGTGAGCCCGCCAAGAAGGCACCGAGAAAAGCGACACGCGCCATCCTTCACCTCACCGCATGGGGATGCACAGTCGCGAGCATACAGTAGGATGAACCCATGAGAATGCCTCTGACGTCCCCTCAGGCCTTGGGTTGCCGCCTCGTCGTCGCGTGGATGACCGCCGCGGCGCTCTTCGCTTGCAGCGCAGACGACGCGACCTCGGACGCCGCGCTCCCCGCGCCGCTCGACGCCGGCCCCCCCCCGACGCGACGTGACGTTGCGCCGCCCGACTTCGGCGCTCCAACGGACGGACCGATCACCACGGGCCCAGAGCTTGAGGTCTCTCTCGAGCTCGTCGAGCTGGGCGCCGACCCAGGCGAGACCTCTGCGCCCGCCCTCATTCGGCTCCGCAACTTTGGCACGTCTGACCTTACCCTGACGCGCCTTGTCGCGATGAGCATCGACGCCCCGGGCGCGTTTCGGCTCGAGAACGCGCCCGGGCTGCCGCTGGCTATCGCGCCGGGAGAAGCGCTCGAGCTGCAGATGACCTATACCGCGTCAGCGACCGCTCAGGTTGAGGGTACGCTCGACATCGAGAGTGACGACGCGGACGAGCCGCGCGTCGAGGTTCCGCTGCTCGGGCGCCCACCCGTCGCGTGTGCAGAGCTCACGCCGGGGGCGATCAATCTGGGCCAGGTCGAGGTGGGCCAAGCCTCGGGCAGAGCGGGCGCGACCCTGCGGAACTGCGGGGAGCGTGCGCTGACCCTCGACACGCTCCGCTTCGAGGGGGACCCGGGGTTCGGCGCTCTGCGGCAAGACGACACCGAGGTCGCGCCTGCGTCCCTCGCGCCCAATGAACGACTCGAGTTCGACGTGTTCTACGAAAATGTCGCGCTCGGCCCCGACGCGATCGCAACGGCTCGGCTCCTCGCGGTCACCTCGCTCGGTGAGGCGCGGTCACCGGCAGCGACCCTCTCCGTCCGCGGTGGCGCGGGAGCGGGCTGTGTGCTGACGCCCACTTCGGCGCGGATGGAGTTTGGCTACCTGCGGATCGGCCTGACACAGCGGCTCACGCTCGCCGTCACGAACGAAGGCAACGACCGCTGCACGCTGCGCGCGACCAGCGTCGAGGCCGTCGACGGGCCGCCACAGAACGTCTTCTCTCTGGTCACACCGCCCGCCGTCGACACCCTGGGTGCAGGTGAGTCGGCGACCGTCGAGGTCGAGTTCGCGCCCACGGTCGTCTCACCGGGCGACCGTGCAGCGTTGCACTTCGACTACCGCGACGAGCGCGCCGCCGAGAACCGCCGCACCACGGTCAATGTCTTCGGAGTCGGCACGGAAGCGCTGATCGAGGTCTCTCCTGTCGACGTTGATTTCGGACGGGCGCAAGCCCCCGAGTGCGCCGGCGTAGAGCGGGATATCATGGCGGCGAACGCCAACCTCGTCCCCCTGTGCGTGACGGCTTGGCGGCTCGAGGGTGAAGACTGTGAGGCGTTCGTCCCCGTGTCCGCGCCCGACGCCGCCGCCCTCGCCGCCGGCTGCGTCCCCTTGGCCCCTCGTGAGTCGACGCGGTGGCGCTTTCGCCACGAGCCCCACCGCGCGGGCCCGCTGGCCTGCGCGCTCGTGGTGGAGTCAGACGCGATGAACACGCCGGTCGCGCGCACGACGCTCCGCGCTGAGGGCACGGTTGACGCCGCTCAGACGGACACGTTTGAGACGCCGAACTTGGGCCCGAACGACGGCGCACGGTTCACCCTCAGTCGGCCTGCGCTCGAAGAGGGCATGCGGGTCCTGATCCGCGACCAGGTCGACGACCGCTGGCGGTTCGATGCGCCGAGCAACCAGGTGCGATGGGCCGCCAACGCTGGACCGGTCCACCGCGAGTTCGTTCGCGTCAGCTACGAGGCCGCCTGCCTACCGCGCAGCGTCGCCGCGCCCTGACCCGCCGAGGCGAGCAGCGAGTTCGCCTGCGAGTGCGAAGCCGGCGCGTGTCCCCGCGGCGGGGAACCCAGCCTGTGAGAGGGCGGCATAGGCCGTCACGAGCGGGTCCGCCCCCTGCTTGCGCGCACGCTCCGCGATGTCGAGGACACGCGCGACCCTCAGCCTGCGGGGTACCGAAGCGACCAGCGCGAGCGCGACGCCATACGACCACATCGGGTCGAGCGCCCACTCCGGCGAAGTGCGCCACACCCACAGCGCGAGCCCTGCAGCGACCGCGGCTTCGACGCGGGGCCAGCGCGTGTGAAGTCGCATGCGAGCCTGAGACCCGCCTGCGAGCGCCTCGAGCTCTCGGTGCACTCGCGCCCCATGCTCCGGCGGCAGACCACTCGGCCGAGGCTCAGGTGGTCCGAACTGAACGCCACCGTCCCGTGAGTGCAGCGCAGCCGGGAGACCACGGACCACCTGCGCCGTGAGTTTACGGGCAGCGCTCGCAGTCAGCCGCAGCCGGTCAGTCGCCCGCGGGTGCTGTTCAAGCTCGCCCGCTGCGAGCGCCGCCTCGACCGCACTCCAGTGCGCCGCCTCGACCGCCGCGACAAGCGAGCCCGCTGAGCACGAGCGGGCCGGAGACGGCGCTGACTCCACCGCGAAGACGTGCGCTGCGAGGCGACGGCCGATGCTCAGGGTCGGCGAGCAGGCGACCTCTGCGGCCGGCGGATCGAGGCGCCCCGGGAGCTCCATGGCGAGCGTGAAGCGTAACGTCCCATCCTCGCGGAGTGTCACGAAGTCGACGGCGATCGGGCGACCTGCGCTCAGTGAGAGGGGCGCGTGCACCCAAGCCCAGACGTTGTCCTCGCGCGACATCAAGGGGTCGACGGTCGGCGTGTCGGTGAGCTGCTGAGCGGGCAAAGAGATGACTGCGCCGACTTGCGTGAAGCCCGCGCGTTGAAGCCGGGCGAGCGTTGGTCCGAATAGGTCAGGTGACACGCTCGGTGCGCTTGCGTCGAACACGAAGGAGGCTCGCCGGAGACGCAGGCGCCGCGCCCGCGCGTAGATGCCCCCGAGACCCCAAACCACCGCGAGGCCAAGCCCGCTGAGGCCGAGGCCGAGCAGCGCGCCTGCACTCACAGCCCCGAGCCCTCGGCGCCGTCGAGCCGCACCGCGCCGGGCCCGTGCGCGTCGATCCCGGCCGGGTGCACCGCGGGGTCGATGTAGCGCCACAGTCCTCCCATGGGGCCCCGAAGGCGCCAGATGCCCGCGACTTCGGGCGTCACCCACCCGCTGTCAATCGGCACCTTGCCGCCACCGCCGGGGATCTCGAGCACATACGTGGGGTTCGCTAGGCCCGAGATACGCCCGCGGAGCGCGCGCGTCAAAGCGAGGCCGTGGTCGAGTGAGACGCGAAAATGTGAAGTGCCCACCGTGAGGTCGAGGTGATGCAAGTAGTAGGGGCGCACCTGCCAGTCGAGCAGGCCCTCGAACAGCGCAGCGAGGGTGTCTGTGCGGTCATTGACGCCGCGCAGGAGCACGGCCTGATTGCTCACGGCGATGCCCGCATCGATCAGCTGCTTGACCGCCCCTTGGGCTTGCGGGGTCAGCTCACGAGGGTGATTGAAGTGCGTCACCACAGTGAGGGGTCGGGCAGCTGAGAGCGTTCGCGCAAGCGCGGCATCGACCCGCATAGGCAAGGTGACGGGCATGCGCGTGTGCACGCGCAGGCGACGGACGGACGACACAGAGCGCACTGCGTCGAGCACCCACGACAGCACGTCGTCCCCGAGCATGAGCGGGTCCCCTCCGCTCAGAATGACCTCGCGGATGCCCGGGTGAGCGCGCAGGTAGGCCAAGGCTTCGGGCATCAGCCCACGCAGGCGCGGCGCCTCCTCGTTGAGCGCGACTTTGCGAAAGCAATATCGGCAGAACATCGGACAACGCAGCGTCGGGAAGAGGAGCGCGCGGTCCGGGTAGCGGTGCACCAGCAGCGGCGTCGGGCTGTGCGCGCGGTCGCCGATCGGGTCAGGTCGTTCTCCGGGCGCGACCACGAGCTCGCGCGCGTCGGGTAAAGCCTGCAGGCGAATCGGGTCGTCTGGGTCGGCGGGGTCGATGAGCGACAGGTAGTAGTCGCTCGCCAGCATCTCGTACCGGTCGACGACGGGCTCGAGCGCCGTCGCCTGGTCAGCGTTCACGAGGCCGCGAGCGACCAGGTCAGAGGGCTGGCGGGCGGCGCCCGCAAGGCCCCACCCCGAGCCAAGCGACGCGCTCACTCTTCGACGACCAACGCCTGCGGGTGGTAGGGGCAGCGCCAGGTCTCGCTGACCGGGTCACGTCGCGTCGGATTACGGCACGCTGCGCAGCGCGGCGGTTGGGGCGGCGGCGGGCCCTTCGGCGCTCGTCGACCCGGCCAAGTCACCCCTGTCAGCTCCGCGAGCCTCCAGAACCAGTTCGGGCCTTCTTCGGTCGATTCCGCCACCAGACGCTCACTTCTCCGCCGAGGCCGCCATCTTCGCCTGGAACTTCTCCCAGTCCGCCTTCAACTTCAGCCCCGCCTTCTCGAGCTTTTCGTCGCCCTTGAGCGCGTCGGCCCTGAGCTTGGCGAGGGCTTTGGCGTGCTTGTCCGTCTCCGCCGCGTTCGCTGCCGAGACCGCCCCTTGGTAGGCCTCGAGCGCGGTGCGGTGCGCCTCGAAGAACTTCTCCTGCATCGCGAGGAAGTCCGCGACGAGCTTGTTCGAGGACGCGACGAGCTTGTCCCAGACCTTCGCGTCGCGCGGGGTCAGCCCGTCCATCGGTTGCCCGATCTTCTCCTGCATCTCGTTCAGGAACGCTTGGACCTCCTTGCGCCGCGACTCGATCTTTTCGAGCAAGGGCGGGTCGGGATCAGCGGGCGCGTCCTTGGTGGCGCGGGGCTTCTTCTCTTGCAGCCCGTCCTCCTCGAGGCTCCCCTCGAGCGCCGCCTCGTCGGGGTCGGCGGCGGACGCGTTCAGCGGGAGGTTAACGGCGGCCGCGAGGGCCAAGACCAGCAGTCGGTTGAACTGAATCATGCTCTCTCCTCGTCTCGCGGTCGCGCATCTTGACCGCATCGCCCCTCTGACGCAACGACCCGGCCGATGATTCAACCGTTGATATCAACCTCGAAATCAGGTCGGATTCGGTCGCTCGCTCAAACCGAGCCGCTTTTTTGCCCATCTTCGGCTGTTTTCGGAGGACCCGCATGCGCGAGGCGCGCAACCACTTCTCGAGCGTCGCTGACATTGACGAGTTCGTCGACGTCCTTCGGCAGTACGAAGCCGGTGAGATCGACGCCGACACCTTCCGCGGCTTTCGGCTGACCCGCGGCGTCTACGGCCAGCGTCAGACAGACGTGCAGATGATCCGCGTCAAGGTCGTCGGAGGTCTGCTCACGCCCCCGCAACTCGAGGCCTTGGCGGACGTCGCCACGGCCCAGAGCCGCGGGTTCGGCCACGTGACCACACGCCAGGCGATCCAGTTCCACTTCGTGAAGCTCGCGGACGTCGAGGCCCTCCAGCGACGACTCGCCGAGGCCGGCCTGACGACGCGCGAGGCCTGCGGCAACACGGTGCGTAACGTGACCGCCGACCCGCTCAGCGGCCTGCTGGCGGACGAGGTCTTCGATGTCCTCCCCTACGCAGAGTGGGTCCAGGACCACCTGATCCGCGACGCTCGCTTCGGCAAGCTGCCGCGCAAGTTCAAGATCGGCTTCAGCGGCAACGAGCTCGACCGGGCGCAGGCGTCCATCAACTGCCTCGGCTTCGTCGCACGTGTGCGAGACGGGCAGCGCGGCTTCAAGGTTCTGGCGGGCGGCGGCCTGAGCACCACGCCGCAGAGCGCGATCACGCTGCACGAGTTCGCGCCCGAGGCCGACCTGCCGATCATCTCGGAGGCGGTCGCACTGCTCTTTGACCGCGTCGGCAACCGCGCGAACCGCGCCCGCGCCCGCCTGAAGTACGCCGTCAAGAAGCTCGGCCTCGAGGCGTTCCTCGCGCAGTACGCCGACACCCTCGCCGAGATTCGCGCGCTCCATCCGGACGGCGTCCCGATGCGCCTCGGCTCGGTCGATACGGGCGCGCCGCCCCCCAAGTCGACAGTCGCGCCCGTCGACAGCTCGCCTGCCTTCGAGGCGTGGCGTACGCACAACGCGCTCGCTCAGCGCGCAGCAGGCTATTCGGCGGTCGTCGTTCGCCTGCCGCTCGGCGACCTGACCTCAGACCAGTTCCGCGGCCTCGCGCGCCTCTGCGCGGCGTACGGCGACTCGACCGTCCGCACGACGAACGACCAAAACGTCGTCCTGCCTTGGGTCTCAGATGCGCTGCTGCCCAACGTCCACGCTGGGCTCGTTGCGCTCGGCCTCGGCCAGCCGAACGCCCGCACGTTGCACGACGTGACGTCCTGCCCCGGTGCGGATAGTTGCAACCTCGCCTACACCGGCAGCCGCGACCTAGGCCGCGAGCTGGTGCAGGTGCTGGATCGCGAGTCTCGCCGAAGCGCGGTCACGGCGGCGCTCGGCGGCGACATCAAGATCAGCGGCTGCCCCAACTCGTGCGGGCAACACCACGTCGCGGCCATCGGCTTTCATGGCGGCATTCGTCGGGTGGGTGAGCGCGTGCTGCCGCTCTACGAGCTCCACCTCGGCGGCAAGATCGACGCCGAGGGCGCACGCTTCGGCCGCCGCCTAGGCAAGGTCCCCGCGCGCCTCGCAGGCCAAGCGCTCATCGCGCTGGTCGATCTCTACGAGGCCGAGCGCACGGCGGGTGAGTCGGTCGCCGACTTCTTCTGGCGGGTTGAGCCCTCGCGTGTCGAGCCGCTGCTCGCACCGCTCAACGACATCGCCGACGACGCGCCCGACGCACTGTTTCAGGACCTGGGCAGCGCGCAGGTCTTCGGTGTGCATCGCGGCGACGGCGAGTGCGCTGTCTGAACCTCAGCGCGTCCCGCTGACCTCCAGGCGGGCCTGCGCCGTGAGCGTCGTCGCGGGCGCCCCGGCGGGCAGCGTTGTGACCTGAGACGCGTCGACTTGAACGCTGCAGGCGCTGACTGCGTCGCCTCGGGCGAGCGCGCCTGATGCGTCGAGGGACACGTCGCCCACCATCTCGTCTGAGCGGCTCGCCACGCAGGTCACGCGCACCTCCGGCGCGCCGGCGTCGCGGCTGAGCGCGACGAGGGCCGACGTGCCGACGAGCTTGAGCGCCTGGGGGTCGGCGTCGTCGTAGGTTGCGACGAAGCTGCGGAGCGCGCCTGAGCCGGTGCTCTGCGCGACGGTCGCTGCAAAGGACACGCCCTCGCCTGCCTCGCTCGTGCCCTCGGCCCGAGTCGCCGCTGCGCCCGTGAACGCCGACTCGACCGTGACCGTGCGCGCGGGTGAGCCATCGAGCGCGGGGACCTGAGCCGTGATGGTCAGCCGCCCCGACCAGCACCCGTCTACGCCACAGGCGCCCGCACCCGCGGAATAGCTCACCGCGGGGCTCGTCGCGAGCGTCTCGGTCGGCTGGTCGACCCGCGCGAGCACGAGCCGAAAGCGGTCGGGGCACTCGCGGGCCGAGGCGTCGCACGCGCGGACCCGCAACGCCGAGGCGCCATCCTCAAACCGCAGGCGGCTCGGCTCAAGGCGCGCGGCCTGCAGGGGGTCAGTGCGCACGAGCATCTCGCCGTTGAATTTCACATTTGGGTTCGCGGCGGAGGCGATGTCCACTTGGACAATCTGGTTGTCATCGCCATTGGAGACCAGCGAGCGACGCTGTAGGCGGAACGACACGGCGAAGTCCTCGGCGGTGAGCGTGGGCGGCGGCGCGTCCTCGGGTGCCATGCACACACCGTCCTCGCAGACCCTATCGCCGTCGCAGGCGACGCGCCCCACGCGGCACGCGCCGCCCTCTTCGCCGACGCCGGGCGGCGGCTCGCAACCGAGGACCGCGATCCCGAGGACCACGGCCGCCCTAAACCCACGCATCCGCTCACGCATGGGGCCATCGTACCCTGCCCGTGCAGACGCGCGCCACTTCGCCCCAGAGCATCGCCCGCAGGCGTTGCGCGGCCACCGGCGCGCGCCTATTCTCCGCGCGTCTTCACTCACCCAGACCAGCGGGAGTCCACGTCATGGCCGAGCAGTTCATCTATCACATGCGCGACCTGCGCAAGTCGTACCCAGGCGGCAAGGAGGTCCTGAAGGGCATCTTCCTGTCGTTCTACCCCGACGCCAAGATCGGCGTGGTGGGCGGCAACGGCGCCGGCAAGTCGACGCTGCTCAAGATCATGGCGGGCATTGACCAGGATTTCACGGGCGAGGCGTGGCTCGCCAAGGGCTTCTCGGCCGGCTACCTGCCGCAGGAGCCGCAGCTCGACCCGACCAAGAACGTCCTCGACAACGTCAAGGCGGGCCTGACGCGCATCACGTCACTCCTCGAGCGCTTCGATGAGATCAGCAACAAGCTCGGCGAAGTCTCGGACGACGACGAGATGAACAAGCTGCTCGATGAGCAGGGGCGCCTGCAGGACCAGATCGACGCGGTCGATGGTTGGAACCTCGACAGCCACCTCGAGATCGCGATGGACGCGCTCCGCTGCCCGCCGGGCGACGCGGAGGTGAGCGTGCTCTCGGGCGGCGAGAAGCGCCGCGTGGCGCTGTGCCGCCTGCTGCTCGAGAAGCCCGACTTGCTGCTGCTCGACGAGCCGACGAACCACCTGGACGCCGAGACGGTCAACTGGCTCGAGAAGCACCTGCGCGAGTACCACGGCGCGGTGCTCATCGTGACGCATGACCGCTACTTCCTCGACAACGTGACGTCGTGGGTGCTCGAGCTCGAGAATGGCAAGGGCGTGCCCTGGAAGGCCAACTACTCCGAGTGGTTGGAGCAGAAGTCGACCAAGATGGCGCAAGAGGAGAAGCAGGAGTCTGCTCGCCAGCGCGCCCTCAAGGACGAGCTCGAGTGGGTGCGCGCCAGCCCGAAGGCCCGCCAGAGCAAGAGCAAGGCCCGCATCAAGTCTTACCAGGAGCTCGTCGACCGGCAGCGCGACCAGACGGACCGCCGCCTGGAGATTCGCATCCCCGCCGCGCAGCGCCTCGGCAACCTCGTCATCGAACTCGACGACGTGTCCAAGGGCTACGGCGACCGCCTGCTGATCGACCACCTGTCCTTCGCGGTGCCCGCGGGCGGCATCGTCGGCATCATCGGCGCGAACGGCGCCGGCAAAACGACCCTCTTCCGCATGATCACAGGCCAGGAGAAGCCCGACTCGGGCACCATCCGGGTCGGCGAGACGGTGCAGTTCGCCTACGTCGATCAGGGCCGCGACGACCTGAAGGGCGACAAGACGATCTGGCAGGAGATCTCCGGCGGCGCCGAGGTCATCGAGATGGGCAACATCAAGCTCAACTCGCGTGCCTATGTGAGCGCGTTCGGCTTCCGCGGGCAGGACCACTCCAAGAAGGTCGGCGAGCTCTCGGGTGGTGAGCGCAACCGCGTGCACCTCGCCAAGCTGCTCAAGTCCGGCGGCAACGTGCTCCTCCTCGACGAGCCGACGAACGACCTTGATGTCGACACGCTGCGCGCGCTGGAGGACGCCCTGCTCGAGTACGCCGGCTGCGCGATCGTCATCAGCCACGATCGGTGGTTCCTTGACCGCGTCGCGACCCATATCCTCGCGTTCGAGGGTGACTCGCAGGTCGTCTGGTACGAGGGCAATTTCGAGGACTACATGGCCGACAAGCGCCGCCGCCTGGGCCCGGACGCGGACATGCCCAAGCGCATCCAGTACCGCAAGTTCGCGCACTGATGAGCCTGCTGCCTGCAGCGCTGGCGGCGCGAGTGCAGGCGCTCTCCGAGGGAGAGCGCGAGGCGATCGAGCCGCTCGCCGAGGACATCGCGACGTGGCTCGATGGCAAGCCGGTCGACGCGCTGCGAGCGCTGCTCGACGAGCTACGCGACGAGGGCCTCTACCCGCTGTCGCTGCGCTTGCTGGCAACTGCATGGTCGGAGCACCTGTCCGACGCCATGGCGGGTGAGATCGCCGAGGATTGGATCGGCACGCTCCTGCATGGCTTGGGCGACCGCGAGGCCGCCGTGGACATCGCCCGCCACATCACGCCGGACGCCCTCAAGCGCGGTGCGGCGTTCGCGGGCGACTTGGGCGACCTGCTCTTGGAGTGGCAGCTCTTCGAGGTGGCGACGCCGCTCGTTGAGCTCGCCGCGACGCGCAATCCCGGTGACGCCGCCGCCCAGTTCAACTTGGGCGTGGTCCGCAAGTGGGCGGGCCGCTTCGAGGAGTCTGCGGCCGCGTTTCGAGTCGTGCTCGCCTCACGCGACGACAAGGCCGCGCAATGGAACCTGGGCATCGCCGCGACGGCCCAGCGCGACTTCCGCGCTGCGCGCGAGACGTGGACGCGCCTCGGGCTCCGCATCCCGGAGTCCGACGGGGACTTCGCCGCGCCGGGGGAGCGCATTCCGGTGCGCCTGCCCGCCGCGCCCGACGCGCCCGTTGTCTACGAGATTGTCTGGGCCGACCGGATGTGCCCTGCGCGTGCGCGCCTGACGGGCATCCCACGATATGACGGGCCGTGCACCCTGCACGACGTCGTCCTCATCGACGGCGTCTCCGTTGGACAG
>Ga0164295_10003171_pt1 | contig 13263 bp, 13 predicted proteins | sample GEODES006metaG_FD_111798 | JGI IMG/M metagenome (GOLD analysis project Ga0164295, IMG submission 111798) | Oligotrophic lake water microbial communities from Sparkling Lake, Wisconsin, USA - GEODES006 metaG | ecosystem: Environmental > Aquatic > Freshwater > Lake | place: USA: Sparkling Lake...
TCGTGCGGGTGTTACGCCTAAATCAGTTTCAGTAACTTCACTCAGTACAGACTTGATGCGAATTACCGGAGCCCAAGAACCGACAGGTATTCCATACGTCGCGCCTATTGTTGAAAACAAGGGACCCAACCGTGGAACGCGTAAGCCACGTCCGAATTCAGCGCAGAGACGACGTAGGCCTAGATAAATCTAAGCTGGGCAACACGAACTAATAGTCACAACGCAAGCAAACAATTTTACGAACATTGATTCTGGGGAATACTGCGTCAGTTTAGTCCGCCTGATCTATGATTCCACCTGGATGAGGAAGAAATGGAACAAAGTTGAAGAACTTAAGATCGACGCTATATTTTCTACTTCTACGTTTTCTGAAAAAGTTACACATTCCACTGTGCCTACGATCAATGATTCCAAGCATCTCAGATTTTGTAGCCCAATTGAAGATCGGTGAGCAAAATATTTACTTAGTGAGACAGTTGTTCGATGCGACCTACAGCTCGCCAGATCTCTTGGCTGAACCAGAATTGCCAGAGATTGATGTCCTGATCTGTTGTACTGAGAAAGATTCAAGGTCATTGACAGAAGTGGTCGATTCAATATTTCAGCATTCCTTAAATCCCGTTAGGGAAATAACCATAATTTCACCGGAAAAACTCGATCTCGTAAATCTTAATCTGAGATATTCAAATAGAATTAGTAATATTCTAGATAAAATCATTCTTGATAAGTTGGAAATGAATCTGATTGAGAGCGTAAGTCCACAAGGTAGACTTGGATGGGTCACCCAGCAAGTTTTGAAAATTAAATATGCGATCGATTCAACTTCAAAGTATTTGCTGGTTATCGACTCGGACACAATCTTGCTTCAGCCACATGCATTTGTGAATAAGAGCGGAACTCAGACTCTCTCAATTTCTTATGAAAAACACATGCCATACTTGGAGCATTCAAGTCGCTTCTTTAACTTACAAAAAAGCAAAAAAAGTTATGTGACACACTATCAACTCTGGCAAACTGCGTTTGTTAAAGAAATGTTCCCGCATGGCTTCGACAGTATCTATGAATGGTTAAGGCTCGGTCAAACTAATGAAGCTAGCAGTTTTTCTGAGTTTCATTGTTACGGAATGTGGTTAGAGACGAGACATCCAAGCAATCGAGTAATCATCTCGTGGCGGAACCTTAACATTTCTCATGAAAAATGGAACCAAAATGCACTGAACAAAACAAGTGTTGGTGCAACTTACGGGCCACTAAACAGTGCATCCGTTCATAGCTATTTGGAATAGCTCGTTCTGAATCAATTGTGCTAGCGAAAAGAAATATTCTTACATATTATATAAACATGCATCTACGTCGAGAATTGATCCTAATTTGGAATACCCTTTCGTACCGAATTTATCTGATAAGAGTGCGAAGAAAGCATCAGATAGTGAAGAGTCACTTTGCAAAATGGTCAGAACCTAATCACATTAACAGACGCGGTTTTGAAATCGCGGTAAGAGAGCTACGACAGAAACCAGCCTTAATCATTGAGACAGGTACTTCCGCTTGGGGAACGGATTCTACGCGGCTGTGGGACACTTACATCAGAAAAAATGGCGGATTTTTTTTCAGTGTTGATCTTCGGCGAGAGGCGTCTCGACAGTTATTTGGTCAAATGTCAAAAAGAACTCATTTGATAGTAAACGATTCTGTAAAATTTCTAAATTCATGGAATGCTGGGAGTCCAGATCTAATTTATTTGGATAGCTTAGACCTCAACCTAAATGAACCTCTTGAATCTGCCGATCACGGCAAAAGAGAATTGCTTGCAACGCTAAGACTTTTAAAGAGCGGAAGCCTCATCTTAATCGATGATACACCTTCACCGGAGTGGTTTACATCAAATAACATGATGTTGGAATCTGTCGAACAATTTTTCAAAGAGTACGAAGTTTTGCCAGGAAAAGGAGCTTTCTTTGAGGCAGTCTTGAGTGCTGAATTCGAATTTGAAATTCTCCACCATGATTATTCTCTGTTGATTCGTATTAATTGAGAATACGGAATAGATGAATTTAACTAAAGAGAATCTGAGATTGTATTATTGTTAAATGTACTTTTCAAACGACGAAGATTTTTGAGCAAAAAAGTATTCCGAAGTACATGAAATGTAAGATTAGAAAAGGTTAGATGGTAAAAAAATAATGACACTCAGCCAACTAGAAGGTAAGACCTGTTGCGCCAAAATAGCAAGATTCTACAAAATTACCATCATTTCTGTTGTCAGTGACTTTCAAAAAATTAACCTTGCAATTGTATTTCCCTAAGATATAACTCAAGGCTATTTGTTCAGACATTCTTGCAGCATTTTTCACTTCGAAATTCTCAGAATGATAAGAAATTAATTCATTTATCCTAGTCTGTAATTCCTTGGTCTCCTCGTGGGCATCAAATCCGATACAACCGCCACTAAATGTAAAAAACGAAAGATTCATCATTCTTATTCCTCGAGAATCAGGAAGAAGAACATTGAGTTCTTTTGGCAGCAGTGCAGTCCCAAGTTCGAACTCCTCGAGATATGCTGTCAAGCCGTATGGCCTTGGTAACCTACCATTCCAACGTAAATCGGCGTCCATGAATAATTCCTGAGTTCCACACATATCTAGAATTAGTTCTAGTTTCGTCGCTTGCCAGGAGCTGCGTACCGAATCAATTAACTGGATTTCCACAATTTCACGTTTGATTAAACTCCGAAATCTGAAACGAGCATATTCTTGTAAACTTGGATCAACATGGATAACAAAGTTTGAGCCCTTGTGCATTCTAAGAAAGGAATACACGCAGGTTTCCGCTAGCAATGCGTAGTTTCTGGAATTAGTCGCCAAAATATGCACCGTGTAAGACTGAGCTTCTTCACTCCCCCCGAGAATCCAGCGGATTTTCTGTGATGCTGCAGTTCGTCGCAAAAAAACAGCAACACCAACGCTCGACTTCTTGAAAGTGTGAGCGAACTTGACGCGGAGAGAGTGTATATTCGAAAGCATGGATTGTATTCTAATGGTGATTAACCTAGACGATCGGATAGATCGATGGGAACATTCAGAAAAAGAAGTTGCAAAGTCACTTCTCCCACCAATCCGCGTGAAGGCAATCGAAGCCAGGTCGATAGTGCCACAATTTACAAGTGCTCCGGTTGCTGCTTGTTGGTTTTCACATAAAGAAGCAATAAATGAGTTCCTAAAAACTGAAAGTTTGTATGCCTTAATACTTGAAGATGATTTCGAATTTAAATGTCGGGTCATTGATCAGGTCATAGTTCACGCCACTGAATCGAATTTAGATTTCATCCAGTTAGGTTTTTTGAAAACCACTTTCAAAGAAAGTTTGAAAATACAAATAGAAAACACTTATGATCTGTCGATAAGGATATATGGGGTTTTCGAAAGACTTTTCTTAAAATCTGAGACGTCAAAAAAACTCTTGGTTCGTGAAAGGAAGGGATTAAGTTGGCGCTACGTTATGTACGACATAAGACCAGGCGCTCATGGTTACATGCTTAACAGGAATGCAGCTCGTTATATTTTGTCGCTGAACGACCCTGTATTTTTAAGCACAGATGATTTGTACAAGAGCCTGGGAAACATGCGTTATATACGAATGGCTAGGTTAAGAAAATCTTTAATTCGACAGAAAGCATTCAGATCTTCAATAAATCCTAGGTAAATTTTTTGAAGTAGTCCATCGTTTTTAGTAAACCCTCTCTCAGCTGAATTTGTGGTTCCCAATTTAATTCTCGGGTTGCCATCGAGATGTCCGGCTGTCGCTGTTTGGGGTCATCCGACGGCAGGGGATGGAATACAATTTTTGATTTAGAGCCACTCAATTCGATGATTACGTTCGCTAGCTCCAGCATGGTGAATTCATTTGGATTTCCAATATTAACCGGTCCAGTTAAATCGCTCTCAAAAAGAGAAATCAATCCTGAAATCAAATCATCAACGAAACAGAATGATCTGGATTGACTACCGTCCCCATAGATTGTTACAGGTTCACCCATTAATGCCTGAAGAATAAAATTACTCACCACTCGCCCATCATCAACAGCCATGTGTGGGCCGTATGTGTTGAATATTCTGGCGATTGCTATGTCAACATTAAACTGGTGATGATAATCCATGAAAAGGGTTTCGGCTGCCCGCTTTCCTTCATCGTAGCAAGAACGAATTCCAACAGGATTGACATTTCCCCAATGTTCTTCTACCTGTGGGGAAATCAGCGGATCACCATAAATCTCACTTGTAGAGGATTGCAGTATTTTGCACTCTAATCGTTTCGCAAGATCCAACATGTTTATTGCACCTAAGACATTAGTTTTCATAGTCTGCACTGGAAATTTTTGATAGTGAACAGGCGATGCTGGGCAGGCAAGATTATAGATAGCATCAACTTCAACATTGAGGGGAGAAGTAATATCATGACGCAATAGTTCAAAATTTGAGTTGCTTATACAAGACTCTAGGTTCGCCTTACGGCCAGTGTAGTAGTTATCCACAGCTAAAACTTCGTGGCCTAATTCGAGAAGACGTTTACTCAGATGCGATCCAAGGAAACCTGCACCACCGGTTACTAGTACTCGCATTTCACTCGCCTCTCCAATCACGAAAGCCAAGCCGGCATCGGGAAATTATGACTCTAATGGCCCGTAATATACGCCCTAAGGCTGGGAAATGATAAATGTACGCCTTAATTTTTCCTTTTGTGATTGCTTCAAAAAACAATCTAGAAAAAACCCTAATGCTGAATAGAGGAAAACGAAAGAATCGATTTGATTCCTTAACACGCTTCAGTATCAAATAGTTGTCGCTTTTGAATAATCGCACATCCTTACAATGGACGTGCAAGGATACTAATCGAGTCTTTTGGGATCCCGAGTGGCACACTACATTCCCATCTGCATCTATTTGCACGTCGCCCTTTCTAAATTGGTAATGTGACTCAACTAGACTTTTGTACCGAGGTGTATAGCCATAGTTATTTCTTGAGTCTTGCCCCAGGAGCCACATTCCCAGCATTGCACCATCGAAGATATACGGAAGACTCTTGAAGTCGGGATCAGAAACACTGCCAGGAAAAAGTTTTATCCTGCCCGGGTGAGTCTCCCTCATCCTGGATAACGCAGACATATCTGTGAGTTGTGGATCTTCCCTGATAAGTCGGCGCATTTCGGAAACTAAGAAATGTGTTTGAGAAATTTCAGGAGAGAATATGAGCGCGCCAACATCGGTGGCGTCTCCAAATCGGGACCACATAATCTTGTCAATCTGTGACAGCGTCTCGAAAGGAAACCCAGTAAACAAAAGAACGTCTGATTCCACATGAAGAAGTGCTTTGCCTTTATATAAATCATGTACCATTTCTAGGACAAAGATTCTTATAAGTGATGTTTGCCAGAACCCATCCCGGAACCCCCTATCAAATTGATGATTCTGAAGGTCCCCTTCATACTTCGAGACATCCATGCGGATCAAAACCGCAGAGAGATCGAGGGGCAACTCTTGAGCAACATTTGTTACGACACAAACAATTTTTTCAGGATAAAGCTCATTCGTTCGCTTGATATTCGCAATTAAATGTTTTGGAAAAACTGTATTTAGGTGAACAAATACGATTACTACTTCACGCATTCTAACCTTCAGTCCACTTGGTGACGAGTGACTCCCAATAGGGTGTCCAAAGTGTTGGCACTTCTTTACTTTCAAAATTTTCGTGTGAGCGTAAAAATTCTGTCAGCGTATGAGGTTTTGCGTCATGAATAGAATCCAAGAAAAGTATAGGTAAATCAAGCTTCTCCAATGTTTCAGACCATGCTGTTTTGAGCATAACAGGAAAAGAATTTCTATAAAGCGTTTCCCAAATTCTATGATTTTCATACCCATTGCCTTCAAGACAAAGTACAAATTTAAATCTTGCGGCGAGTTTAAAATACTCTCGCACATCTAAATAATCTTGATGAACATCGTATACCCCGGGATCCTTAGCCAAAAGATTCAAGACCTCCGACCTGATGGGATTACTGAGAGCCATTGGTGGCACAAGGATTCTGTCCTGAATCAATTCTGAATTTAGTCTTAAATATTTTGTGAGCCCCGCCCTACCTAAAGCTAAATTTTCTAGGCCGATCGGAATTGTTTGAATTTTCAAATTATTAGATTCTGCGTTTATTGCGAGATTTTGACCCAACCAAAGCTTGATTGAATTCGGCAGATTGGGTATCTCGTCGAAATTTTCGTCACTGTTACCCGTAATTAATACCTGTGCATTCGTTATTCCACCATATTGAAGAACAAACTTATTCAATAGGTGCGAAGGAACGAATAATGACTTTGCGACTGAGATTGAATGTACATTCGGAATCCCGTCACCATTTGAGCCATAGGGAGAATAATCCACAAGAGTCGCGAATGCGTCACCCGAGAGATACGGCTTGCTCGTTTGATTTTGAAGAATGAACCGAAGAGCCACAATGTGAAAGCCCCTCATTTTTGACACAAAAATTCGCCAAATTTGAATTAACGGAAGAAAATTGCGACTTTTCATCTAGATTAGTCTAGTGACCACGCCAAAAAAAGTCCTCATCCTCGGTGCAAATTCTTCAATAGTGGAAGAAACTATTCTGGAGCTGTTAAAACTCGGTGTAGAAGTTGACGGCTCGTTTAGAGAATTTCCTGAATTTTCTACATATGCCGAAAGGTTTTCAGAAATCTTCACGTTAGACTTAGCGTCCGAGGAATCAATCGCAAAATTCTCTACTGCGATACAAGAAAAAGTGTACGATTTTATTCTTTGTGCAATTGGAAAAACCTCTGGAGTATCACTAGAGAGCAATACCTACGTTAATGTGATGGAAGTATTTAAGACGAATGTTATTGGATTACTATTTTTGCTGCCTCAGTTGCAGGATAGTTTGCAAGAGAATGGAAGTATTTGTCTAATTGGATCTTCATCAGCTGACGGAAATTCATACGATGTTGTGTACAGCTCTTCAAAGGCCGCGCTTCGAGCGGGTGCGATGAGTTACGCTAGACGGTTAAGTACCAATCAAAGTATCTATGTCCTAGAGCCAAGTCTGGTAGAGGAATCGACTATGTACACAGAAATGACTGATGAGAATGTACAGATACACAGAGAAAAGTGGAACGGCAATTTGCTTAATCAAAAAGACATTTCCGCGGCTATATTAAAACTCTACAACTATGAGCGGCCACAAGAGGTTGTACTGAAACTGAGACCTGTGGGTGGCGAATGAAAATTGCAGTCATCGGAGCAGGAATTTTTGGCACATTGATTGCAACAGAACTAGCAAATCGGAATCTAGATGTGACATTAATTGAAAAAAATAATGAAATACTTGCTGGAGCTACACCACGCAGTCAGAATCGCTTACATCTTGGATTGCACTACCCAAGGGACTTGGCAACTGCAAAGCAATCAGTTGAAGGGTTCAGACATTTTCAGGAACAATTTGGAGACGCAGTCAATTTAGATTTTCATAATTATTATGCAATCTCGAAATTAGGTTCAAAGGTTTCAACTTTAGAATTTCAAAGGTTTTGCAATCTTGCCGGAATAGAGATCACGCCCTCAACCAATGGGAATCGTCTTCCGAATGGAATTGCACTAAAAAATGTTGAATCTGTCTGGCAGTGTGGTGAGGGTGTCATTGACATGGATATTCTTCGTGAGCAGTTAAAGAATTTAATTTTCCATAGCGGAATTAAACTTTTGAAAGAGGCTGAAGTTCTTTCGATCGTTCAATCCGGACAGCAGTGGGTGATTAGCTTCGATACGCAACCGGAAGAGGAGTTTGATTTTGTAGTTCGCTGCACCTACTCATCGGATTCAATTGTTATAAAATCTACTGAGCACAAACCTACTCGCAAAATATTTCAACGGACAATGATTCAGGTGGTTGAAAGCGAAGAAAATAATTTCGGCATTACCATTATCGATGGAGATTTTCTCACAATACTTCCGCAAGGTTTTTCAACTAAACTTTTGGCATACGGGCCAAGCGTGAGCACTAGACAGGTAGCAGAATCAATTAACAAACCGATTGAGTGGAGTTGGGCAAACAAAGAAGAGATAAAAACTTTTCAAAAACTTATCAAGGAACGTATCGATTGCAGCTTAGATAATTGGGACTACCGAATTTCTTCAGAATACTTAGAGACTATTCGAACTATTGAAGTAGGGGTGGAGGCTACAGATCGACGAACGAGCTACGTCGTTATGTCCGCACCAAGATTCATTGACGTTTGGTCCGGAAAGATAGACCACGCCGTAGGTATTTCTAAGGAAATTGCCCAATCAGTAGAATCTAATTATTGAAATCTAAGATAAATTCATGATAACCAGCTGTTATCAAGAGAGCAAAAATCTTTTTGGAAGTGATTGGGTTTAGGTTAGTTCTCGAAATGCTAGAGAAGGAAGTCAATTCGCCGAAAAGCTTCATAGCCTCAAAGAAGTTTCTAAGAATAAATATTTTGGTCCTCAATTCTTTAAGGATTCTCACGCCGCTTATTGGCCGATAAAAACCAGGATGAACCGCTAGGAGCAGTTTGACGCGATTCAACTTCATCGCTTCGAGTGACTCTCGATCGTGCAAAATAGCGAACTCAGCACCCTCAATGTCCATTTTGATCAAAGTCTTTATATCTTCCTTGGCGAATCTAGAAAGTTCATCCTTCAGACTCAGCACAGGAATCACTGTTGCTGAATCAGAGTGTGAACCGACAGAGATTTCTGAAATTATCTTTGAATTAGCCCCCTCAACGAATTTAATCTCAGCCGGAAGACTTGAGACAGCCGCAAGTTGCAAGGTAATTTGAGATTGAAGTGCTGCGTTTAGTGAAATGTTTCTTTCACAGACCGCAAAAACAGTTGGATTAGGCTCGTATGAAATCACGCGAGCACCAAGTGCGGCGGCAATCAATGAAATAGATCCATTTGCCGCACCAATGTCCAATAAAAGTGTGCCTGATTCGATTTCCCGCTCTAAAAAATTAAGAGTATCTGGTTCCCACTGTTGAGCTTCAAGACTTCTCCAAAACGCTTCACCGTAATGATCATTTTTTGTATCTATCAGAAACGATGTGTGTTTATAGGTTATGTGCAACTTTGACATGCCCCAAAACTACCACCTCTTTTGTATTAAACAACCGAGGCAATACGATATAGCGATGAGCAATTCGGAGGAGAGCCGGGCTCCATTATTGACAGCAATAGTTCCCGTGAACGATGTAAATAATAGGATCCATTTCCTGTTGCAATGGTTGAAGGATTGCAGCAATCCAAATATCAGAGTGATTCTTGTTCACGACACGGGTGTTGAAGCAGAGAGAATTCTATTGAAAGAATTCGTTTCAAAGTTGGCTATGCCAAATATTAAGATTATTGAAGTCAGCCTTGGCTCTCCCGGGAAATCACGAAATGCCGGCATCGCTCACGTGGATACCCCGTTTGTTTGTTTCTGGGATTCAGATGACTTCCCCCATGTCGCGATTGTTTTGGACAAACTCTTAACGTTAAACACGGAAACAGATGTTCTTATTGGACAATTCAACGTGGATAACCAAGAAACTATAGGTAGGGCTTATGCTAAATCGACTAATCATAATTTGGCGAGTATCTACTCAACCAATCCAGGATTATGGCGAATGATCTTTTCGTCAAGCCTTGTGCGAAACCTACATTTTTCTGAACATAGAATTGCAGAAGATCAATTATTTTTATCCAGACTCGAAATGGCAGATCTCAATTACATAATAATTGAAGATTCTTTATACACCTATATTCACCATCAGAATTTAAGACTGACTCAGTCCATTTCAGCCTATCCCGATCTGATCGCTGTTCAAGGAGAACTAATTAATGTGCTCGGTAAACAAAGCTCTGAAAACAAATCACTCACCTCCATTCTATTGGTGAGAGTATTTCTGGCAGGATTAAAGCGAATGTCATTCGGTATGAAGCTTGCTTCCATACATGTTTTTTTGCCTTTATTAATTACCCCAACCAATGCGGTACTGATTATTCATGCAATGGCAATGGTCACGAAATATCGGTTAGTCCGGAAATGATCATTGTTAACTTAGTTGGAGGTCTTGGGAATCAAATTTTTCAACTATCTGCCGCGCTGGCCTTAGCGCGAGACAAAGAAAAAATAGTTCTCGAATTTGGATTGGGCCAAACGCGACTGCTCAGCTCAGGCTTACCTGAGATATTTGCGTATGAATTGCCGAGCACGGTAAAGCACCGAAAAACCAAGAGCGTATCCAGCAAATTTGTGTCTAAATGCGTCGGGTTTAGTTTACGCCGTCAAAACTCTACTGAGAAAGGGTTTATAAACTTTCTGTCGAAGAGATCATCCGTCCTTATAACTAATTGTATTTTGGCCCTTTTCTATCGATGCAATTTACAATTAGTTTGCCCGGACGATTTAGGATTCTATTCGTTTAAGCGCACCAAAAATATTTTTCTTAACGGCTACTTTCAAACCGATCATTGGGCAAGCCAAATTGCTCCCCAATTGGAAAGATTACGTGCTATCTCGTCGGACTATGTGATGTATCAAGAATTGGCTCAACTAGAAAAACCAATAGTGGTGCATATAAGACGTGGGGACTATAAAAATGAAGATACGTTTGGATTACTTGGGGCAGATTATTACAAAGAGGGAATTACGTTTATTCAGCACACCACAGGCTTGAAGAAGATCTGGCTCTTTAGCGACGAGCCAGAGCTGGCAAAGAACATTCTTCCTTTAGAGTATCGAAGTGAGGTCAGATTAATTCCAGAACTAGACATCAACTCGGCAGAAATGTTAGAAATCATGAGCCTGGGGCATGCCTTTGTGATTGCAAATTCCACGTATAGCTGGTGGGCAGCATACAAAGCTCGCTCTCATCATGTCGTAGCTCCGAGACTGTGGTTTAAAGGGGCGAACCCACCAAGTAGACTTATACCAGTCGATTGGTGTTTAGTAGATTCAAATTTCGAGTAAAGGTTTTTCATTCATGGATAAGTCTAGGCTTGAAGTTGTTGTAAACGCTTGGAATTTGCTCAACCGAGGCGAAAAACGTAAATTAGTTTTAATTTCTTTTTCACAAGTTGCTCTTGGGTTATTTGATTTAATTGGCGTTGCGGCCATAGCGATGTTAGGCGCACTATCGGTGAGAGGAATTCAGTCCCAAAACCCAGGGGACACGCTCACAAAAATTTTGGAATTTACAAATTTATCTGAATTGAGCTTCCGATCTCAGGCAGCAGTCATCGCTCTTTTTGCCGCAGCGATATTAATCTTCAAGACCTTAGTTTCAGTATATCTCAGCAGAAAGATTATATTCTTTTTAAGCAATCGTAGCGCAAGGCTTTCTGGCGACATAATTGAAAGATCCTTTAATCACTCTTATTTATTAATTAAATCATTTACTCAGCAAGAATTGTTATTTGCGACCACGGCCGGCGTAAATGCATTAACAATTGGAGTGATTGCTTCAACAGTTAGTTTGGTTGCCGACTCATTTCTACTTGTCATTCTAACCTCAGGTCTTTTCGTAGTGGAACCGATTTTGTCACTCGTCAGTTTAGCAATTTTCTCTTCCGTAGCGTTTCTTTTACACAGATTACTAACTGTTCGAGCGGGTTTTTTAGGCGGCGAAGACACAAGATTAAATATTTCCTCAACTACAGCTTTAGTTGAACTTTTGGCCACATTTAGAGAAGTCGTAGTGCAAGGTTCGTTGGATCATCAAGTAAGAAAAATTAAAGACATACGGTTGAAACTATCGAACACATCTGCGGAATTATCGTTCATGCCTTCCATCACAAAATATGTGATGGAAGCCACCTTGATCTTCAGTGCGCTAATTCTTGGAGCATTCGCTTTTTTACTTGACGATGCAGTTCATGCAATTGCCATGCTGGTGTTATTCATGGCGGCGGGTTTCAGAATAGCACCCGCGGTTTTGCGAATTCAGCAAGGCTTACTCCAAATAAAGGGAAGTTTGGCCTCGGCGATTCCAACTTTGAAGCTCGCATCCTTACTTGATCTATCTGAACAGGATTCCTTCTCGCCATTGAAGTTAAAGCAGCAGTCCCCACCCATGCGCGCCACACTCAACATCACTGAGGGGCTACAAATTGAAATTAAGAATATGAACTATTCCTATCCCGGCGAGAGTAAGGAACTTTTTTCTAATTTGAATCTCACAATTGAATCTGGCACTTCGGTAGCCATAGTCGGATCATCTGGCGCCGGCAAAACAACTTTGGTTGATTTAGTGCTAGGAATCTTGGAACCTATAAGTGGTCACATTTCCATAAGCGGAATCAGGCCTCGAGAGTTATGTAGAGATTACCCAGGTACTATCGGCTACGCACCCCAGAACTCCTTTCTTATAAATGGGAGCCTCAGAGATAACCTTCTCTTAGGGTTATCGCGGGATCAGTATTCTGATGATCATTTGCTAGACATTTTGAATCAGGCAAATCTTCGTGAGTATGCGACATCACTCAATCTGAATTTGGATACATTTATTGGCGATTCAGGGATTCAATTAAGTGGTGGAGAAAAACAAAGACTGGGAATCGCTAGAGCGCTTGTTACAACACCAGCTCTTCTAGTTTTAGATGAAGCAACAAGTGCTCTTGATGCGCAAACCGAAGCAGAGATTTCAGAAATGTTAACAAGAATCCATGGGAAAACCACCCTGCTTGTAATTGCCCATAGGCTTGCAACAATTCGCAATTTTCAAAGGATTATTTATCTGGGCGAGGGAAAGATTTTGGCTAGTGGAAGTTTTGACGAACTACGTGAACAATTACCTGAATTTGATCAACAAGCAAAAATCATGGGGCTATAGGCATATCCGAGCATTTTAATCTGGCAATCCCCAAAATATTCGTTGCCTAATCTACCGACGGTCTATTTGACCACCGAGTCAGGGCTTAAATAGGGTCGAAGCGTCTGGGGATAGCCAAATTCAGAGAGTTTTAGAGCCCTAAGTCAGGGTGAGCGTAACGAAATGTCCGTTTTGTCCCTTCTCCACTACAATCTAGACTAGGATTCGTAGAAGGTTATAGAGGCACCGACGGGTGTCACTGAAGTACAAAACCGGTTAAGAAGGAAGTCCCAAAGTGGCATTTAAGAAGTCTGCAGCCTCTGCAGGTCCTCGCGTGTGGACCGTCGCAGAGCTCGGTGCTTTCTACACAGAGCACCGTTCA
>Ga0164295_10003172_pt1 | contig 13262 bp, 12 predicted proteins | sample GEODES006metaG_FD_111798 | JGI IMG/M metagenome (GOLD analysis project Ga0164295, IMG submission 111798) | Oligotrophic lake water microbial communities from Sparkling Lake, Wisconsin, USA - GEODES006 metaG | ecosystem: Environmental > Aquatic > Freshwater > Lake | place: USA: Sparkling Lake...
AAACGGACATTTTAGTCCAAGAGAATGTCTTTGTAGGCCTGCGCATGAAGGGCAGCCGCTCTGTGCCACGAAAAATGGAGAGACCTTTCTATAGAAAGCTGGCTCAAGCGCCTGTAATTGCTGTAAAGACTCAAATACTCAATTGCCGCTAAGAAGGACTCTCGCGAATTATGAGAAAAATAAGTTCCAGCGTTACCAGCGACTTCGTGAAAGATCGGAATGTCATTGATTATTGCAGGTGTTCCTTGTGCCATCGATTCAAGAATTGTCATTCCAAAACCTTCCATACTCGATGCAACCACATGGGCAAAAGCTGATCGGTATAAGGATTGAAGTTCTTCGTCGGTTTGCGGTGGAAGCGCGCGCCAATTACCTTCACCGGCCGTACTGTTCAGGCACTCGCTCTCAAGTACTGAAACTACCGGACCTACGATTACTAGTTTCATCTCTGGAAATCTCGTTCGTACGAGAGAAAACGCTTCCAAAAATTCATTAAAATTTTTATAGCCGTTTCTATGCCCTACAAATAGCAAGTAGGGATCTGAATTGATTTCTTTTCGAGGGGAAATATCTGCGGGTAGCGTTACGCCCTGATGGATAACTCTCACTCGGGATTCATCTAAAGCGTAACGTTCTAAGGTTTCATTTCTCGTTGTTTCAGAGACACAAATAATTAAATCCGCTTTTTTGCTTAAATTTCGTTTCCCAATATGAGGGTTTCGAAAACCTGTCCAGCCAAGTCTCTCAGGAATAAAGTCATGGATCGTTAATGCCAATTTTTTCGCTAATAATCTGTCGGAGAGCAAAGGCCTGTAATACGTAGCGTGCAAAATATCAACGGTTGAATTCGGATTCTTGCCTCCCGCCCAGATGGATGAAAGTTCTCGAATAAATCCATATGTGGCCAGGGTTGACCATCCACTATTTGACTTCAAGAATTTTCTAGAAGGTTCTAGCTCTGGATACAACGCATTTAAGTAATAATTGGTTGATCTCGAAAACAGCAGCTGAGGCTCAATTCCAAATGATTTTTCCTTTGAAAATTCCGAAATTACGGATGCGAAGCCACGGGATACTCCGCCATGAATCTGATGAAGGAATATCTCTCTGTCAAATCCTACGACTATTTCCAAGGTTTCCTCTTTCTTGCCCTAGATTTTAATTGAGTAACCCATTTAGGTATTTTCCATAGTCATTATTTTTGTATTTGTCGGATTGGCTCTTTAATTGCTCATCCGAAAGCCACGAGTTTCTCCAGGCAATCTCCTCGAGGCAACCTATTTTGGTTCCGGTGCGTTCTTCAATGACTCTGACAAATGAAGAGGCATCATGAAGAGATTTTGGAGTACCTGTATCAAGCCAAGCCATTCCACGAGATAAATATGAAACATTCAAAGAGTTATCTCGCAGGTAAGAAGTCAATACTTCCGTGATTTCGAGTTCTCCTCGGGCACTAGGCTTAACCTGTTGTGCTCTTTTTGCTGCACTTGAATCTAAGAAATACAAGCCTGTAATTGCAAAATTGGAAATTGGTTCTGTCGGTTTCTCAACAATCCTTGTTGGTAAACCAGCAGAATCAAGCTCGATTACTCCGTAATCACTTGGATTGGCAACCTCTGTCACAAAAATTGTCGCTTGTTTAGCGATAATTGCTTCCGCGAACATTGCGCTTAATCCTGCCCCATAAAAGAAATTGTCACCTAAAATCAATGCGACATCTTCATCGCCGATGAATTCTTTGCCAATTAAGAAGGCTTCAGCAATCCCGTTTGGTTTATCTTGAGTGGCATACTCAAGCGAAAGTCCAAAATTCTCCCCATTCCCAAGCAAATTTATGAAAGATTTTTGATCATCTAGGGTGGTAATAATTAGAATCTCTCTTATGCCGGCAAGCATCAGAGTAGAAAGTGGGTAATAAATAATTGGTTTGTCGAAAATAGGGAGCAGTTGCTTGCTTACTGACTTGGTGACTGGCCAAAGCCTGGTACCTGTACCACCCGCAAGAATTATTCCTTTCACGGCAAAAGAATAGCCTTATATTTGAATCTAAATGCCTAGAATTACCTTATGAGACTTCTCGTGACCGGTGGCGCTGGCTTTATCGGTTCCCACTTTGCGAAGAATCAGATCATCCGGGATCAATGGGAATCTGTCATGGTGCTTGACTTGCTCACTTATGCGGGAAATAGAGCCAATCTGGCATCGATTGAAAATAATCCCAAATTTTATTTTGTGCAGGGTGATATTTGCGATCCTTCACTCATTAATGAACTAACAAAAAAGTCTGATGTCGTTGTAAATTTCGCAGCTGAATCCCACGTTGATCGCTCATTGCTTGAAGGTGATAAATTTGTGATGACTAATGTTGTGGGAACAACCAATTTACTCAAGCACTCACTTGCAAACAAAGTTAAAGTTTTCCATCAAGTTTCAACAGATGAAGTTTACGGCTCAATACTGGAAGGAAGCTGGGATGAAAAGTATCCGCTAGCACCCAACTCACCGTATTCGGCATCAAAAGCTGCGGCGGACTTGATTGCCCTGTCCTACTTTAAATCTTATGGGATGGACGTACGAATCTCTAGATGCTCAAATAACTATGGACCTAATCAGTATCCGGAAAAGTTAATTCCTTTGGCTGTTACTAATTTAGTACAAGGTAGGAAGATTCCTGTATACGGTGATGGCCAGAATCGCCGGGACTGGCTACATGTTGAAGACCATTGCCTTGCGATTGAAAAGATAATTGATTTCGGTAGGGCAGGTGAAGTTTACAACGTTGGCGGCGGTGAAGAATTAACCAATCTGGAAGTTGTAAATATACTTCTTGAAGTGCTGGGAAAAGATAAGTCTTCGATTGAGTATGTTGCTGATCGACAAGGACACGACTTCAGATACTCGGTCAATTGGCAAAAGCTGAAGAATGAAACCGACTTTCATCCTAAAAATACCTTCTCAGAAGGAATAGTGGCGACAGTCACTTGGTATCGTGAAAACACCAGTTGGTGGCTACCGCTTCTCACGAAAAATTAAGGCTTCTCAAGGTATGCATTTTAGGCGTGAAGCAGAAACGCTTTTCATGATTCTGGGCAGCAATGCACCAGAAAATGAGTCTGACTTGGAAATGCAGAAACGAACTTGGCTTAGTGATCTATTGCCTTCACAGGGTTATCTTGTACTTCGAGGTTTGCCCTCCGCTTCACCGACACTCGTTGGAACTGATCTTCACCTCCCGGTTACCGAGTCATATGACAATATTCTCCTAAAGACAATTTTGGGCATGAAGTGGGCTTTGGAAAATAGTAATTTTGATGTTTTGATTAGAACAAATGTGTCAACTTATTTCCCCCCGAGCAAAGTTGATGTGATTGCTCGAAGTATTGACAGAACAACACTCTTCTTTGGTGGATATGTGGACATCTGTCGATTGCCAGGAGAAAATCAAATTGCTACCGCGGAGTATGTCGCGGGAACCGCTCTAGTTCTTACTAGGCCCACTGTGCAAATGTTGTGCAATATAGACTGGAAGTTATATTCCGGCTGGCCAGATGACCTGGCAATCTCAATAGCTCTGCACAATGCAGGAGTTTCCCCGAAGAGATTCAGACGTAATAATCTAAGCCAGTTGCATTTTTTTCTGCCAGCATTTCAAATCCGTCTCAAAACTTCCTCCGTGTCTTATCTATCTTCTAAACGTATGGAAAGCCTCCATGGGTATTTTCATGCGACCAGCCTTTTAGGCAAATTAGGAAGGTACATGATAATTTCAACAAATGAAATTCGGTATGCGTTTATTAATTGGGAAGAAATTTCTGGGTTTGCGAAAGAATTATTTTCTCATGCCAGAAAAGTTCTGCAGAGAATAGTTCGGTTGGGAAAATAGATGGTTTCAAATAGAATCTATCCTGTACTGATTATTTCCTATGCCCGACCTGAAGGAGTACGCAGTTTGATCCAGACTTGCGTTAACAATGAGGTCACAAATATCTATGTGGCGATTGATGGACCCAAGTCTGATGACATGAAATCCAGGCAAGATCAAATCATAGATGTTGTTAATTCATTTGCGGAGATACCAGGATTGAAATTAACAGTTCTGAAACGAGATAAAAATTTAGGTGTTGGGGTGGGCGTGATCTCGGCCATCGATTGGTTTTTCCAACAAGAAGAGTGTGGTCACATCTTGGAAGATGACTTAACAGTGTCCACTGATTTCTTTAATTTCAGCAGAGCCTGCTTAGCTGAGTTTTCCGATAATTTAGGTGTCTTTATGATTTCTGGTACAGAAATAACCGGAATGGGTGCCGTTGAATCTTCCGTTTTCTGGTCGAACTATCCGATGATTTGGGGTTGGAGTACCTGGAGAAATCGATGGAATGTTATGAGGCAGGGCTTGCTCGAGAAGAAGAGCCTAACTTTCTCCAATTGTCTCTCAGATAAGTCTAATTATTGGGTGGTTGGAGCAAACCGAGTTTTGGATGGATTAGTGGATACCTGGGACACACCTCTAGCGGCAGAATTCTTCTCGCGCGGATGGCTAACAGTTCTGCCCCCTGTAAATCTAGTAAGCAATTTTGGAGATGACGGGAATGCAAGCCATACACAAGGTGGAAGTTTTGGTCTTAATTTGCCGATCTTGGAAATCCCAAAAATTTTAGACTTTTATTCCAATCTGAGTCCTGAAAGTATCAGAAAATACAACCACTATCTCGAAAAAAATATCTTTCGGATTCGAAAAAAGCATCTCTTCTTACCAATTTACTCAGTAATAACCGATCGATTCAGGTATAGGGGGAGGTGCATTCCTTTATCGAAAAGATTGAAATTTGCGATTACCGTGGGATCACAAGCCCATTAATTTGGCTTGAATTTCAAAATCTGGTACCTCGTTCTTGACTTTCTCGAAAATTCCTTGTGAAATTATCCGACCCTCGCGGATATATATGACTTTATCGGAATCTGTCACGGATGAGAGTCTGTGAGCGACCATCAAGACTGTAACTTTCCCTCTTAACCCTCGTATAGCAGATGAGATCGCAACCTCAGTCTGTGCATCAAGACTACTAGTTGCTTCGTCTAGAATTAGAAAGCTAGGACGGGTATAAAGCGCACGAGCAATTCCAAGGCGTTGCCTCTCTCCTCCACTCAATAGATTTCCATTCTCTCCCACCCGTGAATTTATTCCATCACGAAGACTCCGCACGAAATCTGCTAGCTGGGCGGATTCAAGTGCTTCCCAGGCGAGTTGTAAGTCTGGGTTGGTATATCCAAAAGCAACATTTGCCAAGATAGTGGAATCTGAAATGTGGACCTGCTGAGGAACATAAGAAATGGCACCCGGCCAATGTTTGATTGCAGCGCTTGGATGCATTCCCGCGAGATAGATTTCGCCTGAATCAGCGGTGCGTAAGCCAAGAATTAAATCAATCAAAGTCGATTTTCCAGACCCAGAGGTTCCAACAAATGCGATTTGCTGCCCCGGATCCACTTCCAAAGAGAGATTTTTGATTGTTGCACCTGAGTTCTCAGGATAGGAGAAACTGACATTTTCAATGATCAGACTTGGACGAAAATCAGGATAGGTTGGATTAAGTTCTTTTGCTTCCAGCTCACGACTTGCTATCGGCGAAAAGAAATCAATCATTTCTAAAGTTAGCTCTGCAACCCCGGCGTTTGATTTTATTGCGATAAAACCAGATTGTAGTCTCAGAATTGCTGGAGCTATTCTGCTAGCTGCCGCTAAAAATATAGCAAGTGTTGAAATTGCTCTATCTGAATCGTGAAGTAGGAATTCTATAGCAGAAAAAAGGATGCCTCCGATTACCATAGTAATCTCAATCACATACTTGGAAATATTCGGAATAAAACCGAGTTCAGCGTTTGTGTCTGCGAGACGATATCTAGTTTTTGAAATTGCTTCGGCGTATGAATCTTGCAAGTCGTGCACATATATTTCTTTAAAGGCATTCACCACTTCCAGAATTCGGATATTACTATCTACCGATGCTTTGGAAATAAATTCGCCCATCCTAGAGACTCTTCTCTGTGTAAGAGAAAACAAAAGTGCTGCCACAGTCCCAAACAAAATAAAAGTAGATGCAGCCATGAATGGATCAAATGCAAAAAGTCCAACTGACATCAACACTAGCAAGAAAATATCTGCGACGACCCCTATTGCTGTACCTGCAACATTGAGCATAAGCGCTTGTACCCCAGTAGTAACTGCAAAGAGTGTTTCTTGACTACTCTTCCGCTTAACTTGTGTGATGTTGCGTGATAATAATTCTGAGATTAATTTTGATGATATCGATGCTGATTTATAACTTAAAAAATAAAGAATTTTTCTTGAAATAATCATAGTTAAAAGACTGCGGCCAACAAGAATTACAGCTGCTATGCCACCTAGTATAGCTACCTGACGCTGTAACGTGAGACCTGAAATATTTGCAAACTCTAGTAATCGCGAAATGTTGGAGTTTGGACTTTTCGATTGAATTCCAGTGACAGCAATCGAGCCAATCAGGCCGATGATCGCCACCCCAACAAGGTCCAGGAATCCGAGTGCGGTCTGTGCGAGTGCTACCAGCTTTAATTTTCTCCTCTCGTCACGATCTAAAACGCGGAAGGCGCGGATAATTGTGTTTCTTGCTAGCAGTTCGTTTAATCTCATATCATTTCCATTCTCTTTAGAAGTCTTGCCGCAAGTTCGACATCGTTGCGCTTCTCAAGCGTGCCGGACTTGAGGCGGAAATGACCGGCAGCCTTGATTTCTTGATCAGTAAATTTCTCAAGTTCTTCCTTGGAGCTAATTAGTATAGAGTCGTAATTGACTGGAGTAATGCCCAATTTATTAAAAGCCGTTCCAAACCCAATATCATCCATTACATGGAGCGGAATCAACTTACGCTCCTTAAAGAGACTCTCAGCGGCCCTCCGATTCATAATGGTGAATGATCCGGATACAAATTTCCCATCGTATCCGGTGTGAATTGGGCCTGCATAAAATGATGAATCACTCTTGCCATGCTTGCTAACAAATTCCACTATCGGATGAAGATTCAGAACAGAACTGGAATTAGTTATTATCAAGAATTCGGCTTGACTAGATTCTAAGTAATGTTTAAGAATGGCGATTTTCTTCCAACGTATCGTCGAAATCATCTCTGGAAACTCTACGAGGATTGAATTTGATTTTACGCCACTCTCCTTGGCAAAAGACTTTCTAAATTTAGGAACAGAATTTCTCCACGGAATCAGTGAAACCATAAGTGCGTAAGAAATAAAATAGGAAGCTTTACTTCCTCTTTCCCACCTTAAGTGCTCTATTTTTCTATTAACTGTAGAGTAGAACTTATTAAAGACACTATGGAAGTAAACAACCTCAAATTTCCTATAACTCTCTCTTTCCCAAAATTGCGACTGGCCATCGCGAACTATCGAAAGCCAGGGCTCATGATTAACATGCATAACCGCGACAAAGAAATTTGGCAAAGAGACTGTACTCATCAAATCAGCCCCCTTTCTCTTGCGATTTCAAGTAAGATCAAAATTTAATTCCATATTCAGGAGTATTACATTATTGGTTTCCACTTTAGTGATTTCCACGTCAAGCGGAAATCATTTATCTTATTTGCTGTGAATATTCGGGCAGTTTACCGGAGGATTGAAGATTTCTTAGAGTCGGAGCTAATTGATCCTTCCTTGAAATTATTTTTTTTTCGATTGGCCAGTTAATTGCGAAATCTATATCTAGTGGATTGATTTCATATTCTAGTTCAGGGTTATATTCAGAACTCAGATTATACGTGACGATTGAGTTTGGATTTAGGGCTTGAAAACCATGAGCAATGTTGCCTTGAATAAGAACACCGAGTTGATTAGATTCAGAAAGTTCAAGTTCAATTGACTCCAAGAACGTTGGTGAGTTGACCCTAATATCAACAACCACATCGAAAATTGATCCTGAAACACAAGTGATCCACTTCCACTGCCCATCTTGCTTCGTGCTGAAGTGCATTCCTCGCACCACACCTAACTTAGAAGTGGAAGAATTCGTCTGAGCGACAGAAAAAGTCTCTCCGGTAATTCTTTTACTTTCTGTTAACTTCGTGCATTCCCTAAAGGAGCCTCTTTCATCCTGAAACATTGGGGAATGAGTTATCCAAACGCCTTTGATGCCGGTTTTCTTAAAATCCAATTTAGAGCTCCTTTTTGACTTGCGCAAATATGGCGTTAATCTCAGATTTTAGAGCCTCTTCCCATGGGCGAAGGGGTGGCATGCCTGAGGAAATCCACTTTTTACTTTCGAGACTCGTATTCCTTGGCCTGTTCAATAAATGGCTATCTGGAGTTGGAATCGGGCATAACCTCTCTAGGTCTAGTCCCAATAATTTGAAGGATTCTTCCGCCAGTCCAAACCAGCTTGTTGATCCCGTATTGACTGCGTGGTAATTTCCGTTTGGAATTTCTTGCGATTCAATTTCAATAATTCGCCTCGCAAGGTCATTTGCATTTGTCGGATTTCCAAACTGATCATCAACTATTTCAATTCTCTTTTGGGTAAATAAGTACTTTGACAGTATAGTTTTTAGGAAATTTGTTCGATGCTTGCTGTATAGCCAAGCTGTTCTTAGAATAATATAATTCTGAATCTCAATTTCTCTAAGAAGATTTTCACCTAATGCTTTGGATCGCCCATATGCATTTACGGGGCAAAGGGCATCATCTTCGCTATAACTATCTCGAGAATCTCCAGAGAAAACATAATCTGTTGAAATATGAATTAGTTTAGAATCGCAGTTTTTAGCAGCGAGCCCAATATTCTGAACAGCCCAACCATTGACTTGACCGGCCTCGTCTTCTTGCAATTCTGCTTGCCGAACATTGGTCCATGCCGCGCAATTGATGATTGTATCGGGCTTATACTGAGTAATTAATTCAAAAGTTTTTTCAAATTCAATTAGGTTAATCTTTTGGGGCGCGAAAACCTCCAATGCAGACCTCTGGCTTGCAAGTTCTATCTGAATTGCTTGTCCGAGTTGCCCAGTTCCACCAAGAATCATCCATCTCTTTACTTGGGTCATACCGGATATATTAATGGAATAATGAGACCTGACATCTCAAAACTTACTAAGTGGTGATTCATTTTCGCGACACCGGAATCCAGTTAGGTGATATCAATTCTCTTGGGGTCGGAAGATTTGAGAACCACGGCTCAGGGTAATGGACTATTGAATTTTGATTTTTTGACAATAAAGCAGCCCACCAACTTAACGTCGAATTTGCAATCACATATCCATGACACATTCTCATAACCTCTAGTAACGTAACGGAATTGGATCCGACAGATTTAATCTCTTTCGCGATGCTTAGAAACTCAGAAGGTATGTATTCATTTAAATCGGGATTCTCATCCGAAAAAACCCATATCGAGCCATATGAACAGTTTCTCATTTGCGCACTGATCGCCTTGTGGTAATACGATGCTGGAAGAATCCCAAAGTTCGGTTCTTTACGGTAGTCGCCAAGTCGAATGTGTACTAACAATGGGCGCTCTTCCATCGCCAGGTTTCTGAATCGCTCCACTTCTTCGCAATCAGTGTCGCAAGATAGTGCTCTTAAAGCCGAGAGTACCTGTGGGTTTGAGGCGTAAAGATAAGATTGAAAATAGCCAATCGCGATGTAGTTTAAGTTTTTGGGAACCCAATTAACCCAACCAATGTTGTCTGCTACAAAAATTCGCACTGCTGATTTCCATTTTATGGAGCTTAGGAATGCAAGAACGAGGGTTGAAAGCTTTTGTTCTAAATTATTGGATTTTTTCGAGCTCAGGTGTAACCTAATGAGGAAACCAAAACCTCGATCTAGCAGAGTAGTGAATCTCCCTGGTTCTGAGATTTCAAGAACCGGTAAATCTTTGTAAATCGATACTTCCGGCAGTCCTTCTTTGCTTCGACGAGTATTTCTACTGAGATCTAGGATTTTGACCTCTGCGCCTAATACTGTACTTAAATATGTTGCGTATGAGACTTGAAAGAGTTGATTACCAAGTCCGCCCATGAGTAGCACCCTTACACGAAAATTTCTATTTGAAAGGTGCCTACTCCTGGCATACAGGAATTTAAAATTAGCCGTTGCGAATCGGCGTATTCCAACTCTTCGTCCAAAATTTAGAAGTGCCAGAAGACCTTCGAATCTTTGGCGGAAATTCCCATGTTTCATAATTGTTGAAACCTGTTTAATATAAAGCCCGTCACGGAGGCCCTCGAACTCTGAATTAATATCTGGGGCATCGTCGAGGCCTAGTTTGAGTACACCGAGTGTTTGTTCTGCGACTTTTGGTGACTTGGTAAGTTGCGACTTACCGCCTTGTATATATGTATAAAGATTTTGGTCACTCTCCGTGATTATTGGAGAAGTTCCCAGAAAGCGTTGTAGAAAATTCTGGTCCTCTGCGGAGGAAAAGGGGGGAAACTGAATTATGTTAATAACAACTTTCCTAAATATGAATCTCCAAAGGCCTGGATTTGAAAGTATCCTTTGGGTCAAACTCGAGATTGAATGCTTATTCATGTATGTCGGCTCAAGCCTAAACTGATTACCGTTTCTTATCGAGAAATTCCCAAGTACTGCATCACTTGAGGTCCTAATCAACTCATTCAAGGAGTTTTTCACACCTTCCATGTTTGGCATGTCGTCACTATCCCAAAAGGCAACGTGATTTCGTGAAGCTAAGGCCAACCCAACGTTTCTAGGGGTTCCTGGGTTTCCCCAATTTCCTGCCGTTACTACTAAACTTTCATTTTTGAACCCAGTAAGTTGAAGTTCAAGTTCTTCTCTAAGCACAAGTGGCTGGTTGTCTAGTACTAGAATGGTTTCCACACCAAAGTCGTGGCACCTTTTTACAATCTCTACTACATTGTCAAGATCATTTTCTAAGTTACCTATTGCAATTATTGCACTTAAATCTAGCTGTGAACTCTTTAGCATCATTACGATTGATTTTTCAAATTAAATTAAGCGATTTCATACGTTTTTGAAAATCGTGAATGGTGAGTGACAACCCTTCGTCAAGTTCAATCTTCGGGCTCCACTTCAGTATTTCCGTTGCAAGTGAAATATCAGGTTTTCTCTGCTTAGGGTCATCCATGGGTAGATTTTTGTGAATAATCTTCGATTTAGAACCGACCGCAGAAATCACTTTCTCCGCGAGTTCCATCATTGTGAACTCCTTAGGGTTACCTAAGTTGATTGGGCCAGTGGGAGGGGTTTGAAATTCTATAAACTTTATAAGCGCTTCAACTAAATCCGAAACAAAACAAAATGATCGAGTTTGTGAACCATCACCATAGACTGTCAAATCTTGATTTTGTAAAGCCTGGTATATGAAATTACTCACCACTCTTCCATCTTCTAGATTCATTGAAGGTCCGTATGTATTAAATATTCTTACCACTTGAATTTTTGTTCCATATTGGCGGTGATAATCGAAGAATAGGGTCTCCGCCAAACGTTTTCCCTCGTCATAGCAAGATCTGATTCCAATTGGATTGACATTGCCCCAATATGACTCTGTTTGAGGACTGATTGTAGGATCTCCATAGACCTCGCTTGTTGAAGCTTGCAAGATTGGAATGTTGAGTCTTTTTGCTAGTCCAAGCATGTTAATCGCGCCCATGACGCTTGTCTTGCTTGTTTGCACAGGATGGCGTTGATAGTGAACGGGGGACGCTGGACATGCCAGATTCATGATTGCATCCACCTCGACATATAGTGGCATGGTCACGTCATGCCTCATCAGTTCAAAATTCGGGTCACTCAATAAATCTCTTACATTCCCACGATTACCTGTATAGAAGTTGTCAACACCTAACACCTCATGACCCATACCAATGAGTCTCCGAGAAAGATGTGAACCCACAAACCCTGCTGAACCAGTTACTAGAATTCTCATCCGCTGCATCCTTTAAAAATAAAAGTTTAAGTCTTGCATAACTACTTTCTCATGGGCCAAATCATACTTCTTAGGTGGCGAATTATTGCCAAAATAGGCTTCAGCTTCGGTATGTGTAATATCCAACTCACAAAGGTCCTATTTCGAAGATTAGAGATTGCTAGCTTTACTAGAGATTTAAACTGGAATTCAACAATTTTATGCCCGAGGTCCGATAATTCTACAAGTAGTGTCAGTCTTTCCTGCCAATCCTCTCCGAGGAGTCGAAGGTCTTTAGAGTGGACGTGCAGGCTCCAAATCCTCGTTTGCGAATGTTTGCCTATGCAAAAAAGTTGTTGTTTGTTAAAGATATACTTATAGCTCGCCGGATTTACATAAGTTCCGCCACTTAATATCTCCGATGTATCGAATAGAATTTGTCGGCCGTAGTAGTTTCTTGGGTCAGATCCACCTAACCACATGCCGAACGCGGCGGGATCAAAAATTCCATTGAAGAACTCCTCGTCAGAGCTAAGTTCTGAAGCTAACTTCCCATTTAACTCGCCATTCCAGTGGAGTTCGGCATCAAGCTCAATTGAGAATGAAGGAAGTACATTGATTCGCTTTGGGTTTCTGACTCTTATTGAGTTAAGGAGAGTCATATCAGTTAGGCTGTTATCGTTATGTAGCAATTTCAACATTTCGTTAATGAACCAAGCAGTTTCATGAAAACTTGGCAAGACTAAGATGGAGGCAATATCTCGCGTATCGTCGACTCGTTGCCATGCTAATTTAGGTAAAGTATTAAAAGCTTCAAAGGGGAATTTTGGTAAAAGCAGTATGTCTGATTCAATATGAATGATTTTGGAACTTGGATTGAACGCGTGATATTTTTCTAGTGCAATAAATCTTTCAAGTGTGAGCTGCCAAAAACCCGATCTAAATTTAGTATCGTGCACAAGTCCTTCTAGAGTATTTTGTGTCTCTTGATCTCGGCAATATTGAAAAAAAGTAAGCCTAGGATTTTTGGGTGCTTGAGAATGTTCACGATCGCTCACCAAGACAAATTCAATATTAGGAAATCTAGAAAGCAAACTTCTAAGATTTTCCCAAAGATGGGTTGCAGGTGAATCACCTAGATGCACCAGGACCACCTTCAAGCGAGATAAAGCCAATTTTGGGTCTTTATTCGGCATCTACGTACTTCGCATCTTTGTACGTTACGCCATCAATATAAAGTGCGTTTTCGTATCCTAAGTCTCTGCGAGTCCAGGGACTTGGTAAACTCGTATCGCATAATCCATTTTTGATTCTAAAGTAACAAGCCCAC
>Ga0164295_10003173_pt1 | contig 13261 bp, 8 predicted proteins | sample GEODES006metaG_FD_111798 | JGI IMG/M metagenome (GOLD analysis project Ga0164295, IMG submission 111798) | Oligotrophic lake water microbial communities from Sparkling Lake, Wisconsin, USA - GEODES006 metaG | ecosystem: Environmental > Aquatic > Freshwater > Lake | place: USA: Sparkling Lake...
AAGCTCTCGTCGACGCGCCCGTCGCAGTCCTCGTCGGCGCCATTGCAGCGCTCGCTCGGCTCCGCGCCGCAGGTGAGGCAGCGGTTGAGCACGCCCTCGTCCGTGAGCCCATCGCAGTCGTCGTCTGCGTCGTTGCAGACCTCGGGCTCGCCGACGCTCGCGCCGACGCAGGAGCCCCACACGCGGTCCGCATCGCAGACCTGCTGCCCCGCGACGCAGGCGCCCGTGTTTCGTCCGCAGGCGCGCGTCTCGCCTTCGACACAGCATCCAGCGAGGCCGTCGTCGATGAGGCCGTCGCAGTCATTGTCGAGCTGGTCGCACATTTCAGCGGCCGGAGAGCCGGGCAGGGCGTCGCACTCCACGCCGCGGCGGTCCTCGGCGCAGGTGAAGCTGCCGCGTTGCGCGCACGCACCCACACCCGACGAACACGCGGCGCCGAGTGCGCGAAAGTCCTCATCTACGCGCCGGTCGCAGTCATTGTCGGTCGTATCGCAGTACTCCGTTGCGCCGGGGTAGATGGTGCGGCTGGTGTCGTCGCAATCTGCGTCGCACCGACGCACCCCGTCGCCGTCTGCGTCCGTCGGGTCGCCCCCGACGGGGCACGGATCACACCGGTCGCCCTCTCCGTCGGCGTCTGTGTCGAGCTGGTCGGCATTCCATACGAAGATGCAGTTGTCCACGGCGTCGGGCACGCGGTCGTCGTCTTGGTCGACGGCGAGTGCCCCATCGGGGACGAACGCCGCGTCGATGAGCGCGCCATCCGCCGGTTGCGCGTCGAGGTCGGCGGCGTCTGAGACCGCAAAATCGAGGTGGGGAGCGGCATCGCTCGGAACACCGAGGTCATCGATGGCCCGCACATCCGTCAGCGGGGTGGCGTCGAAGATCGCGTCGTTGCGTGCGTCGGCGCGTGGCGTGACGGCGTCTGCGGGGCGCCCGTCGGGGGGCGCGCGCGCGTCATCCACCTCGGCCAACGCATCCCCCGCCACCGCGTCTTTCAACGCGGAGGGGTCACGAAAGTTGGGCAGCTCGGAGACGCATGCGGTGGCGCCGAAGAGCGCAAGCGTCACGGCGGTGCGCGCCCGCACCTCAGCGCCCCGCCAAGCGCAGAACCTCGGCCAAGATCGTCTCGACGGGCCCGGGATCGCTCGCGTAGTCAATGTGCGTGTTGTCGAGCGCGAGCAAGGGTGTCGTTCGGTAGTGCTCGAAGTGGTGTCGGTAGGTGTCGGCGACCAGCGCGAGATACTCTGGGTCGAAGTCGCGCTCAAACGGGCGGCCGCGTCGCCGAATCCGCTCGAGCAGGACGTCGATCGGCGCGGACAGATAGATGAGCACGTCGGGTTGCAGGATCTGCTTCTCAAGCGAGGAGTAGACGCGCTCGTAGAGCGCGAGCTCGTCGTCGCGGAGCGTGATGCGCGCGAAGATACGGTCCTTGAGCAGGTGGTAGTCCGCGAGCGTATCGGGGGCAAAAAGGTCTGCCTGCTGGAGCTCTTCTTGCTGCTTGAAGCGGCTCATCAAGAAGAAGAGCTGCGTCTGGAAGGCGTAGCGTTCCCGGTCTTCGTAGAAGTTCGCGAGGAATGGGTTCTCCTCGACGACCTCCATGACCAAGCGCGCCTGCATGCGCTCGCGCAGCCGTTGAACGAGGGTCGACTTGCCGACCCCGATGGGGCCTTCGATCGCGATGTAGAGGGGGCGCTTCTCCATGGCGCCCGCATTGTTCACGATTCGGTGGCCGGACCCAAGTGCTTCAACGCAGTCGACACGGCATTCCGCACCACGCGGTGCGGGTCCGCTTGTCTGGCGCGGAGCGCAGGCAACGCAGCGGGGTCGCCGAGGCGACGCAGCGCCTCGGCGGCGGCGACCCGAACGGTCCAGTCCTCGTCTTGCAGCGCGCCCTCGAGCGTGGCGCGGTGGTGCAGCGCGCCGAGGTGTCCGAGCGCGAGCGCGGCGGCCTTGCGGACGGTCGCCTCAGGGTCGCGGAGCGCGCGCGTGAGGCCCGCGTCGATGCCGAGGCGGCCGAGGAGGTAGACCGCGCTCTCCCTCAGGCCTGCGTCCGGCGTGCGCGCCGCGTCGACCAAGACAGCGGACATCACCGCGCGGTCGAACTGCTCGAGGGCAGTGGCGATGGTCGCGCGGACCTCGGCGTCGCGTCCATGGACGGCGCCGAGCAGTGGCTTGATCGCCATGGGGTCGCGGAGCTGCCCGAGCGCGGCGGCGACACAGCGCTGCACACCAACGTGCGGGTCGTTCAGGGCTTTGCAGAGCCGGGGGACGGCGGTCGTGTCGCCCAGGCGCCCGAGGCCCATGGCACCCAGCTGTCGCACCCGCGGGTCGGCGTGGCGCAAGGCGTCGGCGAGTACTCGAAAACCCCGCGGGTCCGAGACCTCGACAAGCGCCCGCGTGACAGCGACCGCGACCTCGTCCGGGGTGTCCGGACCGAGCCACGCGTGCGCCAGAGCGTCCACCGCGCCGACCGCGCCGCGCTCGCCCAAGTCGCCGAGCGCGAACGCAGCCGCTGCGCGGACGTCGACCTCGGGGTCACGCTCCGCCAGCGTCGCCAGGGGCGCGAGCGCGCTGAGGACACCCAGGCGGCCGAGCGTGAACGCCGCGCCGATCCGGACCTCGGGGTCGGGGTCGCGCAGCGCGTGCTGCAACAAGGTGAGCGCCTCGGTGTCGGTCTGCCAGACGATCTGGGTCATCGCCTCTGCGGGCGCTCCGAGGGTGTCCTCGACGAAGGCATCGGCCGGCAGCGCGCGCGCCCGCGACTGGGCGATAGCGAGGAGCGCCGAGAACGCCTCGCCCCGGACGTCGTCGTCCGCGTCGCGCAGCAGGCTCACCAACGGACCGACGGCTCGCGCGTCACCGAGGGCACCGAGCGCTTCACACGCCGCGCCGCGCAGCGCAGCGGGTGTCGCTCGAAGCGCATGACACAGCGCACCGACCGCAGAGGCGTCCCCCAACTCGCCGAGGTGCTGCGCCGCATCCACCGCGACGGCGGAGTCGGGGTCCCGCAGCGCCCGCAGCCAAGCGTCGCGGCTCAAGAGTGCAAGCCGAAGCGCGCGAGCTTCTTATGCAGGCCCTCGCGCGTCACGCCCAAGGCCTCTGCCGCCCGCGTCTTGTTGTTGTGGTGCTCGCGCAGCGCGCGCTGAAGCAGCAGGCGCTCGACGGCGTCGAGCATGTCCTTGAGCGGACCTCGGGGCAGGTCCCCCGAGTCCGACACGGCAGAACGCCCCAGGAGCCTCGGGGAGAGGTCGTCGATCTGAATCAAGTCACCGTCGGTGCGCGTAATCAACGCACGCTGGACCTCGTTTTGGAGCTCGCGGACGTTCCCGGGCCAGTCATGTACGGCGAGGCGCTCGACCGCCTCGGGTACAAAGCCCGTCACGGCCCGTCCGAATTCGCGCGCGTAGCGGTCGAGGAAGTGGCGGGCGAGCAGGGGAATGTCTTCGCGCCGCTCGCGGAGCGCGGGCATGCGCACGGGGTAAACATGAAGCCTGTAGAAGAGGTCCTGACGAAAGCCCCCCTCGCGGACCATGCGCTCCAGGTCGCGGTGCGTGGCGCTCACAACGCGGACGTCGACCGTGCGAGGCTTCGTGGCGCCGACCGGCCAGATCTCACCCTCTTGCAGCACCCGCAAGAGCTTCGCTTGAATCGACAGGGGCGCCTCACCGACCTCGTCGAGGAAGAGCGTGCCGCCGTCCGCCAGCTCGAAGAGGCCCTTCTTGTCTCGGTCCGCGCCCGTGAAAGCGCCCTTAGCGTGACCAAAGAGCTCGCTCTCGAGCAGGTTCTCAGCCAGCGCGCTGCAGTTCTGGGCGACGAAGAGGCGCTCTCGACGGCTGCTCGTGTAGTGCAGCGCCCGCGCGACCAGCTCCTTGCCGGTGCCGGTCTCGCCCTGAATGAGCACGGGGACGCGCGTCTCACGGACCTTCTCGACGGCGCGCAGGACAGCCTCGACCCCGGCGCTCCGGCCGACGATCCCCGAGAAGGTCGCGTCTGCTTCGCGCTGCTTGAGGAAGCGGTTCTCGCCTTCGAGGCGCTGCTCGGCGTGCCGTAAGCGCGCGACAAGACGGGCGTTTTCGGCCGCGAGCGAGATGTGCTGCGCGGCGACCGTCAGCGCCTCGAGCTCTGCGGCCCCGAATAACCCCGCCGACTCGCGGTTGTCGACTTGGAGCACGCCGCGCACGTCGTCGCCCGTCCACAGGGGCACGCACAGCGTGCTCCGCAAGCCCGCCTGCACGATGGACCGCGTGCTCGAGAGCTCGGTGGCGGCGTTGGTCAGGAGCAGGCCTGCGCGCTCGTCGACCACGCGCCGCACGAGGGTCCGGCTGACGGCGTTCTCACACGGCCCTCCGCTGCGTTGGCGAGAGAACGCGACGGGGAACGTGCCGCCCGCTTCGCGAAGCGCGACGCCCATGTGCGTTGCGCGCGGTAACAGCTCAAAGACCAGCGCCGATGCGGCCTCAAGCACCGCGTCGAGGTCACTCGCTCGCGCCAAGGTGCGGGCGTGTCGAAAGAGCGCAGCGAGCCGCGTCGTATCCGCCGCAACGCGCTGGGTGACGGCCTCGACGTCAGCGATGGCGCGCCGAGCGACGACCTGTCCGGGCGCGTCGTCCGCGAGTTCGGGTACGGCGACGACACGCAGGACGACCGTTTGGGCGGGATCGCCGAGCTCAAGGGTGTCGCCCGCCGCAAGGGCGACCTCGGAGAGGGCCACGCTCAGCGGAGTGCGATGCCCGTCTCGGTCATGCATCGAGCCGTTCGTGCTGCCGCGGTCCACATAGACGACGCCGCCATCCCGCGCCTCGAAGCGCCCGTGGGCGCCGCTCAGGTGTGCGTCGGGCAGGCAAAGCGCCGACTCCGGCGAGCGACCCACAGCGCTCGGCAGCGGGAGAGCAACGCGGTCACCGGCGCGCGCACCCGAGAGGACCTCGATGACCAGCGTCCCCTCGGCGCTCATCGCTTTACTTGTTCTCGAGGCGCGCCATCAGCAGGTCCATCGTGTAGACGGCGCCGTCGAGGCGGCGGTCCTTCTCCGCCTTCGCCGCAACGATGTCCCGCGTGGCCTGCACGACCGGGACTGCCGTCTTGCCCCCCAGCCGCCCGATGCCGAAGACGGCGATGTTCGCGAGCACCAGATCATCGCTCTGGAGCACACCGGCCAAGCCCTGCAGGGCCGCGTCTCGGTTCGTCTTCTCGTTCGCGAGCTGGTAGCCCGCCTTGTTGCGGACAGACTCGCCCTCCTTGAGCTTGCCTACCCAGCAGGTCGCGTCCACGCCGCACGCCTTGAGCGCCTCGACCTTGGCCTGCGCTTCAGCGTGGCTCTTTGACCACTCCTTGTAGCCCTTGTCGATGTTCTGGCGCAGGACCGCCTTCTCCTGCGGGTCGGCCGCTGCCGCGCGCTTCTTCTCTGCGGCGTCGATCCACTTCGCGATCGTCGCCTGAATCGTCGCAAGCTGCTTGTCGAGCGCGGCGACCGCCTTGGGGTCGCTGCCATCCACCAGATTGGCGGTGTTCAGCGCGATCTGCACATGCAGGCCGTTGCTCACGGGGTCCTCGGCGTCCGGCATCTTGGCGAGCGCCTTCAGCAAGCCGGGTACGGCCTTCTGCGAGCCCAAGAACGCGAGCTGCTGCACAGCCGCGAGCTTGTGCTCGAGCACGAGCTCCTTGTCCTCAAGGATACCGAGCAGCGCGTCCACCGCGCGCTCGTCGCCGATGCTCGCGAGCGCGCTGGCGATCGAGATGATCTTCTGGACACCACTCATCACGAACGCCTGCTGCTTGCGCGGGTCGTTGATGTACGAGGGCATCTCGTCGAACTGCTTGAGCGCGGCCAAGAGCGGCTCGACCGACGACGGGTCGGGCATGTCACCTAGAGCCTCGGCGACCTTGGCCTCGATGAGGCCACCCTTGTCATATTGCAGCTTGCGCGCGCGCTCCTCGACCGTGCGATTCTTGCGCTCGAGTGTCTCGACCAGCGCGGGCACGGCCTTCGGGCCGACGCGCGTCAGCGCCAAACGGCAGCGCGCGACCTCGTTGCGGCGCAGGTGGTCATCGAGCCACATGCATGCGATCAGCCCGGGGATGGCCTTCTCCGCCTTGAGCTTGCCGAGCGCCTCGGCGGCGTGCCCGTTGAACACGATCGGGTCGCGCTCAGGGTCACCCTCGAGAATCGGGACGAGCGCGTCGACGAAGCGGGGCTCGGGGAACTTTGCGAGCATCTCGAGCGCCGCGTTTCGCGACTCTTTGGGGGCCTTCAGGTTCGACGCGATCGCCAAGTACTGGTCGGCGTACTCCTTCGCCTCCCACTTGAGCAGCGCCTTACCCGCGGGCTCTGCGAGCTGGGCGTCCGTGCCCTGAATCGCCTCGAGCATGACCGATTTGGCCGCGGGGTCGTCGATTTTCACGAGCGCAGCGATGATGTGGCTGCGGTCAAGACCCGACTTCCAGGCGTTCTTGAGCGGTTCGACGGCGACCTTCGTCTTCATCTCTCCGAGCTTCTGGATGGCGGCCATCCGCTCGCCCCCCTCGAGCTTCCCGATCCAGGTCTCGGGCGCATTGGGGTCGGGCGCGGCGCATCCGGCCACGGACGCGCCGAAAACAAGAGACAGAGCGACGGGGCGGAGCCATGCGCGCATCGGAAAACCCTTTCGACAAGCGGAGTTAGAACAAACGGGTCGGCAAGATACACCACTAGATCGGGCCTTTCAAGGCGAGTACAGTCCGCGCGTGGACGGCCTTCAGAACCACGGACCGCGCGCCCCGCGCTCCTTCGCGGCAGCGATCGCGCTCACGCTCGCGATGCCTGGACTCGGCCACGTCTATTGCGGTGAGCTCCTGCTAGGCCTGCGCCTGTGGATGGGGGCGTTTCTCGTTCTCTCAGTCTCAGCCGCCGCATGGGTCTACTGGCTGTTCGTGCCGTGGCTCCCGCTCGCGCTCCTTGGGACCGTCTACGCTCTGTATCTCGGCTGGCTGTTCGTCGATCTCGCCGAACGCATCGAACGCCTCGGCCCCGCCTATGTCCCCGGTCCGATGAACCATGTCCCCGTCTACCTCATGCTCTTCTGCGGCCTGTGGGCTGGCCCTTTTCTGCTCGGACAGTCGGTGGTGCGCGCGGCGCGCGTCGCCGCGGTCGAGATCGACGACGAGGCGATGTTCCCCAAGCTGCTTGAGGGCGACATCGTACTGGTCGACCGGCTGGCTTTCAGCCGAACCCCCCCCGTCGAGGGTGATCTCGTCGTTGTGCAGCGTCCCGAGGAGCGGCCGCGCATCGCGCGGGTCGTGGCCACTGCCGGCCGCTCCGTGCAGCTCCGCGAGGGCCACCCGGTCGTGGATGGTGAGCCCCTCGCATGGGAGCCGCTCGAGGCGCTGCGTGTCCCGAACTTCGGTGAGGGGCCGCTCGCGCTCACGCTGGCCTCGCTGACCGGCTATCTCGAACGCGCGCTGGAGGGGGGGAGCTACGTCGTGACTTATTCGGGGCGAGCGCCGCGTGGTCCCGAGCCTGCGCTGGTCGCAACAGGCCACATCTTTGTGATGAGCGACAATCGCGGCGCGGCGGATGACAGCGCGCTGTTCGCGCAGCTCCCGCTTGAGGTCGTGTTGGGGCGCCCTCGCTATGTTTGGGCCAGCGTCTCCACCGATGGCGAGTCCCGCGGCAGCCGCGTTGGGGTCGAGGTTGAGTAAGGGGTCAGGCGGCGCGCGGGCCCGCGGTTGACTTTCCGCGCCGCTGGCGTCTGTAATCCGGGCCATGGTGGAGAAACCCGCGCGCATCCTCGTCGTCGATGACAACGAGGACGACCACGTCCACCTTCGGCGCCTGCTGCGGTCTGAATTTCAAGTGGTGGCCGCCTACAGTGCTGCCGAAGCGCTGGAGCGGGCGCGGAGCGAGGCCTTCGACGCGCTCATCACCGACCAAAAGATGCCGCGGACCTCGGGGGATGAGCTCATCGCAGCCATCAAGGCGGACGAGCGCACGCAGCGCTTGCCCTGTATCTTGCTGTCGGGCCGGACCTCTGCCGAACAGCTCGTCAACATCCTGCGCGGCGGCAAGGTCTTTCGGTACCTCGACAAGAACGAGACGATGCTCACGCCGGACGGCCAGGCGGAATTCCTGCAGACGCTGCGGCACGCCACGAGCCAGAGCCGACTGGAGCGCGAGCGCGCGAGCCTGACGGAGCGTCTTCGGTTACAGGTCGAGGCCCTGAGCGCGCAGCACAAGCTGCTGAGAACGCTCGTCGAACTCCGCGACCCATCCCGCATCCTGTCGACCGTGCTCGACAGCGTCGCGCAGCACCTGCGGGCGAGCGCGGTCGTGGGCGTCATCGACCTCTTGCCCGAGCAGGGGGCGTTTGCTCACGTCGCGGTTCGGCCGGACCAGGATGACCCGCCCGGCGAAGACGACGCCCGGCTCGCGGTCGCGTCGGCGTTGTCGCGTCTCCAGCAACTCTCGGGCCGCTCGCCCGGCACGTCGCTCAAGCGCACGCAGACCCCGCGCAGCCTCCCGAGCGGCGAGCGGCACGGTGTGCCGGCGGAGTCACCCTACTTGCCGGTCTTCGTCGATCGAGACCTGCGCGGGGTGCTCGTCGTGGTGCGCGCGTCCGCCCTCGAGCGTGAGGACGAGCAGCTCTTCACGGTCTGGCGTGACCAACTCCAAGATGCCCTGACGCGCGCGGTGCGGCAGCGGCTCGATGAGCAGCGTCGGCTGGAGCTCATGGTCGAGGCCATGGACCAGGGCGTCGTGATGACGGACGAGCGGGGCACTCTCACGGTGTTGAATCCCGCCGCGCGTCGTCTTCTCGCCATCGAGGAAACCGAGCGACCCGACTTCGCTGGCGTGTTGCAAACGCTCGGCTTGTCGAGCCTCGAATTGCTCCGCAACTTTGGGCCGGGGAGCGAACGCGGCACGGTGCGCGAGGTCCGAGCCGGTGAGTCTCACTGGCGCGTCTGGTGCTCGCCTGTGAACTCGCACGCCGGCGCGTTCGTCGGGTGGCTGCTGCTCGTCACGGACGTCACGGAACAGAAGGTCGCGGAGTCTCGCCGCGAGGAGTTCGTGCACATCATCGGCCACGAGCTCCGCAGTCCGCTGACCAGCATCGGCGGCGTCCTCGACTTGCTCGGCAAGCGTGTCCTGGGGGAGTTGAGCGACCGGCAGCGCGAGTACGTCGACATGGCGCGCGACTCTTGCGCCCGCATCAACACGAACCTGAACGACCTGCTCGACCTCGCCAAGTTCGAGAAAGGTCGGATGCCCCTCGCGCTGACCGCGATGAACCTTGAGCGCGTCGTCATCGACAACGCGCGCAAGTTCCAAGCGCTCGCCATCGAGCGGGGCGTCACGCTTGAGATCGACGCGCCGATTCAAGGCCTTGTGTGCGAGGGCGACCCGCACCGTATGGCGCAGGTGCTCAACAATCTGCTGTCGAACGCCTTCAAGTTCACACCGCAGGGGGGCCGCATCTCGGTCGCTGTGCACAGCCCGATGTCTGTGCCGGATACCTACCTCGTCGCCGTTCGCAATACGGGCGAAGAGATCCCCGAGGCAGACCTTGAGCGCATCTTCGACAAGTTCGAGCAGGTGGTGAAGGCCGACCGCCGCACGGTTTCGGGTACTGGCCTTGGCCTGCCGATCTGCCGAAGCATCGTCGAGGAACACGGTGGCCGGATTTGGGCAGAGAGCTCGCGCGCCGACGGGACCGCGTTCCTGTTCTCCGTGCCCGCGAATGTGCCCACGGGCGCCGCGTCCCCCTCGGCCGGGGTCGAGGAGAAGCGACACGCGGCCCAGCGGGGCGAGGCGCTGCCGGTGCTCGTCGTCTCCCAGGACGCAGTTGAGGGGGCCGCGCTCAAGGCTCTGCTGCTCAGAGAAGGGTGGGCGGTCAGCCACGTCCGGCCGCAGCGCGGCGCTATCGCAAAGCGGCTCGTCGGCGCGCACGCCACGCTCGTCGTTTGGCTCGAGACGGACGGCGCGCCCGACCGCGATCTGGTCGCCGAGGTCGCCGCGACGCCCGAGGCGGTCATTGTCGCGCTCGTGCCGCCGGGCACGTCCGTCGACGCGCTCGTCGACGTCACGGTCGAGACACCGACCGACGGCTCCACGCTCGGCGGGCTGCTCGACCTGCTCTCCCTGCGCGCTCGTCAGCGGCGTCGGCGCCGTGTGCTGGTCTGCGATGCCGACCCCGTTCGCTCCGCCTTGCTGGCGCAGTGGCTCGATGAGGCGGGGTACTTGGCCTACGTCTCGGCGACCTCCGAGGATGCCCGGCGCCGCCTCGAGGTGCTCGTGCCTGACTTGTGCGTCGTCGACGCGACCTTCCCGCGCTTCGCTGCGGCGCCCAGCGAGATCGACGCCGGCGCGCCGAGCGGCAGCACGGACGCGGCGGTCCTGACGCTCGACGATCTGGCGGAGGTTGAGGCGGAGACGTCCCTCGGCGGCTCGCTGGGCGGCTCAATGGGCGGCGCGTCCACAACACGCCGCGCGCCGCGCCCCACGAGCAGCCGCGAACTCCTGCTGCTCGTGCGCGCCTGCTTGCGACGCCTCGATCCACAGTCGCCTGACCTGCTGCTGCTGCCCGGCCCGCGCGAGGTTGAGCGCGAGGTGCAGGCGCGCCTGCGAGAGGGCGTCCCGTTCGCCTTCTGCGCGGTGGACGTCGAGGGGCTGCGCGAGAACGTCGAGCGACGTGGGTTCATCTGGGGGCACCGCGTCCTGAGCCAGACTGCGGAGCTCCTGCGGCGGATGGTCCGTGAACGCGGGGGCGAGGGGGCCTACCTCGGTCACCAGCGAGATGACGACTTCGTTCTGCTCGTCGCGCCTGAGCGGGCCGAGGCGGTCGCGCGGGACATCGCGCGGGCGTTTGCGCGGCTCCTGCCGGTGATTCAGGGCGAAGCGAGTGCAGAGCCGCTGCGACTCAAGACGACCGTGGTCGTGGACCCTGGCGGCCGCTTCGATCGCTACACCACGCTGCAGGGCAAGGTGGATGCTTCGCGGCGCCGAGACACCGGCGACCTGGTCATCGTTGATTCCCCTTGAACCGCTGATCGAACTGTGGTCTGCACATGTAAGACATCGTGTGCAGATCTGGTTCAGTGCGGGGGCGTGTGATGGAACGTCGGGGAAGTGAGCGTGTGTGTGTTCGACTCCCAGTCGAGGCGGAGCGCGACGGGCGCCGCGTGTGGGTGGACTTGGAGACGGTCGATCTGAGCGCGGGCGGACTCTCTGTCGAGGCGCCGGGCGACGCTGGACTCGGGGGCCGCTTCGAGTGGCTGTCGCTGTCGCTGCCGGATGGCGGTCCAGTCAAGATATTGGCGGAACGCGCCGAGAGCGCTGCGGACGCTGCGCGCGCGGCCTATCGCATCAAGTACATCTACCCGCGCGACCGTCGGCGATACGAGTCGTTCGTCTCAGCGCAGCTCGGACGAGCCTGAGCGCGGCAACATTGCCCGTATGCGTCCGTGGCGGTAGTGTGCGGAGTCTATGACGGTTGACTTGGAGTGCACGCTCTCGCGGCTGGGCAGCGCGGGCGTCGCGTGGTGTTGGGCGGGGGCTGCGGCGCGCGCTCGGTTGGGTGAGCGGTCCGTTCGTTCACGCCCAGAGGTTTTGGCGCACGCGGGGGTCGAGGCCCTGAGCGCCTTGCTCCCCGAGGCCACGCGGCGGTCCGACTCCAGCCTTTGGCTCGATGCGGTCGTGGTGCGCGCTGTGCCTGAGGGGCTGGAGCGTGGATTGCGCGCGCGCGGCGTACGAGTCGATGCCGTGGGCGTCGACCCCGAGGGTCGAGTGCTCGATCCCCTCGGCGGGGTGGCTGCGCTCGCCGCGGGCGACCTCGCCTATATGCTGAGCGGCGACGAGGCGAGCGACGCGGCAATCGGCCTCCGTATTCTCGCGGTCGCCAGCGAGCTCGCGACCGCACCGAGCCCTGCGTTGATCTCGGCGATCGCGGACACCGCGGGGCTCTCGCTGCGCGTCAAGCCGCCGTTGGTGTTTGACCTGCTCGACCGTTTGCTCTTGGGCCGTCGGCCGGCGGAGGCTCTCGACTTGGTCGAGCGGACCCGGCTGCTCGGGCTCATCCTGCCCGAGGTCGCGTCGCTGGTCGACCTGCACAGGTCGAGCCGCTATCCGCACAAAGACGTCTGGGAGCACACCCGCATCGTGGTGCGTCAAGCGATTCCCCGCGCGGATATTCGCTGGGGCGCCCTGCTGCACGACATCGGCAAGCCCTGGACACGGACGTTTGAGGCGCCGCGGACAGTGCACTTTCTGCAGCACGATGAGCTCGGGGCGAACATGCTCCCGGGGGTCGCCGCTCGCCTTGAGTTTCCGCCCGCGCTGACGGCGCAGGTGCAGCGGCTGGTGCTGTTTCACTTGCGCGCCAACCTCTACTTGCCGACGTGGACCGACGCCGCGATCCGCCGATTCGCAGCGGAAATCGGCGACACGTTGGAGGCCTTGTTGCACCTGTCGCGCGCGGACGTGACGAGCAAGCGCGTCGGCCGGCGACGGGAGGCCATCGCGAACCTTCACCATCTCCGGACGCGCGTCACCGAGATCGAGCAGGCGGATGCAGCGCGCGCGCCCTGTGTCCCGAAGGGGCTGGGCGCCGAGATTATTCGGCGCTTGGGGATCCCCGCGGGTCCCGAGATCGGGATCCTCCGGCGCGCGTGCGAGGACGCAGTCCGACGCGGTGAACTGCCGAATGACGCCGAGGTCGACGTCTACATCGAGTTTCTGCGTCAGCGCGCCGCCTAACGCGAGGCGGCGCTCAGTCGACGCAGCGCAGGTCGTCTCCGCAGTTCGCCGCGCTCGGGCAGCACAGCTGAGGGCTTGAGACGCCGTCTCGCCCTGCGGGACCGTCGTCAGCGCCGCAGCGGCTGATCGTCGGCGCGGCACCGAGCCCGCTGCCGCCCGAGGTCAGGTCACTCTCCGCGTCGACGCGGGGCGCGGGCGCACCGCCCACGCGGAGCAACGCCGCGCTGAGGCCGCCATTGCCGCCCGGCCCCGTGCCACCGCAGCCGCCAGAACCGCCGCGACCGCCGGGGCCGCCCGGTTGGTCGGCGCCGGGATCGTCGCCCGCGAGGCCGCCGTCGAGGCCGCGCGCCCCTCGCGAGCCCGTAGTGCCGGCCATCCCTGCGCCGCCCGAGCCGCTGGTCAGCGTCGAGCGAATCAGCTCGACACGGCACTCGCCGACGACCAGCGCGGCGATACTCGCGCCGCCTGAGCCGCCTGCGAGGCCGGGGAGGCCGCCGCAGCCGCCGGCCCCGCCGCCGCCGCCGCCGGGGCCAG
>Ga0164295_10003174_pt1 | contig 13253 bp, 11 predicted proteins | sample GEODES006metaG_FD_111798 | JGI IMG/M metagenome (GOLD analysis project Ga0164295, IMG submission 111798) | Oligotrophic lake water microbial communities from Sparkling Lake, Wisconsin, USA - GEODES006 metaG | ecosystem: Environmental > Aquatic > Freshwater > Lake | place: USA: Sparkling Lake...
AGCCATTATACAACCCATTAATGGAGACAGTACAGGAATAGTAGTAGTAAACCCAATTCCAACCGTAAAATCCGATACTGTTTGCTTCAATTCTGAAGTTCTGCCATTGTTTACCACCTATTGCTCTTCAGCGGGTTGCCACAACACGATCTCAAGACCAAAAGATGTAGTACTTACTTCATATGCTTCAATTATGAATGGAATTAGGCCTGGGCTTCCAAACAGCAGCAAATACTACAAAGAAATCGGAAACGGAATGCCACCTCCAAGCAGTCCCCAATTGACAACCGCGCAAGTAGCGCAAATCAACAAATGGATCAACCAAGGTGCCAAAAATACAAATTGCGTTAACTCCTGCGATACAACAAAATTCACCTACGCTAGTCCAATACAAGCACTTATAACCAACAACTGCAGTGGATGTCATGGTGTTAAACCTGGATCAGGCAATGTATATCTGGGTGATTATGCCAGTGCAAAAGCATTCATCTCAGCTAACAAGGTTAGGTTTTTAAACGCAATCAACCACTCAGCATCATTGGTGCCTTCAAAGAGAATGCCACCATCAAATAAAATGGTGGATTGCCAAATAGTACAGTTTACAAAATGGATTAATAACGGATACCCTCAATAAAATGAAAAAAAATACATTATTTATTTTCAGTATAGTTTCAATAGTTTACCTAAGCTCTTGCTATTACGACAAGGCTGATATGATTTATACGCAAAATTTAGCGTGCGATACAACAGCAGTAAAATACACCACAATTGTTGCACCCATACTAACAAAAAACTGTAATTATTGTCATGGTGGAACCGCCGCAAGCGGTGCTGGGATTGTATTAGACAATTATGCATCAGCAAAAGTATATGTAACAAATGGCAGATTGCTTAACTCAATACTTCATAACGGAAAAGCCTCTGCAATGCCTAAAGGCGGTGCAAAACTTGATGCTTGCTCTATCAACAAAATAACCAATTGGATTAATAAAGGCGCAATAAACAACTAACAAATATGAACAAATCAATTTTAAAACTAGCTTTCGTTTTAGCATTAGGTATTTTCTCTTTTTCAGCAAATGCACAAAAAGTGTATTCCACCAAGACTGGTCAAATCTTTTTTAATGCAACAGGTGGTATTGAAAAAATTGCTGCAGTAAATAACCAAACTGACTCAAAATTTGTTGAGCAAACAGGTCAGATGATATTTGCTGTTTTGGTGAAGGGCTTCAAATTTGAAAACCAATTGATGGAAGACCATTTCAATGAAAACTACATGGAGTCGTCTAAATTTCCAAAAGCCGACTTCAAAGGTTTTATCACAAATATCAAAGAAATCAATTTTGCAAAAGACGGAACATACCCTGTAACTGTAGATGGCAGCCTAACAATACATGGTGTTTCAAATAAAGTTTCAACAACAGGAACCATGAAAATTGAAAAGGGCGTACCACAAATCGAAGGCGCTTTCAAAATTAAAATCAAAGATTACGGAATAACAGGAATGTACATCGGTGATAAAATCGCAGCAGATGCTGCCATTACCATCAATTGCAAATACTAAATGATGATATCAAACAAAAAAATACTTCCAATAGCATTCATTGTTACATGTTGCATGCTTTCATTTGCACAAGCACAAAACGTGGATCTATTTGCAGAAAAAGATGAACCCATTAGAGACATTGTTACTTCCACATTCAAAACCACACGAATTGTAAACGGTCATTCTATTGAGAATGTTGGAAAAGGCATACTGGATTTTAAGATACTGCATAGGTTCGGACAATTAAGCGATGGAGCATATAGCTTATTTGGCTTAGACCAGGCTTCAATGAGGCTTGGACTAGATTATGGGATTTCAAAAACACTGATGGTTGGTGTAGGTAGAAGTACCTTTGAAAAACAGTATGATGGATTCATGAAGCTCAGGCTTTTGTCGCAATCAACCGGTGGAATAAATTTTCCATTTGCCTTGAGTTATGCCGGCACCATGATTTACAAATCCCTCAAAAACACATCCACCACCATCAAACCTTATGAAACTGATAGGTTCACCTACGCTCATCAATTGATTTTTGCAAGAAAATTTGGTGACTACTTTTCATTACAGTTAACACCAACGTTATTTCATTATAACCTTGTATCCACCTCAAATATGCCGAATGACTTTATCTCAGTTGGAATTGGCATGAGGGAAAGAATCAGCAAAAGGGTGAATTTCACACAAGAATACTATTACAGGGTCAATAAACTTGAGGGATATTACAATTCATTTTCTGTTGGATTCGATATTGAAACTGGGGGCCATGTATTCCAACTCCATGTAACCAATTCCACGGGCATGACGGAACGCACCTTCATCAATGAAACTACAGGAGAGTGGGGAAAAGGAAATATCCGCTTTGGCTTTAACGTATCAAGGGTTTTCACTGTAAGAAAACCCAAAGAGTTCAGAAAATAAAACATTATGAAAAAAATTATTCTTTCAGCATTAATCATCATCTTATTTGGCGCAGCAGCAGGATATTACTATGTTTTTGTTTACTCAAAAAACAAAAAGTTTGACATGGAAAATGCTGAATCCATTGCTATTGACGCAACTGCATTGGTAAAATCATACCAAGACAATGAAGCGAATGCAAATAAACTTTACTTGGACAAAGTTTTACTGATTAAAGGTGCTGTTGGAAGCATCTCCAAAACCCAAGCTGGTGAAAATACAATCACATTGGGCTCGGAAGATCCTTTCTCAAGCGTATTAGCCACCTTGGATTCTACCGAGACAAAAGCTACTAAAATTGGAGACAGTTTATTGATAAAAGGATTTTGCAAAGGTTTTTTAAGCGATGTTGTTATTACAAATGCAATCATAAAATAGCCCTAAAACGCCTTTACGCTTAAGGTATAATTCCCTTTTCAACGCAGCGACTTGATTTTTATCATTTTATTGCGTTGAAAAGGGTTTTTCTTTTCAGTAAATTTGTATTAAAAATTAATTTAACATAGTTTTACATCATCCATACTTATGATAATCCTACTCTTTATCATTTCTAACAGGTTTAGGAAGAAGAGATTCTCAATTTATTAACGGATTAATCTTTATCATGAAACATTTAGTGTTAGCAGCAAGCATGATTTGCATGTCACTTTTTTCTTTTTCACAAGATGGAGAAAAATGTAAAGAGTACCCAAGGTTAAAGAAAGAAACATCAAAAATTTCTCGCGACAAAGCAGACCAAGAGTTCAAAAAGAACCTGGAAATGGATATTGATGATGAACTTCGGACAGAAAAGTCAGAACAAGACCAAATTGGTTATACACATGACAAATTCCAGCAATACTATAAGAAAGTAAAAGTAGAAGGAGCTGTTTACTCAGCCCACTCTAAAAACAACATGATTGAAAGCTATTCAGGAGAATACAAAGGCATAAAAAACTTTGATGTAAAACCTACAATCTCAGCATCCCAAGGTCTTTCAGCTGCCATGAACCATGTTGATGCTGTTACCTACGCATGGGACAATACCGTAAAAAATAGCTACCCTGATTATAAAAAACCAATAGGAGAGCTTGTAATTATTGGAGGAGCATCAGACGATGACATTCCACTTACCCTCGCTTGGAAGTATGATATTTATGCAGCTGAACCTCTTTATAGGGCTGAAGTTTATATTGATGCAAAAACAGGTGCTTTTATTAAAGAGAATTTTCTAATCCACAACATCAATGCACCTTCATCAGGCAGCACCTTGTTCAATGGAGTTAAAAATTTTACAGCTGATCTTTCTGGCACAACATATCGTTTGCGTCAAACCACCAGCGGCCTTGGGGTTGAAACTTATAGCCTTGGAAGAGGTACAAATTATGCAGCTGCAACTGATGTAACTTCAGTAAACAATACAACATGGACGGACGCTACTGCGGTTCAAGCACATTGGGGAGCGGAACAAACCCATGGGTTCTTTCTAAACAAATTGGGCAGAAACTCATTTAACAACGCAGGGGCTATCATCAAATCTTATGTGCACTACTCAACAAATTACGTAAACGCTTTTTGGGATGGAACCAGAATGACTTATGGAGATGGTAATGGTACAACTTATGCCCCGTTGGTTTCCTTAGATATTTGCGGCCACGAAATCGCGCATGGTGTAACTACGTTCTCATCAAATCTTATCTACAGCAATGAGTCTGGTGCGCTGAATGAATCCTTTTCTGACATTTTTGGTGAATGTGTAGAGAATTATGCCAAAGGCTCAAACGATTGGTTGATGAGCTGTGATATTGGTTTGAATGGTTGCGGTGCTTTCAGAAGCATGTCAAATCCAAACTTATTTTCACATCCAGATACCTACCAAGGAACACACTGGTATGTTGGAATAGCCGATAATGGTGGTGTTCACCTTAACTCTGGTGTTCAAAACAAATGGTTCTATATACTTACAACAGGGGAAACAGGTGTTAATGACAAAGCATATAGCTATTCAGTTACAGGAATTGGTTTAGACAAAGCAGCTAAAATAGCGTACAGAAACCTTACTGTATATTTAACAGCCACTTCCAATTTTGCAGCCGCAAGAGCTGGTGCTATACAATCAGCCATCGATCTATATGGTGCAGGATCTCCTGAAGTAATCGCCACAACTGAAGCATGGAATGCTGTTGGTGTTTTTGCCCCAGCTCCAGACGCACAGGCCCCTACCGCAGCAACACTTTCGTCTACATCAAAAACACAAACAACGATAGCTTTAAGTTGGACTGCATCTACAGACAATGTGGCCGTAATAGGGTATGATGTATTTGTAAACGGTGTAAAAAACAATGCAACCAACCTTACGGCAAGAACTTACACTGTATCAGGATTAACAGCAAGCACAGTTTATTCTATATATGTTCTATCTAAAGATGCAGCTGGAAATACAAGAAACTCCAACGTACTTTCGATTACAACATCTGGACCAGTAACTGAAACTTTGGTAACCAGTTATTATTTCCCAACTAGCTTGGAAGGCTGGGTATCGTCTAATGCAACCAATTCTCTTTGGACAAACAGCACATTATTTGCTTATGAAGGAAACGGAAGCGTATTGGTTCAAAATAGAAACACCACTGCAACTTCACCTACAGTAAGTTTGGCAGGTTATAGTCAGGTTGAAGTAATGTTCTATTTCAATGCAATTGGCATGGAAACTGGTAAAACATTCGACCTTAGGTACAGCAGCAACAATGGAACCACATGGACCACCGTAGGTACATTCACTTCCGCAACTGTTGGAAATACTACTTCATCATTTGTAACAGACAGGGGATTCTATGCTGCTAAAGTAACCATGAATTCAACTGCTTTCAACGCAACAGCAAGGTTCAGGATTCAAAATAATGGTGCTAATAACACAGACAGAATCTACTTTGACGCTGTTACTATCAAAGGGCGTACCAATACCACTGCAACTGGTAATGTAGTTTCTTTGGCCACAGCAACAAAGACGGCCTTACTTCGTGAGGTTATCTCTGGATCAGTAAACAATACCAACAATGATGTAACTGAAATTACAGGAATCACGGTATTCCCTAATCCGGTTAAGAACAACCTCAATATAAATTCTAAAGATCAAATCAAATCCATCAGAATCTTATCGATGAGTGGGGTTATCCTCAAAACAATTTCGATGAAATCTGGAAGTCAGTCAGTTGACCTTTCAAAATTGAGCAAAGGAATTTACATTGCAGAAATAATTACCACAAACGGATCAACTAAAAAGAAAATAATAAAACAATAGAAATAGATACCAAAACTACCATGCTAAAGAGGCTGTCTCCATAATAAGAGACAGTCTTTTTTTTGCATGTCCGGGAAGGGGAGATCCCTCGCTTAGCTTATAATGAGGTATTTGTAATTTATTGAAAGTCAAAATGTTAAGAATGTAGATTTTTTCCCTTCAAAGACTCCCCTCCTGTCCAGGAGGGGTGCCGAGACAGATGAGCGAAGCGAATCTGGCTTGGCGGGGTGGTAGAATTAAATTAAGGAAATCCACCACCCCGGACTCTGTCTCGTCACCTTCGGCGCCTCGCCAGAGTCCACCCCTCCTGTCCAGGAGGGGAGTCTTGTGCTTATTGCTTCAACAGGACATTTGTTTCTATTCACAAAAACGTCATAACCCCTTTTTTAAGTCTCCCTATATCACATTCGGTACGACAGGCGATCATGCTCTCTAGCTTAAATGAATGCGCTTCCTAAACAGTCAAAGAGAATTTTTCATTTTTCATTCTCCATTTTTCATGATTCTCGTCTCAACCCAATGAATCGCATTCGCAGTTCTCATTGAATCTATACCTGAAACTTCAAACCAAGGGGTCTCTTGGTTGATTAGAATGTCTTTATAGTGATGATAAAGTTTATCCCTAGTTTCAAAATCAGGATATTCACGCAATTCATCCTTAACCCAAGGTAGGTCCGGTTTACAGAGAATGTAACCATCATATTTTCGCTCAACAACTTGACCAAGAATCCAAGGATGGCATTTTTCAAAAACGAATTCGCACCAAACTTTCATCACATACATATCGGTATCAATAAATAGCAGTGAAGAATGAGCATCATCAAGACTTTGTACGGCTTCATCTTCCAATTTCAACTGACCTCTTGCAATCACTAAAAGGTCGTCATAAGAATAATCAGTTCCATGCTTCAATAAATATTCTCGCGCATATTCCTTGCACCAAATTGTTGAAAAATGGGCGGCCAATGAAGCACACAATGTGCTTTTGCCGGTGGATTCCGGACCGATAATAACAATTTTAATTGGGTCTAAGTTATGCTTCATTAATAATTGCTTTTCTTCTCCATTCAATCAATCCGAGGACTGCCAGCACCAACAATACCAGATAATAAATTGATGTGTGGTTATACCCTTTTATGAAATATAGGGGGATAGAAACGATGTTGGTAACAATCCACCAAACCCAAGAATTGACTTTCTTCTTTGTCATGAGCCACATGGCAGTAAATGCTGATGCAGAAGCAAGGGCATCGGCCCAAGGAATTGCACCGGGTGCAAATGAATTTTTGATAAAAGTAAGTGCTATAAATATCACCAAATACATGGCTGAAAAGAAACCCAATTCAGCATACAACTCAGTTTTTGAAGAATTGGTAATTTTAATAAGGCGTTCTTGTGAACTGTCTTTTCTCATCCAATTGTACCACCCGTACAAACTCATGATGGTATAGTAAAAGTTAACGGTTGCCTCACCATATAAATCACCAACAAAACTTAAATATACATATACCATGGTATTGATAAGTCCTGTCGGATATACCCAGATATTCTCTTTTTTAGAAAACCAAACGGAGATGATGCCGGATGCAATGGCTAAGTCTTCTAATATCATGCTGATGTCCATTCCGTTGATTGTTGTGTTTGCGAAAGCTTTTTTAAAAAATAAATTCGCTGATTTAGTAAATTTTTACAATATTACAACTGAAATCTCTTTAAACTAACCCTTAATTCAAAAGCCATCAGCAAGATAAATCAATCAATCGTGTTAATCACTGGCGGGGCCTCTGGGATAGGCCGTTTGCTAGCACTTGAAAGTATTAAAAAAGGGGCTTCCCATATCATCATCATCGATAGAAATGAATATGGCGGGAATAAGGTTTGTGAAGAGATAAAAGGACTAGGTGGCTATGCTACTTTTATTCATGCTGATCTTTCATCAAGAGCATCAATTGAACAAGCCATTTCAACGATAAATTCAACCTTCGAATCTGTTGATATCTTAATCAACAATGCTGGCATTGTAACGGGCAAACCGTTTATTGACCATAGCAATGATGAGATTGAAAATACCATCAACATTAACCTTGTGGCATGTATGCTTTTAACAAGGGGACTATTACCTGGTATGAGGGTAAAAGGAAGTGGGCATGTTGTTAACATTGCATCTTCAGCAGGTATGGCAGCACATCCCAAACTTTCTGTTTATGTTGGTAGTAAATGGGGGTTAATAGGCTGGAGCGAGAGCATGAGGTTGGAATTAGAACAAGAAAAAACTGGCATAAATGTGACTACCGTAACACCCTATTATATTGATACGGGGATGTTTAATGGTGTGAAGTCGCCCATAATTCCGTTGTTGAAGCCAGAAAAAGTAAGCAAGCAAATAATTGTAGCCATCGAGAAAAATAAAATTTTCTGCAGGATGCCCTGGCTCGTTTATGCAATCCCCTTTGTTAAAGGAGTTCTCCCACAACGCTGGTTTGATTTTGTTTTAGGAAAAGTATTTCGGGTTTACTCTTCTATGGACAGCTTTGAAGGTTGAAGTTTTTAGTTTAAAGTTTTGATTCAAGGTTTTTAGTTTAAAGTTTAAGGTTGAACATCTTAAACTTTAAACCAAAAACCTTAAACTCTATTCAGCTTCTGCAACAACCTCTACCACTTCAGGAATCATTCTTTTCATCATCCCTTCGATACCAGATTTAAGGGTAATCATGGAAGAAGGACAACCACTGCAGCTTCCTTGCAACATGAGGGTAACAATACCATCTTCAAATTTTTTGAACTGAATGGCACCGCCATCCATCTCAACTGCTGGCTTTACGTAATTTTCTAACAATTCTTTTATGCGTTTTACTACATCACCGTCTTCAGACAATACGATATTTCCATCGGTAGATTGAGAAAGAGGTACTTCGTCATCGTTCACCACTTGTTTGCCATCCTCTAGATAATCCTTTAAAAACTGACGAATAGAAGGCTTTACATCTTCCCAATCAGTATCTGGGGTTTTCGTTAGTGTTACGAAATTACTGGCGATGAAAACACTTTTTACGAATGGGAAACTAAACAACTCCAAAGCCAATGGAGAGGGCTTAGCAGCTTCAATATCTTGAAAATCAATGCTTTTACCTGGATAGAGAAGTTTGTTAGCAACAAACTTCATTGTTTCTGGATTCGGCGTCATTTCGGTATAAATGCTCACCGTTATATTTCCTGTTTTTATCATATTCTGTAATTAATAATCAAAATTACCAAGAACAAATGGTTTTAAAATTGCTCATGTTCGTTTTGAACGCATTTAACCCATTTATTATGGTTTAAATTTCCAAAATCGAAACTAACAAAGAATTTATTTTCCTTTCTTCTTCGTTTTGTTGGCATGTCGCCCACTGCCATCCCCATTGTCTAAATACCCACCCCCTGGATTTAATTTATCCAAAATCAATTGCAGTTTTTGTTTTTCCAAGCTTGTTTTTTCGTCAACTACAACCAACTTTTCATCAAATGGTGCTTTGCGCATGTCATACAGATCACCTGATTTCATCAACTTCCAATTGGCAGACCGTACGTACCAATCATTGCCCAATCCGGTGAAAATCCAATCACGGGAGGTCCCTTTACCACCTTTTAATTGGTAAGCAAAGCTTTTCCCATCCAATATATTGGTCGTTGGAAGTGGAGCTCCGGCAATTTCTGCGAAAGTTGGTACAAAATCTGCGGCGTCAATTAAACTATTTGATACACCTGGCTTCTTTATTACCCCTGGCCAATTAACAATCATTGGCACCAGGCTTCCACACTCTTGCATGGTCCCTTTTTTCCCTGAAAGCTTTTGTCCATTTACCCTGCCAATAGTTGCTGCCTGTCCCGCCGTTCCATTGTCACCAAAGAATACAATCAGCGTATTCTCTCTTAATTTTAGGCTATCCAAGGTGTGAAGTAGCTTACCCACAAGCTTGTCCATGTAAGCTATATTATCAGCATACAATTCCTTGTAATCTGAGGTTCCTGGCTTTGAATCTGGCGTTGCCGCAATTTCTCCATGTACATGAGACAACGAATAGTATAGATAAAAAGGGTCTTTTTTATGTTGCGAAAGAAAATTCACCATGTGATCATGCATCAGGTCCGGCATATACTCATTCTTCTTAAGCATAGCATCTTTTCCATTCACTTCATACTTCGAACTTTTATCAGTTCCACTGAAATAAAGACCGCTACCAAAAAACCGCAAATAATCATCAAAGCCAAATTCAGCTGGCCCTAATGGCAATTGCCCCCATTTACCTATCATGGAGGAAGTATAACCTGCTTTTTTCAAGATGGCTGGCATCATGGTTTCTACCGAAGGTTTAATATTGGCGGTCATATCCTGATTTACAGAACCCGTTCTGAAGCCATATCTTCCTGTCAATATCAACGCCCTTGATGGTCCACACAAGGGTACAGTGTATGCATTTGTGTACCTTATGCCTTCTTTGGCGAGTTTATCGATTACTGGTGTTTTAAAAAAATCTGCTCCGTATGAACTTACACCATCAATACCCAAATCATCCGCTAAAATAAAAATGATGTTAGGCTTTTTGGATTGAGCCACTACCCCATTTACGATAAAAAGTGCTGCCAATAATAGTTTAAAATATCTCATGTTTTTGTGTTGATGCTTATTTCGATTCTTGTGTCTTAAAATAATTGAGCATATCTGTTTTCATTTTTGCGGTAACAGATGAATACTTTTTTTCACTGGCTACATTTTTCGTTTCCAAAGGATCAGCTTTGTAGTCGTATAACTCAATGCCTATTTCATCTTTTTGAGCATACTTTTTGGTTGATCTAAACCCGTTTTTCATCCAGATGGTGAAACGATATTGTTCGTCACGGATTGAATAACCCATTACATTGGCTTCTACAAAGCCTGTTCTCCCACTTTCTTCATCAACACCGCTTCTAGGGTACTGACTCGTAGCGTATTTTTTTACAGCAACAGTTGGATTTTGCATGACTGGCTTCAAGCTTTTTCCTTGTAAGTTTGATGGTATAGGCACCCCTGCTAAATCGCATAAAGTAGGAAATACATCTACATGTTCAGTATATGACTTTGTACTGTTTGGAACCATACCGGGAGCACTAATGATCAATGGTGCACGGGTTGCCTCTTCAAAATTACTGTGCTTGCACCACAAATTGTGATCCCCCAAATGCCAGCCATGATCACCCCAAAGAACAATAATGGTGTTTTTTGAAAGTCCCAAAGAATCTAATGTATTTAAAAGGTCGCCAACCAAAGCATCTGTGTAAGAGATTGCAGCATAATAAGCATGTATCAATTCCTGTTGCTTAGCGGTTGATATGGTGTATCCGAAATCTTTTTGTTTTGTCTTTGCTAAATCGGCCGGCATATCTGTATATGCCCTGATCTCTCCAGCATTGTGATAGGCAGGAGCGATAGGGTTTGTGGACTGCTCTTGAAATGCAGCCAACGGCATTTCTGATGTTTTGTAAAGATCCCAATATTTCTTAGGTGCTACAAATGGGAGGTGCGGTTTTGCGATTCCTACTGCAAAAAAGAATGGTTGTCCTTTTTTTGATAATTTTTTGAGGATGTCTTTTGACTGCAAAATATTAGCTCCATCGTTATATGCATTGTTAGGCACATCGATGTTTTCACTGGTGGGCCTCACTTTAAGATTCGCTTCAGCATTGGCTTCTGCCTTGGTCATACCCTTGGCTAAAGCTTCGCTGATCACCTTTTCAATCATTGCTTTTGTCTCTTTCAGTTGATATCTTCCAGCGGCGGGTTCACCCAATTCAGGCACATAATACTTTTTCTCAGTCTTGTGATAAGGCACGCTCCATGAACTTATATCATTCTGGTCATCCACATTCCTTGGGTCAAAAACCTTGCCAATGCCTTGGGTAGAATAACCTTGGGTGATGAGGTATTGAGGGAGGGTAACGATGTCGGGACTTACATCCCTAATTTTTGCTTTCAAGTCCCAAATCTTCGTCATATCTGGCCTCATGCCTGTCATGATACTGGCCCTGGTTGGACCACAAATGGCTTGTTGGCAATAGTTGTTTAAAAACACTGTACCCCGCTTGGCCAATCTATCTATGTTGGGCGTTTTAATCATGCCATTCCCGTACGCGCCAATGATGGGTTTCAAATCATCCACAGCAATGAACAGGATATTTGGCTTTGATGACTGGCCAAACAATGTTTCTGTGGTAATAAATAAAAAACCAAGTGAAACAATGATTGACTTATACAATGAGAATTTTATCATTTACTTTTTTTCTTGAGATTTGAAGAATTCAACCATTTTTTGACGCAGTTCAGTAGCAGTTTTTGCGTATGCCTTTTCATCTACAACATTCTTTTTCTCAAGTGGATCAGCAACATAATCGTACAACTCTGTGGCATAGACTTTGCTTTCACTATAAGCATCATTGGTAGTAAAATCGTTCATCCAGATGGTGAACCTGTATTTATCGGTTCTCATGCTGTAACCCATCATAGAATTGCTGGTGTAATTATTCTTTTTCATCAGCTCTTTGCTGAGCTTTCTAGGGTATTGGCTGATGGCAAATTCATTGACAACAGCCTTCTTGTTTTGCATGATTGGCTTTAAGCTTTTCCCTTGTAAATGAGCAGGTACAGGCACTGAAGCCAGGTCGCACAATGTTGGAAATATATCAAGGTGTTCTGATAAAGAGCTTGAAGTACCTGGCTTCATTCCTGGTGCGGCAATGATCAATGGAGCACGGGTAGCTTGTTCCAAATTGGTATGCTTCTCCCAAAGGTCATGATCACCTAAATGCCAGCCGTGGTCTCCCCATAATACGATTACTGTATTGTTCAACGTTCCCAATGAATCTAACGTATTTAGTAGAATGCCCACTTGTGCATCTAAGTAAGATACTGCTGCGAAATAACCGTGGATAAGCTCCAATTGTTTTTCAGTCTTCAACCTAACGTGAAATCCCGGCTCGTTGAACATTGCAAAGGCAGGAATATCAATGTAGTTTCTAAGCTCTCCAGATTTGTGGTATGCAAGTTCAGGCGCATTGGTTGCATGTTCTTGAAAACTCGCCATTGGCATATCGGCTCGGTTGTATAAATCCCAATATTTTTTAGGAGCTACAAAAGGCAGATGCGGCTTATGGTAACCTACAGCAAGAAAAAATGGCTTTTGATCCTTATGCATTTTAACCATTTGGTTCTTTGCTTTCAAGGTAATAACACCATCATCATAAGCATCATCTGGAACGTCGATATTTTCTACAGAAGGTCCTTTGATAGAAGTTGGCATTTCATCATCATCATCTCTTTGAACCCGCTCTCTTTTTACGACAAACAATGCTTTGTTTTCAGGTTTTTGGTATTGACCATTAGCTGGCTTACCCAAACCATTGGCATAATCTTTTTCTTCAGGTTCCATATAAGGCATGTTCCAAGAAACAGGATCA
>Ga0164295_10003175_pt1 | contig 13247 bp, 15 predicted proteins | sample GEODES006metaG_FD_111798 | JGI IMG/M metagenome (GOLD analysis project Ga0164295, IMG submission 111798) | Oligotrophic lake water microbial communities from Sparkling Lake, Wisconsin, USA - GEODES006 metaG | ecosystem: Environmental > Aquatic > Freshwater > Lake | place: USA: Sparkling Lake...
ACTTTTGAAAGCAAATACCAGATTGAAATTTCTAATGTGATTGTGAATACAGAAAACAACTTGATTTATGCCATTCGCGAAAATCCTGAAGAATTTTTGCTTTTAAAGGAGAGCTCCGAATGGCCATCTGACAGAAACATTATTACCTCTGAAAAACCACCTCGTGGCCAGCTGCCGACAATTGATTATGCGAGACTTGGTTTACCCAATTCTGGTTTTTTCCATCTGATAACCGAGGATTTATCTTCAGCGCTGTTGAATAATTCAGAATGGCCAACTCTAAATTACAAGGGTAATTCGACTTTAGTCACTCAAATCTTGCATAGTATTAAACTTCATACAATTGACTCTTCTAAATGGATTCGGGTGAATAACCTGAGTTTTGTCTCTCGTGGATACGATTTAGGATATTTGCACCCTTCGGGTTTAGTGGCACTAAAAAGTATTTTAAATGAATCGATTTTAAAACCTAAGGCAAAGGAAAATATTTATGTCTCTCGAGTCGGCACTAGGCGATCAATTCTTGGCGAAGAGAAAATCCTAAAACATTTGAAGAACAAGAACTTTAGAATTGTTAAAGCAGAGGATTACACCTTCGAGGAGCAGCTTGAAATTTTTAAGAATGCAAATATTCTGATTGGAGTTCATGGAGCAGGACTGACACACGGAATCTGGGGTGCCCCCTCCACCGTGATTGAAATTATGCCTATAAATAGAATTAACCGATGTTTCGAATGGCAAACACTTTTGTCCGGCGGCGATTATCAAAGAATTTTATTTGAAGCCGATAAGCCAGATATTGAGCAAATTATAAGGAAGCTCGATTCCTTAATCCATTAACTAAGAATTTAAGCGGAGCTTCATAGTCGAAATCTTTCAATATTAGAGGCTGGTTTATGATTTCAATCATTTTTTCTGGATTCTCCTTTAGAAACTTCACGTGCTCAATGAACTCCTTGAGTGATTTGAAGTCATTTAAATTTATGATTGCTTTTGGATTAAGTATCCCGGCCGAATCAAGACCCCAATAAAGGGGAACTGCGCCAGCCAGCCAAGACTCAAGGACTTTTTCGGTTACATAACCAGGGAAAAGATCATTTTCGAAACATAGATTGAACCAGTATTTTCCAGCCGTACCAATTTTGTCTGCAACATAATTTCCTACAGACCTCCCATAAACATCCACTTTCCCTAACTTAGAAAGTTCGAAAATTGCGCGAAGTCGAGTTGGATGTGGATTATTTATAAAGCTAGATGCAAATCCATTTTTCTTTTTGAAAAACTCTTCACTAAGACTTCTTGCTTGCAAGCAGTCTGATGGCTTTACGCTGTGTTTCCAAGGCTTCTTATTAGCATCCCCGGTACTCATGTATAAAAAGAACAATGGAAGGTAAAAATTTGTTCTCTCAAAATCATCTAAATCGTATGAAAAAGTTAAATTAAAATTATTTATTGGGGGCCTGCGATTTTCGAATGAACACCATATATTAAAAGCATCTGGATTAAAAGGTTTTACAACACCTTGCTGATGATTGAGCCAACTTGTCATAGAGGAGTCAGAAACCCTTGACTTCGCAAAAAGCCAAGATTTTCTTAAAAGCGACATCTCGGGATAACAACCATAAATATCTATTGGAAAATCAATGCTGACCTGGCTAGATGCTGAAACTACTAAGTCCCGGAAATAATTGTTAGTGTGGTCAAAATCGTGTGGAAAATTATAGAAATTTATTTTTAAATTAGAGCCCATTAAAGAAATCACCGTCACTTATTGCCCTGTCATCAACATACACATCTGCAAATGGCTTGCCAAGCCTTAGTTCATGGTATTTGACACCCCATTCAGCCAATTGCTTCTCAGTGAGTGGGCGCCAATCAATACCCGTGACCGTTCCCCTTGCCGTATAAATCAGGATATTACTTCCCTCTTCAAATAGGGCATTTACCTTTGAAATTCTCTCTGGGAAAGGAGCAGCACTCTCGTATTCGCCTTCCGTGTTCGTACACAAAGTTCCGTCTAGATCAAAACAATAATTCTTCACTTTGATTCATGTCCTAACAAAGAAATTAAGTAATCGCCATATCCACTTGCCATTAAAGGCTCAGCCAATTTCCTAAGCTGGTTATCAGAAATCCAATCATTTCTCCAAGCGATCTCTTCTACACAACCCAATTTTGAACCTTGTCGTTGTTCCAGGACTCTTACATATACTGCTGCATCGTGAAGTGATTCTATTGTTCCACCATCAAGCCATGCAGTTCCTCTTGGCAAAACCGTTACATTCAATGTGTTCTCTTTTAAATATTCATTATTTAACGTTGTAATTTCAAGCTCTCCTCTGGCGCTTCTCTCAATTTTTTTGGCTTTAGAAACTACTCCAGGGCCATAAAAATACAATCCAGGAATAGCAAGTCCACTTTTTGCAGTCTTTGGTTTCTCAACTAAAGAAACTGGTTTGCCAGAATTATCTAATTCAACAACGCCAAATGCCTCTGGATTTGCAACTTGATAAGCAAAAATCTGAGCACCTTCAAGCTGTGTATAAGATTGAAGATTGCGGCCAATCCCTGAACCATTAAATATATTGTCACCAAGAATCAATGCAACGCCAGAATTTGAAATAAAATGTTCTGCGATTAAAAATGACTCAGCAATCCCGTTAGGTTTCACTTGAATTAGATAAGTTATTTCAATTCCCCACTGCTTACCATCTTTCAGTAATCTTCTAAATGAATCCTGATCTTCCGGAGTAGTTATCACGGCAATGTCTCTAATTCCCGCTAACATCAAAGTCCCGAGAGGGTAATAAACCATTGGCTTGTCATAGACCGGAAGTAATTGCTTAGAAAGGCCCCGCGTAATTGGCCAGAGCCTAGACCCTACTCCGCCTGCTAGAAGTATCCCTTTCATTGCCTTAGGGTAGCCTGCTCTCAATTGAATTTACACTCTTCTCAATTAGGTCAGGATGTTCAACTCGTGAAAATTCTTGTAACTGGTGGTGCTGGGTTCATAGGCAGTGAATTTGTTCGTTCTTTATTGCAAAATAAATACTCAGAATTTGGTCTTGACCCATCCGAAGTTGTTGTTATTGACGCCCTAACGTATGCAGGTAATCTTGATAACATTGTAGAAATTAGCAATGATCCAAGATTTAGATTTGTTCATGGAAACATTACGAACTTACAGCTAATGCAAGATATCTCTAAAGGTTGCGATTTGATTGTGAACTTCGCCGCGGAATCACATGTTGATCGATCAATCGAAAATCCTTCGATATTTATTGAAACCAATGTTCTTGGGACATACACGGTTTTAGAAGTGGCAAGGCGAAATAAAGTAAAAAGAGTTATGCAAGTGTCAACTGACGAAGTCTATGGTTCGATAGAAGAAGGCAGTTGGGATGAAGATTCCCCGCTCGAGCCCAATTCTCCATATTCTGCCTCAAAGGCCAGCGCGGATTTACTTGCAAGGTCATATGTAAAAACTTTTGGATTAGACGTTATCGTAACTAGGTGTTGCAATAATTATGGCCCGTACCAATACCCCGAAAAATTAATCCCATTGTTGATTACAAAGATTCTGCAAGGTGAAGAATTGCCTATTTATGGAAACGGAAAGAATGTTAGAGAGTGGATCCATGTATCTGATCATGCAAGAGCATTAGCCTTCTTATCCCAAAAAGGAAAAAATGGTGAGGTCTACAATATTGGAAGTGGAGAAGAATTTTCAAATATCGAAATTGTTGAAAAAATAATTAAAACTATGAAATCGGAGGTATCAAAAATTAAATTCGTTGCGGATCGAATTGGTCATGATTTGAGATATTCTCTTGATTCTAGGAAAACAGGATTAATCGGTTTTAGCACTAAGACTCGTTTCGCTGATAATTTGCCCAGTTTAATCTCATGGTATGAAGAAAATCTGTGACTTATTGTTTCCGAAATAAAAATTAGGGTAAAATTGAGACATGTCTAATTGGATTGTGACAGGTGCGTCAGGTAGTCTCGCGAGTGCCTGCATAAAAGAACTCTTAATGCAAGGGAAATCAATTTATGGATTTTCAAGAAAGATAATCAAGGACGAGAGAATTTCATTTAGACAGGTACCCGATTATCATGGAATCAAATTCGACACCGAAAACTGTGAGGGTCTTTTGGTAGCCCAAGGGCACTTTCTCTACGACCATCTAGAATCCATGTCTGTTTCAGATGTTTCCGAATTAATCGAAGCTAATTTCCGTTCTCAAATTCATGTCGTGCACTCATTCTTACAACAAGTTGATAAAAACAAAAGAACTAATGTAATTATTTTAGGTTCTACTAGTGCTTATGAAGCTGGTAAGGGCACCGTAATTTATGGTGCCGCAAAAGCTGGAATGCTTGCTTTTGTCAAAGCTTTAAACAATGAGTATATCGACACAGATATAAGATTTTGGTTTATTTCTACGGGAACTCTCGCTAACGAGATGGGCGCAAAAGTGCCAAACCAGCATCCAAATAGTTTATTGGATCCTGGTTTGGTTGCTAAGAGAATTATTGAGACTGTCACGACTGAGTCTAATTTGTGGGAGCCCGAAATTACTATCCGACGAAGGCAAATAAGGTTGGTCAATTAATTGTTAGGCGTAATGCAGGGAAGATTGAGCAAATCACTTTCGGGTAAAATTCAGGAATTTCCCTCCCAAACTTGGGAAAATGAATTTGCGCTAGCAAATAAAATTGGGGTTGAAGCTATCGAATGGACGGTCGACTACGCGAATTATAGGTTTAATCCTATATTTAGTAAGAAAATTGCTCCTAGTATCATTGAATTAACACAGGAATTCGAAATCAACATCCCATCAATCACTTTGGATTGCTTTGTAGAGGCCCCAATTCATGCAATTAACGAAATCACAGGGTTAAAGAGTGATTTTGAAGATTTGATTTGGGTAGCAAATAACATTTGTCTTCCAGGTTTAAACACTTTAGTACTCCCAATTGTTGCGGAGGCTGGAGATTTTGACAGAATTAAGTTGAACGACTTGATTGATGCGCTCACCAAAACTGGAGAGAAAATCGCTAGGTTGGAGAAAAGGATAGCAATTGAGTGCGAATTTGAAATACCCTTTATGGCAACCCTATTAGATGCACTCGATCCGAAGGTTTTTGGCGTTAATTTTGACATGGGAAACTCAGCCGCGATGGGTCACAGTGCTAAAGAAGAGATTGCGGCCTGTGGAAATAGGATTTTCAATGTTCATATTAAAGATCGCCCTTTTAAAGGAAAGTCAGTTCCACTGGGAAGTGGGAGTGTAAATTTTATGGAAGTCGCCAATGGGTTAAGCGAAATTGAGTACAGCGGTAACATGATTCTTCAAGCTGCAAGAAGTTTTTCTTTACCTGAGGTTGATGAAGTGTCAAACTATGTAAAGTTTTGTGAAGGTTTAGGATGGGCCAATGACTGAGAGATATCCAAATGAAAAGTTGCCTCTCTCTGGAAAAATTGCGATAGTAACTGGCGGAAGCGGTTTTCTCGGTCGCCAACATTGTTTAGCACTAGTGGAGCATGGTGCCACTGTCTATAACTTTGATCTTGCTTCAAATGAAACTGATTCAAGTGATACAAACAATTACTTTCGAAGCAGCATAAAGTATATGGCTTGTGACATATCTGATGAACTAGAAGTTGGCAAATCAGTCGAGAAAGTACTGCAGAATGATAAGAAGATTGATATTTTGGTCAATAACGCATCTATTGATCATAAGGTAAGTGAAAATTTGGCTGACAATCTTTCTGACTATAGATTTGAGAATTTTGATTTCTCGTCCTGGGAAAAGGAAATTGGCGTTGGCCTTAATGGTGCTATTTATTGTTCGAAATATGTTTCGAAAAACATGATTTTTAATAAATCAGGAAGCATAATCAATATTGCTTCAGATTTAGGAGTAATCGCTCCAGATCAAAGGATTTACTTAAAAGAAAAACAAGGATTAGAGGCTATGAGGTTTTATAAGCCCTTTTCTTACTCTGTTATTAAGCATGGACTAGTTGGGTTAACAAAATATCTATCAACTTACCTAGCGGAATATGGAATAAGGGTAAACACTCTTTCACCTGGTTCAATCGAGAATGAACAGGACGCTGAATTCTTGAATAATTTAAGAAACAGAATTCCAATGGGCAGACTTGCGAATGTAGACGAATATAAAGGGGCAATTCAATTTTTGGCCTGCGACGCATCTAGTTACATGACGGGGCAAAACCTAATAATCGATGGCGGACGCACTACTTGGTAGCAAATAAATTCCCCGCAAGGATTTTCCGATTGTAGGAGAGAATTCGTTGATCCCTATTAAAATTCTTCAAGCGAAGGCTATCAATTGCCTTGGAATCTGGGGGTCTATAGAAGATCTTGAAATAGCAGATTCGGCTCAACAATATGGCGCAGGAGTAATCAACAGACCCAATCACCTGGCGGAAGACTTTGCAGGTTATGCCGATGTTCTAATTCATGTCATAGAATCTTTGGAATTAACGCCGGCAGAGTTGAGCGTAATGTAACAACTCATATTAAAAGAAGCTCACCCATTTATGTAGAAGAACTTTAGATTGATTATGGAATCCAAGTGGACAAAAAAGAGAATCCCAGTCGATTAGTAGGGAGTTTAATCCTCCGAGATGGGAAACTGGTGGTTGTTATGCAGCTAGGGTTAATTCTGTTCTTGCAATTAAACTTAGATTTCCGGAAACAACGGGATTAGTTTCCGTAATTCCTGCTTAGGCTCTTGACGTCGATGTTGTAGAGTGTATTGCAATGGCAAGAGCTATTTTTGGAGCCTTAGACGCAAGTAAGGAAGATTGGATTTACTGATGAAAGAAGATTATGTCGCGGTTCAATATGATGTTAAAAGGCGACCAATCACAAGTTACCCTTTCAAGTTAGCAACCGAACTTGTAAGAAAACATGGAATATCAACAAGTGCAAAATTACTTGAAGTTGGTGCTGGAAGGCCAGATGTTTTAATAGGTTTTAGGGAAGTAGGTCTTGATGTTTTTGGATGTGATATCTCACCTGTAAGCCAGAAAGCTTGTAAGGAAGTAGAAATTCCATTTAAATTTGTTGACCTGGAAAGTGGTTTACTGCCTTACAAATCAAATACATTTGATGTGATTTATTCTAAGAGTGTCATAGAGCATATGCTTGATCCATTAAGTTTTGTTTCAGAATCTTTCCGAGTCTTAAAACCAGGTGGAGTGTTGCTTGTATTGACTCCTGACTGGGAAGCAAATTTCAAAACTTTTTTTGATGACTTTACCCACGTCAGGCCGATGTCTAGGCGTTCAATGAACCTCTTACTTTCGATGCTTAACCCAGAAAAAGTCAAGGTTTATAGGTTTAGGCAGCTTCCAATAACATGGAAGAATCCCATAATGAATGCCATTTGCTCGATAATCGCGCCATTTGTTCCTGTAAACACGAGGAAGTCTTTCTTCAGATGGTCTAGAGAGCTAATGTTGGTTGGTGTTGCTACAAAGAAAAAGTGATTTGTTAACTAGGATAAAGCCAAAGAAAATGAGTTGAGCGGAGATCAAATTGAATGAAGTAAGAGTAGGTAATAAGACAGTATCTGAGGCTTCGCCAACATATTTAATTGCTGAAATTGGTATAAATCACAATGGTGATATCGAAATTGCAAAAAAGCTAATTGATGAATCCGCCAAAGCTGGGTTTGACGCGGTAAAATTCCAAAAGAGAACTGTTGAAACTGTTTTCACGAAAGAAGAGTTACTCAGACCGCGTGAAAGTGTTTTTGGAGATACAAATGGCGCCCTTAAGAATGGTCTTGAATTTGGGTTGGCCGAATACAGAGAAATCGCAAAACATTGTAAAAAATTAGGAATTGATTGGTTCGCCTCGCCTTGGGACGTTGAGAGCTTACATTTTTTGGAAGAATTTGACGTGGTGGCACATAAAGTTGCTTCTGCTTGTCTGACAGATAAATCTTTACTCGAGGCTATGCGAAAAACTGGGAAACCAATTTTCATATCGACAGGAATGAGTACGATTAACCAAGTTCAGAAGGCAATTAGTCATTTGGATGAAAAAAATACAATACTTATGCACGCCGTATCCGTTTATCCTGCGAGGCAGGAACAACTTAATTTAAGTTGGATAAATGATCTCAAAAGTAATTTTCCTAACATTCCCGTTGGGTATTCAGGCCATGAGGCCGGCGTTACCCCAAGTTTAATTGCTGTTGCAAAGTACGGTGCGGTATGCCTTGAACGACATGTGACTCTTGATCGATCTATGTGGGGTTCAGATCAGTCTGCTTCTCTTGAGCCGCAGGGTATGGAACGTGTCGTTAAGTATATAAGAAGCATTCCGGTTGTTTGCGGCACGGGAAATAAGACTATTCTTGAAGACGAAAAACCAATTCTAGAAAAACTTCGCCGTGTAAAAGATTTTTAGTAATGGAAAGAAGAATAATTGGAATAATTCCCGCTCGTGGCGGCTCTAAATCATTACCACGTAAGAATTTACAGGATCTGCTAGGTGCGCCACTAATAGCTTTTTCTATCCAAAGTGCCCTTGAAAGCAAATTGATTGATTGTGTTTATGTCTCGAGCGATGACCCCGAAATTCTTGATGTATCTAAAAGTTTCGGCGCACATGTTATTCGAAGACCAGCAGAAATATCTGGCGATTTTTCTCGAGATCACGAATTATTAGAACACGCTATCGAATCACAATTCCCAAATCTTGATGAAAACAGCCTGATAGCTTTTCTGAGACCGAGTCATCCGCTGCGGAACCCTCAAACCCTAGATCAAGCAATAGAAATCTATCAAAGTTCAACGGGGTTCGATTCACTTCGGTCGATGAAAGAAACTTCAGAAATTCCATTTAAAATGTGGATGATTAACGAAACTGGACATGCAATTAAAGTTACAGATAATCAAAAAATTGATATTCCAGACCCAATTAATGCGCCACGTCAACTTCTTCCAAAGACTTATTATCAAGATGGATACATTGAAGTATTTCCGTTTAAAACAATTAAAACTTTTCAAAATACCGCTGGTGCAACAGTGTTACCTTTCATAATTAATGAATTTTCCCATGATATCGACACCATCGGGGACCTCAATGTAATTAATGAGAGGCTTAACAAGTTTCCAAGACCTTCTTGGTTGAGTATCCCTATTACCCAGAAGTGAATTTCTTAGTAATCGGCCTTGGATCTGCAGGGCAAAGACATTTAAGGGTTCTGCAGAAAAAAGTGGGATCAAATGATTTGGTTTTTGCCTATCGAGGCCCTCATAAACGTGGCTTAATATCAGAAGATCTTCAATCTGAAAATTTTGACATAGATCCAATAAATTTCTATGGAGCTAATGAAATAACCCTACTTGAGGAAATTTCTACAAAAACTTGGGACTTGGTCATTATTGCCACACCCCCAAGTTCCCATCTGCAATATTTTGAAAGAATTGTAGGTAATTCCGAGCGGATACTTGTTGAAAAACCAATTGCAATAAGTCTTTGTGCGGCCTTAAAAATGCAAGAGATTACGATTCAAAGCAAAAAACCAGTATTTGTAGGATATCAATTATCATTCCATCGAATTGTAAAGTTAATTAGTGAATGGATAGGGATAATCGGCGAGATTAAAAAATGCCAAACACAATTTAGTGAATTCATGAATGACATGAATCCATTTCGAAGTATGAATTCACACCATCTATCAAGCCCTGATGGTGGTGGTGTATTCATGGCTTTGAGCCACGATGTTGATCTAACCTTCTTGGTCCTAGGAGTAACTGAGTTCAAAAATTGCGACTTTAGAAATGTCATCTTTAGTGACCAAAATGCAATAATCCAGTGTGCATTAACTGCGGAAATTGTTAAGGACGGGAAAGCCATTATTTTGGAGAGTTTTTTTAGTCTAATGGAAGGTCCAAGTCTACGTAGATGTTTAATTTTAGGTGCTCTTGGATCCATTGAATGGAATTTGATTACTGGAGAGTTCTCGGTTCTAGATAATAATCAAACAGTGATATTCGAGCAAAAACTTTCTTTCGAAAAAGATCAAATGTTTCTCCAAGAGATTGACTTTCTATTGAGCATAAAAGAGATAGATGATGTTTGCCTTAACAATTTGAAAAGATCTATATCAATTGCAAATATGAATGATATTTTATGCAACAGATTTTAGTGATTGGTAAGGGAAGAGTAGGTAAAGGACTAAGCAACGAATTGGCCAACAATGGTTATCATGTCGAGAACTATTCAAGCCAAGAGTTAGAGAAAAGTTCCCCCATGCCTTTTAATTTGGCGAATTTTGATACATTTTATTGGTGTGCTAGAGAATCTGGAATTCCGAATGATATTTCAAACACCGGAAAGCTATTTTCTGATTTACTTTTTGAAATTAAGAAACTGAGATGGAGAGGAATGTTCGTTTTTCTATCATCCGCTGGTGAGGTTTATGGTGAAGGAATCGGCTATCCAGTATTGGAAACTTCTCCTCTAAATCCAACCTCTGATTATGGGCGGGCAAAGGTGAGAAATGAAGTATTGCTTATGGATTTAGCAAATACAGTCGGCTTTGATTTACTCGTAGCCAGGATCTCAAGTATTTACGAAATCGATAATCAAGATCCAGGTATTGTCGGTGCGATTCTCAGATCGTTGAATTTAAAACATAGATTAACGATTTTTGGAGGCCATCAGAGTCGAGACTTTATTCATTTGCAAGATGTGATTAGTTGTTTAATACGATTAGCGGAAAGTGAGAATTTCTCAGTTTTTAACCTAGCTACCGGTCACTCTATAACAATTCTGAATTTAGTAAAAATCTTTGAAGATGTGATTGGACCTATGAGTGAGCTTACAATCGTTAAGAGGTCTGCTGGAATACAAAATTCCCTGTTGTCAGTTGAAAAACTTAAAAGCATCGTAACTGTTCTCCCACAACCGGTTTACCGTAAGGTTGAAGAAATAACTTTCAAAACATAGAATTCTGAAAGAAATTTGAATGGGATAGGGCATTTCTCTAGCCATATAGATATGATTAGAACATAATTAGTTGACTTTCAAGAGTTAATGGTGAGAAATGAACGTCGCAATCTTTCAGTTTGCATCAAGTTCCATTCATTTCGCAGCATCTTTGGAAATTTTGAAGCAAGAGGCAGATGCAGGAAGTCAGAACTTCTATTATTTGTGGGGCAGTTGTACGAGTTACCCCGGCCGAATGTCCAGGGGGATTGAATCAATTAGCGGCGCACCGCCGACCTGGATGAAGAAGTTAATTGAAGTGACTTCCAAAGGTTCCTATAAGCCCGATCGAATTGAGCTTGGCTCGGATGTGGTTGAAAAAAATTTAGAATTATTCGTTAGGCAGTTCATGACACTGGATACAATCAACGATTTGCAAAAATTGGAACATGGAGGAATTAAACCTGGGCCCGCAATTGCTAATGAAATGACAAATATCACTAAGAATAGAGATTTGAATCTTAAGACGAATCTTAAGCTTTTCACTGTCCTTATAAGGTCGTATTTGGAAGTTTATTTCTCAGCTAAACAAAAACTAGAAGACGGTAATATCGGAAAAGTTTATTTATTTAACGGACGCTTCCTCCACGAAAGAGCGGTATGGGATAGTGCTAAAAACCTTGGCCTTGATGTATTAATTTTTGAGACCACCCGAAATCGCTATTTTCTGCGCAAGGAGGGATTCCACAGTAGAACTAATAATCAAAAAGTGATGATTAATCATTGGAATACTTCGAGTTTGTCCAGGGATGAAAAAATAAGAATAGGTTCCAAATATTTTGGCGAATTGAGGAGTATGGGTAACCCACACCGAGTAGAACCTGAAGAATCATTCCCGTTCAATCAGAAGTATCTCGTATATTTCTCGAGTTCTGACGATGAAGCGGTTGGATTCTGGGAAGAATGGAATGAGCCACTTGGAAATCAACTTAGCGTAATTTACCAACTTCAAGAAATATTTGATAGGCAAGACGAGTATGTACTCGTAATAAGGTTACATCCAAATTTGGCAAGTAAGGGAGATGAGGTGAACTCTAATTGGTCGTCTATTAAGAGTACTAGAAAAACTATTGTTGTCGGCCCTAATAAGAAAATATCTTCATACGAATTACTTGATAATTCGCAAGCGGTTGTGTCATATGGGAGCACGATTGGATTGGAGGCTGCTTTTGCAAAAAAGCCCAGCATAGTTCTTGCTGATTGTGGTTATGATGAGATTGGCGTAGTTGATAAAGCTGAAAACTGGGAAACATTTCTTAATTGGCTTGCTAGCAAGGAAAAATTTGCGCCCGATTTACTTGAACTCCGACACGAGAATTCAACAATAAGGGGATATTTTATGGCAACAGGTGGATTGGATTTTTACAACTCTGAGTTGGTTGAAATAGGATGGGGATCCTGGAAAGTAATAACTTTTTGCGGAACCAGATTTCCAGACAATGTTTTGAGAGTGAAGTATCAAAATATCATCAGTAAACTGAAATTTTTAAGAATTTTCAGAATGGTAAATCGTGGGTAACAATTATTTTTTTACTTTTAATTATCAAAATTGGACCCTAGCGGCAACGCTTGAAATTATGCTCGAACTACTCGAAAATGAAAAGAAAATAACCTGGATTGACATGACTGGGCGGCTTGCAAAATCGCATGAATTTCCCATCGCCGACCGACTTCACTACAAAATCATTCGAAACAGAATTCGTAAATCTGGATTGACAAATAATTTAAATTTAGTCTATAAAAATAGATTCAAATCAGTTTATATCAATAAAGATATTGCAGAAAATGCGAAAGTGCGGGGAATTGCATCCGAAGTAGCCTATCTGGAGCTAATTGCAATGGTTAGAGAAGCAGAACCTTCTAAAGAAGAATACAGATTAAAGTTGAAACAATATCAGGCGACTTACTTAAGAGTATATTTTGAATCATTGAAGATTCTCGAAAATGAAAAGGTTGAAAAGGTTTATTTGTATAATGGGCGATTTTTGCAAGAACGAGCAGTTTGGGATGCCTGTATTTTCTTAGGAATTACCGTAATCTTTTTTGAAAAATTTCATCCAAGTTGGACAAATCGTTATTTTCTGTTTGAGAAACCGACACATTCTCCAGAATATCGTGGGTCCGTAATGCAGAACTTTGGTGAGAGATTGGAGAAAGATAATCCTAAATTATTTTTAGAAGCAGGATCTAAATGGTTTGAAA
>Ga0164295_10003177_pt1 | contig 13238 bp, 11 predicted proteins | sample GEODES006metaG_FD_111798 | JGI IMG/M metagenome (GOLD analysis project Ga0164295, IMG submission 111798) | Oligotrophic lake water microbial communities from Sparkling Lake, Wisconsin, USA - GEODES006 metaG | ecosystem: Environmental > Aquatic > Freshwater > Lake | place: USA: Sparkling Lake...
AGGGCCCTAGTCGCCACGGTTTTGATCCTGGTCACCATCGCTAGGCTGGGGCGTCGATTCGGGGCGCTGGCCGAAGCTCTTGCCGGCCCGGATCAGGGCGACGCCGCGGCTAGTGCCAAGCCGGCTGGCCCCCGCCTCCACCAGCTCGAAGGCCTGCTCCAAGCTGCTGATGCCGCCGGAGGCCTTGACAGCCGCCCGGCCCCGGGCCAGCTGGCGCAGCTCGGCCACCTGGGTCACGGTCACAGCGGGCCCAAAGCCGCTGCCGGTCTTGAGAAAGGCCACGCCCACATCGATTGCGGCCGTCACGGCCAGCTCCAGGGCAGCAGGGGTAAGCCTCCCCACCTCCAGGATCACCTTCACGGGCAGGCCCAGCTCCACGATCGGTGCCAGGTCGGCGCAAAAGCGGCTGGCATCGCCATCGGCCAAAGCGCCGAAGTCGGGCACCACATCCAGTTCGTCGGCTCCAGCAGCTGCGGCCCATTCCGCTTCAGCCCGTTTGATCTCCGCCGGGATGGCGCCAAAGGGAAAGCCCACCACGCTGATCAGGCGGGTGGGTTGGCCGGAGCCACTGCGGGAACTCCCGCCAGATCCAAGCCGTTCCCGGGCTAGGGGCAGCCAGCGGGAGGCCAGGCACACGCCGGCGAAGCCGAAATGGCGAGCCTCATCGCAGCAGCGCAGCACGGCCTCGATTCCCTGGTGGGGATCGAGCAGGGCGTGGTCGATCAGGGGGGCGAGGTCGGGGAGGTCGCGCAAGCGGCGGGGGTGCCCGGGAGGGCGCGGTGGTGGATCAGGATTCTCGCGGTTGAATCACCCCATAGCCGCCGTGGTTGCGCCGATACACCACCTGGATCGTGCCGTTTTTGGCGTCGCGGAACACGTAGAAATCGTGGTCGATCACATCGAGTTGGTGCATGGCGTCTTCCAGGGCCATCGCCGGCATGGCGAAATACTTGCGCCGCACGCCCCGGTTGGGCAGTTCGGCCGTTTTGCCCTCCAGAAACGACCCCTCAACCGGTGCATCCACGACCACGTCTGCGGTGTTGGCGGTCTGGCTGGCGTTGTGGCCATGGCTGTGGTGGTGGTCGCTATGGCGCTCCTTGTGGCGGCGCAGCTGGCGGCTCAATTTGCCCGCCACCAGATCGATGCTGGCATAAAGATTTTCACTGCGTTCCTGGGCCCGGATCACGGTGCCGTTGGCAAAGACCGTGACCTCGGCGGTTTGTTGGGCCACCCGCGGATTGCGGGCCACCGAGAGATGCACATCCGCCTCCTTCACCAGGCCATTGAAGTTGTTCAGCGCTCGGGACAACTTCTCTTCGGTGTACTCCCGTATGGCCGGGGTGACGTCCAGATTGCGGCCGTGAATCAGAAGCTTCATCCCTGTGCCTCCGGGAGTGGGGGATGGCCCCAGGCTAGGAACGGTTTGTGAGCGATCCCAAACTCGAAGGAATCTGTTTCCAAACGGCGGGCCCGGTGCCGTTCGCCAGGGCCTGGGCCTGGCAGCAGCAGCTCCAGGGCCGGTTGCTGGCCGATCCACGCGCACCCGATGCGGTCCTGCTGCTCGAGCACGAGCCCTGTTACACCCTGGGCCGCGGCGCCAGCGAGGCCTTCCTGCGTTTCGATCCAGGCCAGCCGCCGGCGCCCCTGTTTCGCATCGACCGGGGCGGCGAGGTCACCCACCACGCCCCGGGCCAGCTGGTGCTCTACCCGGTGCTCAACCTGCAGCGCCATGGGGCCGATTTGCACCTCTACCTGCGCCAGCTCGAAGCCGTGGTGATCGACCTGCTGGCCGAACTGGGGCTAGAGGGCCAGCGCCAGCAGGGCCTCACGGGGGTTTGGCTGGAGGGGCGCAAGCTGGCGGCAATCGGCGTGGGGGCCCGCCGCTGGATCAGCCAGCACGGCCTAGCCCTGAATGTGGACTGTGATTTGGCCGGATTTGGGCCGATCGTGCCCTGCGGCATCGCCGATCGCCCGGTCGGGCGCCTCTCCCAGTGGTTGCCAGGCCTCACCAGCGCTGAGCTGGCCCCCCGGTTGTTGGTCGCGTTTGCCAACCGCTTTGGCCTGGGGCTCCGTCCACCCAGGCCCCCGGAGCGGCTTTGGGGGTGATAGGCCTAGCTTCTGTCCTTAGTTTCCCCGTGACCGACTTGTCAGCCCTCGTGGATCCGAGGGACCAGGCCGAAGTCCACTGGAGCGCCGATCGCGCCGACCGGTTGGCCCTGGCCCGCCGCGCCGACTGGAGCGGCCTCACCGGCCTTGGCCAGCTCTGGCCCGCCTTGGCCGAGCGCCACGGCGAGAGTTTGGCCCTCGATGCCCCCCACGCCCGGCCGCCGGAGCAACTCAGTTTCCAGGAGCTCCATGGCGCCATCCTGCGGGCGGCCGCCGGTTTCGCCGCCCTGGGCGTGGTGCCCGGGGATGTGGTGGCCCTGTTTGCCGAAAATGGCCCCCGCTGGCTCCTGGCCGACCAGGGCCTGATGCGCGCCGGCGCCGCCGATGCCGTGCGGGGCAGTGGCGCGCCCCTGGCGGAGCTCAGCTACATCCTGCGGGATTCCGGTGCCAGCGCCCTGGTGGTGGAATCGGCAGCCTTGCTGCAGAAGCTCTCGCCCCAGCTCAGCGAGCTGGCGGGCCTGAGGTTTGTGGTGCTACTGGAGGGGGCCAGCCCGGCGGCTGGGGCCCTGGCGATCCCCTGCCTGGGCTGGGACGCCCTGATGGAGCTGGGGGCAACCTCCCCGCTGCCGCCCCTGCCCTCCGGTGGGCCGGAGCGATTGGCCACCTTGCTGTACACCTCCGGCACCACCGGGGAACCCAAGGGCGTGCCCCTCAGCCACGCCAACCTCTTGCACCAACTCGTCACCCTTGGCGTCGCCGTGGCACCCAATCCCGGCGATCGGGTGCTGAGCGTGCTGCCGATCTGGCATGCCTACGAACGCACCGCCGAATACTTCCTGCTCGCCTGCGGTTGCTGCCAGAGTTACACGACCCTGAAGAACTTCAAGGCCGACCTCCAGCGGGTGCGCCCCCACTACATGATCAGCGTGCCGCGCCTGTGGGAGGCCCTGCTGGCCGGGTTTGAGGATGCCCTTGCCGCCATGCCCCCCGCCCGGCGCCGCCTGCTGATGGCGGCCCTGGCCCTAAGCCGCTTCCATTGCAGCCACTGGCGCCAGGCCCAGGACCAGAGCCTGCTCCCCAAGCCACCCCTGGCCCGGTTGGCCGCAGGACTGCTAGCCCTGGCCAGTTGGCCTGGCCATCGCCTGGCTTCCCAGCTGTTCTGGCCCAAGGTCCGCCAGCAGCTGGCCGGAGGCTGCCTGGGCACGGCGATCAGCGGCGGCGGCGCCCGCGCACCCCATGTGGATGGCTTCTTTGAGGCGATCGGCATCGAGCTGCTGGTGGGCTATGGCCTCACCGAGACCAGCCCGGTGCTCACCTGCCGGCGTTCCTGGTCCAACCGCCGCGGCAGCTCCGGCCGCCCGCTGCCCGGCACCGCCATCAAGGTGGTCGACCCGGAGCGGGGCACGCCCCTGGGCTGGGGCCAGCGCGGCCGGGTCTTGGCCAAAGGTCCCCAGGTGATGGCCGGCTACTACCTCAAGCCGGCGGCCACGGCCAAGGCGATCGATGCCGATGGCTGGTTCGACACCGGTGACCTGGGCCACCTGCTTGCCGACGGCACCCTGGTGCTCACCGGCCGGGCCAAGGACACGATCGTGCTCAGCAGCGGCGAAAACATTGAGCCCGGCCCCCTGGAAGAGGAACTGGCGGCCTGCTCCCTGGTGGAGCAGGTGATGATGGTGGGCCAGGACCGCCGCAGCCTGGGGGCCCTGATCGTGCCCCGCCTGGAGGCCTTGGCGGCCTATGCCCAGGAGCAGGGTTTGGCGCCGCCTCAGGCGGGAGCTGAGGGGGACGCGGTGACCGCTGGGCCAGCCCTGCTCAAGGCCCTCACCGGTCGCCTCAACCGGCGCCTGGCGAACCGACCCGGAGCCCGGCCCGACGAACGGCTGGGCGGGGTAGCCCTGGTGGCGCCCTTCAGCATCGACAACGGCCTGCTGACCCAAACCCTCAAGCAACGGCGTGACCGCATTGGCGAGCGCGATCGGGTCGCCATCGAGGCGATCTATGGGCGCTGAGTCGGATCTCCGCCCTGGAGCCTTTAGGCCTAGGGGCCCGAGGGGAGCGGGCCTGGTCTGGGTGCGGCGATCCGGCCGTTGACCGCTGGTCTGAGGGCTGACAATTTGGACGCTGGATTTCCTTTCCCATGGCCGACGGTTCCCTTTCGATCAAGCGCTCGATCACGGTGCGGGCCGTGGTGACGCCCCGTTGGAAGGAGGATGCCGAGCGCGAATTGAGCGCCGCGATCGCGACTAGCGATGCCCAGCTTGCCCAGCTCGAGCAGGAAGGCCAGCAGGTGGTCGATGAGATCCGCCGCCAGAGCGCCAACCCCCTCGATCCCCGGGTCCAGGACCAGGTGGCCTCGGTGCAGCAACAGGTGGCCGCCAAGCGGGCCGAACTGGAGGAGCAAAAGCGCACCCTGCTGGAGCAACAGCGCCAGGTGCGCGAACTGGAGATGGAACAGATCGTTGAACAGGGCCAGCTAGAAAGTTTCACCGACATCCAGGTCGGTGACAACCTGGTTGAAAAGTTGCAGGTGGCCATTGTCGTGCGCGATGGCGTGGTTGAGGCGATTGAGCCTGCCTAAAGGTGGCCCCAAGGAGCATCTTTTGATTGCCAACGGCTGAATAATTGGTCGCTTTCAGCTGGGTCGACCTGGGCCTTAGTTGGGCCTGGGTCGATTTTTTATTTGGAATCGCTTTTGGCAAATGCCAATTGCCTAGAAGTAGTAATTTCCATGCTTTGGGCCCATAGCTCGAGCCATTTCGGCTTGCCCTGCCTAGATTGGATCAAGCGATAATGGCCCTGGCTGAAATTAGCTTAGTACCTCCTTTTTTCGGGGCTGGGTTAGGGCGAAATGCTCCTTGCAGGCAGCGGTGCTCTCGTTCAATGTTGCTATTAAGGCTGGTCGGTCGTTTCCGGTTTGAAAGTCTAAATCCATCGCCGACAACTTGGATTTCTTGCCCGTTGCTGAGCTTGAAGACAGCCTGGTAGTGCAGCTTCTGGCCAGCAGTTTTGCGGCACTGATTGGCAAAGTCTTCTGTCAGCATAATCCTATGATTGATAATCACTAGCCCTTTGTCTTGGCAGATTCATTGGCTTGGCTGGAGTGTCCCTAATCCCATGCAACGGCCTGGGATTGAAGTGAGTTGTTGTGACGCCCCTGGCCAGGTCAGTGCAGCCCTCCTGGAGGGCGTGCCCCCTTGGTTTGAATCGCTGGCAGGCCTTGGCTGTTGGACGATTGAGCAGGCTCCTGAAGCAACGCTGCTGGAGTCCCCGCTGCGCTGCACTAGCCAGGCCCTGCACCTCCTGGGCCAGGACAGCAACCCTCCGGCCACGGTTGCAGACCTGCTTGCCTTCTTCCATGGCGATGACCAGCAGGTCCTGGCGGCCCTGCTGCACCGTCTGGTTCTCAGCGACCTGGGCCAGCGGGGCTCCTGTTGTTGTCGTTTGCAAGCGCCCTTGCCCATCCGACCAATCCGTTTAGATGTCGAGCGCTTGGGCGGGGCCGAGGGCTCCGTTCTTGGTGGCACCGTGCGGGCAGACAATGGCGCCCTAGCGAGCGCTGCCCAGGCTCCTGGCCAATCGCAGCAGCCCGATGGGGCGGCTTGTGCTGCCAACGTCGGCAGGTGGGATTGGGAGATTGCCAGCCATCAGCTGGGCTGGGATTCCGCCATGCTCCGCCTGTATGGATGGTGTCCCGATCAGTGGGCGGGGACTTATCAGGCTTGGATAGCGGCCATCCATGGCCAGGATCGCGACCGAATCGATGCGGAGCTTCAGGCGGCCCTGCGGGGTGAACAGCCCTTCGCCTCCTGTTTTCATGTGGTCTGGCCCGATGGCTCCATTCACCAGCTCCTGGCCCTCGCCCAGACCAGCTTTGATCCCCAGGGTTCGCCAATGCGCATGTCCGGGGTCACGTTGGACCCCATCGAACTGCTGGCCCACGGGGAGGCCCTTCCGCTGGACCAGCTTGGCTGCCAGAGCAGCAGTAGCACCCAGAGCAGCGAGGCAGAGGTGGCGGAGGCCCTAGCCCTGCTTCGCCAGGCGATGCGTTCCGCCCCTGTGGGCATGGCCCTTTGTGATCCACAACGGCATACTTTTTTGCAAGTTAATCCCTCCTTATGTCACTTTTTTGAGCGCAACGAATCTGCGCTATTGATGAGTAGTTGGCAAGATCTCACCCATCCAGATGACCTCAATTCTGATCAGGCCATGGCTCGCGAGCTGCTTTGCGGCCAGTTGAATTCCTATCGGATCCGCAAGCGATTTCTGCGGCCGAATGGATCCGTTGTCTGGGGAGACCTCTCCGTGGCAGCCGTGCGTCAGCCCGATGGCAGAGTGAACGGGATCCTCAACCAGATTATTGATATTAGTGACATGGTGCATCGTCAAGAGCAGTTGAAAGATCAGCAATTGCAGTTGCGCTTGACCCTGGATTCCCTCCTTGATCCCCATGTGCTTCTCGATGTCGTGCGGGATCACACCGGCGTGGTTCGCGACTTTCGCTTTGCCGATGCGAATGAGAGTGCTTTGCATGTTTTGCAGGCAACCAAAGAGACATTACTGGGTTCATCCTTGTTATCGATTTTGCCAGGAATTAATAATTCTCCCTTGATGGACCTTTTGCGGCAGGCTGTGACCAGCGTTGATGACCTTGTTCTTGATGATGTCGCTGATCCTACGGGCTCTCTGGTGCCCGCCAATGGCTTCGTTGAGTTACGGACTATCCGCGTCAACGGCGTGCTTAGTTTGACGTGGCGTGATGTCACCGAGCGACATCATATGATGCAGCGAATTGCAGCTTCTGAACAGCAGCATCGTTTATTAACTGAGAATGCTTCCGATGTGGTGATGTTGATGCGTCACGGCATGATTGAATGGATTTCCCCGTCCTTAAATCGCATGCTGGGTTGGAGCCCAGGTCGTTGGGTCGGTCACCCCTTTGAGCAATTTGTCCATCGAGATGATCTCGGTCTTGCCAATCAATGCTGTCAGGAGGACAACCACGGTGGCTCCATGGTGACGCGGCTGCGCTTACGGGACTCCCATGACCAACACCATTGGGTGGAGGCCCATTCGAGCACAATCTTTAGCGAAACCGGTCTGCCAGATGGCATTGTGGCCTCCTTTCGTACCGTTGATCAGGAAGTGGCGAGTGAACAGGAACTAGAGCGTCGTGCCCGCTTTGATGATCTCACCGGTTTGCTTAATCGCTCGGAAATGTTGGAACGTTTTCGCTTGCTGCTGACTTCGCGACCAGGCAGGGTGCCCATGGCTGTTATTTTTATTGACATCGATGAATTTAAGCATGTCAATGATACATTCGGCCATGCAGGTGGTGATCGTGTGCTTAAAATCATGGCCCAGCGTATCCATCAAGCGCTGCGCAAGCGCGATTGGGCTGCCCGGATTGGCGGTGATGAGATGTTGGTTGTGCTCTACGGACTGAATGATTTGGCTAAGGCAATGCTAATTGGTGAAAAATTGCGAGTCGCAGCCCAGGCGCCTATTGATTTCGGTGTGCAAACAATCAAGGTGACCATTAGCGTCGGCGTTACCTTGGCCACATCGGCCGAATCTGTTGATACGATCATTGCCCGAGCCGATCAGGCCATGTATTTGGCGAAACAACAAGGGCGAGATCAGGTCATGGCCATACCATCAACTTCCAGTTAATTAATGGTTCAGCTGATGTATTGCTTGCGTAGAATGCTTTGGTGGGTTGTAATGATGGCTACGGGGTGACAGTGATGGCTCCAAGGATCAGGACCCATGCCGCTTTGCAGGCCACATGCAGCAATTGATCGGCAGCTAGATTAAAGCAACCTTTGCATTTGCAGATATCAATTATGCTATGGATAACAAATTCGGCGCAGCCTAGCCAGATATTATTGGTTAACAAGGCGACAACAAAGGCGTGGGTGCCGGCATGGCCAGCCAGCCAGTAGGTCCAATGGACGCCCGCAACGGAAGAGCCAGGGCATTTGCCAACGGCCAACTTGTCTGTTTGTAGCGGATAATCGGCGAGGCAGTGGCCAAATAGCAGCAGGATAAAAAGTGGGAGGCCGGCAACCCCTATCATGATTTAATTGAATTCATCCTCCAGCCTAGCGCATTTTTGGGAAAAGCATGCCGTCTGTTCAAATCTGGGCAGTTGGCCCTTGGTTCCTCACCTTTGGTGCTTCCCAATTGCAGCCGGTTAAATCAGGAGAGCCATTGCAACAACTTGACCCCAAGACGATGACGATGCTTGACATTGGCGTCCTGATGGGGTGTGATAGGGAGTCGAAATAATTCTCGTTGCATGGCGACTCCTTACATCATTGCCACCCACAGTTATCGAGGCGGCACGGGCAAGTCTAATGTCACCGCCAATATTGCCGCCGAGTTGGCTCTCTCTGGTTTGAGGGTGGGTGTTGTCGATACGGATTTGCCCTCACCTGGCATTCACATTCTGTTTGGCCAGGATGAGCCGGCAGTGACAATCAACGGTGTGATTGATCAGGAGTATGGTATTGCTAAAGCATGTATCGACGTTACCCCGACAGGGCCAAGCTTTCTCGGTAAGATCTTTTTGCTAGCGGGCAGTCCCAAGCCTGCAGATATTGCTAGAATTGTTAAACAAGGCTATACCATGGACCAAATGATAGACATCTATCGGGGGTTTATTAAAGCCGCTGCTTTGGATGTTTTGTTGCTAGATACGCACCCGGGCATTAATGAAACGACCCTGTTCTCGATCACTGTCTGTGACCTGTTATTGATGATTCTGCGCCCTGATCGACAGGATTATCAGGGTACTGCCGTCACCGTTGATGTGGCCCGTAAGTTGGGCGTGCCAGATTTGCGCCTGTTGATGAATAAGGCCTTGACCAGCCTCGATTGGCAAACGATTAAATCCACAATTGAAGCCACCTATCAGGCTCCCTGCCTGGGTATTCTGGCGCAAAATGACGACATTATGCGCTACGGCGGCAGCGGCTTGTTCTCGCAGCAGGAGCCAAGCCACCCCTTTACGCTTCAGCTGAAAGCCGTTGTTTCCCAACTGCTGCCCCTAATTTCGGCTTGATTTAGCCTATTGCTACCCACCATTCTACTGGATCACCATGATGAGTATGTCACTGCAAGTATTTGATCTTTTTCTTGCTAAGAGTCCATCGCCTGCTGCCGAGCCTTCCACCGATTGGCTTGCTATCAGCTCCGTGCTGATTTTGTTTTCGATTTTAGTACTGCTGACCCAGTTTGCGCCGACTATTTTAGAATTTATCAATCGGCATGAGTCCAAGCTCGCCAACAAGTTTCTAGACTTACCCATAGCCTTGCGCTCCTTTTCGTCGGGACTGGCCGTGGCCTATGTGTTAATCATGCTAATTCCTGAGTACCAAATATTTAACGAGAAAGTTGCCTATGGCTGGATTAATGCTTATAAGTTATCACTCTTTGGCCTGCTTGCCTACAAGGGGATACAGCATTATTGCCTGTTAGTTGCCAATAAGAGTTCCAAAGCCATGGGCGAATGGGGCTTTGTTAAGTCGCGGCAAGAGGAAAAATTATTGGGTTTTCGGGTTTCAACCTCGGTATTTGCTGTGTATGCATCGCTTATTTTGTTGACCCTTCCTTACCAGCTTACCTATTTGCATGGTCCGGCCGATAAAATTCTCTATCTTCTGACTTTTGTAATGCACTTGGGCTTCAACATATTTGGTTTGTTTGAAGAAAATGAAAAGCACTTTAAGCGCCTTGTCCCTCCGGTCGTTATCAGTGTGCTAAGCGCTTCACTCGTGCTCACCCTGTTTAATGTTTTGTCGACGGCCTTACTACTTGGTTGCCTGAGTGTATTGGCAGGCATCATTCTGTATAATGTTTTCAAGAACGAGCTGCCTTCGGCTGAGAATTCCTCATTTGCCTGGTTTGCAATTGGGGTCATTATTTTCGTGAGTGTTGATAGTTTGACTCTCCGTAACTTAAGCCATTAAAGAGCTTCTTGTTTGGGTTGTTTAGTTGCCTTTCAGGCGGTCCCTGAGGCTGCCTGATTGGCTCTTGAGCTTTTGGAAGATCGGATCGCTTTCAATACTATTGACTTCTTTGGCTGCCCTGGCATGGTCAATCTCGATCGTGAGCAGCTGAATTTTATCTTGTAGTTCAGCTTCCCTTGCTTTGATTCTAGCAAGCATTGCCGCAAATTCTTTTCTTGCTGCCCTAACAGTGGCATCGTCCCCGGGAGTTTCTATATTGATTTGGGATTGAACGCTGGCCAGGTCGCCAGCACTAATCAGTCTTGTTAAATAGCTAAATTCGTTAATATACTGCAGCATGGATCTAGACCGCTTTGTGAGCTCCTGGACCAGGGCGTGTCTGGCCTTCGTGTCGTTATCAATGAGCTTGAGTGCTGCTTCGTTTTCCAGGCTAATGAGCTGAACATTGTTGCCTTTGGCGGAACAGGTCGCTGAGCGACGGGTTTCGCCAAACAGCGTCATCTCCCCGATGACGGCGCCAGGTTTAAGGGTTGCGACGGTTGTGCTCTCCCCAGATTGATTCTTAATCGACACGATCATCTCACCTTCTTCCAGCACATAGATTCGATCGCTGATCTCGCCTTCATGCACCAGGTCCTCACCGTCGCCAAGGCTGATCGATTGGCCGTGCTCTTTTGCGCCATTGCGTAGGAGTGCGGCGAGATCACTCCCCTGTGCGGGCGGATTGTCTGTTGCCGGTTTGCCTGGTGGCAACATGCCGTGATTCCCGTGGGCTAGGTTTGCGTCTATTATACGGAAAATCAGTGCTCCAATGATTCCTCTAAGAATTGCCCTGCTGTTTGTCCTGCTAATTGCTACCTTCCCGCTTGGTAAGGCGAAATCTCGAGGCAAAGATTCGCGTCTACGTTGGCTGCCAAGTATGCGCATTGTGCGCTTAGTGCTTATTGCTCGCATTGCTAATCTTGTCGAAGGTGAGTATATTGATCTTTCGACTGATCTCGTTAATTGGACGAGCCTGATCAACGGCATAGCCCTGTCTTTACTGGTCTTGGACCTGGCCATTGATTATGTCTGGATGATTATGTTTGCCCTGGGCGGAGCGCGCAATACTCCGCCAAAAATCTTTCGAGAATTGCTTTTTATCTCAGGCTTCTCGGTGATTGTTGGTTATGCTCTCTATACCACTGGTTCAATTAGTGGCTGGGGTACGGCCGCTGGCGCTTCCGTGCTGGCATTTGTGATTGGGCCTGGCACAAGTAGCCAGTTGCAAAATCTTGCTTCGGGGTTGTCAATCCAGCTTGAAAAGCAATTCGTGGTTGGCGATTGGGTTGAATTTGAAGGATTTCTCGGTCAAGTATCATCGATTTCCTGGAGTAATACCACGCTGATTGACGATCTTTCTGACCGGACGATTGTTGTGGCCAACTCCACGATTGACCAGAGCATCATTGTCAACCATTCCAAGGCGGCACCGGCCTTCAAGGTCCATGTTGCGGTGGGCCTGCCCTATGAAATGCGTCCCGAGCTTGCCCATGAGTTGCTGGTGGAAGCCGTTCAATCCCATGGCAGTGTCCTATTGGCCAAGCCCGTCGAAGTTGTGCTGAAGGCATTTGGTGCCTCATCAATAGACTATGAATTGTACTTTTATATCCGCGACTATGCTTTGCGCCGTCAAGTACTCACCGAAGTGCGTTCCCGAATCTGGTATGCGGTGCAGCGACGGGGCTTCTCGATCCCGTTCCCGATCGTGGATCTGAGGCCCATCAGTACGGAGCGGCGGCTTGTCCAGGCAGAGCTCTCAAAGCATAGACAGGAATGTTTCTCGGCCCTGCGCTGCCTTGCTCTGCTCTCTCCACTTTCTGATCAGGAGTTGCAACGGCTGGCCCTCTCTGAACCGGTTATTTTGTATGGTTTGGGCGAATTTATTATTGATAAAAATGATTCTGATCGATCCATGTTCGTGCTGCTTTCTGGCGAATGTGATGTGATGGTGGGCGGCGACCATGAGGATGGCCCCTTGCGCCAAGTGGCGACGCTGGTCAAAGGAACCCTATTTGGCGAAATGTCTGCCTTTACGGATAGTCCCCGCAGCGCTTGCATCGTGGCGAAAACGTCGGTGTCTGTTTTGAAGATATCCCAAGCTTCAATTCAGCAGATTTTTGTCAACAATGAAAAGGCGCTTGAGGGGATTGTTGAATTGATCGCCAAGCGGGAGGCTGGTCTCAAGGCGTTCACGGCCACCCAAACCCGCGACCTCGAAGAGAGCCTGTTGGTCCAAATGGGTGCAACCCTGCGGCGCTTTTGGGGCTATGGAGCTGACGAGGTCTAGGCAAGTCCCCTGCCAACACCTTGGCTGAACAATGTGCAAGCTCCTTCAAGGCAAGGGGCTAATGCTTCCTTGATTCCCGTCAATGGGCTTGCCTCGGGCCGGCCCAGGGGCCTTGGAAGGGCTCCCCTGCTCCGGCGCTCCCTCGGTGGGTATGGGTGCATGGGAGTCCCGTAGTGATAAGCCCAATAAAAAACCGCTTCCGGGGAGAAGCGGCTTAGGAACTGGATTTGCCGTTGTTATTGAATCGGAGCGACAGGATTTGAACCTGCGACCCCCACTACCCCAAAGTGGTGCGCTACCAAGCTGCGCTACGCCCCGGCAAAACGAAGTTATCACAGCGCCAATCCCTCTCTCCGGAGCTGGTTTTGAGCTAGCTGCTCCGGCTTGGCTGCCTGCTCAGCTGCGGCGTAGCCAAGCCGGCAGGCTCTGCAGCCATTGCAGCCGTTTCAGCAGCTGAATCGTCAGCCGGTCCCGGCGCAGGCTCGCGTAGCCTTGGATGCGCAGGGCCTTGGCCAGCAGCCGCAGCTCTGCCAGCCCCATGGCGGCCAGGCGCAGTTCCGGCACCCGGCGCCAGGCCGAGGCCGTGACCGGCAGCTGGCTGCCATCGCGGCCCTCCTTGAACCCCACCAGGGCTCCCCCGGCCATCCATTCGGGAACTAACACGAACAGGACCGCCAGCAGCCCGTAGAGCTCAACGAGCCCCTTGGGCAGGGGATGGAGCTGGCGGGGGCTCAGGCGCTGCTCGGGCGGGCTCGGGTTTGGGTCCAAGGTGACTGGGAAACAAAGGGCGGGATTGGGCCCTGCGGCAGGCGCTGCTGCATTGTCCAGCA
>Ga0164295_10003181_pt1 | contig 13233 bp, 15 predicted proteins | sample GEODES006metaG_FD_111798 | JGI IMG/M metagenome (GOLD analysis project Ga0164295, IMG submission 111798) | Oligotrophic lake water microbial communities from Sparkling Lake, Wisconsin, USA - GEODES006 metaG | ecosystem: Environmental > Aquatic > Freshwater > Lake | place: USA: Sparkling Lake...
CCCGATGGAACTACAAGCGCAGATAAATTAGTAGAAGACACTTCAACTACGCATCATGACGCACATCAAACTATGGCAAGCGTTACTGCTGGTGTTCCTATGACAGTATCAGCATTCTTTAAGGCTGCTGAAAGATCAATGGTATCACTAGAGTTTGTTCCCTCTTCATCGTTTACAGATGCAATTGCACCTACTGCATATTTTTCATTGACTACTGGCACAATAGCAAACACAGTCAATATGATGACTAAAGATGCATCAATTATCTATTATGGCAATGGATGGTATAGATGTTCTGCGACAGTAACTCCTTTGACTGGAGGTACACTAATATGTAATATGGGTATGACTGCGGGACTTTCTAATACTGCAACATATACAGGCGATGGTACTTCAGGACTTTATATTTGGGGCGCGCAAGCAGAAACTGGCAATATCGCAACAAGTTATATTGCAACAGGCGCAACTACACTAACTCGCGCAGCGGATGTAGTTTCACAAGCAGCTACTGTCCGTCAAGTTGATCAAGCTACTATTGATGGATTAAATTTTAGCTCTTGGTATAATAATATTGAAGGCACATTAGTAACTGAATCTATGATTAGATATTCTTTAGATGATAATCATGTTACTGCACACATTGGCGGTTCTCCATACAATGCTTGGCAGCATGGACTATATCTCGGCTCTGTTGGTTCTGTTTATGGTGCTAGATATGGATCTAGTATTCTTTCGACTGTCAGCACTGTTCGTGGCACATATGATAAAATAGCAGTGACATATAATATATCTACAGGAAACATCACAACAAGAACTAATGGTGCAGGCGCAGGAACAGCTTCAGATTTTCTTTCTAATTCAGCAACATATTCTGCACCAACAAAACTTCAAATTGGTCAGACAGAAGGCTCATGGTACCTAAATGGATGGGTTAAAAGTATCACATATTATCCAGAAGAATTCACTGCTACACAATTAAATAACATAACATATAGAGCATAGGCATGGACTACTATCTAAAATTTAAAGATGAAGCAGAAGCTAATGAAGTTCTAAAAGATTACACTGGTGATATTGATGTTATTGGCGTAATGTATCATCCTGCTACTGTAGAGTCGGAAGTTTTTTATAATGAGCCCGGACGCACAGAGTTAACACCTAGAATTATTCGTGTAAACGATCTAATTCCTATTGATGGTTGGCATGTAAATGTTCGTGGAGAAGTTTGTCCAGAATTAGAACTTTACGCACTTGATTTAGATACACCTCGCAGAGTTTGGTATTAATAAATTTTCTTTGTTATAAATAGATAAACAGGATAACAGAGGAATACTAATATGAGTACTAGCAAACCAGCAAATAGAGACGAATTTAAAGAATACTGTCTTAGAAGACTCGGCGCGCCTCTTTTAGAAATAAACGTAGCAGAAGAACAGATTGAAGATTGCGTTGAAATGGCGCTTCAGTATTACCGCGATTATCATTATGACGGTACTGAAAAGGTGTATCTTGCGCATCAAGTAACTCAAGAAGATATTGACAATAAGTATCTATCAATTCCTGATGAAATCATTGGCGTTATCAACATCTTTGACATTGGTAGCAGCTTCTCTACAAACAATCTATTTAATCTAAGATATCAGATTGCACTAAACGATTTATTCGCATTCAACTATGGTCCGTTTGCTCCATACTATATGGCTTTGCAAAATATTTCACTTGCACAAGAACTATTTGTAGGCAAACAATCATTAAGATTCAACAGACATACAAATAAACTAAACATCGACATGGCTTGGTCAGAAAAAGTTCTTGTCGGAGAATACATTATTGTTGAAGCATATCAAGTTCTTAATCCAGACACATATACTGATGTATGGAATGATATGTTCCTAAAGAAATATTGCACAGCATTGATCAAACGTCAATGGGGTGAAAACTTGAAGAAGTTTGAAGGCATGGCAATGCCTGGTGGAATCACATTCAATGGCCAGAAAATCTGGGATGAAGCTGGTGACGATATCGAAAATCTTGAAAGAGAAATGATGAGTTCATATAGTCTTCCTGTGAGCGATATGCTAGGATAATATGGCGCGCAATAGGTATTTCAATCAATACTCTCCGATCAAATCGGAGCAAACTCTCATTAGAGATTTAGTCATAGAATCTATTAAAATCTATGGCATAGATTCATATTACCTTCCTAGAACACATATTAATTTAGACATGATCTACGGTGAAGATGGCTCTATGATATTTGATGATGCTATTGAAATGGAATTGTATGTCAAGAGCTATGATGGCTTTATGGGACAACAAGACTTTCTAACTAAGTTTGGACTTCAGATTGATGAATCAATTACCTTTGTAGTTTCACAAAAACGTTTCATAGATTCTATGAAGCCTATCGTGCTGAATGAATACGGATACAACATTGTCACAGACGATCCTATAGATGGATCAGGCAATTTATTGACAGAAGAACTATATGATTATTCTAGTATTCTAAGACCTAGAGAAGGAGATTTGATCTGGATACCTATGCTAGGATACATGTATGAAATTGCATTTACAGAAAACATTGAAAACTTCTATCAACTAGGTAATATATACACATACGAAATTCGATGCAATAGATTCGAATACTCTAGTGAAAGAATTGATACTGGTATTGATTCTATCGATATTGTTGAAGATCAATACAGTTTGTCTACAGCATTCATTGAAAAACTTCTTGCTGAAGATGATACATTAGTTCTTCTTGAAGACGGAACATATATTGTTGATGAAGGTAATTCACTATCTGGCGCTGAAGTTGCTGCTGATAATCAGTTACTATCCAGTAAACTGCTAGAGGGAGATGTTATAGACTTCTCCGAAACTAACCCATTCGCTAAGGGATTCTAATTATGATGTTCGGACACGATTTCTACCACTCAGTATTGCGCAAATACGTAATTATGTTTGGCAACATATTTAATGATATTCAAGTTGATAGATTTGATAGTTCAGGAAATAAAATTCAGACACTAAATGTACCTCTAGAGTATTCGCCAAAACAAAAATCTATTCAGCGTGTAACTGCTGACCCAACTTTAAATAGAGATATTGCAGCAACAATGCCTAGACTCGGCTTTGAAATGACGGGTCTAACTTATGCGGCATCAAGAAAATTAAACAGTTCTACTAAAATAGTTCGTGGTGTAGATAATGGCGGCAAAGATTTTGGCTACGTATACGCTCCAGTTCCATATGATATGAGTTTTTCTTTATATGTTTTTGTTAAAAACGCAGAAGACGGAACACAAATTATTGAACAGATTCTACCATTCTTTACTCCAGATTACACTGTAACAATTAAAGCATTGCCAGAATTAAATATTAATTTAGATATTCCTATCGAATTGACTTCCGTTACTACGGACGATTCTTATGAAGGCGACTTTGATGCGAGCAGAAGAGTATTAACTTGGCAGTTGGACTTTACTGTCAAAGGATATCTGTTCGGACCAATCAATAGACAGAAGTATATTATTAATGTAACTGTAGCTCAATTTGCAGATATAAATGCAACTCAAGCGGAAGAAGCAAGCATATTAACTGGCAATACTACAGATTTCACTACTACTAGTTCGATTATTAGTTTACCTGAAGCAGTGGTTGATCCATATGTTGCACCATGATGAAGCCGACAGTAGACGACAAATTAAATAATTTTTTAAATATTTTTCCTACTACTAGTAGCGAGAATGTAATTGATGTCGTCGCGTCGGAACCAGTAAAAGAAAAATCTAAAGAAGAAACTAATATTGATGATGACTATGAGTATGCAAGAAATAATTTAAAGAGTTTAATTGAGAATGGTAAAGATGCGATGGAGAGTATCATATTCCTTGCAAAAGAGGGTGAATCTCCTAGAGCGTATGAAGTCGTTGGACAATTGATTAAAACTTTAGCAGATACTAACAAAGATTTATTAGAGCTAGGTAAAAAAGCAAGAGAAGCTAAAGGTAAAGACACTACACAACAATCACAAAATATTGTGACAAATAATTCACTATTTGTAGGAAGTACTGCTGAACTTCAAAAGCTGATAAAAGGAAAGTAATAATGCCATGATTAAGACCTATCTAGGTAATAATAATCTGAAAGCAGCTGGAGTAGTTTTAAACTTTACAAAAGAACAAGTTGAAGAGTATCTAAAGTGTGCAGATAATCCAATATATTTTATTGAAACTTACTGTAAGATTATCACACTGGATCATGGCATTCAGCCGTTCAAATTGTATCCGTGTCAAGTAAATAAAGTAAACATCATTCATAATAACCGCAAAGTTATTTTGATGGAAGGTCGTCAGCAAGGTAAGACAACAACCTCAGCAGCATACATTCTCTGGTACACACTATTTCAAGAAAGTAAAACAGTCGCTATTCTTGCAAACAAAGCTAATGCTGCGCGTGAAGTATTATATCGTTATCAATTGATGTATGAGAATCTTCCTATTTGGTTACAACAAGGCGTGACTACATGGAACAAAGGCGACATTGAATTAGAGAATCGTTCGAAGGTATTTACAGCAGCAACATCCGCTTCAGGTATTCGTGGTAAATCTGTTAACTTACTATACGTTGACGAAACAGCAATCATTCCTAATAGCGTAGCCGAGCAGTTTTTTGCTTCTGTTTATCCTACAATCTCTGCTGGTGAAACTACAAAGATTTTATTGAGTTCGACTCCGCTTGGATATAATCACTTCTGGAAGTTCTGGAATGACGCACAGAACGATAGAAATGGATTCGTGCCGTTGTTTATTCCATACTGGGAGATTCCTGGTCGTGATGAAGCATGGGCTACAGAGCAAAGAAGACTTCTGGGAGAATTGAAATTCAATCAAGAAGTATTGTGTAACTTCTTAGGATCAAGTTTAACTCTAATTGCTTCTGATACTATTGCACAAATGTCAGCCGATGCGCCAATCTATTCTAAAGATGGGCTAGATATCTATGAAAAAGCCGAGAAAGATTGCGCATATATTATTATTGCAGATACTGCAAAGGGCGTTGGAGGAGATTACTCTGCGTTTCAGATTTTGAATATATCTAAGATGCCTTACGTAATGGTAGGCAAATATAAGAACAACACGATTAGTCCACTGTTATATCCTTCAGTAATCTACAAAGTTGGCAAAGACTATAATGATGCATATGTGTTGATTGAAGTTAATACATCTGAGCAAGTAGCAGAAATTCTATACAGCGATTATGAATATGAGAATATCATTTCTGTCAATAGAACACCAAATGGACAAGTTGTAAACGGCGGCTTTGGTGGTGGTAAAACACAACTCGGAGTTATTACTGATAAGAAAGTGAAGCGTATTGGATGCTCTAACTTTAAATCTATGGTAGAAGAAAAGAAAATGATCATTCGAGATGCAGATACTATCTCAGAAATCTCTACGTTTATTCAAAGAAAGAACAGCTACTCAGCGGATGAAGGTTATCATGATGATTTAGTTATGCCTCTAGTTTTATTCTCATGGCTAACTACAAATACATACTTTAAAGAATTGACTAACATAAATATTAGAAAAGAGCTATATGATGCTAGAATTAGAATGATTGAGGATGAGGTCACACCATTCGGATTTATAAATACAGGAGAAGAAGAAACTCAGTTTGTTGATTCTTCTGGACAAACATGGAATATAGATGGTCGTAAATTTGACTTTTTATAAATAAACAGAGAATATGAGTGTGAATCATCGTGAATAAAAAATCTTAAATCAAGGAGAAAAAAATGACAATTAATTTAATCTCACCAGGTATCAAAGTTACCGAATCCGACCAAGTAGCATCAGTTCAAGCTACAGGAGCTACCATTGGTGGAACAGCAGGACAATTTAGATGGGGTCCAATTGAGCAGCTTACTCTAGTTACTAGCGAAACTGAATTGGCAACGTATTTTGGTGCTCCAGTTCAACGATCAACACCTGCAATTTCAGTTGACTTCTTATCAGCAGCAAGCTATCTAGCATATTCGCCAGCGTTGTATGTTGTCAGAACATCTACTAGCACGGCAAATAATGCTACTGCAAATGGAACCGGCGTTTTTGTTAAAAATGATGCAGCTTATGAGCAAAATTTTGCTTCAGGAAGCGAATCTGCAAAATCATGGATTGCTAAACACGCAGGCAGTTTAGGAAACTCGCTGAAAGTTTCTACATGCCCAAGCAGCGCAGCCTGGCAAAGCACTTTGACAGGAACATTCACTGTTGCAGCAGGATCTACAACCGTTGTTGGAACTGGTTCTACAGCAAACACACAACTACAAGTTGGTGATATTGTTGTTTTAGGCGGCCGTTCAATCAAAGTTGCATCTACAACTAACGCAACACATTTTACATTAGCTTCTAGACACATTACAGGCGTAACATCGGCGACTTCAGTAGTACGCCGTTGGGAATACTATGACCAATTCACCAACGCGCCAGGAACATCAGCATATGCTGCTGCAAGAAACGGCAGCGGCGACGAAATGCACGTTATTGTAGTTGACGAAGATGGTACTATCACAGGCACAAAAGACACTGTTCTAGAAAAATACTCGAAAATTTCTAAAGGTAGTGATGCTAAGACTTCTCAAGGTGCAACTAATTTCTACCAAGATGTTATCAATAGCACATCTAATTGGATTCGTTGGGGCTTTACAGATGCAGCAGGAACAAATTGGGGAACTACAGTTGTAGACAAAACATTCACAGCCGTTACTGCACCTATCAAGTACAGCTTGGCAGGTGGTGTAGATGGTACACCTACAGATGCTGACAAAATTACAGCATTCTCTAAATTTGCAAACAAAGCTAGTGCGCCAGTAAGTGTAGTGTTCACAGGAAGTGCATCAGCAGCAGTTATTGATACTGTTATTGCCGACGTAGCTGAATTCAGAAAAGATTGTGTTGTATGCTTCTCTCCACTGTTAGCTAATGTGCAGACACTAGACGGTGAAGCTGCTGCTATCCAAGGATTTGCAGATACAGTAACACGTTCTACATACGCAGTTATGGACGGAAACTGGAAATATGCATACGACAAGTACAATGACGTATACGTATATGTGCCATGCAGTGCCGACGTTGCGGGTACAATGGCAAGAGTTGACTCTGTTAAAGCTCCATGGTTCTCTCCAGCTGGATACCAAAACGGTAGAATTCTAAACGCAGTTAAACTAGCGTGGAATCCAGACCAAACAGATCGTGATGAGCTATATAGATATGGTATTAATCCAATCATTACTGAGCCAGGTCGCGGAACAATTTTGTTCGGTGACAAGACATTCACTATTAATCCAGGATCGTTTAGCAGAATTAACGTTCGTAGATTGTTTAACGTAATCGAAAAAGAAATTTCTGCATTAGCTGAGAATCTATTGTTTGAAGAAAATAATGATGCAACAAGAGCAAGTTTCTTGAATTCTGTTGAGCCATACTTGAGAAGTGTTCAAGGCGGAAGAGGCATAACGGACTTTAAGGTAGTGTGTGACAATACTAACAATAGTGAAGACTCTATTAATGCTAATGAATTTACCGCTGACATCTATATCCGTCCAGTATCTTCAATCAACTTCATTCAATTGAACTTCGTATCTGTAAGAGGCTCTTCAGCATTCACCGCACTTGGTTAATCTTTAAGAATCTAAGTAAAGGAGAATAATAATGGCAATTTCAACAATTTCAGAAATTACAGCAGGAATTGGTTTGGGCGCTCGTCCAAATCTATTCCGAATCAGTTTTGCAGGTGGACTAAATGAAGATACAAATTCAACTATTTCTCTACTATGTAAAGCTGGTCAAGTACCTGCATCAACTTTAGGCATCATTGATGTCCCTATGGTTGGTGGACGCAGATATAAAATCGGCGGCGAAAGAAGTTTTGCCGACTGGACAGTAACAGTTATGAATGACGGTGCATTTGAAAGCAGAATAGCTTTAGAAAATTATCAAAAGCTTTTTGTTTCGAATGACTATAATAGCACAACAGTTGGTGCTAGAAGCACCACTACACTTACTACAGTAACTGTAGAGCATTTAGGCGCTGCTGGTGATGTTACTAGAACATACAAATTAAATAACTGCTGGCCTTCGGACATTTCAACAATTGATTTATCATATGACACAACGGATTCTCTAGAAGAGTTTACTGTTACTTGGACATATGACTATTTCACAGTAGCATAATAGGAGGCTAATATGTCATTTTCAATTAACAATTTTAGAACATCTTTAGCAGGTGGTGTCCATGCTAACTTATTTCAAGTTAGCATTACTGTGCCTTCAGGAATTTCTCTTGCAAATTTTACAGCAAACTCCACTACTATGTGTAAAGCTGCTGCAATTCCTGCACTAACTTTAGGCATCATTGAAGTTCCATTTAGAGGACGTAGAGCTAAGATTCCTGGAGACAGAACTTTTGGTGAGTGGACAGCAACATTCATTAATAATGCTAATCAAACTTTAAGAGCAAACTTTGAAGCGTGGACACAATACATTGCTACTAATGATTTTACAACATCGGTAATCAGTAATAAAAATTCTACAGACTATAAGTGTATCATTACTGTCGATCAATTAAAAGATGACGGCACGGTACTAAAGAGTTATGCACTTCAAAATGCATTCCCTTCAGAGGTTTCGGCAATCGATCTTTCATATGATACAGTTGATGCAATTGAAGAATTTTCTGTAACTTTCCAGTACAGTCATTTCGTATAAGCTTTTCGTAACGCATAAATACGTTACGTAATAGTTTTTATAAGGGGACTATCAACGTCCCCTTTTTTAATGGAAGAGACATAAAATGGCAATAAAGTTATTTGGATTTAAGATAGGTAAAGACGAATCTCAACAAGATCAGGTTAAATCATTCGTTCCTCCGAACGATCAAGATGATTCTACTTCAGTTGTTGGTGGCGGTATTTACGGAACTTATGTCGATCTTGAGGGTCAAGTTAGAAATGACGCAGACTTAATTAAGAAGTACCGTGAGATGGCATTGCAGCCAGAATGCGACACAGCTATTGACGATATTGTCAATGAAGCTATTGTATTCGATAAAAATAACTATCCAGTACAGATTGTATTAGATAGATTAGAACAGCCTGAATCTGTTAAGAAAAAAATTAAAGATGAGTACGAACACATCGTAAAACTTTTAGATTTTAACAATCAAGCTTATGATATATTTCGTAGATGGTACATCGACGGTAAACTCTACTATCATATGCTAATCGATGAAAAGAATCCTAGATTAGGCATTCAAGAAGTTCGATACATTGATCCTAGAAAGATTCGAAAGATTAAAGAAATACCAAGATCAAAAGATAACATTGCCGCAGGACAACCTCAAGCAATTAAGCCAATCGAATATTTTGTATTCTCAGAGAAAGGCTTTGTCAGAGATAACAGTCAAGGACTAAGAATCTCTCCAGATTCAATCTGTTATACACACTCAGGACTCACTGATAAAGATGGTAAAGTTATCATTTCATATCTACACAAAGCAATTAAGCCTTTGAATCAGTTGCGTATGCTTGAAGATGCTACAGTAATTTATCGCATTTCAAGAGCACCAGAACGTAGAATTTTCTATATTGACGTTGGTAATCTACCAAAGATGAAAGCAGAACAATACTTGCGCGAGATTATGCAAAAGTATAAGAATAAGTTAGTATATGATGCAAGCACTGGTGAAATTCGTGACGATAGAAGATATCAAACAATGCTTGAAGATTTCTGGCTACCTAGACGCGAAGGCGGTAAAGGAACAGAGATTACTACACTTCCTGGTGGGCAAAATCTAGGCGAGATTGAAGACGTATTGTATTTCCAAAAGAAGTTATATAAATCATTGAATGTGCCTATTTCGAGATTAGAGTCTAATGATGGATTCTCGCTAGGTAGAGCTTCTGAAATTACAAGAGATGAACTAAAGTTTAATAAGTTCATTCAAAGATTGCGCCTAAGATTCTCACATCTATTTGATAAGCTATTAGAAACTCAGCTATTGCTTAAAGGTATTTGCACTAAACAAGAATGGCAACAGTTAAAAGAAGACATTTCTTATGATTATGTTTCTGATGTATACTTCACAGAACTAAAAGAAGTTGAAATTATGAAAGAGCGTTTAGCAGTTCTTAGTGACCTTGATCCGTTTGTTGGTAAATATTTCTCAATCAATTATGTCCGTACTAATATTCTTCGTCAATCTGAAGATGATATCGAAAAAATGGACGAAGAAATGATAGAAGATGCAGAAAAAATGTCAGCGGCGGCAGAAGATGCACCACCTCCACCTGAACCAAAACCAATTCCAGTTACTCTAGCTAAGCCAGCAGAGTGATTGAATATTAAGTTTTTATAAATATATAAGTAAATTAAGGAGTTACATCATGGAACATATTCAGACAGCATTGCAATATGCTTATCAAGCAAAACCTTTAGAATTTAAAGATTCTATCGTTTCTGCAATAGAAGATAAACTTAGTGATGCACTAATGATGAAAAAGATGTCATTTGCAAGCACAGTTTTAAAACACGATGATGAATCTTCAGAACAAGAAGATTCATCAGCAGAAATTTCAGAGGTTAATCCAGATGAAGAGCTTTAAAGATTTTATTCAGTTAGATGAAATTGAACAGCCAAAATATGCACACGGCAAAGAAGCTAAGTTTGCCAAGTCTACATTCATGGCTGAACCAAAAGATCCTTCAGATCAACTTAAGACTGGTCCAGAAGAAGTCGGTCCTAAAGACACCAAGCTTGGTCAAGGAAAACGCAGAGCAGACAGACTAGATAATAAACAGCCTTTTGATGAAGAGAATCTGTCGCCAAAAGAAACAAAGATGGCACACACAATCGGCAAAGAATTCGAAAAGAAAAACGTTGGCGATAAATCTAAAGGTGGTCCATATGCAGTAGCAACAGCAATGGTTAAAAATAAACCAGAAGCTGCGCAGAAAGCATACGCAACAATTAAATCTAAGATGAAAGAAGACGTTGCGGCAACAGAAATTCTTTTTAGTTTATACGAAAATTTAAGCGCAGAAAATCAAAACATGTTTTTAGCTAAACTAGAATCTGATGCTGATGCACTATTAGATTTCGCTACAATTTCAAAGGTAGAGTAAAATGGCTGATACAGTATCAACACATGTATTAAAAGATCATGCTGCTGCATGGGCAGTAAAGCTAACAAATATTTCTGATGGAACAGGCGAAACTAACGTTAAGAAAGTTACTGCTAATTCTCTAATTGCAACTAACGGCGATAACTCAACACAGAGATTGACTATCACAAAGATTTTCTGGTCAGTCGCAGCTGGAACAAGTTCAACTATGTCTCCTAGAGTTACTATTCTATGGAATGGCGCTTCAGCAAACACTGTAGCAGCTACGCTAACTGGCTCAGGATTTTGGGATTTAGTAACAGGCGGGCAGTGCCCAATTACAAATAATGCAACTAATCCAACTGGTGATATTCTATTGTCTACTGTAGGATTTACTGCTAATGCTGCATACACAGTTATTCTAGAAGGCAAGAAGACTGCTGGTTACGTAAGTCGTGAATCAACTGATGACGGCGTTTCGCCATAATAAGGAGATAGTCACATGAAACTAATCACAGAAATTAATGAAGAAGTAAAGATTATCACCGAGCAGAATGAAGCTGGTGGTAAGAGCTTTTACATCGAAGGTATTTTTATGCAGGCTGAATTGCCTAATAGAAATAACCGTATGTACTCTCTTTCAATTCTACAAAAAGAAACAGATAGGTATGTAACAGAATTTGTAAATAAGAATCGTGCATACGGAGAACTAGGTCATCCAGATGGACCTAATATCAATTTAGAAAGAGTATCGCATCTAATCAAGAGCTTAAAGCAAGAAGGCAATAACTTCATTGGCAAAGCAAAGATCATGGATACTCCTTATGGTAATATTGTAAAGAATTTGTTATCTGAAGGCGCAACTATTGGCGTATCTACAAGAGGCATGGGTTCTCTAGTAGAAGGCAAAAATGGTATTAAGATGGTTAAAGATGATTTCCACTTAGCAACAGCGGCAGATATTGTAGCAGATCCTTCTGCACCTGATGCATATGTGCGCGGCATTATGGAAAGCAAAGAATGGGTTTGGGATAATGGTGTAATTAGAGAAGCGGATGTTGTAAAACAAAAATCAGTAATTGAAAATTCATCTAAGAGAAATTTAGAAGAAAATATGATTAAGGTTTTCCAAGATTTCATTTCTAAATTATAACTTGTATAAATAGACATAGTTTAATATCATAATAAGGAGACTGCTATGACAGTAGAAAATAAACAAGAAGTAACTAAAGCAGAAGAAATGAAGTTGGATGTGCAAGAAGACATTACAGCGATTTTCTCTGGCGAAGGCTTATCTGAAGAATTCAAATCAAACGCAAAAGCTATTTTTGAAGCTGCTATTTTAGCAAAAGTTTCTGAAGAAAGAGCAAAGCTTGATGAAGAATATGCAATTAAGCTAAATGAAGAAATCAATTCGATCAACGAAAGTATGATCACTAAAGTTGACGAATATTTAGAGTATGTCGTTAACGAATGGATGGAAGAAAATAAACTCGCAGTTGAATCTGGCATTAAAGCAGAATTAGCTGAAGATTTTATGGTAGGTTTAAAGAATCTATTCACAGAACATTATGTTGATATTCCAGAAGAAAAGTTAGATGTAATTGAAGAAATCGCAGAAAAACTTCAAGAGCTTGAAATTGAATTGGATAAAGTCGTTACAGAAAATGTACAAATGACTTTCGAAATCAATGAGTACAGAAAAGAGAATATTGTTAATAAAATCTCTGAAGGTCTTACAGATGTTCAGTCAGCAAAATTGAAAAGTTTAGCTGAAGGTATTGAGTATGTTTCAGATGAAGACTATGAACAAAAACTTACTTTAACTAAGAAGAAATATTTTGATAGCAAAATCGAAGAACAAGTTGCTCCAAAAAGCAACAGCTTAGACGGCGATGGTGCAGTAAACTTAGACGAATCATTTGCACCAGCAATGAATCACTATGTTCAAAGTATATCAAAAATTGTGAAAAGATAACTTTTTATAAATAATAACAGACAGAGTTCCAATTAATACTCAAGGAGAAAATATATGTCAATCGAATCATTAGTAAAAAAATGGGGTCCA
>Ga0164295_10003182_pt1 | contig 13233 bp, 13 predicted proteins | sample GEODES006metaG_FD_111798 | JGI IMG/M metagenome (GOLD analysis project Ga0164295, IMG submission 111798) | Oligotrophic lake water microbial communities from Sparkling Lake, Wisconsin, USA - GEODES006 metaG | ecosystem: Environmental > Aquatic > Freshwater > Lake | place: USA: Sparkling Lake...
CCCCATGGACACGATGCATTCCTGCTTGACGATGCGCGCTATATGAATGTGGTGCGCTCGTACTTTGACAACATGGCCAGTGACATCAGCGCAGGGGGTTCAACATGAGCGACCTGCTGACCCTGCAAGCCATTGCCCGGTTGGTACCCCAAGGCGCCCGCGTGCTCGACCTGGGTTGCGGCGATGGGGCCTTGCTGGCCTACCTGCAACAGCACAAGGGCTGCACTGGCTATGGCGCAGAACTCAGTGATGCCAACGTTCAAGCCTGTGTGCAACGCGGCGTCAACGTGATTCAGTTGAACCTGGACGAGGGTCTGAACATGTTTGACGATCAGTCGTTTGATGTGGTGCTGCAGATCGACACCTTGCAACACCTGCGCAACGCCGAAACCATGTTGCGCGAGACCGCTCGCGTCGGAAAAATCGGCATCGTTGCCTTCCCTAATTTTGCGCACTGGTTCAACCGCTTGAGCGTGCTGAAAGGCCGCATGCCGGTGACCAAGCGCTTGCCTTACCAGTGGTACGACACGCCCAATATCCGCGTCGGTACGTTTGCCGACTTTGGAGACCTTGCAGCTAAAAACAACTTGCAAGTGCTCGACGCCTTTGGACTGCAGCTTGGCCAAGAGGTTCGCCTGTGGCCCAACCTGCTGGCGGGTACAGCGGTCTACAAGTTGCAGCGCGCCTGAAATGCCAAACACTCAGGCCAGGGTGGGCACGCATCCACCCCACGGCCCTTGGCTGATCGCCAATTTAATTGGCCAAATTTCTTTTGGCCTTCTGTCCATGACGCTGTGCTTGCCTTCCATGCAGGAGTGGGGCGCTATTTTTTCGGCCCCTCAAGCCGATGTGCAGTTGACCTTCAGTGGCTATGTGGTCGCCTACGGTGCCCTGCAACTGGTCTACGGCCCGCTGTCAGACCGACACGGGCGCAGGCCTATCCTCATGCTGGGCTTGGCGGTAGCGGGGCTGGCATCGGTCATGGCCGCGCTGGCAGGCGACATCGCCACGCTGACCCTGGCCCGTGTGCTGCAAGGTGCGGGCTGCGCGGCCAGCATGGTGGTCAGCCGCTCGATGGTGCAAGACCTCTTTACCGGACCGGAGCGCACGCGGGTCATGGCCTACATCGGCATGTCGCTGGGCCTGTGCCCACCGCTTGCCACGTTGATAGGGGGTCAAATTCATGTGCGCTGGGGCTGGCAGGCCAACTTTGTTTTGCTGTCCGTGCTGGCTTTGGCACTGCTTTTGGCGGCCAGGTTAGGGCTGCCCCCCGCAGTCAAGTCGCCGCCCAACAACAGCCATTGGCTGCGTGCCATGCTCAGCGCCTACGCGAAGCTGTTACGTGAGCCTCGCTTTGTGCTGTATGTCACGATCCTTGCCACCACCACGGCCACGTTTTATGTGTTTCTGGGGGGTGCGCCGATCGTGCTCAAAGGCTATGGCATCGGACCCGACGGGATCGGTTGGTTCATCATGGCCGTGCCGGTCTCTTACATTCTTGGCAACTTTTTGACCACGCGACTGATTCATCGGCTGGGTGATGTTCGGGTGATGATTTGGGGACACGCCTTTACCCTTATGGGTCTGATCGTGATGTTAGGTCTGGGCCTGGCAGGCGTAGAGACGGCGTTGGCAGTGGCCCTGCCGCTGCTTTTGCTGGGACTGGGTCACGGCCTGATCAACCCGCCTGCGTTGGCCGGCACGGTGAGCGTGCTGCCCGCACTGGCCGGTTCGGCTGCAGCCATCGCCGGTTTGATGCAGCAGTTCACCGGGGCCACCGGGGGCTATCTGGTCGGACTGGTGCCCCACAAAGGCGCTGTCAACATGGGCTGGCTCATGTTGATTTTTGCGCTGACCGCGGCGTTTGCGCAGTGGGCATTGCGCAACCGCAAGTCGGTATGACCAACCGATGAGCCAACACTTCACTCCCGTCACCAGCGGTGCCAGCGGTACCAGCGGTACCAGCTTGTCTGATCACAATGCCTCAGCGGCACTTCAGGCCGCCGCTGCCCACATGGACACCGCGATGACACATTCAAAGCGCCGATCCTTCGTTTTGGCAGCAAGAAAGTGAGCGCCTGGGCCGGCCATTGGTCTCAGGCCTGAGTCCGCTGTAAAAAGCGCAAAAGCCTGCCCCGCTGCCTGCGTTTTGTAAGGGTCTTTTCGGGTGGACGTGGCCGTTGCAATCTGGCTCAATGCAAGACTGGTAAACAAGTCTTTTTTCAACCCAACCCGGAGTCCTTATGGCAATTTATGAACTGCGCACTTACGCGGCCATCGTCGGCAAAATGGCCGAGCTGACCGCCCTCTATACCAACGAAGGCTGGCCCGCCTTGGCCAAGCACCCGCAAAAATTGGTGGGCTACTTCACCGGTGATGTGGGCGCCATCAACGAGCTGATTCACCTGTGGAAGTTTGACGACGACGCCGACCGCCGCGCCTTTTGGGCGGGGGTGTTTGCTGACCCTGAATTCATGGCCTTTGCCGCCAAAATACGTCCATTGATCCGCGAACAAAACAACAAGCTGATGCTGTCAGCGCCTTGGGGGCCCAAGCCCTAAGCAAGCCAAGCCTGACGTGCTGAGCGACTGTGCTTCGTTCAGCGCAACTGCCGTTGGCGCTGGGCGTACCGATTCCAGGCAGCCATGCTAGGTTTTGGATGAAGAACCAGGGGGCGTTGAACCCTGGCCCCAATAACGGTCCCTGACGAGCTTCTTGTAAAGCTTGCCCGTGGCATGGCGCGGCAATTCAAGGTCAAAGTCGATTGTTCTGGGGCACTTGTAAGAGGCCAAGCTTTGCTTGCAATAGGCGATCAATTCAGCCGCCAATTCGGGGCCGATGTCCTCGGGATTCACCGGCTGGACCACCGCTTTAACCTCTTCTCCAAAGTCCTCATTGGGCACACCGATGACCGCGACGTCCAATACCTGGGGGTGTCCAATCAGGATGTTTTCTGCCTCTTGCGGGTAAATATTGACGCCACCCGAAATGATCATGAAAGCGCGTCGGTCCACCAAATACAGGTAAGTCTCGTCGTCCACACGTCCGATGTCTCCTAACGTCGTCCAACCCTTGGCATTGCGGGCCTGGGCCGTTCGTTCAGGGTCGTTGTGGTAGCTGAAGACCGGGCCATCAGAGAAGTACACCAGACCGGTTTCACCGGCAGGCAGTTCTTCGCCGGCTTCATCACATATGTGCAGATGCCCTTGTGTGGCTCTGCCGACCGAGCCTTTGTGCGCCAACCACTCGGCAGAGGTGATCGCGCAAAAACCGTTGTTTTCGGTTCCGGCGTAGTACTCGTTGATGATGGGCCCCCACCAAGCCAGCATTTTTTCTTTGACCTCCACCGGGCAGGGCGCCGCGGCGTGAACCGCCACTTGAAGTGAGGACACGTCGTAGAGGGCCCTCACCCGCTCTGGCAATTTCAGCAAACGCACGAACATGGTTGGCACCCATTGGCTGTGGGTGATGCGCTGAGCTTCGATCAAAGCCAGCGCTTGCTGGGCATCAAAGCTGGCCATTACCCACACGGAGCCGCCCAGCTTGATGACCGTCATGCAGTGACGCAGCGGCGCGGCATGGTACAGCGGTGCGGGCGACAGGTAGCGACAATCTCGTCCATAGCCAAACAAAGGCTGCAGCAGGTTGACCAGCATGGTGCGTTGACCTGCGGGAGCCTGTGTCATCGGCCATTTGACGCCCTTGGGTTTGCCCGTCGTGCCAGACGAATACAGCATGTCCAAACCCTGATGCTGATCGGCAATCGGCAGCACGGAGGCACTGCCCAAGGCTTCATCCCAGCGCTCATACCCGGGCATATCCTGGCCCAGGGTGAAGCACCTGACGTGCACGGGCAGCAGCGCACGCAGCGGTGCACAAACCTGCGCCAAATCATCGGAGACCACCAGCACCTTGGCTGAGCAATCTTTGACGATGTAGGCGACCTCTTCACAGTTCAAACGGGTGCTGATGGTGGTGTAGTAAACACCGGCACGGTCCATGCCGAAACACGCCTCCAAAAATTGGCGCTGGTTGGTCATCAGCACGGCCACATGCTCGCCTGGCCCGACACCACACGAGCGCAGCACCTGCGCGACCTGATTGGCCCGTGCATCCAACTGCCCAAAGCTGACCTGCTCGCCGGTCTCGCACATTTGAAACGCCAGCCGTGAAGGGTCGTCAGGTTGGTCATCCATCGGAAAAAGCATGGGAGTCCCTTGGGGATTATTTTAAATTCAGTGCGCCAAGCAGACTTTGCCGAACTGGGCACCGCTTTTGAGGTAGGCCATCGCCTCTTTCAGTTCCTCAAAGGCAAAAATCCTGTCGACCACGGGTTCAACTTGGTATTGACCCATGGCGCGCAGCATGGCTTCAAAGCCATCCCGGTGTCCGACCGTCACGCCCTGCAGGCGCACCTGACGCGTGATGATGTGGCCCAGCGAGGTGGCCATGGCGCTGCCAGAAAGAATGCCGATCATGGCAATGGTTCCGCCTGGCCGAATACAGCGCAAAGACTGGGGCAGGGTTTTTTCGCCCCCCAACTCCACGATCAGGTCATAACCTCGCCCCTCGGTGATCTCGCGTGTGGCCTTGGCCCACTCGGGCACTGCGCGGTAATTGATGACCGCATCCGCACCGAGTTGGCGCACCCGCGCCATGCGTTCGTCGCTGGAGGTGATGACGGTGACATGGGCGCCCAGCAGCTTGGCAAATTGCACTGCAAAGAGTGCCACGCCTCCGCAGCCCTGGATCAGGACGCGGTCCCCCGCCTGGGTGCTGCTGCCCGTGGTCAGCGCGCTCCATGCGGTCAGCGCCGCGCAGGGCAGGCTGGCCGCTTGGGCATCGTTCAGATGGGCGGGCACCTTGACCACACCCTGTTCGGACAGACACATGATCTCGGTCATGGTGCCATCAATGGGGCCACCCAGTGACTGGGTGAGCCGCTCCAAGTCGGGCTCGCCGGCCACCCAGTTTTGAAAATAGGTGGGGCACACTCTGTCGCCCACAAGGACACGGCTGACGCCTGCGCCCACGGCGCAGACGACACCTACCCCGTCGGAAACCGGGATCAGCGGCAAGGTGCCGGTGTAGTTGCCATAGCCGCGCTCAGGGACCACAAGGTCACGGTAATTGAGCGAAGACGCCTTCATCCGTACGAGCACCTGCCCTGGTCCGGCTTGGGGTTCGGCTCGCTGGGACAGCTTCAGATGCGCCATGCCCCAATCACCTTCGATTTGAAAAACGCGCATGGTTTTTATTCCTTCAATATGACTAATGGGTTGCGCGACCTTGCGGACCCGCTGTCGCTTTGAAATCTTTGGCAATTCGCTCCAGCAGCATTTCGGTGGCGCCATCTACCAAACCGGCCACTTGTGCAGAGGCCAAATGGCGCACAAAGGGGTAGTTTTCGCCAAGCCCTTCGGCCCCCATAGCGTGCATCAGCGCGGCCAGGTGTTTTTGGGCCATGCGCGTCGCAAACACCTTGGCCTTGGCCGAAGCACTTTGCGCATCACGTCCAGCGTCAATCAAGTCAGCAGCCTGCGCAACCAACAATTGCGCGGCCTCCAGCTCAATGGCCGCATCGGCCAAACACCAACGCCAACCCTGATGCCCATGCAAAGGCTTGCCAAAGGCCTGGCGCGCATGTCCCCATGCGCTGGCCACCTGCAGTGCCTCACTCACCATCCCGCAGCACATGGCGCCCACGTACGTGCGTGCACCGTTGATGGCACCCAAAATATCTTTGAACGCCTCCCCCGGCGGGGAGAGCATTTCTTCCTCACTGCACACATAGCCCTGCAATACAAAGCCCCCGGCGCCAATGGTCGGCACCGGCCCCATCGCTGGACCTGGTGAGCGCGTAAAACCAGCGCGTTTGGCCTCAATCACAAAGGCGGCAATCCCTGCGGCACCTGCGCCGACACGCGTCTGGGCATAGACCACCACCAGGTTCGCATGAACCGCGTTGGTGATCCAACTCTTGGTGCCGTCCAAACGCCAGCCACCGGGCACGGCCACCGCTTGGGTCTGGATGGCCGCAAAATCAGAACCTGCCGAAGGCTCGGTCAAAGCGGTGCAGGCACTGATCCGGCCAGCCAGCAATTCGGGTAGGTACCGCTGGGACAAACCCGGTGCAGCCAAACGAAACAATTGTTCTGCCACGTTGTGGGTGTTGATGAGCGACATGGCCACACCCAAGTCAGCCTGCGCCAAAATGGCCGCCACCTGGGCCTTGCAGGCAAAAGACACGCCCGCGCCACCCACCGATGCGGGCAACTGCAAGCCCAGCAAACCCGCGCTGCCTGCAGCCAGATGCAAGTCTTCACTGGTTTGGCGTTCGCTCAAGCGCCGAGCGGCGTCGGGCGCAACCTGCACCCTCACAAACTCACGCGTTCGTTCCAGTTGTTGTTCGTCTGCCAGGTTCGTCATTTGTTTTTGCCCAGCAAGGCCTTGGCCCGGGTCAGTAAATCCTGTGCCACGGGCACCAGGCCGCGTGGCAAAAAGATGGTGGCCACCACCAGAATAAAACCGTAGGTAACCAGCCGGTAGCTGTCAGCAATGCGCAGGTACTCCGGCAAGAACGTGACCGCAAAAGCCCCCACCACTGGCCCGGCCAGAGTGCCGCTACCGCCCAAAATGACAGCCAAAATCGCGTTCAACGATTGGTCTACGCCAAAAGGTTCGGGGTTCAAAAAGCCAATGTAATGCGCATACAGGGCCCCAGCGAATCCGGCCAGACCGGCACTCACCACAAACGCGAACAGTTTGTAGCGCCAGGTGCTCACGCCCATGGCCTCCGCCAGGCTTTCATTTTGACGAATAGCCACCAACACACGCCCCACACGCGAGTGCAAGATGATGGCGCATATCCCTGTGGCCAGCAAGGCGGACAGCAAGACCAGAATGTAATAAGCGGTATTGCTCTTGCCTTCAAAATTGACCACCCACCCCCACACAGACAACTCAGGGGGGCGAGGCACATTGGAAATACCCGCTTCACCGCCGGTGACTGAACTGTAGGTGAGCAAAATGGTGAAGATGACCATGTTGTAGGCCAAGGTCACGATGGCAAAATAGTGCCCTTTGACGCGCAGACTCGGGTAACCCACCAGCACAGACACCAGGGTGGTGAAGAGTGGAGTGAGCCACAGGGTCGTCCACACTGACCAACCCAGCTTCACGCTGAGCAGCGTCGAAAAATAGGCACCAATTCCCATAAAGCCCGCTTGGGCAATGGACACGTAGCCGACAAAACCTTGAATCAGGTTCTGGCCTTGCGCAAGGATGACCCAGATCAGCGCCAAGATGATCAGGTGCATGAAATACGGCACAGTCACCAGTTGGGGCAAGGCAAAAGCACCGACCAACAAGGCGGCCAGCCCGATTGAACTCAGTATTTTGGGATTCATCGTTTGCCCAGCAGGCCTTCAGGCCGAAACAACAACACCACAATCATGACCAAGAAGGCGATCACGTCTTTGTAGGCAGACGAGATGAAACCGGCCGCCATGGCTTCACTGACACCCAGAATCAGCCCGCCGACAATGGCGCCAGGAATGGACCCCAGCCCGCCAAGAATCAACACCGCAAAGCCCTTGACGGCCAGGCCTTCACCGACGCCGGGCGCAATCGCCAGCAAGGCCCCTATCAGAGCTCCCGCCGAAACGCCCAGTGCCGACGAAATGGCAAACACCACCAGCGAGACCCTATTGACATTGACCCCCATGAGCACCGCCGCTTGGCGGTTTTGAGCTACCGCACGGATGGACTTGCCCGTCTTGGTTCGGCTGATCAGCAAGGCAATCACGCCGATCAACACGCAAGCCGTCAGAATCACCAGCACCCGCAACTCCGCAATCGCAATCCCCGCCACATTAAAGACGCCTCGGTAAGGGGTCTGGATGACCACCTGATCGGCGCCAAACAACAACAGGTTCATGCCTTCAGTCATCATGGTCAAACCCAGGGCGATGATGAAAGCATTGATGTGGGGGGCGTCCCGTACCGGACGGTACGCCAAGCGCTCAATCAACAAGCCCAGCACCGCGCCCGCCAACATGGCCAGCCCCATCGCCGCAAAAAACGGCAAGCCCCAGCGGTCAGAGAAAACAAAGGTGAGGTATCCCCCAAACATGGCCACCGAGCCGTGTGCAAAATGGGCAATCCCCAAAATGCCAAACACCACCGTCAGCCCCAAGGCGATCAGGGTATAGACCGCCCCGATGGCCAAGCCGTTGAGCGCCTGTTGCAATATTTCGGTCATCGTAAGGCCAAGGGTTCTGGAGATGAAAGCGGTGGACTCAGAGTGGCTTATTTACCGCGAATGCTGCGCAAGAATTCGGAGTAGACCTTGGTGTCAGATGGCAGATCCGACACATAGATCCACTTGCCCTTTTGCCATTGAAATGCGCCGTTCGAAGTGTAGGCCTGGCCATTGCCATCAAACATGGTTCCGTTGGTAGGAAGGTATTTCATGACCGCCTCTTTGGGCACTGCCAGTGTCCGAATCGCTGCCAGCACCTTCTTGGTGTCGTCAGCATTGCCAGCAGCTTCAATGGCATTCTTGAGAACATACACCTGGTCGTAGGCATATGGGGAACTGGGTGAAGGCGCCGCGCCAAACTTTTTGGTGTAGTTGGTGACATAGGTCTTGGCATTGGCATCCAGCGCTTCGATCGTCAGCTCGGTGGGTCGCAGGTCCCACACGCCTTCCATTTGCTCGCTGCTGGCAACTTTGAGGAACTGCTCCTCGCTGCCGCTGGTGAATCCATAACGCGGTAACTTCATGCCCAGCTCGGTGGCCTGACGGTAGACAAAGGCGGCCGGCTCCACATAGCCCAGCACCAGCAAGGCGTCGGGGTTGAGTGCGCGAACCTTGGTGAGCTGGGGCGTCATGTCACGGTCCTTCAGACCGAAGGTTTCTTTGGCCACAATCTTGCCACCGGATTTGGCCAACTCACGCTCAAAGGCCTCCAGGTACTGGGTGTAAAACGAGACGTCCAGCGAACCAATGACGGCCACATTTTTGGCACCGCGTTTGCCCACAAAGGTGCCTGCAGCAGCCCCGGTGAAATCAGCCGGAGGACGCGTACGAAACAAGTTAGGGGTGCCCTTGGCGGTGATGGCGCGCTCAGCGGCGTTACCCACCAGCATCACCACATTTTCTTTTTCAATGAACGAGGCCACAGCACTGGTTGAGCCCGAGCAGCAAAACCCGAGCAGGTATTTGACGCCATCGCGGTCGATCAATTTACGCACACTGTTGGTGGCTTCAGTCGGATTGGCCTTGTCGTCATTGCTGATGACTTTGAGCTTGTAGTTGTCGGCGCCGGCCTTGATACCGCCGCGCGCATTGATTTCTTCAGCGGCCATTTGCACCGCATTCGATTGCGGCAGACCATAGACCGCGCCGGGCCCGGTCAAGGCGTCGTTGACGCCAATCACAAGCTCCTTTTCAGCGGCAAAGGCACTGAGACCCCAACCTGTGCCCAAGGCACTCACCATCGCAGCCACCACGAATCGTTTGTTCAGTACTTTCATCACTCTATCTCCTGATTAAATTGTTAACTCAACACATCTCTAACTGACTGGAAATCTTTCAATACCCCAGGTAGGCCTTGCTGACCTCGGGGTGATTTTTTAACTCCTGTCCAGTGCCTGTGAGAACGATCTCGCCGGCTTCAAAGACATAAGCACGGTTGGATAAGCGCAGGGCCATGGAGGCGTTTTGCTCCACCAGTAAGATCGTCGTGCCCCGCGCTTTGATGCGGGCGATCGTCTGTTCCACCTCTTCCACAATTTTGGGCGCCAGTCCCAGGGAGGGCTCGTCAAATATGCACAGCTTGGGGCGAGACATCAGTGCCCGTGCAATGGCCAGCATCTCCTGCTCGCCGCCCGATAAGGTTCCCGCACGTTGTCGCAGTCGGTCCCGCAGAACCGGAAACAGATCCAGCATTTCTTCAAGGTCACTGCGCTGCGCTTTGTCACGGCGGGTGTGTGCGCCCATTTCGAGGTTTTCCAGCACCGACATCTCTGCGAACACCTGCCGGCCCTCTGGGCACATGGTGATGCCGCGTCGCACGATGCTGTGACCGGCCAGACCGTCAATGCGTTGGCCCTCAAATTCAATGCGGCCGGAGCGGGCCTCGATCAGACCGCAGATGCATTTCAGGGTGGTGCTTTTCCCGGCGCCATTGGCGCCGACAAGAGCCACGCATTCAGAGGCATTGACCTCCAGGCTGATGCCATGCAACACATCGACCTTGCCATAGCCCGCCCGTAAATTTGTGAGCTTCAACATCAATGTGCCCCACCCAGATAAGCGTCAATCACAGCCGGATTGGCACGAATCTCAGCCGGTACGCCTTCGGCAATTTTTTGGCCAAAGTTCAGCACCACAATCCGCTCGCACACTTCCATGATCAAGCCCATGTGGTGTTCAATGACCAGCACGGCGATGCCCTGCGCCTGAATACCCAGAATGAGACGTGACAAGTCTTTGCGCTCTTTAGCGACCATGCCCGCGGCCGGTTCGTCCAACAACACCAGCTTGGGCTCACTGGCCAAGGCGGTGCCGATCATCAGGAGACGTTGTTGCGCGGAAGAGATGGCCGAAGCGGGTTGGTCAGCCACATCGCTGAGGCCCACGAAATCAATGATTTTGTGGGCCTTGCGACGCTGCTCAGACTCTTCAGCCCTTGACCCCGGCAAGCGAAGTACGGCGCTGACCGGGTTGAAGCCATACCGGGTGTGACAAGCGGTCAGCAATTGATCCAACACACTGAACTCGGGAAACAGACTGGTCGTCTGAAACGTCCGTGACAGACCCAATGGAACACGGGCGCTGATATTCAAGTGCTTGATCGATAGGCCTGCAAATTCGATTCCGCCCGATGACACCGCTAGGGTTCCAGAAATTAAATTGACGCAGGTGGATTTGCCTGAGCCGTTAGGTCCGATCAAACCCACAATTTCTTCAGGATTGACCCAGAAACTCAAATCCTTGACGGCCTGTACGCCACCAAAATTCTTGCTGACCTGGTTCAGCATTAGCAAGGGCTCAGACATGGCGGAGACTCCGCAATCGCAAGGTCCTCGCCAAAGCCATCACAGCAATGCCAATTGCCACACCAGCCCACTCAGTCGCTGGTTTTTTGCAATCGGAGCTTATGGATAAATGCATGGTCAATTATTTCAATAGACCGGTCGTCTCTAAAATAGGTGTTTACCCTTTTTGGTCAATCCTCACCCAAAGTCGGCGACACAATTAGATGGCAACCCGCGAGAAATAAATGCCAACGAAATGATCGATCGGTGCCAGGCTGCGCGTGAGCTTGGCGCGCAAGATGGCGCCTTCCCAGCCAATCCAAAAGAAACGTGACAGCGCATGAGCATCGTTGTCTGGGGAGATTTCGCCCATTTGAATCGCTTCCTCAAGGCATGCTGCTACCCGGGTTTCCCATGACACCAGCACGGCCTCAAGTTGATTCCGGAACTCATTGTCCAGGCTTGCCAACTCCTGGCCTAGATTGCCGATCAAGCAGCCCCGCCGAAAATCAAAACGCGTCATGCCGTGTTTGGCATTCTCGACAAACGCCTTGAGTCGCGACAAGGGTGAGAGCGAGGTGTTGTTGAAAATTCGGTCCATCTTGCGTGCGTAATAGTCCACGTAGTTGTGAATCACCGCAACGCCAAACTCATCTTTACTTTTAAAGAAATGATAGAAAGAGCCCTTAGGGACGCCCACCCGTTTCAAGACCTCTTCGATGCCAGTGACCTGAAAACCACGTTCCGTCAGCAGCTCTGTGCCACACCACACCAGTGCGCGACGCGTATCCGAACGGCCTGCCGCTCGCTGCACACGGTCACGCACCGCAACGTTCGAGCGCGTGGATTTGGAACCAACGACCGCCTCAAGGGGACGCATTGGATTTGAACTTTCGGATGGCATCAACGCAGATTAGACCAGTCGCTTCAAGAAGTCAAATACCCGCGCCCACTTTGTCTGGCTGGTCACCTCTCATGAGCGGCCCAGCCATGGTAAATTTGCAAGTCAACCCAAGTAATACAAAGGATTTCCACCCATGAGCACGACCACAGTAGGTTTGATCGGTTTGGGGGCGATGGGATCGGGTATGGCGGCATCGCTTCGGCGGGCTGGGCATACGGTGCATGTGTTCGATGTGCGTCGCGAAGTGGCCCAAGCATTTGCAGCCCAGGGCGGGGTGGCGCACGACTCGCTGTCTTCTCTCGGCGGGGCCTGTGACGTGATCGTATCGGTGGTGGTCAACGCCGCGCAAACCGAAAGCGTGTTGTTTGGCGATGGCCCCCAAGCCGGTTGCGCCACCAATATGAAACCTGGCAGCGCGTTTGTGATGTGTTCGACCGTGGACCCGAACTGGTCGGTTGCCCTCGAATCACGCCTCGAAGCTTTAGGTTTGCTGTATGTAGACGCGCCGATCTCGGGCGGCGCGGCCAAAGCCGCCAGCGGCGAGATGACCATGATGACGGCCGCCAAACCCGCCGCTTATGCCGTGGCCGAGCCCTTGTTGAACGCCATGGCCTCCAAGGTCTACAAGCTGGGCGACAGCGCCGGAGCGGGCAGCAAGGTCAAAATCATCAATCAGCTGCTGGCCGGTGTGCACATTGCCGCCGCCGCAGAGGCCATGGCGCTGGGCCTGCGCGAAGGCGTGGACGCCGCGGCCTTGTACGAGGTGATCACCCACAGCGCAGGCAACAGCTGGATGTTTGAAAACCGCATGGCGCATGTGCTGGCGGCGGACTACACGCCGCTTTCGGCGGTGGATATTTTTGTGAAGGATTTGGGCTTGGTGCTCGACATGGCCCGCGCCAGCAAGTTCCCACTGCCGCTGTCCAGCACCGCGCACCAGATGTTCATGCAAGCCAGCAGCGCGGGCTTTGCCAAAGAAGACGACAGCGCGGTAATCAAGATCTTCCCGGGCATCGAGTTGCCCAAAGCCTCGACCCCCCATTGACCCTTTGCAATGCCCCCGTAGGAGCTTGCCTGCAAGCGATGGCTTGAGGTCCGCAAGCCCCCATCGCCAGCAGGCTGGCTCCTACAACACAAAAAATGCGAATAGACTGAATCGCCCAAAGCCGACCCCCCGTTGACCCTTTGAAATGCCCCCGTAGGAGCTTGCCTGCAAGCGATGGTTTTGGGGTCTGCAAAGAGAGAATCGCCAGCAGGCTGGCTCCTACAACACAAAAATGCGA
>Ga0164295_10003187_pt1 | contig 13224 bp, 11 predicted proteins | sample GEODES006metaG_FD_111798 | JGI IMG/M metagenome (GOLD analysis project Ga0164295, IMG submission 111798) | Oligotrophic lake water microbial communities from Sparkling Lake, Wisconsin, USA - GEODES006 metaG | ecosystem: Environmental > Aquatic > Freshwater > Lake | place: USA: Sparkling Lake...
CAAGGTGGGCGAACGCTGAAGCGTGCTGACCGCCAGCGGCCGCAGGCGGCCCGATGAGATGTGCGCGTTCGACTGCAAAATGGTAGAAAACAACATGTCGATCTGGCCGCTGATCACGTCATTCATGGCCAAAGAGCCGCCTTTGTAAGGCACGTGGGTGAGCTTGATGCCGCCCAGCGCTTCCAGAAGCGCACCGGCCAGGTGGCTGAAGCCGCCAATGCCGGAAGAGCCGTAGGTCAGGCCACCGGGCTTGCTGCGCGCCAGCGCCCGCAGATCAGCCACCGACTTGACCGGCAAGGAAGGGTTGACCACCAGCACGTAAGGCTGGGAGGTGGCTTGGGTGATGGGCACCAGGTCGCGCTCCAGGTTGTAGGCCTGGTTGCCCTGCAATGTCACGTTCACCGAATGGCTGGACGAGATCATGGTGAGTGTGTAGCCGTCAGGCGGCGACTTGGCCACCAGATCGACGGCAATCATGCCGTTGGCGCCGGGCCGGTTTTCAACCACCACCGGCTGACCCCAGGACTGCGCCATTCGCTGCGCCAGCACCCGCGCTGTCAGGTCCACACCGCCGGCCGGCGCAAAAGGGCAGAACAGGCGGATTTGCTTTTCCGGGTAGCGGCTGATGGCCGTTGACTGAGCGAACAACTGGCCGGTCTGGCTGGCCAGGCCCAGGCCTGCAAGGTGAATAAGTGCTTGTCTGCGTTGTGTGGACATGGTGGTCTCCTTGGTGGTGTGAAGGGTTGCGGGGTTTTTTCAGGCGCCGTACTTTTTATCCATTGCGTCAAACGCTGGTTTATCAACCAGGCGCTGGCGCTCCAGAAAAGGTACTAACAAACTCGGGTCTTCGTGCACGATGCCGTCGGCACGCAGCACGCCCAGGGCTTTTTGCATGCCCAGCAAGGCGCCTTGCAAGCCGGTGTTGGCGTACAGCACCATGCCGTAGCCCAGGGCTGCAAGTTCGCTCTGCGCCAGGGTGGGTGTTTTGCCGCCGACCACGATGTTCATCACTTGCGGCGTGGCCAGCAGCGCGGGCAACTGGCGCACTTCGTCCAGTGTTTCGGGCGCCTCGACAAAAAGCATGTCAGCGCCGGCCTCGGCCATGCGCATGGCGCGCTCGACCGCGGCTTCAAAGCCCAGGCTGCTGCGCGCGTCGGTGCGGGCAATCACCATGAAGTTGTCGTCCAGTCGCGCGTCCACAGCGGCGTGAATTTTGCCGATCATCTCGGCCAGCGGCGCGACTTCTTTGCCCGAAAAATGCCCGCAACGTTTGGGGAACACCTGGTCTTCGAGTTGCAGCGCATCTGCGCCTGCGCGCTCTAGCACTTTGACGGTGTGCGCCACATTGAGTGCGTTGCCAAAGCCGGTGTCAGCATCGACGATGAGCGGTATGTCGACCGCGCCGCGAATCGCGGCAGTCGCTTGGGCTACGTCTTGCAAGCCGATGAAGGCCAGGTCCGGCAAACCGTAAAGCATGTTGGTGAGACCAGCGCCCGAGAGATAGACGGCTTCAAAGCCCATGTCAGCCACCACCCGCGCCGACAAGGCGTTGAACGCGCCGGGTACCAGCAGGCCCTGACGGGCTTGCACTTTGCTGCGCAACAGGGCGCGCGTGCTGGGCTTGTTCATGGCTGACTCCGTTCAGGCCATGGCCTGACGCCCGGCGCCGTCGCCTGCCAAGCGGCCGAACAAGGAACCCGAGACCAGGCCGGTGCCGCTGGGGTAGTTGAAGTAAAACAATCCGCCGACCATCTCGCCGGCGCAAAACAAGCCCGGTACCGGCACTTGCATGCCGTCGAGCACCTGGCCGTTATTGGCGTCTATGCGCAAGCCGCCAAAGGTGAAGGTGATGCCGCAGGTGGTGGCGTAGGCATCAAAGGGCGCAGTGTCCAGCGCTTGCGCCCAGTTGCTCTTGGGCGGCTCGATGCCCTCAGTGCCTTTGCCGTCTTTGACCGTCGAGTCAAAGGGCACGTTGGCCTTGACGGCAGCGTTGTAGTTGCGCACGGTCTCAATAAAGGCATCAGGGTTCACGCCTTCGAGTTTGGTGGCCAGCTCTTCGATGGTGTTGGCGCTGACCTTGGTCATCATCTTGATGCGGTACTCCGAGCGCAGCAATTTGCTGACCTTGGCGTCAAACACCTGCCAGGCAAACTGGCCCGGTTGCTTGAGCACCTCGCCGCCGTACTTGGCGTAGGTGAAGGAATGAAAATCCAGGCCTTCGTCGACAAAGCGCTTGCCGTTGGCATTGATCAAGAGGCCAAAAATGTAGCTGTGTTTTTGAAACTGATCGCCCACCGACAAGTCGCCATGCGGCGGTGCGTTCAGGTCCCAACCGGTGGCATGCGCGCCTGACCAGTTGCCGTGGCTGGCAGCGCCTATGTCCAGCGCCATTTTCAGGCCGTCACCCTGGTTAAAGCGCGAACCGCGCACCTTGGCCAGCTCCCAGCCGGGGCCCAGGTAACGGGTGCGCATTTCAGGGTTGGCCTCAAAACCGCCGCAGGCCAGCACCACCGCGCGGCCTGTGTAGCGCAGGCTTTCGCCCTGGCAGCTGGCATTGATGCCAACCACTTTTTCGCCGTCCATCACCAATGATTTAGCGCGCGTGTTGTAGTGAATGTCGATGCCGGCTTTTTCGGCGGCGCGGTCTAAGTACTGGACCAGACCCGAACCACCGCCAGAGACTTCCAGCGGCATGCGGCCGAAAAAGCGACGCCGGCCATTGACCACGGCGGACTGGCGGCCGTAGTTGGGCACAAATTTCACGCCCTTGGAACGCAACCAGACCATGGTGTCCAGGCTGTGGGTGACCAGGCGTTCTGAGAGTTCCGGGTCAGTTTTGTACTGCGTCAGGCGAAACAGGTCGTCAAAAAACTCGTCGGTGGTGTTGGTGCCGAAGTCGCTCTCGGCCACTTCGGCGTCGGTCAGGTCAACGACTTGTTTGAGCTCTTCGACCGAGGCAAAGGCAAAGCGCATCACGCCGCCGGCAAAGCGGCTGTTGCCGCCGCTTTCGTCTGGGGAGGCGGCTTCAAGAATGGCCACTTTGGCGCCCTGCTCAGTGGCGGCCAGCGCTGCGCACAAGGCAGCGTTGCCCTTGCCGACCACGATCACGTCATACTTTTTCTCTTGCATTTTTAAAAGGTGCTTTCTTGTTAAATCAGGTTGTGACGCAGGCGAGATGGCTGCTGAGCTGGCGCATGTCGCTGATGTCTTCAATTCGCTCTACGGTCGCTGCGACGGCCTCAATAGCCCCGGCCTGCAGCACGCTGGCGGCGCACAGCGCGAACTTGGCCTGCAGCAAGTGCTGCGGCAGCGGGTGGGCAGATGTGCGGCCCAGGGCCTGCTCGACACTGGCTTGCAGCACCGAGCCGTCCGTCAGCGTTACGCGGACCGCGCCGCCAAAGTGGTTGCTGGGTGCAAACTGGCTGTCGTCATAAGCGGCCACTTTGATGCGCGGCAGCAATGCTTGCACGCGCGGGTCTTCATGCGCCTGTTCATCAAAGTGCGCCAGGCTGACATGACCGTCCATCAGCGCGCGCACCAGCACATATTGAAGGCTGAACTTGGCGTCCAATGCGCTGCCGGGCTGAGGCCGGTTGGTGTGTTGCAAGCGGCGCTGATGAATCCAGGCTTCAAGGCCTTGAACCTTGTCTGCGGTCAAGCCGTGCTCCCGCACCAGCGACAGCATGGCGTCAATCGCCGGGTGGGTGCTGCCGCAGCAGGGGTATTGTTTGATGGCGATGCCCGGCGCCACGATGTCCAGCGGCGCAGCCCAGGCATCCAGTGCGCGGGCGGTGTCGTAAGTGCCCGGGCCGTTGAAGACGTCCAGAAAACCTTGCTCGTGCTCGAACACGCTGGCCGTGTTGGCCGTGAAGCCCTGGGCCGCCAGCCGTGCCGCCAGCAGCCCGCAGCGTGCGCTGTTGCCCACATGCAGCGGCTTGGTCATGGTGCCGAAGTTCGCCTTGATACCTGCAGCAAAAGAGGCCGCCAGCGCCAATGCGCAGGCGGTTTGCTCGACGTCCAGTTTCATCAGGCGCGCACAAGCAGCGGCCGCACCGAAAACGCCCAGCGTGGCCGTCGGATGCCAGCCTTTTTGGTAGTGGTGAAAGTTGACTGCCAGCGCAATTTTGGTTTCGACCTCGAAACCGGCCACATAGGCCAGCACGAAGTCGGCGCCGGTGGCGGCTTTTTCGTCGGCCAGCGGCAGCAGAGCCGACAACACCGGCGCTGACGGATGGCCACCCATGGTGTTGTTGCAGTCGTCAAAGTCCAGTGCGTGTGAGGCTGTGCCATTGACCAGGGCGGCGTCCAATGCGCCGGTGCGGCGGCTGCTGCCCAATAAGAGGCTGGGGCCGTCGCCGAGGTCCAGCGACTTGGCGCACAAACGGGCCGCCGGCTCACGGCTACCGGCCAATGTCACACCCAGGGTGTCGATGATGCCGACCTTGGCCCAATGCAAAGCGGACGGGGGCAGATCTGCCCAAGTCAGCGCGGCGCTGCGGGCGCCCAGTGCATGTGCAAACCCGCCCTCTGTCAGTGGCTGGCTTTTTTGAGCGAGCGGTAAATCGTGCAAGCAAGAACCTGTTTTTTTGAACTCAGTGCAATTAGAATACCACCGTATACTGTAATTTCAAGCAGTTTTTTCAAGGTAAAAACCCCATGAGCCACGCGAGCGACGGTGATTTGCATGACAACCCCCAGACCCGCGGCATGGCCGAATTTGTCTCTGGCCTGACTTACGAATCTGTGCCGGCCGAGGTGCTCCAGCGCCTCAAACTGCTAATGCTCGATTCGGTGGGCTGCGCCCTGTATGGCAGCGACCTGCCTTGGACGCGCATCTTGCAGCACACGCTGGCCGAACATGACACATCCCAGGGCTGCGCCATTTGGGGCACCGGGCTGCGCTTGTCTGCGCCCCACGCCGCGCTGGTCAATGGCACGCAGGTGCAAGGCTTTGAGCTAGACGATGTACACCGGCAAGGCGTGATGCACGTGGGCGCCGTGGTTTTGCCGGCGCTGATCGCCATCGCCGAAACACGCCCGGGCATGCACGGCAAAGATTTTCTGGCCGCCGCAGTGGCAGGCTACGAGACCGGCCCGCGTGTGGGCATTTGCATGGGTCAGGAACACATTGCACAGGGCTGGCATTCGGGCGCCACGCTGGGTGTGTTTTCAGCGGCAGCGGCGGCTGCACGCGGCCTGAAGTTAGACGTCGACAAAACCGTTCACGCTTTGGGCATAGCCGGCACGCAGTCCTCAGGGCTGATGGCAGCGCAATACGGCGCCATGGTCAAGCGCATGCACGCCGGCCGCGCCTCACAAAGCGGCTTTTACGGCGCCTTGTTTGCCGAGCGCGGCTTCACGGGCATTCTCAACGTGTTTGAAAGTGAGTACGGCGGCTTTTGCACCACGCTCTCACGCTCAAGCGACCGCTTTGACCTGTCTCAGCTGACAGCGGGTTTGGGAAATGTGTGGCAGACCATGGGTGTGGCCTTGAAGTTTTATGCTTGCGTCGGCAGCAACCACAGCACACTGGACGCCATTCGATTGATGCAGGAGAAACACCCGTTTGGCGCAGAAGACGTCAAACGCATCCTGGTGCACGGCTCGCAAGTCACCATGGACCACGTTGGCTGGAAGTACAGCCCGCAGGGCCTGACCTCAGCGCAGCTGAACTTGCCTTACTGCGTGGCCACCTGGCTGATAGAAGGCGACTGCTTTGTCAACCAGTTCACCGAGGACAAGGTGGCAGACCCGCAGCGCATACGGATTGCCGACAAGGTCCAGGTGCGGCACGACACCGACATCACCGCGCGCGGCTCCAAGTTTCGCCACATGGTGCGCGTGGAGTGCGAGCTCATGGACGGCACCCGCATGGAGCAGGTGGTACAAGCGGGTCGCGGCAACGAAAAAGACTTTGCCAGCGAAGCCGACGTGGTCGAAAAGTTTCACAAGCTGGCGGAACGCGCCATTCCCAAAGCCCAGGCCGAACACATCGTGGACTGGTTCATGGGTCTGGAAAAATGCGCCGATGCCTCCGAACTGCCGCGTCTGCTGACACGGCAATGAGCCATGCGGGCGCTGGCTCAGGCGGGTCTGGGCGGGCGCATCACGGCCGGGCTGGCAGCCGCCTCGCCGCGCTGCACCGCCACTCGTGCTCGCAAGGCGCCCTTGACATGCTGCAAGGCCGCGGCCCGGGCAGCGTCTTCGTCGTGGTGCGCAATAGCGTCCACCAAAGCGCGGTGCTCGACCAGCACTTCCTGGCGGCGCTGCAGGCTCACCAGCGTCGAGGCTTGCCGGAAAGCCGAGGAGGTGTCCGAGATGGCCTGCAAAAACTTCACCAAGTAGCGGTTACGGGCAGCCTCGGAGATCTGCTGATGAAAGGCGCGGTTGTGCGCAAACATTTGGTCTGGCGTGTCGATCATCTCGGATTCGATGGCCACCATGTGCGTCAAGCTGCTGATTTGAGCGTCGGTGGCAAAGCGGGCGGCCATTGCGGCCACCGTGCCTTCAATCACTTCACGGGCGCTGTAGAGCTCGTAAATAGCGGCTTCATCCAAAGTGGCCACCACCAGACCGCGCCGGGGGTGGGATGCCAACAGGCCTTCGCTTTCAAGACGCCGCAAAGCCTCGCGGGCCGGTGTACGACTGATTTTGAGCCAGTCGGCGACCATGTACTCCGACAGGCGGTCACCCGGCTTCATCTGGTTGGTGGTGATGGCCTCCAGCACGGTCTGGTAAGCCATGTCGCCCAGCAAAACATTCGGTACAGGTTTTTTATCCACAAAAATATTGTCGCACGCTGACCCCTTCTCTTTCAAAGGTACATACCGCATGAGCACCGCTTCCCAACAACTCGCCGGCTTTGCCAGCAACTTGCGATTGACCGATGTGCCGCCTGAGGTCTTGCAGCGCGCCAAAGTTTGTATAGCCGACACCGTGGGGTGCGCGGTCTTTGGTGCGCAATTGCCCTGGAGTCAAACCATGACGGCCTACGCAACGCGTTACGGCGCTGGTGGCCCCTGCGGCGTGTTCGGGGGGGGCGGTCCTAGGCTGCAAGCGCCCTTGGCGGCTTTGGCCAACGGCAACAGCGTGCATGCCTTTGAGCAAGACAGTCTGCGCTTTCCGGGCGCGGGCGTGCATCCGGGTGCGGCTTTGGTGCCCACCATTGCTGCAGCCTGCCAGGACACAGGTGCAGACGGCGCCACGGCCTTGCGCGCTTTTGTGGCCGGTTGCGAAGTCTTGTTTCGCATCGGCGCAGCCTCACACCACAGCAGCGAAAAACTGGGCTTTCATGCGCCGGGCCTGACCGGTGTGTACGGCGCGGCTGTGGCCGCTTCGGTGGTGTACGGGCTCAGTGCCGAGGCAACGGCGCATGCCATGGGCATTGCCGGCTCCATGTCGGCGGGCTTGCTGGCCTTCACGCGCTCGCAACAAGGCGCCATGGTCAAGCGCCTGCACATGGGCCGCGCCTGCGAAGCCGGTATCAGCGCCGCACGGCTGGCGCAAGGTGGCTTCACCGGGCCGGAGACCGTGCTGGAAGGACGCTTCGGTTACCTCGAAGTGTTCTGCCGCGACGCCGAGCCGGCCTTGCTCACGCGGGGTTTGGGACAAGACTGGGAAACCCTGAAGATTTGCTTGAAGCGCTATGCGTGCCACGTCACTGCACAAGCACCGGTACAGGCTTTGCGCGAGCTGATGGATGCACACAGCTTCACCGGCGACCAGGTGCAACACCTGGAACTAGATTGCAGCGACAAGGTCATCAGCCAACATGATTTGCGTGATCCGCAGGACGTCATGCAGGCGCAGTACAGCGTGCCCTTTTGCTTGGCCATGGCGCTGTTCCATGATCCGCAAGACCCGGCCGCCTTCAACGATGCAGCGCTTGCCGATACGCGCATCAGGTCTGCATGCGCTGCCCTGCGGCTTGCCCCGGCGGCCGATCTGCCCAGCGCCTGGAGCGCCCGGCTGCGGGTGGTTCTTAAAGACGGGCGTCAATGGCAGCAGGAAGCGAAAGCTTTCAAGGGCATGCCCGGCGACGAACTCACCGCACGCGAAGAGCGCCAGCGCTTTGAGTTGTTGTGTGCTTCTTTGCCGGCAACGCAGTCAGCGCAGCTGTACGAGCGGCTGTCTGCGATAGAGCTGCAGGACAGCTTTCCGCAAGCAGACATGGCCTGAAGCCGGCTTTCACAAGGCGGCACTTCAAGCACAATACCGGCATGACCGAAGCCAACGCATTACCCCCTTTTCCCGACCGCCTGTCGACCGACCCGCGCAGCCCGCACCATGTGGCGGCTATTTTTGAACACGATATCGGCATCCGCTTTAACGACAAAGACCGCCTGGATGTTGAGGAGTACTGCATCAGCGAAGGTTGGATTCGCGTGGCCGCCGGCAAGACTGTGGACCGCAAGGGTCAGCCGCTCTTGATCAAACTCAAAGGCCGGGTCGAAGCCTATTACCGCTGAAGTGCGCTTTGGATTGAGCCTCTGATGGCCTGCACTGACTCAGCCGGCCAACCCCACAAAGACGTTTTGCACGTCGTCGTTGCCGTCAATGGCGGCCAGAAAAGACTCTACCTCTTCGAGCTGGGCCGGGCTCAAGTTAGCCGGGTCCACCGGATTTTTGGGCTTGTAGCCCAGCTTGGCGGTCAACACCGAAAAATTGTGCGCAGGCAAAGCCCGGCTGACCAGGTCCAGGTCAGCCGGATCGGTCCAGAACATGGTGGTGCCGGCATCTTCGCCCGGCTCAAAGTCTTGCGCACCTGCCTCAATGGCGGCCAGTTCGGGGTCGGCACCGGCGACCAGCGGCTCGGCCTCAATCATGCCGACATGTTCAAAATCCCAGGACACCGAACCCGAGGTGCCCAGCTGACCTTTGCGGAACAGCACGCGCATTTCCGGGGCTGTGCGGTTCAGGTTATCCGTCAGGCACTCCACCATGACCGGCACTTGGTGCGGTGCAAAACCTTCGTAGATGACATGCTCGAAATTGACGGCCTCACCCGTCAGGCCGGCGCCTTTTTTGATGGCACGGTCCAGCGTGTCTTTGGGCATGGAGACCTTGCGGGCCTGCTCCACCACCAGCCGCAGCCGCGAATTCGAAGCCGGGTCGGCCCCGCTGCGCGCTGCGATCATGATGTCTTTGGCCAGCCGCCCGAAAAGTTTGCCTTTGGCGTTGGCCGCCAGTTCTTTGCCTTTTGCTTTCCACTGCGCGCCCATGTCTGATGCCTTTGAGGTTGTCGCGCTGGAGGGCGCCTTCATTTGTATGGGTCTACTTTACACCCTGAGTTTTAGGGTCCAATAGCACTATGACGCCAGAGGACATCGCAAGCCAACGCCTGACAGCGCTGGAGATCAAGGCCAGTTTTGCCGAAGACCTGCTCGACGAGCTCAACCGGGTGGTAATTCGCCAGCAACAGCAAATTGACGCGCTGGTGCGTGAGCTGACCGAGCTGCGCCAGCAGCAGCCTGATGGCGTAGCCGGCAACGCAGCGCGACTGACGGACGACTTGCCGCCTCACTACTGAAGCCCCCATGAAAATTTTCTACGGCTGGCGGATGGTAGGCGCCTCTTTTGGCATACAACTCTTGCTAGGGACTTTACTGCTGCAGTCCTTTGGTTTGTACATCGCCATCTTGTCGCAAGAAATGGGCTGGAGCAAAACCACGCTCTCAGGTGCGGCTGCGCTGCAGTCCATGGAGTCCGCTGTCATCGGCCCCTTGCTGGGCTGGATGCTGGACCGCTTCGGCCCCCAGTCAATCATCCGCTGGGGCATTGTGATTTTCAGCCTGGGGCTTTTTCTGTTCAGCCAAGTGGAATCAGTCAGCACGTTTTATATCAGCGCGGTTCTGATGGCCATAGGCGCGAGTCTGGCCGGTTACTTTCCGCTGTCTGTGGCCCTGGTTCAATGGTTTGAAAAAAACCGCGCACGTGCACTGTCCATCATGGGTTTGGGTTTTGCCATGGGCGGCATGATGGTGCCCGCCATGGCCTGGCTCATTGAGCACTGGGGCTGGCGCAACACCGCCTTGCTATCAGGTGTGCTGGCTTTGGTGCTGGGCTTGCCCTTGGCGCGTGTGATTCGCCGGCGCCCGGAAGACCATGGCGAGCATGTTGACGGCCTGGACCCCGCCCTCCATCCAGCAGCGACCGGGCCAGGCAGCGCCCTGCCGCTGGTGCAAGTGCAGTTCACGGTGCGCCAAGCGCTTCGAACCCGAACTTTCTGGTTGCTGGCCACCGGCCACGGCTTGGCACTGCTGGTGGTGACCGCGGTCAGTGTGCATGCCATCACGCACATGAAAGAAGGCTTGGGCTACTCGTTTGCCGCAGCCAGCTTCGTCATCATGCTGATGAACTTCGGCCAGTTTCTAGGCGTTCTACTGGGTGCGGCGATCGGCAATAAGTTTGAAATGCGCAAGGTGACGGCCTTGTGCATGCTGTCGCACGCGCTGGGACTGCTGGCGCTGACTTACGCCAGCGGCATGGCCGGGCTGATCGCTTTTGCTGCCTTGCATGGTCTGGCCTGGGGCTTGCGCGGTCCGTTCATGTCTGCGATCAGGGCAGACTATTTTGGCCGCCATGCCATCGGCCTCATTCTGGGCGTATCCGCCGCCATCGCTGCCATCGGTCAGGTGGCCGGCCCGCTGGTGGCCGGTGTGCTGGCCGACTTGACAGGTGACTACCGGCTGGGCTTTACGCTGCTGGCCATCTTGTCGTCACTGGGCTCGCTGGCCTTCATGCTGGCCACCCGGCCCGGGCAAAACGAAACTGGGCAAGCCCCCGTGTCGTAACATCAGCAAACCATGCTTCTGGCTTTTATTTCATTTCGCAAATGGCTGCCAACGCTGATGCTGGCCGGCGCTCTGAGTGCCTGCTCGCTGGAAACCGAGGTGGTGAATTTGCCGGACCTGGCGCCAACGACCGGTGCCTCCCGCATGCTTGGCTTGGGGCCTGGCGGACTGCCACAAAAGCCTCCTGTGGTCAGCCAACTTAAATACGAATACTACGAGTGCGACGGTCTGGTGGGCGATTGGTTTTTAGCCCTGCTGGTGGCAGAGATGAATTACCTGGAAAAGCAATCAGGGGTGCAAAGCGTGAGCATCAATGCTTGTGCTGTCAGCCGGGCGCTCAACCAGGGCCAGGATGTTCCGCGCTACACCGTGCATCTCTTCAGCAGCCGCAAAGAGGCCAACGAATGCGTGGTCAGCTTGCGTTGCCAGTTGGCGCGCAATGTCACCCTGGTGCCGCGGGAAGGCGCGCTCTGGCGCTCTTACTTCTTGTCAGATTTTTACCTGAAAAATTTCTACAACCATTGCTTGGCCCCGCCGCAAAAGTGGTACAAAGGGATTGCCTGCGACGCCATTCCTGCCAAAGTTTGATCGTTCACACGCCCTTGCAGTGCCGGCGCATTGACTCATCAAAATCGCACCCCAGACATGCGGCTGAACCCGTAAGTACCCGCATGCCGCGTTCAAAGCTTTACAACTTCAGAACAATCGGCGCCAGATCATCGCCCTGCGCCAGCACGCGGCCGATGACGGCGGTGTACACGTAGCCCAGGGCCTTGAGCGCCGCCACGCAGGCGTCAGCCTTGGCGGCCGGCACACTGGCCAGCAAACCGCCGGCGGTTTGCGGGTCAAAAATCAGCGGATAGTTCGGGTGCGCCACAGCCGCTTCCTGGTTGCGCAGCGCGCGGCGCAGCCGCACATTGGCCGGCTGCAATGAGCTCAAAATACCGGCGGCGCTGGTGGCTTGCGCGCCGTCCAGCAGCGGCAGCGCGTTCAAATCAATCTCTGCGTCCACATTCGATGGCCGCGTCATCTCAACCAAATGGCCGAGCAGGCCGAAGCCGGTCAGGTCAGTGCAGGCGGTGGCGCCATGCTTTTGCAGGCAGACGGCGCCCAGCCGGTTGGACTGCACCATCGAGTCCAGCGCCGCATCGATCCAGCGGCCGCGGGTTTTGAGCAGCGCATGCGCGGCAAACAAGGTACCGGTGCCAATCGGTTTGGTCAGCAGCAGCACATCACCGGCTTTCATGCCGCCCTTGACCATCACGCCGCGCAGGTTTTCATCGACCAGGCCGTTGACCGCAAAACCCAGCGCCAGTTCTTTGCCTTCGCCGGTGTGGCCACCGACCAGCGCGCAGCCGGCTTCGTTGAGCACCTCGACCGCGCCCGTCATCATCTGGAACAGCGTGTCCTCGACCTTGGCTTCCAGCCCCGAGGGCACGGTGCACACCGCGGTGGCCGTTTGCGCCAGGCCGCCCATCGCAAAAATATCGCCCAGCGCATGGTTGGCCGCGACCTTACCAAAAATATACGGGTCATCGATGAAGGCACGGAAAAAATCCACGCTGTGCACCATGGCCTGGCCGGGCGGTACGCGCACCACGGCGGCGTCGTCGGGCGCATGCAGGCCGATCAGCACGTCAGCTCGCTCCACGGGTTTGAGTGCGCCCAGCGCACGCGAAAGCACCGTAGCACCCACCTTGGCGCCGCAGCCGCCGCAGCGCATGGCGATAGCGGAGATGGCTTGTGCGGCTTCTTCGGCATCGAGCTTGACAGCGCTGGCCGGAGCTTGCGCACTGGTGGCTGACATCGGCGCCAGGTCTTTGAACTTGGCCATGAAATCGCGGTCTATGCGGTCCTTCCAGCGCCACAGCCAGCTGCTCAGCAGGCCCGTACCCGAACCCAAGCCCCAGCCGCCGCGCGAGGCCACAGCAAAGCGGTCGCCGGTGCTGATCAGGGCCAACCAGCTGCGCTGCGGCCGGTATGCCAGCAGCGCTGCATCCTCGATGGACAGTCGCAAATTCTTGAGCAGCGGTTTGCCTTGGCGCACCGCAAACACACCGGCTTTTTCCAGCGGCCTGTCCACCATGTTCGCAATATCACCGGCGGCAAAAACCCGCGCATCGCTGATGCTTTGCAATTGCGCGTTGACTTGAATAAAACCGTCCGCGTCCAGCGCCAGACCGGTCTGCTGCAACCAGGCTGCGCCGGCGGCCTGGGTGACCCAGATGATCTCGTCCATCGCCATCACCTGACCATCTGCCGTCTGCAGTGCTTTGCCGGAGACTTGGGTGACGGGACTGCCGCAGTGCATGAGCACCTGCCGCTCGGTCAGCACCGCTTCAAAGCTGCGGCGCACGCCGACGCTGTGCGTGGGCAGTATGTGCGGGCTGCTGCTGAACAGGTGAAAGTTCAACTCGTTCGGATCGCGGCC
>Ga0164295_10003188_pt1 | contig 13223 bp, 8 predicted proteins | sample GEODES006metaG_FD_111798 | JGI IMG/M metagenome (GOLD analysis project Ga0164295, IMG submission 111798) | Oligotrophic lake water microbial communities from Sparkling Lake, Wisconsin, USA - GEODES006 metaG | ecosystem: Environmental > Aquatic > Freshwater > Lake | place: USA: Sparkling Lake...
CGGGGACGACGAGCATGGTTGGGGGGACAACGGCGTGTTCAACATCGAGGGGGGGTGCTACGCCAAGTGCATCGGCCTGTCGGAGGCGAAGGAACCGGAGATCCACGCCGCGATCCGCTTCGGAACGGTGCTCGAGAACGTCGTCTACGACAACGTCACCCGGGAGGTCGACTTCGAATCCGCAGCGATCACCGAAAATACCCGGGCGGCCTACCCGATCGAGTTCATCGACAACGCGTTGATCCCCTGCGTCGCCGGCCACCCCCGCCACTGCATCTTCCTCACCTGCGACGCGTCGGGTGTCCTCCCTCCGGTCAGCCGCCTGTCGCGCGAGACAGCGATGTACCACTTCCTCTCCGGCTACACCGCCCGGGTCGCGGGAACCGAGATGGGGGTGGTGGAGCCGCAGGTGACGTTCTCAACCTGCTTCAGCGCCGCGTTCCTCGTCCGCCACCCGGCCGTCTATGCCCGGCTCCTGGCGGAGAAACTCTCTCGCCACGGTGCCCAGGCGTGGCTGGTGAACACGGGCTGGACTGGGGGCGCCTACGGGCAAGGGCGACGCATCGACCTCGCCTCGACGCGGCGGATCATCGACGCCATCCACAGCGGCGCCCTCGACCGGGCGGCGGTGGAGCGCGATCCGGTGTTCGGGCTCGATGCCATCACCGAGGTGCCGGGGGTTTCCCCGCAACTCCTCGTTCCGGCACGGGCTTGGGAAGATCCCCGTCAGTGGGAGCGGGCCGCCCGATCGTTGGCGGCGAAGTTCCGAGACAATTTCGCCCAGTATGCCGACCAGGCCGGGGCCGACGTCGTGGCCGCCGGCCCGCAGGGCTAGCCGTGGCTGGCCGAACACCCCGGGCGAGCGAGTTTTTTTGACACGCCTCGCCGATCTCCCCTACCATTTGGGTTGTTGTCTGCCCGTGCCCGGAGCAATGTCGCTCCATGGTATGCGGCCCATCCCTTGGAACCGATCAATGAACCTCCGCAGCCTGACCTGCAGTCTCCTCCTCGCGGTCCTCGCCGGCGCGGTCTCCGTTTCGACGGCGCTGGCTGATTCTCCGCTGGTCGGCAAGGTCAAGAAGATCGACGGCACCGAGGTCGATCTCGCCGACTACAAGGGGAAGGTCGTCGTCATCGTCAACGTCGCCAGCCAGTGTGGCGCCACGCCCCAGTACGCCGGCCTCCAGAAGCTCTACGACACCTACAAAGACCAGGGCTTCGTGATCCTCGGCTTCCCTGCCAACGAGTTCGGCTCCCAGGAGCCTGGCTCCGATGCGGAGATCTCCAAGTTCTGCAGTTCGAAGTACAACGTCACGTTCGACATGTTCTCGAAGGTCAAAGTGAAGGGGGACGGCCAGTCGCCCCTCTACAAGACGCTCACCACCCAGGCCAAGCCGAACGGCGACGTGAAGTGGAACTTCGAGAAGTTCATCATCGGCAAGGACGGCGCGATCAGCGGCCGCTTCGCCACGCAGGTGAAGCCCGACGACCAGGCCTTCGTGAAGGCGATCGAGGCCGAACTGAAGAAGTGATCGCGGCGACTGCCGTCGCTCTTTGACCGCCCCCTGCCCCCTGTTCCTGCCTCTCGAGGCGGGAACGGGGGCGCAGGTGAGTGGGCGGAGCAAGGGATTTCAGGCCGCCCGTGATTCGGCATGACCAGCAGGACCAGCATGACCAGCAGGATCGGCGTGCCCCGCCCCGGCGCCCGAGTCTCCATCGATCGTCCGCTTGACGACCCAAGAGGGGCGGCCCTGAACCTCGCGGTAGGTGCGGACGACATATTCGCCGACGATGGCGACCGCGGAGGTCTGGATCGCCCCCGCCAGGGTGACCACTGCGGCGATCGCCGATACGAGCGACCCGTCGCCGGTGGTCATCAGGCATGCCAGCAGCGTGCAGCCGACGCCGACGGTCGCCAGCAGTCCGGCCGCCCACCAGGCGGCCCGCAGGGGCGTGTCGGAGGAAAGCATGACCGCATCGATCGCCAGGCGGATCAATTTCCTGGTCGAGTACTTTGTCTCGCCGGCCGAGCGGGCGTGCCGGTCGTACCAGACAGGCTCCTGCCGGAAGCCGGTCCAGGCCACGAGTGAGCGAAGGTAGCGCCGCTTCTCCGGCAGACCGCAAACGGCGTCGACCACGGCCCTGTCGAGGAGCTTGAAGTCGCCGGTATCGACCGGGATCGGATAGGGAACGAGGCTCGCGAAGAAGCGGTGGAAGCAACTCGCGGTGACGAGCTTGAACCACGTTTCCCCTTCGCGCGACCGCCGCCGACCGTAGGCCACGTCGGCTCCGGACCGCCAGCACTCGACCATCTCAGGGATCACCTCGGGAGGATCCTGGAGATCAGCGTCGATGATCACGACCGCGTCGCCGCGGGCCCGTGCCAGCCCGGCCGACATCGCCGACTGCTGGCCGAAGTTCCGCGACAACTCGATGACCGTCGCGCGGGGATCGGCCGCCGCGATCGCCTCGAGGCGGGAGAGGGTTTGGTCGCGGCTGCCGTCGTCGATGTAGAGGATCTCGAAATCCATCCCTGTCGACGGGAGCGCCGCCACGAGCCGGCGATGGGTCGACTCGATCACCTCCTCCTCGTTGTGGCAGGGGATGACGATCGACAGCAGCCCTCGGGAGACAGGACGGCCCCGCTTCACCGGGCGGTGCAGCAGGATGTCGGGACCATGTTCGGAAGAGGGGTTGGTGGTCATCGTGTGAGGCTCTCCGTAGCGGCCTGTCGCGGCGGGGGGGCGTCGGTCCTGCCGATGAGGAGGAAGTCTCCATCCTTGAAGAGAGGGCGGACGCGGCCCACGACACCGGTGCCGGACGGCAGATTCGATTCGATCGTCCGCAGAGCCTCTTCCGTGACCAGGAGGATGGAGGAGTCGCCGGTGGAAAGGTCGGCGATCGCCTGGTCGGCCTGCTCAGGCCGCCATTCGTTGACATGTCCACGGGCGTAGTAGACGACGTTTGGGGTGTTCTGCCCGTAGGTCGACAGCCGAGCCGTTCCTCCGGCATGACGATGGGCCTGCTCGACGAGGCCGGGCAACGCATTCGCTCCGGCGATCCGCGCCGCGGCCGGGCCGACGGCCAGGGACGTGTAGACCAGCGACAAGCCGACCATCGCAGCCAAGGGATCGAATCGCCCGCTCCGGGCCCCCCACCAGCACGCCGCGGCGCCGAGGATCGGAACGAGGCCGACCAGCGCCGCCGGGGTCGCTCCGGCTACGCCGAACCGGCCGACCACGAGGATCGTGGCCACGGTGGCCACGCCGCCGAACACGACCCATCCGAGGCCGGCCGCAAGCCACCGGGGCATGGCAACCGACTCGCGGTTGACCAAGCGCGTGGCCGTCGCGGCGACGACGAGGGCGGCGGCAGGGTAGGCGGGAAGGACGTAGTTGGGCAGCTTCGTCGCCGCCAGCGAGAAGGCACCCACCCACACCAGCAGCCAGAGAAGGGCCAAGCCGAGGCCGCGCCGCTCGAGCGGGGAAGCGTCGGTGCTGGTCGCCCTCCAGGTCGCCACGATGATGGCGAAGGGGAGGAAGCACGACCAGGGGTAGAAGCCGACGAGCATCGCCAGGAGGTGGAAGAAGATGCCGCCGCTGTGATTCTCCATTGGGGCTGCGAAGCGGCCGACGTTGTGAATCAGGAAAAACCCGGCCGGCCACTCCCCGTTGGTCCGGAGGCCGACAGCGACATACCATGGCGCGGCGACAGCAAGCATTGCGAGGGTGAGGATCACCGGACGGATGAACGCCACGGACCCGAAACCGGCCCGGATCGCGGTCAGCATCTGCCGGCCGACCGACGCCGACGGATCACGGCGGGCCTGCCATTCGATGGCCGTGACCCAGGGGAGGATCACCGCCAACGGGCCGACGAAGCCGACGGGTCCCTTGCAGAGAACCGCGAGGCCGCCGAGGGCTCCGACCAGAGCCGCTTTGCCAGCGGAGAGCCGCTTCGATGAGCCATGGGAGCCAGCGGTCGCGGCGCGGAGGAGCGGCTCGGTGGCGAGGACCGTCATCCAGGTTGTCAGCGCGGTGAGGATCGCGTCCGGGGTGGCAGCGTGCGATTCGATCCCGACCAGAAGGCAGCCGATCCAGGCCAGCGCCGCCACTACGCCTGTCCGAACGGAGAACCAGGCCGTGCCGGCGCGGAGCAGCGCGAGCGCCGTCGCAAGCGCTGCCAACGCCGAGGGGATCCGGGCGGGGATCTCGGAAACCCCAAACAGCCGGTAGCAGGCCGCCATGCACCAGTGCATGAGCACCGGCTTGTCGACGGCGAGCGTGTCGTTGTACATCGGCACCACCCAGTCGCCCGTCTCGAGCATCGTCCGGGCGATGGCGGCGAACCGCGGTTCGTCCTCGTCCCAGAACGGCATCGGCGCGAAGCCGACCGCCAGCGTCACCGCGGCGGCGACGACGACCACCACCAGCGGGTGTCGCAGTGTGGAGCCGTCCCCGGCGGTCGTCGGGGCGACGGGCATCGGGCCATTGCCAGAGGGGCCACTGGCGGTGATGTGGATGCTCATGGGGTCGGGGCTGGGGCGTGCCATGCCAGGGGGGTCTCCGGACTCTGGGCGTGTGGGGCAGCGATCGGATCGCCGTGCTCGTGGGGCTCGGCGCGGGGGCCGATGACGAGCAGGCCGGGGCCGAACAGGGGACGTTCTCTGGCAATGACCCCGTAGCCCGGGGGCAGGGGGGAAGGAAGATTCATCTCGAAGCGGGCATCGACGAGGAGGTGGGCATCGGGCCGCCCCTCGAGATGGGCGCTGACCGCCTCGGTGGAGTGCAGTTGTGGGATCGTGTCGGCGGCATAGAACACGACGCTCGGCGGAACGCTCCCGAATCCGGCCCAGGCCCCAGCCACGGGACGTGCCGCAAGCCCGTCGACGAGGCGCTGGGCGGCACGGGCCCCCCCAACCAGATCGCTCCCGACGGCTGCCAGCAGCGTGACCACCAGGCAGGCGCTGATCGCGAGCGCCCCGAGGGCATCCTGGCGTCGTCCCCTCGATTGGAGGATCCAAGCCGCTACGGCCCCGGCCGCCGGGATCAGGCCGATCGGTGAGAGCAGCTGCAGCGCGGGGATCCCCAGGGTGGAAGCGAGTGCCAAGCCGATCCCGATCCCGATCCCGGCGAGAAACAGAATGGACCACGCCAACCGCATCACCCCGTCGATCGCCGCGCCTGGCACGCGGCACCACCGGGTGCAGATCGCTTCGCCGGCTGCCCACGAGGCGAGAAGGTCGCCGGTGATCACCGCCAGCGCCGGGTAGGCGGGCCAGATGTAGCCGGGGAGTTTCGTGCCGGCTGAAGAAAAGGCGATCACCCAGGTCGCCAGCCAGCAGATCATCAGTCGGATTGCGTCCCGCCGCGCTGCAGTCGGTCCGCCGACGGGCCCGGCTGTGGGGCCGACGATCACGGCGGCGTGGACGAGCGCCGCGGCGAGCACGATCGACCACGGAAAGAAGCCGATCGCGAGGACGGCCGGGTAGTAGACGAATGCCGATCCGTCGTGCCCTTCCATCGGTGCCTGGAATCGGCCGACGTTGTGGACGAACAGGAACCCCTCGAGCCACGCGCCGCCGGTGCGGATCGTGACCGCGACGTACCAGGGGAGGGCGACGGCCGCCGCCGTGCCCGCGATCAACGGGAGGCGGAGGCCCACGACGGCCCGCCACAGTCGGGGGATCCGGGGGATGGGGGGGACGGCGGAAGCCTGGTCATCCCAGGCCTTCCAGAGCGTGAAGGCGAGGAACGCGACGAGCGGCATGACCAGGCCCAGCGGCCCTTTGGCGAGCACCGCACACCCGAGGGCTGCGCCGCAGGCGCAGGCACTCCGCCACGATCTCCAGCCCGGTCCGAGGCACCCTTGCGCAGGCCGCTGGCCGGTCACGAAGCACCACAACCCGAGGGTTGTGAAGAAGACGAGCGGGGCGTCCGGAGTGGCCGATCGCCCCCCCACGGCCGTCCAGACGCAGGTGGCCATGGCCAACCCGGCGAGGAGTCCGGCGTTCGCTCCGAAGCCGATCCGGCCGATCCGCCACACGAGGAGGCAGCTGAGGGTCGTGAGGATGGCCGAACCGAGGCGAGCGCCGGTTTCGTTGCGGCCGGCAACGGCGAAGCCGGCCAGATGGACCCAGTTGACCAGCGCCGGTTTTTCCACGCGGAGTCGGCCGTTGAACGTCGGGACCACCCAGTCAGCTCGCTCGAGCATCGCCAGCGAGCAGGCGGCGTTCTTCGGTTCGTCCTCGTCCCAGAGCGCCGGCCCCCCCAGATTCGTGAGGAGGACCAGCGCAGCAGCGGCGGCGACGACGGCGGCGTGCAGGCGCGGCGGGATCACGGCAGGGCACCTTCCCGGGGGGGCAGACGAACAGGACCGCGTCTCCTGGCGGTCGCGCGGGGAGGGGACACTAGGGAGAGCCATCCGGCGGGTCAAGCCATCCAGCCCCCCCCCGGAACGGCCCTCAGACGGCCCCGGTTTGGCGACGTTCCGCGTCCGGTTGACCCAGTCTGCCAGACAGGTATCTTCAGGTTTTTCCGGCGGTTTGCCGCCGACGCCGAAGCTGGGAGAGTGGCCGTTGGCAGACGAGCATTCGGACGACCAGGAGCCGGGGCCCGGGGGGCCTCCGGAAGGGGCCGAGGGCCCGAGCGGCCAAGACGCCGTCGGTGGCGCCTCCGAAGCGGGCGTGCTCCGTGACAGTGCCGGCGGTCGGCTGATCGAACTGCCGATTGAGCAGGAACTGAAGGACAGCTACCTGACGTATGCGATGAGCGTCATCGTGGCCCGGGCCCTGCCCGACGTCCGCGATGGGCTCAAGCCCTCGCAGCGCCGCATCCTCGTGGCGATGAACGACCTCAATCTCTCCCCCGGGGCGGCGCGGGTGAAGTGCGCCAAGATCTCCGGCGACACCAGTGGCAACTACCACCCGCACGGCGAGAGCGTCATCTATCCCACGCTCGTGCGCATGGCCCAGGAATGGAACATGCGGCACGTGCTCATCGACAAGCAGGGGAACTTCGGCTCGATCGCCGGCCTTCCCGCGGCCGCCATGCGGTACACGGAGGCCCGTCTGTCGCCGATCTCGGCAATGCTGCTCGACGATCTCGAGCTCGACACCGTCGACTACGTGCCGACCTACGACGAGCGGAACACCGAGCCGGTGGTCCTGCCGGGGCGATTTCCCAATCTCCTCGTCAACGGCGCCGGCGGCATCGCCGTCGGCATGGCGACGAGCATTCCCCCTCACAACCTCGGCGAAGTCTGCCGAGCGCTGGTGGCACTGATCGATGATCCCGGCATCGGCCTCGGCCAACTGCTGCAGATCGTCCCCGGCCCCGACTTCCCCACCGGCGGGATCGTGATGGGGAGGGAGGCTCTGGCCCGTGGCTACGCCACCGGCCGAAGCACGATCACCCTCCGGGCCCGGGCCACGGTCGAGGAGTTCGGCAAGAACCGGACCCGGATCATCGTCACCGAAGTGCCCTACCAGCAGTCCCGCGATGCGATCGAGGAAAAGATCGCCGAATTGGTCAACGAAGACCGGATCCGAGGGATCTCGGCGATCCGTAACGAGAGCGACCTCAAGGAGCCGGTCCGATTGGTGCTCGAGCTGAAGCGTGACGCCGATCCCGACGTCGTGCTCAACCAGCTCTACCAGTTCTCCCCGCTCCAGACGACCTTCTCGCTCATCTTCTTGGCGTTGGTTGACGGCAAGCCGCGGATCCTCACGTTCAAGAACATCCTCGAGGAGTTTATCCGTCACCGCACGGCGGTTCTCCGCCGGCGCACCCAGCACCTCCTCCAGAAGGCCCGCAGCCGCAAGCACACCCTCGAGGGGTTGCTCGTGGCGCTGGCAAACCTCGACGAGGTGATCCGGATCATCCGCAGTTCCCGCTCTCAGGCCGAAGCCAAGGAACGCCTGACGAAGATCGAGGCGCCGGCGGCGCTCCTCGAGCGCGCCCTCGGGCAGGAGGGCTTCGCGGTGCTCCAAGAGGAGCGTGGAGTGTCGGAGGCCTATGGCCTTTCTCCCGTCCAGGCGGATGCGATCCTCCGCCTCACCCTCGGGCAATTGGTCAATCTCGAGCAGGAAAAACTCTCCGGCGAACACCGGGAGTTGCTCGGCAAGATCGGTGACTTCCGGCGGCTCCTCGCGAGCGAGACGAACATCCGCGGGGTGATCCGTGCCGAGCTCAGCGAACTCGCCGAGAAGCACGGGGATGACCGACGCACCGAGATCAGTGGCGAGGCGGGTGATATCCGCGACATGGCCGAACTGATCACCGAAGCGACGATGGTCGTGACGATCAGCCGGGCCGGGTACGTGAAGCGCACGGCCGCCGACACCTACCGGGCCCAGCGCCGGGGCGGGAAGGGGCTGACCGGTGCCCGGAGCGACGAGGAGGATCCGATCGAGCACCTCTTCGTCGCCAGCACCCACGACTTCCTCCTCGTTTTCACGACGCACGGAAAGGTGTTCACGCTCCGCGTTTTCGAGTTGCCCGAACTCGCCCGTGACGCCAAGGGGCGGGCGCTGGTCAACCTCCTCGAGTTCGAGAAGGGGGAGAAGGTGGCCGACTGCCGCTCCGTTTCGGGCTTCGAGGATTCGGGGCAGTTCCTCATGCTCGCCACCCGCAGCGGGGTCGTGAAGAAGACTCCGCTCGAGGAATACAAGCGCCGGCGAACGAAGGGGCTGATCGCCGTCAAGCTCCGCGACGGCGACGAACTCGTCGACGCCGTGATCACGCGGCCGGGGGACGAACTCGTCCTCTCTACGGCGAAGGGGATGGCGATCCGCTTCCCGGAATCCGACGCCCGTCCGATGGGGCGCGATACCAGCGGCGTCCGCGGGATCAAGCTTTCCTCGGGCGACCGTCTCGTGGGAATGGTGGTCGCCGACCCCGAGGCGACGCTCCTCACCGTGTGCACCCACGGCTACGGGAAGCGGACGCCGTTCGGCCCGGGTACGGAGCTCACCGGCCCCGGTCCTGACGGTGACGGCGAGGGAGAAGCCGCCGACGTCGTGGCGGCCGATGCCGACGACGGCGCCGGGGATGAGGGGGGCGACGGTGGATCGAGTGGCATGCGCTACCGCACCCAGCACCGTGGTGGCAAGGGCGTGCGTGACATCAAGGCCACGCAGCGCAACGGCGAGGTTGTTTCGGTGGTGGCCGTCAAGGACGGCGATCAGGTCCTGATGATGACCTCGCGCGGCAAGATCCAGCGGGTGAACGTCGCCGAGATCAAGGCCATCGGTCGCAACACCCAAGGGGTGAGGATCATGCGTCTGGATGACGGCGACACGCTGGCGGCCGTCGTGCCGGTACCGGCGAGCGAGCAGGAGGACGGCGATCCCACGGAGGGGGATGGGCCGGTCGAAGGCGGTGATGCACCGCTGGCCGGCGGCGTCCCCCTCGCAACCGGCGGTGACGCTCCGGCAACCTGACGCGGGCGCGACGAACGGATGAATCGTGGCCGCGGGCCCCGGCGTCCGCCGGGCTTGCGCTGTGTTCGAGCCTGGCAGGATCAATCACCGGACTCATTCGAGAGGTCATGATGCGGATCGCAGTGGTGGGAACGGGCTACGTCGGCCTCGTCTCGGGAACCTGTTTTGCCGACAGCGGCAACGTCGTCACCTGCCTCGACATCAACGCCGACAAGATCGCCCGGCTGAATCGCGGCGAGATCCCGATCTATGAGCCCGGGCTCGAGGAACTCGTCGAACGCAACGTCCGCGCTGGGCGTCTCCTGTTCACCACCGACACCGCGGCGGCCGTGAGTCGTGCGGAGATCGTCTTCCTCGCCGTCGGTACCCCGCCGGCGGCTGACGGCTCGGCCGATCTCACCGCCCTCTGGCGGGTGACCGAATCGATTGCTCCGCACATCGATCCGGCGGCGCTGGTCGTCACGAAGAGCACCGTCCCGGTCGGGACCTGCGCCGGGATCGAGGCCCGATTGCTTGCCGCGACGGGCCGGCCCTGTCGGGTGGCGAGCAATCCGGAGTTTCTCAAGGAAGGAGCCGCGATCGACGACTTTCAGCGGCCCGACCGGGTTGTCGTCGGGGTCCGCTCCGCCGCCGATGGCGAGTTGCTGCGGAATCTTTACGCTCCCTATCTCCGCACGGAGCACCCGTTCCTGGCGATGTCGCCGGAGAGCGCGGAGATGACGAAGTATGTCGCCAACGCGCTGTTGTCGACAAAGATCAGCTTCATCAACGAGGTGGCGAATCTCTGCGAGCGGATTGATGCCGATATCGACGATGTCCGCCGCGGGATCGGGCATGACAACCGAATCGGCTTCGCCTTCCTCTTTCCGGGCGCCGGGTATGGCGGCAGTTGTTTCCCGAAGGATGTCCAGGCCCTGGCGGCGATGGCCCGGGCCCAAGGGCTTTCCCCGCGCGTCCTCTCCGCCGTTCACGACACCAACGTCGCCCAGAAGCTCGTCCTCGGTGCCAAGCTCGAGGCCCACTTCGGGGGCCGGCTCGCTGGCCGCCGTGTGGCGTTGTGGGGGCTGGCCTTCAAGCCCCGCACCGACGATATCCGCGATGCCCCGGCGCTCGATCTCATCGACCACCTCCTTGCCGGTGGGGCGGCGGTTGCTGTCCATGATCCGGAGGCGATGGCGAACGTCCGGGCCATCTACGGCGACCGCCTGACCTACGCGGAGCGGCCGATGGAAGCGCTCGACGGGGCCGACTGTCTCGTCATCGTCACCGAATGGGGAGAGTTCCGTCGGCCCGACTTCGACGAGATGGCCTCGCGGCTCGGGGCGAAGGTCATCTTCGACGGCCGCAACCTCTACTCGCCGGCCGAGATGCGGTCGCGCGGCTTCACGTATCACTGCATCGGCAAGGCGCCGGTCCTGCCGGGCTGATGAGGGCCGGCGTGAACGGGGGAAGCGTGCACGAACACGATCGAGCGGAGCAGGGGGGGGCCGTCCCGCCGGTGCGTTGGACAGAGCAAGCGACCTCGGATGGGGCCAGGGCCGGCACGCTCGTCACTCCGCGCGGATCGGTGCCCACCCCACTGTTCATGCCCGTGGCAACGGCGGCGACGGTCAAGGGGGTCGACATCGGGCGGGTCGCCGGTACCGGCGCTCGTATGGTGCTTGCCAACGCCTACCACCTCCACCTCCGCCCCGGTGAGGAGATCGTCGAGGCGGCCGGCGGAGTCGCGCGGTTCATGGGATGGGACGGGCCGATGCTCACCGACAGTGGTGGGTTTCAGGTGTTTAGCCTCGCCAAGCAGGTGAAGGTGACCGAAGAGGGGGCGTTCTTCCGCTCGCATCTCGACGGCCGGGCGATCACCTTCACGCCGGAGGCGTCGATGCGCATCCAGGAGCGGATCGGCGCCGACGTCGCGATGCAACTCGACCATGTCATCGCCCTCCCTGCCGATCGGGAGTCCGTTGCCGACGCGATGGAGCGTTCGATTCGGTGGGCGAAGCGTTGCCGCATCGCCCACCAGCGCCCCGATCAGGCGCTGTTTGGCATCGTGCAGGGGGGGCTCGATCCAGATCTCCGCGCTGAGAGCGCCGCCCGGCTCCAAGAGATCGGTTTTCCGGGGTATGCCGTCGGCGGGCTGTCTGTCGGCGAAGGCCCCGAGGCGATGGTGGCGACGCTCAAAGTCACCGTGCCCCGGCTCCCGGCCGACCGTCCCCGGTATCTCATGGGGGTGGGGCAACCGGCCGACATCATCCAGGCGATCGGCACCGGGATCGACATGTTTGATTGCGTCCTCCCCACGCGCTGCGGGCGCAATTCGCTCGTCTACACCTTCTCAGGGCCCATCCGCCTCCGCAACGCCCGGCATGCCCGCGATCGCCGGCCGCTCGAGGCCGATTGTCCCTGCCCCGCCTGCCAGCACGGCCGCGATTACCTCCGCCACCTGTTCCTCGCCGGTGAAATGCTCGGCCCGGTGCTCGCTTCGATCCACAACCTTACCTTCTACCAGCGGCTCGTGGCCCGACTCCGAGAGGCGGTGGTGGCAGGGCGTTTCGAGGCCATCGCTCGGGGAATGCTCGACAGCCTGCTTTCGGGGGAAGAACGGGCCTGATTCAGTGGCGGTCCCTGCCGGTCCCGGTCGTTCCAAGCCCTTTATGGGGCCCTAACTGCCCGCGGAAAAAGTCATCCATGACCGAACCGGCTGCGGGGCAGCCGGTGGAGCCAGTCCGCTTGGAAAACCTTCGGTTTTTTCGAATGCTGCGCACTCGCGACCGCCTCGTGCGGTCGGGTCCAAAGTTTATCCACAACCCGCGAACAGCCCGTCGCCCGGCCGGGCCGTGTGTCGCTCTTGTCGGTCGTGCGCCGAGACCGATACATTTGCGGTTTTCCCCCCGCACGGTGGCGTCCCGCGCCCCCGTTCCGTCCGCCCGCAGGGTCCTGCTCTCACCATGCCGAGTTTCTCCCCTCCTACAGCCGTGGTCTTGTTGTTCGGAGAACAGGGGCCGGCGACCCCGACGCAACTCCTCCTCCAGGTCCTGCCGTTCCTGCTTGTGGGACTGGCAGCGTGGACGTTGCTCTACAAGCCGGAACGCGAGCGGATGAAGCGGCAGCAGGATCTCCTTTCCGGGCTCAAGAAGAACGACCGTGTCCTCACCTCGGCGGGCATCTACGGCACCGTGGCCAACGTCGACCGGGAATCCGGTCGCGTGACCCTCAAGGTGGATGACGCCGCCAACGTCAAGATCCAGGTGGCCCTGTCGACGATCGCGTCGGTGCTCGACGGATCGACGGAGTCTGCCGCGTCGAGCGGGTGACTTTTCCATCCGGTACCCACCCCACTCCCGAATCCCGATCCGCATCGAAAGTGAGTCTGCGACCCATGCTTCCGCTCCTCGTCCTTCCCCTCGCCCAGGCCGCCGTCGCTGCCGCCCCCGAAGTCGCCGCTGCCACCACGGCAGCCACCGCTCTCCCCTGGTGGCGGGTGGGGTATGGCGTCTGGCTGCTGGCGCTGCTCACGATCCTGGTCCCGACGATCCTCTCGTGGTTCCTCGCCAAGGCGCTGCGGGTCTCCGACATGTGGGGGCGCCTCGCCACCGTGCTGACGGCGCTCGTCGCCGGCTTGGCGATCATCGCCCTGGGTTGGCCGCCCCGCCTCGGCATCGACCTCAAGGGAGGCGTGATCCTCGTCTATGAAGTCGATGGCTCGAAGCAGGTCGGCGGTCAGGTCGAGGATGCGATTCTGAAGATCGAGTCGCTCCTCACCGCCCGCGAAGGCCGCCTCGGC
>Ga0164295_10003190_pt1 | contig 13222 bp, 7 predicted proteins | sample GEODES006metaG_FD_111798 | JGI IMG/M metagenome (GOLD analysis project Ga0164295, IMG submission 111798) | Oligotrophic lake water microbial communities from Sparkling Lake, Wisconsin, USA - GEODES006 metaG | ecosystem: Environmental > Aquatic > Freshwater > Lake | place: USA: Sparkling Lake...
ACTATTGAGACGGCAGATGGCGGCAGCGGCAGCGGCAGCGGCAGCGGCAGCGGCAGAGGCAGCAGCAGCGGCAGCGGCAGCGGCAGCAGCCCCCTCCAGACCCGCCGTCTCTGGTTTCGCACCGGCGACCTCGGCGTGTGGGAGGGAGAGGGCTCTGGGCTGCGGGTCCTGGGCCGCATCGACGCGCAGATCAAGTTGCGCGGCATCCGGGTGGAACTGGGCGAGATTGAGGCGGTCGCACGACAGAGCTCGGTCATCAGCGGTGCCGCCGCCACCGTGATTGATGATCAGCTCATTCTCTTCGTGGTGCCTGCGACGGACGAGCTCAGTCTTGCCACGTTCCATGAGGCTGGCGCTGACGTGGCGGTGCGCCTGCAGCTTCGCAAGTGGCTGCCACCATCCCTGCAGCCCACCCGCCTGGTCGCGATCGAGAGATTGCCGCTCACGGCCGGCGGCAAGCTGCTTCGATCCAGCCTGCCGTCGCCACCGCCGCCGATTGCGTCGCCGACTGCTCGCGGCACGTCCGCAATCGACGATCCCGCCAAACCCGAAGAGGCTCTGCGCGGCGCGACCGAACTCGCAGTAGCCAAGGCATGGGCAGAGACTCTTCCACACGGCGTTCCCGCCATCGGGCCGCACTCAAACTTTTGGGAGCTCGGCGGCACCTCGCTGATTGCGGTCAAGATGCTCGACAAGCTCCGGCGCTACCTTGACGCATCGAGCGCTGGAGGCACAGATGCCTTCGAGCGTGGCAACCAGCGCTTCGCCACGCGGCTATGCGGCCTCTATCGCAAGCCGCAGCTGCGTGACTATTGCGTGTGGCTCCAGTGGGCAGCCCTGCCCGCACCTGCGGCTTTGTCCTCCGACACGACGGCAGATGCGATACGCTCCTTTGAACGCCTCGGAGAGTTTCAAGCTGCTGCAGACGATCCGGCGGGAGTGCTCAGGGACAGCGACGGCGCGTTATTCGCGGCGGGCGACCTCGCATTCCCTGAGAGCGCAGAGATGGCCCATGCCGCGACGGCGGTGCTCTCCTTCGCGGCGCAGCTCGGTGGGAGGAGGTTGGTGAGCGAGCTGCTTGCCGCCAATGCCGATCCCGACGCCGGCAATAGCCGTACGAGGAGAGAACCGACGCCTCTGATGCACGCGGCGAGTCGGCACGAGTGCGACTTCGCCCATGGTCCTCAGGTCGTCGCAACGTTGCTTGCAGCGGGTGCTCGCGTGAACGCGGCGACGCGCACGCAGGCTACGGCATTGCACCGTGCGGCCGCTGGCGGGTGCGCCGCGTCGCTCGCACTGCTCCTGCGAAGCGAGGACTGCGCCCGGGACGCTCGCGACTTGAACAAATGGTCAGCGCTCTTCCATGCCGCGTGGGCGGGTGCGACGGCGTGCGTGCAGCTGCTGCTCGCGTGCGACGCGCCTGTAAATGAGATTGACCGTTGGAGGCGCTCGCCGCTGTGCTGGGCGTGCGCGGCCGGTCACGTCGATGTGGTCCGGTGCCTCCTGGGCGCCAATGCTGACGCATGTGGACCGCGTAAGCCACAAAAGGCCCACCTGGAGCGCTTCTCGCAGATGGAATGGAGCACGCCCCTTCACCTGGCGTTGCATGAGTGGTGCCGGCGCCGCCCAGGGGCTTTCGCCGCAGCCACGAGCGAGGAGGAGGAGTGCCGCGCGGCCTTGGCGACGCAGGAGCCAGCTGAGGCAGCGCCGACAGAGGGTGACGCGACAGAGATGATGTCCGAGATGATGCCCAAGAGCCTCGAGCTCATACAGCTGCTGCTCGATGCCGGCGCGAACCCTACCGCGCCAGACCAGAATGGCCTGACGCCCATCGAGCTCGTGCGGCAGCGGGCGGTGACCAAGGATGCTGAGCTGGCAGTTGCACTGATCGAAGAAAGCGCCGCGCGTGCAGCAGCGCGTGGCCACCGAAGCTCGAGGACGGCGCAGGAGCGTGGGACCACCGGTGCCGATGACCGCGAGCGCGACCCGCTCAAAACTCGCAAGGCAGCGAGCATCTTTCTGGAACGGGATGCAAGCCGCGTACACGTAAGGCGTTGCCAGTGGCCACCGGGTTCCAAAACAGCAGAAGAGCGCAGTGCGCACTGGGTCTGGCCGCCGTTTTCAACTCCAATGTGGGGGCGTCACGCCCGTAGTCTTATTAGTGCGAGCAGGTAAGAGAGTCGTGCAGGCGCGCCGAGTCCCGAGCGAGCCCGACCCGGAAATGTATATACATGTATTCGCCGCAACCGCGGGCCGCAGTTTGAGTTTAGACGGTAGCGAGTAGGGACCCAGGGACCAGGACTACGTAGAAGCTAGATGCGACGCCGCTTACAGGCTGTGGTTACCGGGAGTTTTACTTTTTACTTAACCGTTTCAAACGGAAACGCGGCGTTTAAATAACCGAACGAAACCGCTGAGCTCTGTCGTGTAGTCTCAAGTCTGATCGAGCCGTACGTACTTACATGCCGATGCCGGGACGTAGCCAAACCGCTCAATCAAGGGCGCGCAGCGTCACATGCAGCGATTCCTGCTCGAGCCATGCATACCTTCCTGGAAAGAGCGCATCAACAGCAGCGCGAAAGCCTTGGAGCACGGTCTGTAGCTGCGTGACCCTTTGCAGGCAATAGTCCCCGTCTGGTTCAAGGGAGTAATTCCCGTCTGGTGGTGGTGGTGCAATGAAGGTGACGAGTGTGGAACCCGATGGGCTCGCCTCGCGATACGAACTGATGCGACTGCCCGGCTGATTCACACGTGGCAGGTAGGCTGCAAGGTCGTCCCACTCGGACAGGACGCTCTTGACACGCTGGCTCTCCTCTTCTGTGCACTCTGAAAGGTCATAGCCATCGTCCGCGCCCTCATCAACGGGTGGTGCCGGCCGAATGGGCAGGTGATCAACGTGCTGGCGGCCCTGCGCCTCCAGTCCGCGGGCTGCATACGTCACGACACTCAATTTGGACACCGGGACACCAAGGGCGGGGTAGGAGGAAGACAGCACCTGGCTGTGTTGCATGCAGAGATGGTGAAGCTGACGGAGCTCGTCGAGGCTGAATTCGGGAGCATCGTCGATGAGCGCGCCCATCGTTGTTTTGGGCCATTTGCTGCCAGAATTCTCCGGCTTGACATGAAGGTGTGGTTCGTTGAGGTGGCTCTTGAGTCTGGCGAGCTGTGCTGGGAATCCCTCGTACACCAGTGTGAGCACTCCATTCCACGCAACAAAGAAGCTGCATGGGTAGAGCACGCAGCATTGTGTGCATGCGCGCTGCATGAGTAACGGGAGCTGCTCGCGCACGAGCGAGGCGCAGCGCAACGCAGGCGCACACATCGAGAAGACCTCTGCGCTCACGGGGAGAAAAGACTTTTATAAAAAAGGTCAGCACAGAACCGGTATACACAAAGTGAGGACACGGGACAAGCCGACAATGCACGCCGGACATCCTGTGATTCCCTATGCTCACCCCCCGCGGCGTCGTTTCGCTTCATTGTGGTGGATCGGCTAAAAATAAACGAGTTTTGGGGCAATCAATTCTCCCCCACTCGGTCACCCATCCAATGGGCGCATATTTCAGCAGCACAGGTTGGAGCGCGCGAGCCCAGAACAAGCAGCATCGGGGTTTATCTGGCCTTGCATCCCTTGCGACTGTGTTACCATTGACCTACAGAAGCAACAAGTACATTCGGGTTGACGTGCCGCTCGTTGCCGTCATCCACCGATCGTGCCAGCTGGTAGCGGTGCTCATCGCCCTCGCGCAGCTGTACTTCGAAGACGGGTGGGCGGTGGCTGAAGAGCCTGGCGGGATGGCTAATGCGTGGGTGGAGACGGGCAACATGCTCGTCGCCACCGACGACACAACGCTCTCCGCGCGGACACCATACTGCTCCAATCCAAGCTACTCATACGTCGAGGGCATCCACGCGATGGCCGCGCCCGATTGCCGGGGCATGATGACCTCTGAGCTCATCACAAAGACTACCGACTCTGCCTTCGTGACGACGGCCTTTTCGGAGACTGTCACCATAGGCTGGCCGTGCGAAGACGTGGATGCCACCGGCTCAGGCGCCTATGCCGCCGCAACAGGTGCCAGCGCGGAAGAGAATGAAGCAGCATGCGCCGCCAGCAACGGCACCCTCTTTAATCGCAGCAATGGCCAGTGCGGTTGCCAAGACACTCGGGCCTACTATCCGCTCGCCGTGGAGCAGCTGAGCATGTCGCTCGAGCACGCATTCGACACGTCAACTGCGTTTGGCGATTGGGAAGGCTCGTCCGTCGAGGCAGCAGGAGGCTCCGGTCTAGAAACGTTCGTCGTGTTCAAGAACGGTACGACCCGCAAGTTCAATGCGGGCGAGGTCATGGCGATGCCGCTCTCAGCATGGTTCAACATTGCCGGTGTCGACCTCGACGCCAAGAATCAGGCGGTGCGCAGAGACGATCGGGGCAATCTGCCGCCGATGCGCACCACAGGTGTGAACGTGCGCGTAGACATCCTCTACTCCAACGTCGACAGAGCCACCAAGCGTCCCGCCACCTCCGAGGGAAGGCGGGATGTCCACGCGGAGGTGAAACTGCGCCCCGAGTACGGGACGTGGACGGGTGTCGGAGTACAAGCGATCTGGGTTGTCTTCCCGGCCGACCCAGACGACAGCGTGCCGCAGCACTACCATCTCGTCGAACGGACACGACAAGGCGTCCTCTTCCAGTTCCACACGAGCGGCCTCATCTATAAATTCGACTTCTGGTACTTGCTCAGCGTGGCCATAGCGGCGCTGGTGATGGTCAAGAGTGCAGACGTTGTCGCCGACACGGTAGCCTTCTACATGCTGCCCGGTGGGCAATCCACCGTGCTGCTCAACAAGCGCTCTGAGATAGTCTCCAAGCGCTCTGAATTCGCAGAGATCGGCATGAAGGCAGCGATCCTCGCTTGCAGCTACCGCAATTTCGACCCCGACAATAATGGGATCATTGAAGCCGTCGACATCGTACGAGTTTTCGCACACGTCGAGGGAATAACATGGCAGCAGGCACATGCGATCGCACATATGATCATGGCAGGCGCAGACACGTCGTTTCAGGGCGAGGAGGCAGGCAGTGAGGGGGGGCTCTCGTTCATCGAGTACATGACTTGCGTCGAGGGCGATGCAATCAACTTTGCCGACTTCCTCGCAAACGTCGAGCCGGCGAAGGGCACGAGTGATGAGGAGGACTGTCGCTTGGCATTCGAGGACGAACGCAAGAGCTTACCGCTCAAGAAGGGGCGGATGTTTGAGACCATGCCAGCAGCTCCCGTTCTCGGCCAATCGCTGAACCTGACGAATGAGCAAAAGCAGGAACGGCTCGGCAATCGGGGCGTGCTTCGAGTTCACTTTGAGAGGGCGAGCGGACTCAAATCAACCGACACCAATGGGCTATCTGACCCGTATGCAATGGCAGTGATCAAGAGGGTTCACGTGAAGACCAAGGCGCTGCCAAAGACACTCGCGCCGGCATGGAACGAGATGCTGCAGTTCAAGGTGACACCCCAGTTGCAGGCCGTTGTTGATGTGAACATGACGGTCTCTGTCATGGACAAGGATACCGGCATGTTGGACAAAGATGACGAGGTCGGAAAGTGTACGGTGGCTCTGAGTGCACTAGCCGAGTGCGATAGCATCACCTTCGCGGAGGCCCTAACACCTCAAGGCGTCATCTACTTCACGGTTTCGTGGACTGAAGGCGAGGCGTCCCCCTTTAAGAAGAAGAAAGGAGGCGAGGCGTCGCCCGTCAAGAAGGTGGTCGTCAACGGCACCGGTGCTGGTGTACAACCGTCACCGATGCGGACACGGTCGCCGTCACCGACGCCGCCTGCCCCGCCGCCACCGCCCGCTGAGAGCGAAGCTTCCGCATCTGCTGCTGCATCGGCTTCACCGAAGAAGAAGAAGAAGAAGAAGTCATCTGATGAGGAGGTGGTCGTTACGGTTGTTCCAGCCGCGGACGTAGAGGCCCAATTAGAGACGAAGCAATCAATCTAGGAGCTGCACGCTAGGCCGCAAGAGAGCGGGGCCCAACGTCATACAATGTAATTAGTGCATGAATATAGGAATATAGATTATAGTCCGTAGCCCGTCCACCCAATGAGCAATGTTATAGCCGCGTAGCGATAGAGTGAACATGCAGTAGTCGGCCTTAAACTGAGAGCACTATTGACAGTCAGACTTTCGGATATTCGCAGTAGTTTTTTGAAAAATCGCGGCGGTGGGCGAGGACTCTCGAAACTGACATTTCTATATTAAGAGTTGATACCTAGTGGTCCGCGAGGACCACTAATCGCGAGGACCACTATCATTGGACGACCAATGACCAATCATGACGGCTTCGAGCTTGCCTGCGAGGAGGTGGCCGTGGAAATTCGATTGCCCCCGAATGTCGTCACCGAATGCACGGAGAACTTCACGCTCGAAAGAAGGATCGGAAGAGGCAGCCAAGGCGAGGTGTGGCACGCGGAAGCGCTCGCCACGGGACGATTCTTTGCCGTGAAGCTACTCACGATGAGCGCCGATGCCCTGAGCGAGCTCCGGGCACACCGCCATCTCAAGCGCTACGAACCCCACGTGAACATTCTTCATCTCGAGTGGAGCTACATGGATCGGTGAGAGCTGCGTCCTCACCATCGCTTGCGCCGCCGCCGCAACAATCTTGTTTCAAAGGTTGACCGCTACGTCATCGAATCACGTGCACAGGTCGAGCATCAATCTCGTGTCTCGGCTGTGTAAATGTGATCTGCTGGAGTACGTTCTCGCGAGGACCTCGCTCGACGAGATCGAGGCGAGCAAGTGGACGCGGAAGCTGTGCGCTGCGGTGGGTTACCTTCACGCAAAAAACGTCGTCCACCTCGACGTGAAGCTCGAAAACGCGTTCATCGACTTCAACGATGAGCTCAAGCTCGGCGACTTTGGCCTCTCAGCATTCTCGTGCCCGGGGACCAAGATGAGCAAGGCGTGCGGCTCGGGGGTCTACGCGGCACCTGAAGTGCTCATGAGCAAGCACATCGGACCCTACTGTGGTCGCGCCGCCGATGTGTGGTCCCTCGGCATCTGCTCGTTCGTTATGGTTCGCGGTCGCTTCCCTTTCGGCGTGGACGCGCCGATCAAGGCGATTGGCGTGCACGCTACAGCTCTCAAGGATTCACACGAAACAGGGCAGCTGCGGCCGTCACCGGCGCCCATGCTCCGCGGCGAGCTGCAGCGTGGCGCATTCTCGGCGCCACATCTTCAACTCCTTGACGCGTGCCTGATGCTGATTCCTGCGGCCCGTCCGACCGTCGAAGACATCATGAGGGCTCCCTGGCTCAATTTCCACTCTGGACCGAGTTCGCGCCCGCCCACGGCTTGCAGCTCCTCCAAGTGCAACTCCAAGGAAGCGGTTCCTCAGCCCATGTCTGTCCACGCCAACACGTCCGAGCCGAGAAGCTTTGAAATCATCTCACCCGAGCCCGTCGACACCGCGCCCAAGACGTTGCCGCATGGCAGCCTGCAAAACAGTGCCTGCTCTGGGTACGTCAGAGGTTGCAGGCAGAGGTCCTTTGACCAGTTGTCTCCCTGTACATCTCCCGACACGGTCATCATGATGCCTGAGGCGGATGTGTCCCTTAAAGTGCTTCCGCCTGCTCACGGTTTCCAGCGGTCTGGCAAGCGCTTCAAGGCGTCCCTCATGGACATAGAATTCAAAGCGGCGAGAGCATGTTGACCATCGTCCAGCTCCCATGAATGAAATTCAACGCTGGATCGCGCTGACGCGACTGAAATGAACGACAGCATGCGGGCTACAAGGCTACATGCGATGCATTCGGACTATCCGGGTATGCATGTGAGATGTGTGAGCGAATGCATGGCGTGAAATATGTCGTGCGTGTGGTCCGTGGACCGGACCGTGTGCGGTGTGGTCCCTTCCCTTCCTTGCCAGCTGGTGCGCCGGACACGAGTGGTTGAGTTTGCTGCGGTACAGCGAGGGGAACGATTTAATTTTGAAACGAGGCCCGGAGCCCCCGTCGGACGGGGTCCGGAGAGTCGAGAGTGTCGGTAGTACGCGGGATGCGAACGGAAGGTGGAACGACGGTGGGCACGTCAGTCCATACACAGTACACCACTTAGCCAAGCGCCACTCTGCCTTTGACACGAGCGCCCGAAACGCCCGATTCCGAGCTTAAATGGCAACCAAGCTTAGGTCCGGCTTGAGCTCAGCGCTCGTCTTCGTCAATGCCGCGATCGACGTCACGACGTCCTCCTCACGCCAGAGCCGCGAGAGCACATGCTCAATCATCCTCACGTCGGCGAGTGCACGGTGTGCCTCTGTCGGTGGACCGCCGAGCTCCTCATAGAGTGTGCCGAGGTCGTACTTGCCACGGGGCTTGTCCTTGCTGAGCAGCCGGAAAAGCTCCTCGCAGTCGCTGATAAACTCCATGCATGCGGGGCTAAAGGCTCGTCCAAAGGCTCGTCCTCCGTGCTCGACTGGGAGCTACGCCGCCTGCAAAAATGGCAATCGTAGCGGATCATAGCGCATGCCATTGCGGGCCATCAGCACGCAGCGAGGGCCTGCGCCGATGTAGGCTTGAAGGGCCGCGAGGCCCTGAGCCACAGAAGGATTATCTGCCACGTCAGGCTTCTTTTAAGTGATGGACCTTTGTCGCAGATTGTGGGATTCGCATGCCCGGGTGGACGAGCATGTCGAGCGGCGGGCCCTCTCTGCGCCACGCGCCATCGGCAAAGCGCATCCGCTGCGCCGCGATTTCGCAGATGGCATTTTTCTGGCGGCTCCGGCCGGTTGTCTCCAGATCGTAGAGCACGAGATCAAAGTCTTCGAGTCGCGTAGCTCCACGATCAGCCGGCGGTACGGCCTGAACGGCATGCTGCTCAGGGTCGAGGAGGTCGATGATTCGTACGCGAGCAACGGCTTCGCCGTCAGCAGCCGCATGCTCCTCGACACGTTCGCCGGTCGCGGAGAAGGCCTCCGGCAGGATTAACTCGGGCAAGTCACTGCCAAGCCGTTTGGGCAGAGGAGGCGACGCATCGACTTGCGCGTCTGCAATAGGTAGCTTGACAGTCGCTTCCGCGAGTGTCAGCAGCTTTTCTGATGCAGATTCGCGGCGAACGAACTCCGAGTGCACCATCGGCACGCTTGCTGGATGAATGCGAGCTTGGCGCACGGAAGTGCTCGTCTTTGCGAAGGGCCAATACATGTAGAAGAGAGCGATGAACCCTTCTAACCGTGCAGGTGTGAAGAAGAGTGACGTTCGATGATTCATTTCACAGCCAACAGAACTGAAGTCGGAAAGCACACGTCGCACGAAAGTCGGAGCCAGACTGAGAGCGCGTGATCGCGGCAGTGAAGCGTGAGCGGCGTCGTATCGTGATGCACCTCTACTCGCTCACGCTGCAGAAGAGCAGCGGCATCACCGCCGCGGTGTACGGCAACTTCTCCGCGCCAAAGCAGCAGGAGCTGGTGGTCGCCCGCGGCAAAGTGCTCGAGCTCATACGGCCAGATGACCATGGCAAGGTGCAGACGGTGCACGCGACGGAGGTGTTCGGCATTATTCGTTCGCTCGCCACGTGCCGGCTTACAGGTGGCAACCGCGACTACATCGTCATCGGCAGCGACTCGGGCAAGATTGTCATCCTCGAGTACTCTGCGGACAAGCAGTGCTTTGATCGCGTGCACGCGGAGACGTACGGCAAGACGGGCGTGCGGCGCATCGTGCCCGGACAGTACGTGGCGGCCGACCCACGCGGGCGCGCGGTCATGATCGGCGCGGTCGAGAAGCAGAAGCTCGTGTACATCCTAAACCGCGACTCGGCGGCGCGCCTCACGATCTCGAGCCCGCTCGAGGCGCACAAGAGCGCAACGGTGTGCTTCGACCTGATCGGCGTGGACGTAGGCTTCGACAACCCGATCTTCGCTGCGCTCGAGGTCGACACCGAGGAGGTCGAGAACGAGCCCGACACACGCGAGGTACTCTACGAGAAGCTCCTCGTGTACTACGAGCTCGACCTCGGTCTCAATCACGTGGTGCGCAAGTGGTCGGACGCGGTGGACCCGACGGCGAATAAGCTCGTGGCGGTGCCAGGCGGCGCCGACGGTCCGGGCGGCGTCATCGTTTGCTCCGAGAACTTCGTCGTCTATAAATCGCCCACCCAGCCCGAGCGTCGGTGCGCACTTCCCCGGCGCAAGGACCTACCTACCGCCCACGGGTTGCTCATCATCGCGGCGGCGGTGCACCGGCAACGAGACCATTACTTCATCCTGGTGCAGTCCGAGTGCGGCGACCTGTACAAGCTCACGCTCACCGTCGAGGGCGAGCTCGTCGCCGAGCTGCGCTGCCGCTACCTCGACAGTGTCCCGCCTTGTGTCGCATTATGCATCCTCAAGAGTGGTTTCCTCTTTTGCGCCGCCGAGTTCGCCAACCACAGCTTCTACCAATTCCAGGGCATCGGCGAGGATGACGACTCGCCCACGTGCAGCTCAAAGCAGTTCGAGGCCGAAGATTTTGCCGTCGTGCCGCTCGTGCCGCGCCCGCTGCGCAACCTGCTGCACGTGGACGATATGGAGTCCCTGTGCCCCATTGTGGACGCCAAGCTCGTTGATCCGACCAAAAGCGGCACGCCGTCGATCGCAGCGCTATGCGGGCGTGGGCCGCGCTCGACGCTGCGGCTGCTGCAGCACGGGCTCGCCGTGAGCGAGATGGCTGTATCCGAGCTGCCCGGCAACCCGAACGCCGTCTGGACCGTGAAGAAGCGGCGAGACGACCCGTATGACCGATACATCGTGGTAAGCTTCGTCAACGCGACGCTCGTGCTCTCGATCGGCGAGACGGTTGAGGAGGTGACGGACAGCGGGCTCAAGGCCGACACGCCCACGCTCTTCGTCGGGCTCGTCGGTGACGACGCGATGATGCAGGTCCACCCGGCAGGCATTCGACACGTACGCTCCGACGGGCGTGTGAATGAGTGGAGGCCGCCTAAGGGGAAGCCGATCATCAATGCGACGGCGAACCACAAGCAGGTGGTGCTCTCGCTCTCGGGCGGCGAGGTGATCTACTTCGAGCTGGACGCGGCGGGCACGCTCGCCGAGATGGACAAGAAGGACATGGGGCACGAGGTCGCTTGCCTTGAGATTGGGGCCGTGCCCGAAGGGAGGCAGCGCTCTCGCTTCTTGGCCGTGGGTGGCTGGGACAACACGATCCGCATCCTCTCGCTGGATCCGGATGACTGTATGACAGTGCTTGCAGTGCTCGCGCTGCCGGCGCAGGCGGAGGCGGCCGCGCTCGTCTCGATGCCTATCGGGCGCGCCGGCGCGGGCGCCGCCGCTCTCTTCCTGTGCATTGGGCTCTCCAACGGCGTGCTGCTGCGCGCGCGACTCGACCCTCGAACCGGACAGCTCTCGGACTCGCGCACTCGCTTCCTAGGCGCGCGCGCCGTGAAGCTCTTTCGGCTGCCTCTAGGCGGGCACGAGGGCGTCCTCGCACTCTCGTCCCGCCCCTGGGCAGCCTACTGCCACCAGTTTGCGCTCCTCACCTCGCCGCTCGCGTACCAGGCGCTCGAGTACGGCTCGTCCTTCGCGTCGGAGCACTGCCCGGAGGGTGTGGTGGCCATCGCGGGCAACACGCTGCGCATCCTGTCGCTGGACAAGCTGGGCGATGCTTTCAACGCGGAGTCGGTCCCACTTCGGTACACGCCGCGCAAGCTCGCCACGCATTCGGTCTCGGGTCATCTCGTCATCATTGAGACGGATCACAACGCGTACAACGAGGAGGAGAAGGCGCAGCTGTACGAGGCCGTCGGCGTGACGCCTCCCGTGCCCGCGGGCACAGTCGTGGACGCGGACGACGAGGAGGCCGAGGGGATGCTCATGGAGAGCAAGATTGGCGTGCCGCGCGCACAGCCGGGCAAGTGGGCCTCGTGCATCCGTCTCGTCGACCCGGTCACACGCCAGACACTCTCAGTGCTCGAGTTGGGTGACAACGAGGCGGCTCTGTCCCTCGCGATGGTGCCGGTGCGCGACCGGGCGGGCGAGACCTTCGTCATGGTGGGCACGGTGCGCGACATGACGCTGCACCCTCGGCAGCTCACCGCCGCCTTCATCCACGTATACCAGTTCGCCGAGGGGAACACCAAGCTCGAGTTGGTGCACAAGACGCAGGTGGAAGATGTGCCCAAAGCGCTCGCAGCCTTCGGCGGCCGTCTGCTCGCCGGTGTGGGCAGCCGACTGCGCCTGTACGACATGGGAAAGAAGAAGCTGCTGCGCAAATCCGAGTTCAAAGGTCTCCCCACGATGGTACAGTCCATCCACGTCATCTCGCCCTCCCGTGTCTACGTGGGAGACCTTGCGGAGTCGTTCCACTACATCAAGTACCAGCGGCAGGAGAACAATTTTGTGCTCTTCGCCGATGACGTCGCCCCGCGCTGGCTGACCGCCTCGACCGTGCTTGACGCGAACACGCTCGCAGGAGCCGACAAATTTGGCAACCTCTTCGTGACGCGACTGCCGCAGGAGGTGTCCGATGACGTGGACGACGCGCAGCTGCTCTCGTCGGCCGCGAGTAGTGAGACGCTCGCGCTCAACGGCGCCCCTTCCAAATCGGACGAAGTGGTGCAATTCCACGTGGGCGAGACGATCACTTCGCTGCAGAAGGCATCGCTCGGCCCGGGCTGCACCGAGGTGCTGCTTTACACGACAATCATGGGCGGCGTGGGCGCGCTGCTGCCCCTCACTTCCAAAGATGACCTCGAGCTGATGCAGGCGCTCGAGATGCACTTGCGGCAGGAGGCGCCGCCGCTGAGCGGGCGCGATCATCTCTTATTCCGCTCGGCCTATTTCCCAGCGAAGGGCGTCGTCGACGGCGACTTTTGCCAGCTGTTCACCGGTCTTTCGCCCGATCAGCAGAGCGCGATCGCCCAGGAGCTCGATCGCTCACCCGCCGAGATTGCCAAAAAGCTCGAGGAGCTTGCCAACCGCATCACATGAGCCGCAGTAGCGGCAGAAGCAGCAGCAGCAACAGCAGCAGAGTGTGCTGAACGGAGCAGCTGTCTGGCAGTCGAGGCGAAGGCGGTGGTGGCGCGGCGGCCACGACGGAGGCAGGAGGAGAGAGGCCAGCGAGAAAGGGCCGAGAACGGGTGACGACAGCTAATATTAGCTGAGGGAGCCAGACATACACTGCATGCATGTAATCATGTGTATGTCAAGCATCGTCACATACGC
>Ga0164295_10003192_pt1 | contig 13221 bp, 8 predicted proteins | sample GEODES006metaG_FD_111798 | JGI IMG/M metagenome (GOLD analysis project Ga0164295, IMG submission 111798) | Oligotrophic lake water microbial communities from Sparkling Lake, Wisconsin, USA - GEODES006 metaG | ecosystem: Environmental > Aquatic > Freshwater > Lake | place: USA: Sparkling Lake...
AGCGTTTCGAGTCGCTGACCGGTCGGGATGCTCCAGAGCTTCACGGTGCGATCCGCGCTGGCGCTGGCGAGCACTTTACCATCGGGGCGGAACGAGAGGCCGTTCACCGCGCCGTTGTGTCCTTTGAGAAGCGCGACTTCCTTGCCCGTCGCCGTGTCCCAGAGGCGGATTTTTTGATCGTAGGCTCCCGTGGCGATCACTTTGCCATCGGGTGAAACGGCGAGCGCATACGCGGCATCGAGATGACCTTCAAACGACTGCTGCAAGGTGCCATCGCTCGTCTTCCAGCGCTTCACCTCACCCACGATGCCTGCTTCGCCGCCTGCGGCATACACGGCCTCGCCATCCGGCGAAAACGCGACCGCGTTGGCCTTGCCCTTGATGCCAGTGAGTTTGCGGATCACTGCCCGCGTGACTGGATTGAGCAGCTCGACCTCGCCGTAACGTCCCACCGCGATGAGTTGTGCTTTCGGCGAAAATGCCACCGCTTGGATCGAGCGTTTTGGCAGCACCGTGGGTGCGATCTTGGGCGTGATCACCTCCTTCGGCATCGGTTTGCCTTCCGCGATGATCGGGCCTTTCGCCCCCGCATCGATCCACACCCTGATCAGCGCGATCTCCTCCGGCTTCAGCTTCTCGCGCTTGCCAGGAGGCATGAATTCGTTCTTCCCGCCGCGACCCGAGCGACCTTCGAGGAATTTGACGAGCATGCTCTCACTGCCTTTGCCTGCGACAATGGCGACGCCTTCCTTCCCGCCTTTCATCAGTGCTGCAAAGGTGTCCAAGACGAATTCACCGTCCGCGTCGTCGGCACTGTGGCAATCGACGCAGTAAGTATCCCAAAGCGGGGCGATCTGCTTTGTGTAGTCCACACTTTGGGCGTGGGTGATCGTCGTGTGCAGTGAGAGAAAAATTAGAAGAATGAGACGCATGAAAAAGATGAGGTGAGAGCTGCGTGCTCGTGATTTAGTGATTAAACAAAAACTCCTTTGATCCCATCAAACTCCAGAAGATATCTTCCAGCGTGGTGCGGCGGTCTTCGGGTTTGGCGGCGGCGAGGAGTTGGGTGGCTTTCGTGAGTTCGCGCTCGGTGGGCTGGCGAGTGAGCGTCAGCAGATAGGCTTCCTCGATGATTTTGGCGTTGGCTTGCTTGGTGGCGAGCAGGGCGTCGAGGCGATTATCTTTTTGCGCGAGCTTGAGATTCAGGGTGTCGCCATTGGCGATGTGGAGGGCCTGGGCCATGCTGGGTTCGTTGGTGCGCTCGCATTCGCAGGTGGCGACGCGATCGGCGCGGCCAAAGCTCTTGAGGAAGTAGCTGGCGATGTTGCTATCGGGTAGTTGCAGAGCGCGGAAGCCCATGGGGTAACTTTCGCTGGTGCCTTTGTTGGCGTTGCGTTTGTCGATCTTGAACGTGGTGGGCGCGGCGGTGACCTCGCTAATGGTGTCGAGCAGGATTTCGGCCTTGAGTCGGCGGGGCACGTAGTGAGAGCCGTAGCGTAGGTCGTGGATGTTTTCAGGCTGAGTGATGCTACTACGCTGGTAGGTCTCGCTTTGTAGGATGGTGCGCATGAGCGCCTTCAGATCGAATTTCTGCTGCACGAGGTGATCGCAGGCGGCGGCGAACAGCGGTTCGTTGCTGGCAGCATTCGTGACGCGGAGATCATCGACGGCTTCGACGAGGCCTGAACCGAAGAAATTGGCCCACACGCGATTCACGATAGCGCGCTGAAATAGTTTGTTATCCACGCCGGTGAGCCAGTTGGCGAGCACGATGCGGCGATCTTCGGTGGAGGTCATTGAGATGGGCGTGGTGACATCGAGCGGGCGCGGCGGCGGCGGTTTGCCGGTGAGCGGGGCAACGAGATCACCCTGCGTGTCGGAGAACAGCACGCGCTCGTCGGCCTGCGTGCCGTTCTTGCTACGGACGCGAGCAAAGAGATTGGCGAAGCCGTAATACTGCTCGTTGGTCCACTTTTCCATCGGGTGGTTGTGGCACTTCGCGCAGCCAATGGAGGTGCCGAGGAAGGCGATGCTGACAGTTTCAGCGCATTTGGTGGGTTCGTCGTTGAGGACGAAAAAATTGCCCGCGCCATTTTCTAACGTGCTACCGGTAGTGGTGAGAAGATCGCGCACCATGGCATCCCACGGCGTGTTCGCGGCGACGTGACGGCGGATCCAATGGTAATACGACCACATTGCCATAGGCGCGAGTTTGTCACCATTCACGAGCAGTAGATCGCTCCAGCGGTGCGACCAGTAATCGACGAACTCAGGCCGTTGAAGCAGCGATTCAACGAGACGATCGCGTTTGTCAGCGGCTTTGTTGGCAAGGAAGGCGCGAGTTTCATCGAGCGTGGGTAAAACGCCGATGGTGTCAAGGAAAGCGCGTCGCATGAACTCGTGGTCCTCGGCGCGGCCGGAGGGCGGGATGTTCAGCTCACGCAGTTTTTTAAGGGTGAGTTCGTCGATGAAGTTGCGCGGCTTCAGAGCAGCGAAGGCGGCGGGATCGACGTTGCTGGCGTTTGGAATCGTAATCGTGGCAAGCGCGAGTTGGCTTAGATACCACACGCTGACAGTGCCCTCGCCGCTACCAGTGGTTTTGATGAGACCAGCGTCGTCAACGGTGGCCACGCTGGCGTTTGTGGCGTTGTACTTCGAACAACGCGTCACGTCCTCGCTGTGGCCATCGCTGAATTTCGCGGTGACTTGAAGCTGAATGCTTTTCCCAGCCTGCATGACGAGATGCGGCTGAGCGAGGCTGATCGACACGATGCGTGGATCATCCGCCTTAGGCCCCGGCGCTCCGGCGGCGATCCAGTCGGAAATGACTTTATATTCCACTGAGTTCATCTCAAAGCGCTTGTCGCCCTTGTGTGGCACCGCTTTGACCGCCTTCAGCAATAACAAACTGCGCGCCGGATCTTCAAGCGTGAGCCTTCGGCCATTCGCACTGCGCGTGATGGAGATCCAGTCGCCCTCGTCATCAAAACCACGCAGTGAAAGGCGGAAACCGCCCTGCCCTGCTGCGGCACCGTGGCACGCACCCATCGCGCAGCCGTAGCGCGTCAGGATCGGCTGGATGGTATTGCGGAAAGATGGGGGTTCGGCAGCTGGCAAGGCCGGTCCAAAGGACAAAACACCGGCAATAAGGCTGGTCAGGGCGCGTTTCATGGAATGGTACTACCTACGCACCAACTTCGTTTATTCTAAATGGACGATTCCGCCGTTTTTTGAGCCTATCCCGCCCCGTAGGTGATTAAGATTCGGCGAGGTAATGTGAGATCTTGGAGAGGAGCGATGACTTCTGGACCGGTTTGCTCAGGTGATCGCTCATGCCCGATGCATAACACTCTGCAATGAACCCAGTCTCGACATTGGCGGTGAGAGCGATGATAGGAAGCTGGCCGCGCTTGCCCGGCAGCTTTCGAATGCGCCGTGTGGCTTCGTAACCATCCATGCCTGGCATCTGGCAGTCCATGAGGATGACATCGTAATGACCTTTTTTGACCTTGCTGACGGCCTCCACACCATCGCAGGCAAGATCCACCGTCAATCCAACTGGCTCCATCATGAGCTGCGCCACCGTGCGGCTTGTCTGACTGTCATCCACGACGAGAACTCGTCCCGTGAGCCGTTCAGGAATGCTGGCAGGCAGATCGTTTTCCGCAAAAAGCGCTAATTTGCTATAGCTCGCACGCGGCAGCGTTAAAACGAAACGGAATTCAGCGCCAACGCCCTTCACACTGGTCACCGTAATGTCACCCCCCATCAGCCGGACGATTGACTGAGAGATGGCAAGCCCAAGGCCAGTACCGGTATTGGTGTTGGTGCGGCCGTTGTCATGAACGTCACCTTGATTGAACGGCTCAAACAAATGCTCCAAGGCCTGCGATGAGATGCCGATGCCCGTGTCCGTGATGCGGAAACTGAACGAATGCCGATTGATGGCTCCACGGCCCTTTTCGACCAAAAGCTTCACACTGCCGCGGTCGGTGAATTTGATGGCGTTGCCAATCAGATTAATCAGAACTTGGCGCAGCCGCCCTTCATCGCCGAGAACGATGCACTCTCGTTGCTCCGGTGTATGGCATTCAAGTAGGATGCCCTTGGCCTCAGCGCGATGGCACATGAGCTCGATGACATTTTTCACGAGGACTTGGAGGTCGAAAGGCTTCTGTTGGATCTCCACCCTACCCGCCTCGACCTTGGAGATGTCAAGAATGTCGCCGATGATGTTGAGAAGCGCCGTGGCGGATTGCTCTGCAATGGTGACGAGGGAAGACTGAGCTGGTGAAAGTGTGGTATCCTGAAGCAATTGCAGCATGCCGATGACGCCATTCATCGGTGTTCGAATCTCATGACTCATGCTAGCCACGAAGATGCTTTTTGCCTGGCTGGCGGATTCAGCTTGTTGACGCGCCTGGCGCTGAAGCTCCTCCGCTTCGCGCAGCCGTTCTTCCAGGGCCTTCTGGCGTGAGATGTCGAGATGCGTACCGACAAAACGCCGAGCTTGACCCTTTTCATCCCGGAGAGCACGACCACGAGCCATGATCCACACATAAGAGCCGTCCTTGTGACGAAGGCGATGCAGATTCTCGTAAGTTTCCGTCATACCGGCAATGTGATCAGCCACGAGCTGCAAGCTGCGCTCCATATCTTCAGGGTGAATTCGAGAATGCCAGGCATCTGGATTATCGACGATCTCCTCATCGCGATAACCCAGCATTGCCTTCCACTCGTGGGAGAGAACGATGGTGCCTTCATCCACAAACCAATCCCAGAAACCGATTTCACTGCCTTTAACGGCGAGGGTAAGCCGCTCCTCCGACTCATGCAGGTCGATCATTTGCGTCTGTATGATCGCGGCGCTGGCACGGTTCGCATAAAAGGCGGCCACCTGCGCCGTGAAGACACGGAATGACTGCGCTTCATTCTCGCTCAACGCCTCGTGAAAATCTGCGGCAGCCTTCGTGATGCCGGTAATCAGCAGCGCGAGTGGTTTCCCGCTAGGATGCCTACAACAGCCAGCAAGCATGTGAGAGAAATCGAGACCTGCCTGCTGGAGCTCGACGCTCTCCGCGGCAAAAAAGCAGCTCTTGTCCTGTTGGACCGTGATGCGCGAGTCGAGCCAGGAACGAATGCTCGCAAAGGACACGTGGCCTGCTCGAAAACCTGATGAGGCGACAGGCTCTGGCAGCAGATGGCCATGCTCGTCAAAGAGCCAGAACAAGCCCACTTCGAGCTCGAAGACATCGAGGAGTGCATCCGCCACCAGGATGGCGAAGGCCTCATCAGAGGTTGCCTGAAGTGCCTGAGTGCTGAAGGCGTGAATGCGACCAAAACGCCCGAGCTCGCAGTCGAGCCTGTTGCGCGTGTCGATGAGCTCCTGCTCGACCACGGAGAACCGCGTCACGCGACGCTGCAACTCCTCGTAGCGTTGCTTCAGCGCCTCAAGGGCGGGCATTTCTTCGTTATCTGCCATCCGATCAACGGCGGTAAACGGCATAAATGGCGGTGGTGTAGTTGTGGTAGATGTTGACACCACCCAACCGTGCGAACTCTCCAAAGCCGTACATACCGAGCCATGGCGGCACGACATTGTCACTGGCTAGCGGAAACTGCATTCGGCCGACGAGTTCCTCTTTCATCACGCGATCGAAGAGGTAGCGGCCTCGCGCGAGGCAGTCGGCATGAAAGACAGCCACCGGCCTGCGCCCGCCCGCACGCGCTGTCATCGCGGCCATCATTCGATCCATATCAGCAAAAATACGTTCCTCATCGCGCACGGTGAGCCAAAGTCGTGTTCCTTCGCGGATCGTCGTCGCATAGTGCATGGTCCCGTCGGCATCGCGTTTGGTCACCACACGCAGGATGTGCGGGTTACCGTACTCCTCTGCCAACGCGGACGGAAGCTCCTCGGCCAGCGCACCCACAGGGATGGAGTCACCACAGGTAGCTTTTTCAACATCCAGACCCAGGCGGCTAGTGTACTCCTGCCACGCTGGGCGACCGTTCAATTCCAGAATGCGCGTGCCCTCGGCCCGCGTCACCACCATCGGCTCACCCACGGCTAAAAAGCCGTGCGTAGCCTGGGTGTCAACCTCCAGGGATGGATCGGCAAATCCTACAGCCCACGCACCATGCTCAAAAACCTGATCATCGACGATTTGATAACTGACCAAGCCGCGCATGTTGTCCGAGGAAGTCGCGCCAAAGATCGTCACCTCCGGTCCAAAGACCGATTCGATGCCCGCGATAGCCCTGTCATTGGCAATGTCGATGCCTGAGGCTAGGAAATGAATCATGGTGATACCGGGCTGCTGTGCCTTGAGCTGCAGGGCCAGCTCCACCGCTTTTTCGAAGGAATTATGGCCATTGATGCCGTCCACATGGGCGACGGCCAGTTCCGAACCGCGGATCGCCATCAGTGCCACGTCCTTCATCGACTCGCTCACGCCTTCGCTACCCACGATCCCACAACAGGAGGCTCCTACGACACGAACGCCTGGAATCTGCCGCCTTACCTCATCCGCCAAGGTTTGATAATCATGCCCGATCGAGGCATGCAGCATGACAAGGTCACATTTTTTATTGGATCCGAGAGCCGCTTCGAGGCATTCCAAGATAGCATGCCTTGAATTGACCATGCGGGTACTGGCAGAAAAGAATTCGAGCATAGGAAGATAGCTTTGAGAATTGAGCAGGAAGGAGAGCTTTGCAGTGATGCTACGCTCATGATTGGGTTAACCTAGCTAATGCAGCCTAGGAGGGTTAACCTTTTTTGGGTTAACCCAATTTGGAGCATGTTCCCTCATTTTAAATGGGAGCAGACCTCCCGCACCACGATCAAGCAAAGAGTTCCTTGATAGCCTGCGTGCCAAAATCGACGACGGGATAAGGCCTGCCCTGTGGGCCCGGGAGTTCGGTGTGGAGGTCGACGCCGAGGGCTTGATAGATGGTGGCAACGATTTCTTTCGGAGCGACAGGGCGCTCAGTGGGGTAACCCCCAATGTCATCACTTTTTCCGACGACTTCACCACCTTTAATGCCACCACCGGCAAAATTGACCGTCCAGCAATTAGGCCAGTGGTCACGACCGCCAGCGGGATTGATCTTCGGGGTACGGCCGAATTCGGCGAGACAGGTGACCATGGTGTCATCAAGCATGCCGCGCTGAAAGAGATCCTCAATGAGGGCGCTGTAGCCTTGGTCATACATCGGCGCAACGATGTCTCTCATGCCTTCGATGCTGGTGAAGGGTTTGGAGCCATGAATGTCCCAGGTGATTTCGCCAAACACCGTGATGAACGTGTTCACAGTGACAAACCGCACACCGCGCTCGACCAGCCGACGCGCGAGCAGGCAACTCTGGCCGAAGCGGTTCAGTCCATAACGTTCGCGCACTTTGAGCGGCTCCTTCGTTAGATCGAAAGCCTCGCGAGCCTGCGTGCTGGTCATGATGCGATAGGCGGACTCGAAGTTGGAGTCCATGAGCTTTGCCTGCTCGCTGTATTCGAAATTCCGCACACTGCTGTCCACCAACTCACGCATTTCGCGACGGCGCTCCATCCGCACCTCGCTAATCTCTTTGGGCGGCAGCAAATCGGGTACTTTGAAGTCCTTCTCCGAAGGATTCGCGTTTAGGACAAAAGGATCATAGGCTTTGCCGAGGAAGCCAGCGTCCTGGCCATGTGGCATATTACCACCCGTGGGTCCCATGGATTCAGGCAGAATGATATGAGCGGGTAGATCGCTGCGGCGGCCTTGGAGAAACTCAAGCGCACTACCGACGTGCGGCGTGTTCACTCCGCCGGTGAAAAGTCGGCCCGTCTGCATCATCTGATGCCCCGTGTCATGCACGGCAGCAGCAGTGTGGTAGCAGGAGCGGACGAGGCTAAATTTATCAGCGATCTTTGCATGCATCGGCAGGATCTCGGAGATTTCGAAGGCATTGCTCTTTGTGCGGATCGGTTTGAATGGGCCACGAATCTCGCTTGGCGCATCTGGCTTCATGTCCCAGAGATCCTGCTGGCTCGGCGCACCGAGGTTGAAGATCATGATGCAGGCCTTGTTGCTCTTCTTTGAGTCCACCTTGCCTTCCGCCTTCAGCTTGGCAAAGCCGGGCATCGTCAGGCCAATGGCGCTCAAAGTTCCAGCGGAAAGGAAATCACGACGTGTGATGCCATCACAGGTCGTGACGGCGGCTTTATCGGTGAAAGTGAACATAGGCGTGAAAAGTAAACTGGTGAAGGAGCTAAACGGAGTGAGATGCAGACTTTGATTCAGAATTTGAACTCTAGTCTTCAGCTTTTGCCGGTTGGCGAGAATCATACGCCGCCAAGATGAAATGTTGAATGGAGAATCCCGCTTTCTTGAATGGTTCTTTCAAATAGGGAAACCAAGCGCACACCGACATTTTGAACAATTCCGCTCACATTTTAGCAGGTCGTGGTACACCGACAGTTGCCAAAGATGCTCAGAGGCCGCATTCATGAAGTCATGACTATTGAAGAAATCACTGCGCGCATTTGTGCCTTTCGCGATGCACGCGACTGGCAGCAATTTCACAATCCCAAGGACATGGCTGTCGCCATCGCCGCCGAGGCTGGAGAACTGATGCAGCATTTTGTCTGGAAGACGCCAGAACAGATCCCACAGGTGATCATCGACAAACGTGCTGAAATCACCGATGAAATTGCAGACGTAGCGATTCTGCTGTTTGAATTAGCCCACAATTTAGACGTCCCGCTCGCCGAGGCCATGCAGGCAAAATTGGATCGCAATGAACAGCGTTACCCAGCCGATAAGGCACGCGGCAATAATCTGAAATACAATGAGCTCGGAGCCTGAGTCTAGCGCTGCCCCAGTCCACAAACGGCGTGTCCGTTACAGCGGTAAAAACCCGCGCCGATTTGATCAGAAGTATAAGGAGCTGAATGCGGAGCAGTATCCGGATGAAGTCGCCAAAGTCCTCGCGGCCGGTAAAACACCTGCAGGTCAGCATGTGCCCATCATGGTGAATGAGGTGCTTGAGTGCTTGCAGACACAGGCAGGCGATCACGTTGTCGATTGTACCTTAGGTTATGGAGGACACAGCCGAGTGCTCTGGCAGGCATGCCAACCCGCTGGGCATCTGTTGAGCTTGGATGTGGACCCAATCGAACTCGCGCGCACAGAGATGCGGCTGCGGATGACCGGCATGAATGCCGATTCATTCACTACCAAGCGCTGCAACTTTGCAGGCCTGCATAAAGCGTTAGCCGAACAAGGCTGGCATGAAGGAGTCGACGTGATCTTTGCCGACCTCGGCTTATCTTCGATGCAGATCGACAATCCAGCTCGCGGCTTCACCTTCAAGGCCGATGGCCCCTTGGACATGAGGATGAATCCCGAGCGGGGCGTTTCTGCCACACAATGGCTCGCTGACATTTCAGTGATCAAACTGACCTCATTACTTCAAGAAAACGCCGATGAGCCACAGGCGGCACTCTTAGCTGATGCATTGATCAACAGAGTAACGCTGTCGCCTCTGAGCACCACACGAGCCTTGGCTGAGGCGGTAAAACAAGCTCTGCCGGTGAGAACTAGCACGGATGACGTGGATGCTACCGTGAGACGTGTCTTCCAAGCTATCCGTATTGCTGTGAATGAAGAGTTCAGTGCGCTGGACAGCCTTCTCCGTGCTATTCCAGCAGCACTCCATACTGGCGGACGAGTCGCCATTCTGACCTTTCACTCTGGCGAGGATCGCCGGGTCAAAAAAACTTTTCAGGAAGGCTTGCGTTCCGGTGTCTTTTCTGCCGTCTCAGATGAAGTCATCCGTGCTAGCATGGAGGAACAACGTGCGAATCCACGCTCATCATCTGCCAAGCTTCGATGGGCGGTCAAAACCTAGATTCATCCGAAAAATGGCGAAAGAACATTACGAGCTACTTTCAGCGCCTTGATGCGACCTTCCACAGTTTTACCAAAGGTGTCATCTTCGACCTCAATGCAGAGAGGCCCCTCATAACCGATGCGCATCAGTTCAGCCATGAAGGCCGCCCAGTTGATGTCGCCATAGCCAGGAATACGCGGCTGATGCCAGTTAAGCGGGAAATCAAAACGACCCACTTCGTTAAGCGCAGCATGGTTGATCTTCACATCTTTGGCGTGCAGATGAAAGAGCTTGGATTTGAATTCAGCCAATGGACTCAGTGGGTCCATGCCTTGCAGGATGAAGTGCGAAGGATCGTAATTCAGTCCGAAATTTGGTGAATCAATATCATTAAATGCTCGACGCCAGATGGCCGGTGCGGTCATCAGGTTTTTGCCTCCTGGCCATTCATCACGCGTGAATGACATGGGACAATTTTCGATGCCGATTTTCACGTCATGCGCTTCCGCATATTCAATGATCGGCTTCCAGATCTTCAGGAAGCGAGGCCAGTTTTCATCCACCGTTTTTGTCCAGTCACGACCGACGAATCCATTGACGTTTTTTAAGCCTAGCAGCGGCGCGGCTTTGATCACCTTTTTAAAATGAGCGACCGCTTGGCGCGAAACTTCAGGATTTGGATCCAGCATATTGGGATAATATCCGAGAGCGCTGATCTCCACGCCTTGATCCTGACAGCGTGCCAGAATGTCCTGCGCCAGGGTCTTGGTCAGTGAAGTCACATCGATATGAGTAACTCCGGCGTATTTGCGCTCGGCCTGACCAACGGGCCAACACATCACTTCGATGCAGTGAAAGCCTTCGTGGCGTGCAAAAGAGAGAACATTTTCGAAATCAAGTTCAGGTAGGATAGCGGTGACAAAGCCGAGTTTCATAAGCATGCACCATGAGCGGCTTTTGATTTCTGACAACGGCTCATCACAAAATTGAGGAATCTAAACTAGCAGTTTAGATTCCTCAAACACATAGAGGCTGATTAAGGAGCTTGTATTAGGCCTCAAATCTCTTGGCAAGATCTTTCCAGGAGATGACTTCAACGTCAGCAGCAATGGCTTTCGAGGCCACTGCTGCACGCGCTGGACGATGAACGAGCGTCGATGTAACAGCGCGTTTTTCTCCGAAGTGTGACTTCCATGCTTGGCTGAGTTTACGCATGGGCAGCGCCATATCAGGCTTGGCAGTCTTAGACGCTTTGGCTTCGAGAAGGTGCATGGAACCATTCTTCCCTGGCACCACAAAATCGACCTCCAGGCCCTGCTGATCTCGGAAGTAATAAAGCTCGCGTCGCAGACCGGCGTTGACTTGTGCTTTGATGACTTCTGCAGCAACCAGCCCCTCGAAGAGCGCTCCTAAAAAAGGCGACTTTTCGAGTTCGGCTTCTGTGTCGATACCCAGCAGGTGACAGGCTAGCCCTGGGTCTGCAATGTAGATGCGTGGTGCACGTATGATGCGCTTCCCCATGTTTTCAAAGAAAGGCTGGATGATGAATATCTGCGCAGTCGTCTCTAAAATGTCCAACCACTTACTAATGCCCGGCACACTCATTCCGAGTGGGCCAGCTAGATCTGTCTTGTTCAGAATCTGGCCGTGACGCGTGGCAAGTAAGGATAGAAAGCGACGAAACGCTCCCAGGTCCTGAACGGCACTGACCGCGCGCACATCACGCTCCAGATAAGTCTGAAGATAGGAGCTATACCATAGACGGGCCGCTTTTGGGCGGGCGATGACTTCGGGATAGCCGCCACTGAGGATGCAGACTTTCGGCGCTTCACTGACACTGAGCGGTAGTAACTGAAGCACGGCGGCACGACCAGCCATGGACTCTGTGACATTGCGCATCAGGCCGGCTTCCTGTGAGCCAGTGAGAAACCAAAGCCCTGTCTTCCGAGGCTGCGCGTCGATACGAGTCCTCACATAATTGAAGACTTCAGGTAGATTCTGAATCTCGTCAAAGATCACGGGCGGCTTCACACCATCTAAAAAACCCTGCGGGTCCTGACGGAACCGAGAGATGATGTCGGGGTCTTCGAAAAGATAATACTCAGCCTTTGGGAAAAGGTGTTTGAGTAAGAATGTTTTTCCTGCACGGCGTGGCCCTGTAATCACGACTGCCGGAAAGTTTTTGGCCGCCGTCAGGATGTGTGTTTTGATATTTCGGTCGATGGTCCGCATTTGAGCAATCTAAACTAGCAGTTTAGATTGCTCAAATTTTCAATTTCAGTATTTCAACGTTAGACCTTTACCCAAGTCTTCGAACTGCTGCTTTGAAGAATGGCTTCACAGAGTTTGACTTCGTGGTGGCCGTCTTCCGCATTGGCAAAAAGCGCGGGTGTTTTTTTACCGCTGGCGATGTGCTCATAGACGGCGCGGTAGTGCATCTTATGCGCATCGCTAAAGCCTTCGGGATGACCTCCTGGGTAGTCGGTAAAGTTGGCGACATCATCCAGGAAGCCGGGAGTGCCACGTTGAAGAATTTGATTGGGTTCATCACGGCGGCCCACGAGGATCTCGTTGGGTTGCTGGAGATCCCACTGCACACTGCCCTTGGTTCCATAAATGCCTAGTCCAAGGCTGCACTTCCAGCCTGCGGCCACTTGCGAAATGCTGGCATTGGCATGGACTCCATTCACATACCCGTGCTTGGCTTTGCCAAACTTTAAAAGCACACTGCCAAAGTCTTCAGTATCGACCTTGTAAGGAACCAAGGTCTTTGGATCGACCTTGGCAAAGGTTTTCACCTCGCCTTTCGGACGCAGACGCTCTTTGTGAAAGGTTTCAATATGAGCAAAGACGTTTGTCGCTTTGGCGCCGAGAATGAAGCTCACCGCATCGATCCAGTGCGTGCCGATGTCACCCACCGCACGCAGTTTGCCGCCTTCACTAGCGAGGACACGCCAGTTATAATCGGTCTGATGCAGGAGCCAATCCTGAAAGAAATGCCCCTGGACATGGATGATCTCTCCGAGGTCTCCACGCTCCACCATGGCGCGCATTTGCAGCACCGCAGGGAAGAAGCGGCACATGTAATTGACGGCAAAGACAGGTCCGGTTTTGCCACCTTTTTTGACAGCAGCGACGACGAGGGCTGTCTCTGCCGTGGTCATACCCAGAGGCTTTTCGCAAATGACATGCTTGCCCATTTCGAGGGCTTGCAGGCACTGCTCAACATGTACTTTATTGGGTGATGTGATGTGCACAACATCCACGTTTGGACTGGCATACATGGCTTCATGATCATAGTCGCCATAGGCTTCTGGGATGCCCCACATTTCTGCCGTTTGAAC
>Ga0164295_10003193_pt1 | contig 13220 bp, 12 predicted proteins | sample GEODES006metaG_FD_111798 | JGI IMG/M metagenome (GOLD analysis project Ga0164295, IMG submission 111798) | Oligotrophic lake water microbial communities from Sparkling Lake, Wisconsin, USA - GEODES006 metaG | ecosystem: Environmental > Aquatic > Freshwater > Lake | place: USA: Sparkling Lake...
GACCACGACGGAAAAGTAGGCGAATTCAAAAATCGAGTTCTGGCTGCCACCGCTCAACACGCCGAGTTCCCAGTGAGCGATCATCAACCAGTAGGCAACGGCGAATACCCACACTTCCACCGTATGTGCGGCAAACACGCCCAGAATGACCACCAGAATTCGTTGTCGGGGTCTGACCTTCAAATGCGGCAGCCAGCGCGAAATGCCGCGCAGGGCCTCGTAGTGAATCAGCACCGTGAGGCACACCAGCAGCGCGGCGACCGCGGCGGACATCAGAAAATTGGCGAGCGGCATGGCGCTACTCCGTAAGTCACTCGTCCGCATGATGCCCCTGCGCGATCGCAGGTGCACGCAAGAAACGCGGCGCAGCAATGCACAAGCCGGCTGACCGGCGCGGATACGCCTCGCTATACTCGGGATATTCCTGCCACAGAGTGTCAGCCATGAGCGCGACTGCGAGCCCGGATCGTCAGCATCAGACCTACGCCATTTTCAACGCGCGGCTGCGCGCTGAAATTCGGGGGCTCATCACCCCCGCCCTGATCGAAGAACATCGCAGCAACCCGCTGGGCCGTCACAGCGATGCGCTGGCGCGGGTGGTGAACTTCCTGCGGCGGCCGCCGCACTACGCGCTGTATTCCGCCAAGCCCATGCGCGAATGGCAGCTGATTGCGCTCCCCATCGCCGCCGGCCAGCCGCCACAGCCGCTGGACGACGTGGTCTATACCAGCGAAGAAGCCGCCATTCACGCCGTGTTCCTGCGGCATATCGCCGACCTGCAGGCGGAGTAAAACCCTGATGAACAAACCGCTGATTACCGGCTACTGCGATCGCCTGAGCGTGAAACCCGGCGACACCCTGCGCTTCATGCTGAGTGCAGAAGGCACCACCGGCGCTGAGGCGCAACTGGTGCGCCTGATTCACGGCGATGAAAACCCCATCGGCCCGGGTTTTCTGGAAGAAGAAATTGCCGCCAGCTGCAACGGCCCTGTCACGCTCGCGCAGCAGTACAGCCAGATGGGCAGCTTCATCGAAATCCCCGACCCGGAAGGCCGCGCGCTGCCCGAGGGTAGCTTCACGCTCCACGCGCTGATTTGTCCGACGCTGCCGGGCAAAGGCCGACAGGCCATCCTCACGCAGTCCTCGTCGCCCGAGGCGACAGGCTTTGCGCTGCTTATCAACGAACAGGGCTACCTCACGCTGTGGCTGGGCGACGGGGAGCGCACGGCGGAAGTGACCGCCGACAAGCGCTTGATGGCGCGCAACTGGTATCTGGTGGCGGCGAGCGTTAACCCGCAAAGCGGTAAGGTCGCGCTCTATCAGCAACCGGTGCTGGGGGCCTATAACAACCTGCATTCGGTGGTGGTGCCGCGCGACGATGGCGTATTTCTCACCCGCGAACTGAGTCTCACACCCAAGGCTTGTGCGCGGCCTGTCCTGTTGGCCGGCGAACATGCCCGTCATCACGCGCTGGGCGATGTCGTCGGCGCGCTCTACAACGGCAAGATCGACCGCTGCGGCATCGTGCGCGGCGAATTGAGCCGCACCGATCTCGACATCATCCGCGACGGCGGCGTACCCCCCGCCGAGGCCGTGCACACCTACTGGGACACCACCGCCGGCTATACCGATCACGGCATCGACGACCGCCTCATCGACACCGGGCCGCTCGCCCTGCACGGCTTGGGCCGCAACCGTCCGGTGCGCGCCATGACCGGCTACAACTGGAGCGGGCGCGACGACTGCTTCCGGTTAAATCCCGCGCAGTACGGCGGCATCGAGTTTCACGAAGACGCCATCATCGACAGCGGCTGGTGCCCGTCTCTGGAGTGGCAGGTGCCGGAGGGTTTGAAGAGCGGGGTTTATGCGCTGCGCCTGCGCTCGGGCGAAACAGAGGATCACGTGGTGTTCTTCCTGCGCCCCACCACGCCGCAGGCATCGGTCGCCATGTTGATGCCCACCGCCAGCTATCTCGCCTACGCCAACGAGCGCTTTGTGATTGACAGCCCGGCGGTGGAAGTCGTGACGGGTCACCCGCTGGTGCTCTACGACTGGGACTACGCGCTCGCGGCCCATCCCGAATGGGGTCGTTCGAGCTACGACCACTATCGCGACGGCGCGGGCGTGAGCTATTCGTCCTATCTGCGGCCGATCATGGGGCTGCGGCCCAAACACCGCATGGCAGCCACCAATGTGCCCTGGCAGTTCGCCGCCGACCTTTCGATCGTTTGCTGGCTGGAACAGCAGGGTTTTGCCTACGACGTCATCACCGACGAAGACTTGCACCGCGAAGGCGTGAGTTGTCTCGCGCCGTACGCGGCGGTGCTCAACGGCACGCACTCCGAGTACTACTCGGAGCGCATGCTGGACGCCACCGAGCAATACGTCGCCGCCGGCGGACGGGTGATGTATCTCGGCGCCAACGGCTATTACTGGGTGGTGGCCTTCCGTGAAGAGGAGCCCTGGTGCATGGAAATTCGCAAGCTCGATGCCGGCTCCCGTGCCTGGCAGGCGGCGCCCGGCGAGTACTACATGGCGACGACTGGCGAGAAAGGTGGCATCTGGCGGAATCGCGGCCGCGCGCCGCAAAAACTCACCGGCGTTGGATTTGCCAGCGAGGGCATGGATCAATCGCGCGCCTATCAGCGCCTGCCAGACAGCCACGACCCGGCCGTGAACTGGGTGTTCGAAGGCGTGACCCAAACCCGCTTCGGCGATTTTGGCCTCGGCCAGAACGGCGCCGCGGGGCTGGAAATTGACCGCTACGATTTAAGCCTTGGCACCCCGCCCGGCACCTATCTGCTGGCCACCTCTGAACCGTTCTCCGACGCCTATCCGCACGTGGTGGAAGAGATCATGTTCAACTTCCCGGGTCTCGGCGGCACGCAGGATTTTCAGGTGCGAGCGGATGTCACCCTGTTTGCGGCGATTAACGGCGGCGCCATGTTCTCCACCGGCAGCATTGCCTGGGGCCAGGCGCTGCCCTGCAATGGCGGCGATAACGATGTCTCGAAAATCACCGCCAATGTCCTGCGGCGGTTTGTGAATCAGGGTCCGATAACGGACTAACGCGGTCGTGCCGGGCTGCGCCAAAACTCACCGGCAATATCAGAAAAAATGACCGGGCCCGGTCTTGGGCTCTAGCACTACAGAGCGAGGAGAACAGCAATGCACGTCGGAATGGCCACTATTTTCCAGAATCCTGATCGCGCCGGCGGTCAGAGCGATTATTCGGTTTATCAGAAAGACATGAAGCTCGCGCTGATGGCGGAGTCGCAGGGCTTCGAATCGGTGTGGGGCATCGAACACCATTTCACCGACTACACCATGATGCCGGACGTGGTCGACTTCCTGAGCTTCATCGGCGGCGCCTGCCGCAAGGTCAAGCTGGGCACGATGGTGGTAGTGCTGCCGTGGAACGACCCGATGCGCGTGGCAGAGAAAATGTCGATGCTCGACTGCATGAGCGACGGGCGCGCCATTTTCGGCATTGGCCGCGGCCTGGCCCGCGTCGAATTTGAAGGCTTCCGACTGGACATGGGCGAGTCGCGCGAGCGCTTCGTGGAATCCGCCGAGATGATTCTGGCCGGCCTCGAACAGGGCTACTGCGAATACAACGGCAAGCACATCAAGCAGCCCAAAGCGCGCATCCGTCCGGAGCCCTTCAAGTCGTTCAAGAACCGCACCTACGCCGCTGCCGTGTCGGCCGAGTCGTCCATGATCATGGCCAAGCTCGGCATCGGCGTGCTGGTGATCCCCCAGAAACCCTGGGCCGTGCACGCGCAGGAGCTGAGCGACTACAACGACCTCTTCATGCAGATCCACGGCCGCGCCGCGCCGAATCCCTATGTGGCCGGCTGGGTGGTGTGCGACAAGGATGCCGGCCGCGCCGAAGAACTCGCCCGTGAGTACATCGTGGGCTACTGGCGCTCGGTGGTGCAGCACTACGAAATGAGCAGCAACCACTTCGAAACCACCAAGGGCTACGAGTACTACACCAATCTCAACAAGACCATCGAACAGATGGGTGTGGACGGCATGGCGAAGTTCTTCATGGACCTGCAGGTGTGGGGCACGCCGGAAATGTGTTTCGAGAAAATCAAAGACATTCAGGCCCGCACCAATGCCTGCGGCTTCAACGGCATCTTCAGCTACGCCGGCATGCCGCTCGAAATTGGCCGCGCTAACCAGAGCCTGTTCGCCAAAGAAGTGCTGCCGGAACTGAAGAAAATCGGGCCGCGTCCGGCGTTCGATGTCGACGCAGACACCGCGCCGGCGTTCCTCCGCGCCGTCTAAGGCCACTCCACAAGCCCCGTGGCAGCCTGTGCTGCGGGGCTCGATTCGTTCGCAATCAGTCGTTTTTACCAGGAGATCTCACGATGGCTTTGCCGCAAAACATTTCGCCTATCAACCCAGAACTCATGGACACGCTGGTGAAGGCCAGCAGCTCAGAGTGGATCCCGCAGCCGATGGATCCGGAAAAAGCCTTTATCCGCGTGCTTTACACCGGCGCCGAAAGCGGTCGGTGGGCGGTGCACTTCCGCTGGTTGAAAGGCTTCGTCGCGCCGCCGCACAAGCACCTGTCGGCCTCGCATACGTTCATCCTGTCGGGCAAATTGCAGGTGCGTGATGGCACGCTCGACGCCGGCGATTACGTCTACGAACCGAACGGCATGATTCACGGCGCCACCACCGCGCTCGAAGACACCGAGTACCTCTTCATCTGCGACGGCCCGGTGCTGTTCTTCGACGACAACGGCTTCACCGCTTATCTGGGCTGGGAAGAACTGCGTCGCATGCAGCAAGGTCATGCCGCGCGAAAGACCGGCGCGAAGGCCAAATCAAAAGCGGCTGCCAAGCCTGCGGCCAAGGCCAAAGCCGCTGCCAAGCCGGCAGCGAAGGCGCAGGCAAAACCTGCTGCCCGCAAGAAGAAGGCGGCCTAAGCCCATGCTGTCGGCGCCGGAAGATCTTTTTCATCCGGCGCCGGCCGCGTTCGCCAGCGACACCTGGCAACTGCTGGGCGCGGACTGCTCGTACTACACCGCCAAGATTTCTGCGTTTTTGCGCTACAAGCGCATTCCGCATCAGAACATCCTCGCCACCCGCGAGATTTTTGCCGAGCACATCCTGCCGCGCGTGGGCTGGCCGGTGATTCCGGTGCTGCTGGGCCCCAACGCCACCACCCTGCAGGACACCAGCGACATGGTCGACGCGCTGGAACTCGCGTATCCGCAGGTGCCCACCTTGCCGGCCGACGCCGCCGGGCGGTTCCTCGTCTATCTGATGGAACTCTTATTCGACGAATGGGTAAAAGTGCCGGCGCTGCACTATCGCTGGAACCACGACAACGACTTCGCCATCAGCGAATTTGGCCGGAATAACGACCCCACCCTGCCGCGGGAACGCCAACTCGCGATCGGTGCCAAAATCGCCACGCGCTTTCGCGGCTGGCTGGGCGCGCTGGGCGTGAACGAGATCGCAGCGCCGGCCATCGAGACCGAATATCAGCTGCTGCTCGCCGGTCTCGACGCGCATTTCAGCCAACACCATTTTTTGCTCGGCCCCACGCCCAGCCTTGCCGACTGTGCGCTCTACGGCCCGTTTCATGCGCATCTCTTTCGCGACCCCAATTCCGGCGCGCTGATGAAATCCCTCGCCCCGCAGGTCGTGGCCTGGGTGTGCCGGATGGGCGCGGTGCCGGCGATCGGCGAGCAGCCCACGCACACCCAAATCCCGGACACGCTGCGGCCGGTGCTCCGCCAAATGTGCCGCGACTATGTGCCGGTGCTGCTGGCGCAAACGGCGGCCTTACAGACGTGGCTGGCAAGTCACACAGAGACGGAAATTCCGCGCGAGCTTGGCCGTCACACGGTCACGCTTGGGCGCGGCACAGCGCATGAAGTCGGCACCGGGCGGGCCATTTTCAGCTACGACCATTGGATGCTGCAGCGGGCGCTAGCGGTCTACGCTGCAGCCGACGCCCAAACGCGCGAAACGATCACAAAGCTGGCCGAAGCTATCGGCGCAGCGGAACTGCTGGCACTCCCTGACATGCCGCTCGTCGCCCGGCGCGGCTTCAAACTGGTCCGGACTCAAGAAGCGGTCTAAGCGCGCCGAAACAGCGGGCGAGCCCCGCCCGAAACAGGAATTCCCGACGTGACTCCCCTCGCCCCCGCATATCCAGACGAGCTCCTCGCCAACCGTATCGCCGCCGCGCTGGTAACGGACATGTCCGTTATCGCCTCACCGCCGGATGTCTGCCTGAAAGTGAATGCCTTGATGAGCGACCCGCGTGCGAGCGCCGACGACCTCGCGAGGGTCTTGTTGCGCGACCCGGCGCTGGCCGCTCGTGTGCTAAGGCTGGCGAACAGTTCGTTCTATCGCTTGGCCAACCGCGTCGACACCGTTTCCCGGGCCATCAACGTGCTGGGGTTTGCCGAACTGCAAAAACTGGTGCTGGCGCTGAGCGCGGTGGAAACCTTCTCCCGCCTCTCCAGCGACGTGACCAATATGAACGCCTTCTGGCGCCACGGGGTGTACACCGGTCTGCTGGCGCAGGCGATTGCGCGCCGCTGCGGTGTGTTACGGCCCGAGCGCCTGTTCGTGGCCGGCGTGATGCACGACATCGGCACGCTGATTATCAATCACCGTTACCCGGAACTCGCCGAAGAAATGATTCGCGAGGCCAACGGCGATGAAGCTGCCCTGCATCGGATTGAACGCCGCGAACTCGGCTTTGAGCATGCGCAACTGGGCAGCCTGATGCTGGAACACTGGCAGTTGCCCGCGAGCATCTCGGAAGCCATTAGCTGGCATCACGAGCCGCATCTCACCCGCCATGCCCCGGTCGAAGCTGCCGTCGTTTATGTCGCCGAATTAATTGCCAATGCGTCCGGCACCGGCAGTTTCAGCGAACTGCCGGGGCCCGCGCTGCAGTGGGACCCTGAACCCCTCACACGCCTCGGCCTGCCGGTAAATTTCACCCCGGACCAGCTCATGGACGATGTGGATCAGGAGTACGTGGAAACCCTCTGCCTCTTTCTGGCCTGAGTCGCCTCAGGCCTCCGCGCCCAGCGTGAGCGGCAGCGCCGGGTCGGCCACCCATTCCATCATCGAGCCGTCATAGACCGCGATTTGCGGATGACCCGTTAACACCAGCGCCAGAGCATCCATGGTGGCGGAGATGCCGCCACCGCAGTAGCAAATCACCTTCGGACGCTCGAATGCGCCCACCCCCTCAAACAGCGGCCGCAGCGCCTCCGGCGCACGCCAGGTGCCGTCCTCGGGATTAATCAGGCTGTCGTAGAACACGTTGCGGCTGCCGGGAATATGCCCCGGGCGGCCGTACATGTTTTTCTCCCCGCTGTAGACCTGCGGCGAGAGCGCATTGATGGTGCAGACTTCGCCGTCGTTGATCGCCGCCAGCACGTCGGCCTGATTGGCCCACAGCGCCGGCCGGGCGTGTGGCGTGAGTTGGGCGGGTGGATAGCTTGTGGTTGTGGCGGTGACCGGCAGGCTGTGCTGGCTCCAGCGCGCGAAACCGCCGTCCAGCACCGCGCAAGCATCAAAGCCCACCGAGCGGAACATCCACCACAGGCGCGTGGCCCACATCGGACTGCCCGTGCTGTAAATCACGACGGTGCTGTTATCGCCAATCCCCAGCGCACCCGCGCGGGCGCAAAATTCGGCGGGCGACGGCATGGTGAAACGCACTTTCGAGGTCGAATCCGAAAACGCGTCGATGAGGTCCACAAACTGCGCGCCCTCAATATGCGAGGCCTGCCAGCGGGCCAGCCCGCTCTCCGGGATATAGCCGGCGCCGTCGGGATTGGGATGCAGGAAGACCGTGGCGTCGAGCACGCGAAGCTCGGGATCGTGCAAATGCGCGGCCAGCCATTCGGCGCTGACCAGAGGCGAAGGAACAGACATCGGGAACTCCTCTCAAATGGGGACGCCGGGCAGTCGGCGCCAGTCGGGCTTGATGGTAGTGTGGCGAGGCGATGCGGGCGCTGACAAGCCGCACTGAATGCTGGTTTATCCCCAAGATCTGCCGGACGCTCACGCCCGGCCAACAGGAGCCCCTATGAGCAGTGATGCCCGCCACACCGGCTTTGCCCTTGAAGAAACCACCATCAGCACCATCCATCAGGCGATCCAGCGGCGCGAGCTAACGGTGCGCGAACTGGTGACGGGCTATCTGCACCGCATCGAGCAACACGATCAGGCCGGCGCCACACTCAACGCGGTGGTCAGCCTCAACGAGCAGGCGCTGCTGGAGGCCGACGCGCTGGACGCCGCGTTTCACAGCAGCCAGCAGCTACAGGGCGCGCTCCACGGCATTCCCGTCCTGCTGAAAGACAACATCGATACGGTGGATATTCCCACCAGCTACGGCAGCGCGCCCTTCCTCTCCCACTACCCGCCGGCCGACGCGACCGTAGTCACCAAACTCCGCGCGGCGGGCGCGGTGATACTCGGCAAAACCACCCTGCCCGACTTCGCTACATCGTGGTGGGCGTATTCCTCGCGCAGCGGCGAGACCCGTAATCCTTACGACACCACCCGCGATCCCGGCGGCTCCAGCGCCGGGACGGGTGCTGCCATCGCGGCCAACTTCGCCACCGTCGGGCTGGGCACCGACTGCGGCGGCTCGATCCGGGTGCCGTCCTCGCACTGCGGGCTGGTGGGGATTCGCTCCACGCCCGGCGTGGTGAGCCGCGCGGGCTCCTCGCCGCTGGTGTTTTTTCAGGACACCGTGGGCCCGATGGCGCGCAGCGTGACCGATGCCGTGGCGGTGTTCGATGTAATTGCCGGCTACGACCCTGTCGACACGCTGAGCGTGAACTACTCCATCGCTCGCCAAAGCCGGCCGTACGCCGCCGAGCTGGATGCGGAGGGCCTGCGCGGTGCGCGGCTCGGCTTGGTCACCAACGCGCTCGGCGACGACGCCGACCCGCACGCCGGGCCTGTTAATCGGGTGGTGCGCGAAGCCTGCGGTTCGCTGCGCGAGGCCGGCGCGCTGGTGCTACCGGTGACCATCGCGGACCTCGGCCGCCAGCTGGTGGAGACCTCGCTGTATGTGAATTGCTCGAAGAGCGATTTGAATGCGTTTCTGGCCGCGCGCCCCGGCGCCCCGCTGCGTCGGCTCCAGCAGATTTTCGACGCGCGCGACTATCACCCCATGCTGGACCTGCTCGAGGCCTGCGTGGTGGGGCCAGACTTACCCGAATACGACCCGCTGTATTTCCGACGCCTCGCGGCCCGCGAAGCGTTCCAGCGCCAGCTCACCAACCTGATGGCGGCCAACGGGCTGGATGCGCTGATTTTCCCCGACGTGCAGGTGGCGGCGCCCACCCGCGAGCAGCTCAATACCTGCGTGTGGACCACGCTGACCTATCCCACCAATACGCTCATTGCGTCGCAAAGCTGGCTGCCGGCGATCACCGTGCCGGCCGGCTTTGCCGACGGTCAGCTACCGGTGGGACTGGAATTCATGGGCCGCCCTTACGACGAGGGCACGCTGTTCCGGCTGGCCTACGGCTTTGAACAAGCTACCCGGCACCGGCGCGCGCCGGTGCTCGGTTAGCGGTCGATGAGTACTCAGGCGCCGATGACGTCCGGCATCGGCACGCCGTGGGCTTCGCACTCGCGCCGGTAGATTTTGAGAATCTTGCCGGCGTCGGTCACGCTTTCCACTTTGCCGTCGGGCGTCAGATTGAGATTGGCGCCGCGAATCGCAAAAAAGACGTCGGCCGGCTCGTTGTTGTCGGCCAGCGCGTGCAGGGTATGGATGGAGCCAGCGGGTTCGTAGAGGTAGGAGCCGGCGCGGTTGATTTCCGGGTATTCGAGATACTTCCAGGCGCCGCTGACGGTGAAGGCGTAAACCTCACCCGTATGCCGATGGCGCTGCACGGTGAGGCCAGGCGCGAACCGCGAGCGGAGCACCCACAGGCCGGCTTCCACATTCACCTGCAAGAGCTGAAAGCTCACGCCTTCGTTAAGCGGCATCCAGGGCAGATCGTCGGTGCCGCGATGGAGGGCGGCGGGCACGCCGGGCACGGCGAGGATCGGTTGATTCATGGGGCAAACTCCTTAGGACAGATTCAGGATACGGTTCGGACGCTGGATCAGCGTTGCGCGGCGCAGGGATAACGGGCTTTCAAAACCGCTTCAACGGCGGTCGGCGCCGGCGCCGCAGCCAGTTGCGGGGCCGCGCGCAGGGCGTCGACCACGGTGCGGGCCAGCGCCGCCCCGGTAAGTTCAGGCGGCAGGCACCAGTCGTGTTGGGGCGGGCCCTCCTTGCCGCACACGCCGCAGGGCGCGACGTACCAGTCGCACATCGCGGCGTCCACGGTGTTGTAATCCGCCGCGAGCGCGGCTTCACAGGTGCGAATGAGGTCTTGCGCGGTGGGTGAGGCCAGCGCGCTGCCCGCCCACAGGCTGCAGGCCAGCATCGAAAGGAATTGAGCAAAGCGGCGCATGGCTAGTCGTAGCGCGCGCGGTCGGGGGCGCGTTTCTCCACAAAGGCGCCCATGATTTCCCGCGCCGCGTCCCCGCCCAGCAGTGCGGTGAAGTCAACAATCTCGGCCTCCACCCGCGCGGCCAGCGGCTCTTCCGGCCGCCGCAGCAGGGCTTTGGAAATCCGCATCGCGGCGCGCGGCTTGGCCGCCAGCTTGGCGGCTATCGCCTGTGCATGGGCCAGCAGGGCTGCGCTTTCCAGCACCTCCCCCACCAGCCCGATCGACTGCGCCGTCTGCACGTCAAACGTCTCGCCCAATAGCAGCAATTCGGCGGCCTTCTGGTAGCCGGCGAGGCGCGTCAACAAGAGGCTGGAACCCGCCTCCGGGCACAGTCCGAGATTGATAAACGACAGCGCAAATTTGGCTGCACTCGAGGCATACACAAAATCACAGTGCAGCAGCATGGTGGTGCCGATGCCGACGGCCACGCCGTCGACGGCAGCCACCAGCGGCAAGGTGGTGTTGGTGAGCGCGCGTATCAACAAGTGAGCGGGACGCGCCTCGCGAACCTCCCCCGCGCTCAGAAAATCCTGCAGGTCGTTGCCCGCCGAGAACGCCCCCGGCACCCCGCAAATGAGCACCGCGCGCACGGCCGGATCGTGCTCGGCCGCCTCCAGCGCCCCGGCGAAGCGCTCGTACATGGCGCCGGTGAGCGCGTTTTTGCGCGCGGGTCGATTCATCGTAATGGTGAGCACGCCGTCGGCGAGCGAGGTCAGCAGTTCTTCCACAGGGATCTCTCGAAGAGCGGGGCGGGATTGCGCGAACGCATGCTACCCCGCACGCGCGGCGCGACGGAAGCGGCCCTCAGGTGGTCGGGGCGATCGTCGGGCGGCTATAGTGTGGGTTCGGCAGCCACCCGCGCCGCCGTGTCGTTTAACTCATGATGGGAGCGCTTATGACTATTGCGAGGCAGCTTGCCACCAGCGTGTTGCTGCTTGCGCTGAGCGCCCCAACGCTGGCGGCTGAAGCGCCCTGGTCCAGCTTTGACGCGGCGACGATCGAAAAAATTGGCCGCGAGCTGTTTGAGCAGGACCGCCGGGTGGCGATTGCCTCCGAGCTGGTGCACGACAACTACGATGTGGAGGCCGAGCACATCGTTGGCTACGTGACCGAGGGCGACCCCAAGCACTTCACCGTGCGTTATCTGCGACCCGCCGGCGAGAGCCTGGCGGTGGTGGTGGATGCGGTGTTCGAAGACCTCCTGCTGCCGGCGCTGGTGCCGCCGGCCAAGCCGGAGATTTCGCATCGCGAGATGGCGCAGGCCAACGCCAGAAGACGTGCCGCGGAAGACCTCAGCACGCGCTGCGACGGGCGCTACAACACCCTTGCGGTGGCGGATCCCGGCGGCAACGGGCTACTGGTGTACGGCATTGCCGCCAGCACCAACCCCGACCAGCTGATGGTGGGCGGACACATGCGCTATCGCTTCAGCGCGGATGGCACCCAGATCCGCGCCACCGAGCCGCTCGCCACCTCCTGCGCCACCACCTCGCGCGAGGCGCTGGGCGCGGCGGCGGACAGCAATGGCACCAAAGGCCTCGGCGTGCGTAATACCCTCAGCAAGACGCCGCTTGAATCCCATGTGCTGATGAGCTTGCTCTACGACGTGCCGCTGTTTGTGGTGACGTCAGATTTGAAAATGTGGAAAGTCGCCAACGGCAAAATGACCGTCGTGCGCAATGAACCCGGTGAGGCCGCCAAGTGAATCGTTACTGGACCGATGTCGTTCGCACCCTGCAACCCTATGTGCCGGGTGAGCAGCCGAAGATCGACAACCTGATCAAACTCAATACCAACGAAAACCCGTATCCGCCGTCGCCGCAGGTGCTGGCCGCGATTACGGCCGAGGCCAACGGGCTGCTGCGTCGCTATCCCGATCCCAACGCCGAGCGCCTGAAGCGCACGATTGCCGCGCATTTCGGGCTGGAGATGAGCAACGTGTTCGTGGGCAACGGCTCGGACGAAGTCCTCGCCCACGCGTTTCTGGCCTTGCTCAAACACCCGGCGCCGCTGCTGTTTCCCGACATCACCTACAGCTTCTATCCGGTGTACTGCCGGCTCTACGACATTGCATTTGAAACCGTGCCGCTGCGGGACGATTTCAGCATCGCTGTGGACGACTACGCGCGCCCCGCCGGCGGCATCATCCTGCCGAACCCCAACGCGCCGACCGGCCGCGCCATGCCTCTCGCTGAGGTGCGCCGCTTGCTCGAGGCGCATCGCGACATCGCGGTGGTGATCGACGAAGCCTATGTCGACTTCGGCACCGAAAGCGCCGTGGGGCTGGTGCGGGAATATCCCAATCTGCTGGTCACCCACACGCTCTCGAAGTCGCGCTCGCTGGCGGGCTTACGGGTGGGCTATGCGCTGGGCGATGCGGGGCTGATTGAAGGCCTTGAGCGGGTGAAGAACAGTTTCAATTCCTACCCGCTAGACCGCCTGGCGATCGCCGGCGCGGTCGCCGCGTTTGAAGATCAGGCCTACTTCGAGCAGACGCGGCAGGCGGTGATTGCGAGCCGCGATGCGCTGGACGCCGCGCTGAAGGCGCTCGGCTTTGAAGTGCTGCCCTCGGGCGCGAACTTTGTCTTTGCCCGCCACCCGCAACGCGATGCCGCCGCCCTCCAGCTCGCGCTCCGCGAACGCAAAATCATCGTGCGGCACTTCAACGCGCCGCGCATCAATCAGTTCCTGCGCATCAGC